>ENA-UOJS01003029-UOJS01003029.1-human-gut-metagenome-genome-assembly--contig:-C74-NODE-3029-length-10324-cov-12.371020_pt1 | contig 10324 bp, 7 predicted proteins | sample MGYA00242355_ERZ723902 | MGnify/ENA metagenome assembly ERZ723902 | reverse complement strand
ATAGATATGGAAAGCATACAGTTTGAGTGGGATGAAAATAAAAACCGCATCAATCAGCACAAACATGGCATTTCATTCCTGGAAGCAAAGACAGTTTTCTATGACGAGGAAGCACTGGTAATTGATGACCCGGAGCATTCAGAACAGGAGGACAGATTTATCATTCTCGGCCTGAGCAGTAGGGCAAATCTGCTTGTCGTGTGTCACTGCTACCGTGCGTCAGATACTGTCATCCGTATTATCTCGGCCAGAAAGGCCACAAAAACTGAATCGAAATATTATGGAAAGTGAGGTCTGTGTTATGCTCAAAGAGTACGATTTCAGCAATGCAAGGAAGAACCCCTACGCCAAGGCGCTGAAAAAACAGATCACCATTAACATTGACAGCAATACCATTGATTACTTCAAGGAGCAGGCCGAAGTGGTGGGTATCCCTTACCAGACCCTGATCAATTTGTACTTGAAAGACTGCGTTGCCAATAACCGTCATTTGTCTCTGTCGTGGCAGTGAGAAGAAAAACAGGCTCGTCCGGTTTTGCTCCGGACGGGCTTTTTGTTTGCAACTTTCCCATAAAAGATGCAAAAAAGGCTGTGATGTGGTACAATAAAAGATAGATTTTATCGAAAGAAAGGAACCTTTGGATGCAGCTGTTTGAACTGGTCAGCCCGCGGCTGTTCCGCCCGCTGGCGGGGCCCAACCGGGCGTTTTATGCGGAGCTGCTGCTCCTGCTGTGGGAGGAGTGCCGCCACACAGCGGATTACTCCATCTCCCGGGCAGAAGCGGTGAGCCGGGCCGAGGATTACTTTGCGGCGCTGGCAAAGCCGCTGGCACTGGATGCCGATGACGCGGGCGATGAAGCCGAACAGCCCACCCGGGACCCCCATACCCTTGCGCTGGGCTTTCTGCTCCGCCTGCGCCGCACCGGCTGGCTGGAAGAGCAGCCCGGCAGCTATGAGGAAGAGCCTGCCCTTGCCTTTGTGCCCGAGGTGGCCCCTCTGCTGGAAGCGCTGGAAGAGATCCTGAACCCGCGCGTTGTCACCTACACCGGCAAGCTGTACAAGGCATGGCAGCTGCTGCAGAACATCGGGGAGGAAAAGAGCCCCTATGAAAATGTTCTGCGGGAGGTGGCCTCCGATCTGGAAACACTGAACAAGTCCCTGCGGGCGCTGAATGCGTCCATCGGGCATTATATCGACCGGCTCACCCGCAACCGCACCCCGCAGGAGGTGCTGGAGCTCTTCGACCAGTACGAGGAAAAGGTGGTGGCCGCCGCTTACCACCGCTTCAAGACCAGCGATAACCTGTTCAACTACCGTGCCTATCTGGAGGAGGAGCTGGACGACTGCGAGGCAGAACACCTGCCCCGGCTGGCGCTGGATTACGCCCGGGTGGAGCGCTGTGCCCCCGGCGAAGCCGCCCCTGCCGTGCGTGCCCTCATCCAGAAGCTGCGGGATTCACTGGAAGAGATGAGCACCCTGATGCGCCAGATCGACCAGAGCCACATCCGCTACCGCAAGCGGGCCGTGCAGCGGGCACAGTTCCTGCTGCTGAGCGACCGCTCCTCGCAGGGCAGTGTCACCGCCCTGCTCCGCCGCTATGCCGAGGAGATCAAAACGCCCGATCAGCTGTTCGCGCCGGATGACGGCCCGGTGGCAAAGCACCTGCACCTCTACCCGGCGGCGGTGTTCGGGGCAAAGCCCCTCTACCCGCCCGCCGCGCCCCGCAGCGAAACGCCGCTGGCCCCGGTGCGGCAGGCCGGGCTGGATGCGGAGCAGCTGCGCAAAGAACAGCAGCTGCTGCTGGATTACGCCCGGATGGCCGTGACTGAGGAGAACGTGGGCCTGCTGGCAAAACAGGCCCTTGCCGCCCGCAGTGCGGTGGCCGCTTCCACGCTGGCAGAGGAATACCCCCGCGATTTTGCCCGCATCATCGGCCTGCACACCTACTCGCAGTCGCCGCGCCGGGCTTACGATATCACCCTTACCGGAAACTGGGTCGAACGGGGCGGCTTCCGGTTTGAAGAGTTTATTCTGACACCCCGCAGGGAGGACGCTGACCATGGCCGAACCGAATAAAATGCTGGAAGAGACCGCAAACTATCTGCTCAACCACTGCTTTGTGCTGGGCGGCGTGGAGGATCAGCGGGCAAAATACCTCTATGTGCAGGATCATCTGCCCGAGGTGCGGGCCGTGTTCGCGCCGCTGGGCTATGCGGTAACGCTTTACCCGGCTCCGCTGCAGGCGGCGGCGCTGGTCAACGAGCATGAGGGCAGCCAGGCCCGGCTGCTGAAATACGAGAGCATTCTGCTGCTGGTGCTCCGCCTGCTCTATCTGCAAAAGCGGGAGAGCCTTGCCGCCAGCGCCGATCAGGTGCTGGTCACGGTGGAAGAGGTGCAGACGGAGCTGCAGAAGATGAACCTGCCCCGGCGGCTGGACCAGCGCACGCTGGAGGAGCTGATGCGCACCCTGCGCAGGTATAATCTGGCCCGTCCGGTGGGGCGGCTGACCGGTCTGGACAGCCGCATCGAGGTGTTCCCCACCGTGCTGCTGGCTCTGCCGGACGCAGACCTTGCCGATGCCGCCGCCGAGAGCAGCCGCACCCGGGAGGAACTGGCCCTCTACGAGCGGCCTGACGGAGATGCCAGCGGGGAGGAAGAAGAATGATCGAATTAAAGCGCCTGAAGCTCATCAACTGGCACAACTTTGAAAATGTCACCTTCGATTGTGCCCGTCTGACTTATATGATCGGTGTCAACGCGGTGGGCAAGACCACCATTCTGGATGCCATCCGCTACTGCCTGACCACCAACCGCAATTTCAATGCCCTGGGCAATAAAAAGAGCGGCCGCACCCTGCAGGGCTCTGTCCACGCCAAGCAGCGCGGCGAGAACGCCTACCGCCGCCCGGGCCGCACGGTGGCATACATCGGTGCAGAGTTCTGGGATACCGTCAAGCGAACAAACTTTGTCATCGCTGTCCGGGTGGAATCCGAGGGCCCCATGCAGGAGCTCCACCCCGGCGACCAGACCTGGTACATCTCCGAGGACGGCATCACGCTGGAAAAGCTGCCCTTCCTTGATCCGCGCACCGGTGCCCCCAGCGCCAAGGAGAACTTCAAGCCCGCCGTGGGCCGCCTGTCCTACACCCGCAGCCCCAGCGAGGCCCGGGACCGCATCTGCCGCGCGCTGGGCATTGGCCGCGCCTCCAGCCCGCTGGGCAAAAAGTTCAACGAAGTGTTCCAGATGGGCACCAGCATGGACGAGATCCCCAACTTCCGGGAGTTCCTGTACCAGTACATCCTGCCCCAGCCTGAGCTGGATCTGGAAGCGCTGCAGGGCGACCGGGTGGAGCTGGAAAACCTCCACGCCGTTCTGGCCGAGGCCCAGACCCGTGCCGCCGCGCTGGAACAGATCGTGGCGTATGGCCGGGAAGCTGCTGCCAAAGAAACGGATGCCCTTGTCAACCGGGGCGCGGCCCTGCTGGCCCGCGCCGAAGCGGATGCCGGTGAGGATGCCTCCTGGCAGAGCCATCTGGATGCAGGCCGCCGCCAGCTGGCCGATCTGAACGCAAAATACGAGGCCGCCAAGAACGCCGAAGCCGAAGCCCGCCGGGCCTATCTGGCGGCCCACGGAGCGGCCGGTGACAGCGGCGCGGGCCGGGCACTGGATGCCCTGACCGAGGAGCTGGCCCGGAAAAAGAGCGCGCTGGACGCAGCAACCCGGACAAGGAACGGTCTGGAAGCGACTGCGGATACCCTCACCGGCCTGCTGACTCAGCTGAACCGCAGCGGCTTTGCGGTGGAGAAGGAGCTCTGGCCCCAGCGCCTGACAGCGGAACATCTCCCCGCCCTGACCGAGGCGCTGGCCCGCATCGAAAAGCCGCTGGAAGAGCAATACTTCGCTGCCCGGCAGGCTTCGGCGGATCTGACAAAAGAGCAGGAGGCCCTGCGGGCCGAGCTGAACGCCGTGTCCGGCGGAAAGTGGGTCTACCCCCACGGCGATGCCGCCACCAAAGTGCGGGATGCCGTGAATGCCGAGCTGAAAAGCCGCGGCATGACAGCGGATGCAAAGATCTTCTGTGAGCTGCTGACCGTGGCCGACGAGAGCTGGCAGGACTGTGTGGAAGCCTGCCTGGGTGACCGCCGGTTCGATATCCTTGTGCCGCCTGCCCACTACGCCGCCGCCAAGAGCGCCTTTGTGGCGCTGGGCGACCGGGTGGGGCCCATCAGCCTGCTGGATACCCCGGGCATCCGCAAGGCGGACCGCCATGCGGAGACGGCCCCCGCCGACAGCCTTGCCGCCCAGGTCACCAGCGAAAACCCGCTGGCCGCACAGTATGCGGACACCATCCTGCGCCGCATCGTCTGCTGCGACACCCCCGATACGCTGGAGCATTTCCCCGACAGCGCCACCAGGGACCTGCTGCGCCACCATCCCTTCCGGCTGGAACGCCTGCGCAGGCCCCAGCGCTATATCGGCCTGGATGCCCGCAGGGAGCGTGCCGACGCGCTGGAAGCACAGCTTGCCGCTCAGGCCGACAGATGCCGCGAAGCCGCCCAGACCGAAAAGACCCTGAAATCTGCCTACGACCAGTACCAGAACGTCCTGCGGGGCCATGCGCTGGAACAGCTGGCCGAACTCTGGGCCAGCCGGGCCGCGCTGGATGCCGCCCGTGCCGACTACGCCGCGCAGGAGCAGAAGCTGGCGGACTGCCGTGAGAACCCCATGCTGCAGCAGCTCTACCGCGAGGAAGAAGCCCGGGAAGCCGCATGGGAGACTGCCCGCAAGGCCGTGGAGCAGGTGGGCGGCGATATCCGCGTCTGCGAAAAGCAGATTGCATCCTGTGAGGCAGAGCAGGGTAAGGCGGTGGAGACCGCCGCACAGAGCAGGGAGGCGGCAGAGGCATTCTTTGCACAGCACCCGCTGCTGGAGCCTTTGGCACAGGAACGCAAAAAGGGCCTGATGACGGGCGGGCGCACGGCCCGTGCCGCCGCGCAGACTGCCGAAAAGGCACAGACCAGGCTGGACGATGCCCTGCGAGCGTATCTCACTTCCACGCTGGAACCTGCCCAGAGGGATTACAACGAGCACTACGTCTGCGATTATCCGCTGGGTCTGGCCGGAGTGGAGCAGTACCGCGCCCAGCACGACAGCCTTGTCCGCATTGATCTGGAACGCTACGCCGCCCGGCTGGAGCAGGCACAGCGGGACTGCAAGGACCGCTTCCGCAAGGATATCCTCTTCCGGATGAAGGATGATATCTTCAACGCCCGCCGCCAGTTCCGGGAGCTGAACAAGGTGATGGAGCAGCTGACCTACGGCGAGGAAGTCTACCGCTTTGAGCTGGAGCCCAGCCGCGACCCACAGCTGGCGGCGTTCTATCAGGTCATCGTGGACAAGGGCAACCAGCAGATGACCGAGGGCGACTCGCTGGACAACCTTGCCGCCACCGCCGACCCCGTCTACGAGCGGCAGGTGGACGCGCTGATGGAAAAGATCATGGCCGATGTGGACGAGAACACCCGGGCCCGGCAGGAGGGCCGCACCACCTCCGGTGCCACCCTCTCGGATTATGTGGACTACCGCACCTATCTGGACTATGACATCAAGGTGACCAACACCGTCTCGGGCCAGCAGGCCTATCTTTCCCGCGTCAGCCGCGATTCCTCCGGCGGCGAGAACCAGGCTCCCTTCTATGTGGCCATCTGCGCCAGCCTGCTGCAGATCTACCAGAAGAGCGAGAACAGCATCCGCCTTGTCCTGCTGGACGAGGCCTTCAGCAAGATGACCAGTGATCGCATCCGCCCCATGATGGAGCTGTTCCGCCGCCTGCAGCTGCAGGTTCTGCTCATCTCCACCGTGGAAAAGAGCACGGCCATCCAGCCCTACTGCGATATTACCTATTCCATCGTGCGCCACGGCGATGCCAACGCCATTGCGCCGTTCTACCGGGCCGACACCCTTGCCGATGCCCCGGAAAAGGAGACTGAATATGAATAATACCCTTGCAAACATCTGGCTCTTTGCCACCCACTGGACCAAGCTGGATGCTTTTGATACCGAGGAAGAGCTCAACGATGAACTGGAGCTGCTCCAGCGCCAGAGCCTGCCCACCAAAGTCCGTCAGGTCACGGACAAGGAAGGCAGGGAACAGTTCCTCCTTTACGTCAAACAGGCCGACCGCGATTACGCCCGCTACTGCACCGGCTGGCGGCCCGGCGGGATGATGTGATCCACCCCTGCAAAAAGGAGATTCCATGTCAAAACAGAAAATTCAACTTTCGGATCACTTTGATTATTCACGGCTGATCCGTTTTGTGCTGCCCTGCATCGGCACCATGCTGTTCACCTCCATTTACGGCATTGTGGACGGCCTGTGCGTCTCGAATTTTGTGGGCAAAACGGCCTTTGCGGCAGTCAACCTCATCATGCCCGTACCCATGCTGGTGGGCACAGTTGGCTTTATGCTGGGCACCGGCGGCAGCGCCATTGTGGGCATCACGCTGGGTGAGGGCGATAAAGCCCGTGCCGACCGCTATTTCAGCCTGTTTATGTCAACGGCGCTGATCGCCGGCATCGTGCTGTCCGTGCTGGGGATGCTGCTGCTCCGGCCGGTGGCCCTGATGCTGGGTGCAGAAGGCGAGATGCTGGACTACGCCCTGCGCTATGGCCGGGTGCTGATGCTCAGCCTGCCCACCTTTATCCTGCAGAATATGTTCCAGAGCTTTTTTGTCACCGCCGAAAAGCCGCATCTGGGCTTTTACTTCACGGTGGGCGCAGGCTGCACCAACATGGTGCTGGACGTGCTGCTGGTGGGCATCCTGCACTGGAGCGTGGAGGGTGCCGCCATTGCCACCATGCTCAGCCAGGTAGTGGGCGGCCTGCTGCCGGTGTTCTACTTCCTCAACCGGAAAAACACCAGCCTGCTCCACCTCAGCCGCCCGCAGTTTGAGGGCGGTGTGCTGCTGAAAGCCTGTGTGAACGGCTCCTCTGAGCTGATGACCAACCTTTCCATGTCGCTGGTGAACATCCTGTACAACTATCAGCTGCTCCGCTTTGCGGGCGAGGATGGCGTGGCCGCCTATGGTGTGATCATGTACGCGTCCTTCCTGTTCGTGGCGGTGTTTGTGGGCTACGCCGTGGGCAGCGCGCCCATCGTCAGCTACCACTATGGTGCCAATAACCGCAAAGAGGTCAACAACCTCTACCGCAAGAGCCTGAAGCTCATCGGCGTGGTTGCGGTGGTAATGACCATCGGCTCCATGTTCATCATCCCCCATGTGGCCCGCTTCTTTGTGGGCTATGATGAAAACCTGCTCATTCTGACCACCCGGGCCTTCCGGCTCTATGGCCTGAGCTTCCTCATCATGGGGTTCAACGTCTATGCGTCCTCCTTCTTCACGGCCCTGGGCGACGGTGTGACCAGTGCACTCATCTCGTTCCTGCGCACCCTGCTGTTCCAGGTGGCGGCGGTTCTGCTGCTGCCGTTCCTGCTGGGCATTGATGGCATCTGGCTGGCCGTGACAGCCGCCGAGCTGGCCGCTTTGCTGGTCAGCATCGGCATGTTCATCACCAGAGACCAGCAGTTCCATTACCGCAAGGCGGAATAACCGCAAACAAAGAAAGGACCCTCGGCGGGTCCTTTCTTTGTTCAGAATGTAAACTCCACAAACTCGCAGTTTTTGATGCCTGCCGCCGCGTACTCCTCGTTGGTCATATCGTAGAAATAGGACTGCACCACCCGGGCAATGCCGTTGTGGGCCACCAGCAGGAAAGTCTTGTCGGTGTCGGCCCGGAGCTCGTCCAGCAGGTTGTAGATGCGCTGGGCCAGCTGCATCATGCTCTCGCCGCCGGAGTAGCGGTCGGCAAAGTGGGTCTTGGAGATGCGGAACTCCTCGCCGTCCCGGGGCGTGCCCTCGTAGCGGCCAAAGCACTGCTCCCGGAGCCGGGGCTCACACCGGGCAGGAATGCCGGTGGCCTCCGCAATGGCCCGGGCGGTGTCGGCGGCGCGGGACAGGGGAGAGTACAGGATCTCATCGATGCGGAGACCGCTGGTTCGGAGCTTTTCGCCCAGCTCCCGGGCCTGGGCGCGGCCTTTTTCGGTCAGGGGGCTGTCGGTCATGCCACAGATCTTGTTTTCCACGTTCCACACGGTCTCGCCGTGGCGGGTGAAATAGACCTTGTGCGCTGCCTTGGTCAGTCTGTGATCCCGCAGGGTGACGGTGCTGCCCTCGTTGATGTCCAGCCGGGTCAGCTCGGCATCCGGGTAGGGGAGAACCCGCTGCGTGCCGTCGGCAGCTTCCAGCAGGACATCACAGAGCACGGGCTGGCCCTCGGGCAGCTCCTCGCAGCCATAAAGCTGTTCCTCAATGCGCAGAACGCGGTAATTTTTTTCTTCCATCCTCTTCGACCTCTTTCGGGCAGATTGTTTCTTACATTATAAAACGGCAGCGGGGCCCCGTCAACGCTTGACAGCCCCGTGTGCCGCCTGATAAACTAGGCGCAAGGGATAAAAACGCCAAAAGGAGAGAAAAAGTTGAACATTACAGAACTGCGGTATCTCGTCGCCATCATGGAATGCGGATCTGTGAGTGCGGCGGCAAAGCGGCTGTATGCCGCTCAGCCCAATGTGAGCAAGGCGCTGAAAAATCTGGAAGAAGAATACCATCTCCGCATTTTTGAGCGGTCATCCACCGGCATGATCCCCACGGAGCAGGGGCGGCACTTCATCGAGCAGGCCGAGCGGGTGCTGCGGGAGGTGGACCGGTTGGACCGGAGCGTGCAGGAGGAGCAGGAGCGCTGCGCCGAACTGCGGGTAATGATCCCCCACGCCACCTATGCCTCCTATGCGGCGGTGGATTATCTGGAGAAGGCGGCATCCATTGAGCGGCTCCACATCCACATCCGGGAGGGCGGCTCCATGGAGGCACTGGATCATGTCCTGCGGCAGGGGTATCATCTGGCTCTGCTGCGGTACGCCGTGGAGGATGACGAGCACTATACCCATTACTGCGCCCGGCGGGGCCTGAAAATGGAACCCATTATGGATTTTGAATACAGTCTGCTGACCAACCGGGACGGCCCGCTGGCCCGGAAGGCGATCCGCGACCTGTCTGAGCTGGACAAGTATATGGAGATCCTCCACGATGATTTCCAGCTGCCCGGCGAGAAGGGCGGCGACGGTGTGCGCTGGCATGTCAACCCGGAGCGCCGCATCCATGTGTATGAGCGGTGCAGCCAGTTCTCGATCCTGCAGCGGCTGCCCACGGCCTACATGTGGGCATCGCCCATGCCCCGCAGGGCACTGGAGCAGTACCATCTGGTGCTGAAGAAGTGCCCGGCCCAGCGCCAGCAGATGCGGGATGTGCTGGTCTACCCGGACAAGGGCCGCCTGCGCCCCGAGGAGCAGGCCTTTGTGGATCTGCTCCACAAGGAAGCGGCTTCCACCGTGAAATAAAGGGGCTTTCCGGCTAAGGCACGGCAAAGGTTGCTTCCTTTGAAATTGACAGAAAAACCAATAAATGGATGCAAAACCGGGCGAAAATAAGCGCCCGGTTTTATTTTTGCTGATAAATGGTCAAAAAATAAACAGAAAAGCGGCAAAAATTCTTTGCAGCTATATCAGAAACGATATGGCCCCATGCCGGAAAGATATTTCTCCGCTGGAAAAAAGTATGCTACCATGAGGCCAGAAAAGAGCCCCGGGTATGCGGCAGAATGGGGCCGCGGCCGGCAGGGGCAAAAAGGAGGTTTCTGGTATGATTAGTTTCCTGCTCTGTCTTGCGATCCTGGTGGGCGGATACTTCGTCTATGGCAAGATCGTGGACAATACCTTCGGCCCGGACGACCGTGAAACGCCTGCTGTGCGCATCAACGACGGCGTGGACTATGTCGTGATGCCCCAGTGGAAGCTGTTCCTCGTCCAGCTGCTGAACATTGCGGGCCTTGGCCCCATCTTTGGTGCCATGCAGGGCGCTCTGTGGGGCCCCGTGGTGTTCCTGTGGATCACCTTCGGCACCATCTTTGCCGGCGGCGTGCATGACTACTTCTCCGGCATGATGAGCGAGCGCAACGACGGCGCTTCCATCGCTGAGGTCACCGGCCGCTATCTGGGCCCCGTGATGCAGAACATCATGCGTGTGTTCTCTGTGGTGCTGCTGATCATGGTCGGTACCGTGTTCGCAGTGGGCCCCGCAGGTCTGATCGTTACCCTGTGCAAGAACGGCGGTATGTCCGGTCTGATGACCACCACTCTGTTCTGGCTGATCATCATTCTGGTGTACTACTTCATCGCAACCTTTATCTCCATTGATGCCATCATCGG
>ENA-UOJS01003026-UOJS01003026.1-human-gut-metagenome-genome-assembly--contig:-C74-NODE-3026-length-10330-cov-7.763893_pt1 | contig 10330 bp, 10 predicted proteins | sample MGYA00242355_ERZ723902 | MGnify/ENA metagenome assembly ERZ723902 | reverse complement strand
GGCACCGTGGCACACAGCTTCATCGAGTTCTTCCCGACGGAGTTTGATGCCTTCAAGGCCTTTGCGGATACCTACCCGGATTCCGTCAGCCTGCTGCTGGATACCTACAACATCATGGAGAGCGGTCTGCCCAACCTCATCAAGCTCGACGACTACCTGATCGAGAAGTACCCCAATGACCCCAACCGCCGCGTCAAGAGTGCCCGTATCGATTCCGGCGATTTGGCCCGTGGCTCCAAGCGCCTGCGTAAGGCACTGGATGCCGCAGGCAAGCCCTATATCAAGCTGGTGGCCTCCAATGGCCTGGACGAGCGGAAGATCGCCAACATGGAGCTCTATGAGCACGCTCATTTTGATTCCTACGGTGTGGGCGAGAATCTCATCACCTCCGCTTCTGACCCTGTGTTCGGCGGCGTGTATAAACTGGTGGCGGTCAAGCTGCCGGATGGCACCTATCAGCCCAAGATGAAGTGCTCGGATTCTGCCAGCAAGGCCATCATCCCGGGCAAGAAGATGCCCTGGCGGCTCTACGATGAAAATGGTCAGGCCCAGTGCGATCTGATCGCCATGGATGGCGAGGTCATCGAAGCGGGCAAACCGGTAAAGATGGTCAATCTTGATCCGGATGCCATCGAGCGTACCATTACCATCATCCCCACCAAGGTCAAGCGGCTGCTGGTGCCCCATATCCTGAACGGTGAACTGGCCATCGAACTGCCCGGGATGGCCGAGAAAAAGGCCTATATCGCAAAGCAGCTGACCGAAGAGACTTGGGAGACCGAGCTGCGCATCGAGATGCCGCATAAGCACTATGTCAATATGACCCCCGCTGTGGCCGAGTGCCGCGCCAAGATGTATTCGGAACTGCATGGCGGAAAGGTGTAACTTGACAAAGCGGGGTTTCTATTGTATTATAATAGCCGTTGTGTGAATCTTGCATGTTTTGATACATGTTTGCAACTCCGTAACGACGGACTTGTGATAAATGTTTGACTCATCACCTGTTATTCCCGGCTCTCTGTGAATGTCCAGAGCAGCAGGGCTTTGTAAGCCGGGTTTCTATGCGCCACTGTGGTGAAATTGGCAGACACGAGGGACTTAAAATCCCTTTCTGGAGACAGAGTGCGGGTTCAAGCCCCGCCGGTGGCATGAAAAATCCCCTTCAGCGTAAGCTGAGGGGGATTTTTTACTGTTGTATCGCGTACAAGGTGTAATTCTGCGCAGGCAGGAATGCCGGATGCAGCTCAGCGGTTTTCCATAGCATGGAATCGTTCCAGGAAGCTGTGATCCACACCCTCAGATCGATAGCCCGGCATGGTATCAATGGCAACATTGTGGATGCTGCGGAAGATGCTGTTTTCGATATTGGGATTGTCGCGCTTCAGGCGGCGGAGCAGGATCTTGATCTCCTGCCGCTTGGAACCACCGCCGCCGTTGTCGCACATGGTGCAGTTCTCGGTAAAGCGGCAGGCGCACTGGATGAATTCCAGATCATTGTAGCGCTTCCAGGCCAGGATATCTTCTTCCCGGATGCAGTACATGGGGCGGATCAGGGTCATGCCGGGAAAGCTGGTGCTGTGGAGCTTGGGCGGCATGGCCTGCATCTGGGAGCCGTAGAACATGCTCATCACGGTCGTCTCAATGACATCGTTGAAGTGGTGGCCCAGCGCGATCTTATTGCATCCCAGCTCCTTGGCCTTGCTGTACAGGTGGCCGCGCCGCATCCGGGCACAGAGGTAGCAGGGGTTCTTTTCGGTGTTGTTGGCAACGGAAAAGATGTTGCTCTCGAAGATGGTCACCGGGATGTGCAGCAGCTCGGCATTGGACTCGATCTTCTGACGGTTGATCTCATTGTAGCCGGGGTCCATCACCAGAAAGACCAGCTCAAAGGGAACATCGCTGTGCTTCTGCAGTTCCTGCATCAGCTTTGCCATCAGCATGGAGTCTTTTCCGCCCGAGATGCAGACGGCGATCTTGTCGCCCTCCTGTACCAGCTCGTAGCGCTTTACCGCCACGATAAAGGGGGTCCACAGCTCCTTGCGGTATTTCTTGATGATACTGCGTTCGATCATCTGATAAGGTTCAAACTCACGTTTCATGTTGGTTCCTCTTTTTATTTAATGTACGGCGGTCAGCTCACGGTAGCAGACATCGAACGCCTGCAAAAAGGCTTTGATCTCGTCCTCGGTGGTCAGATGGCTCAGGCTGATGCGCCAGGAGGACAGTGCGTTGCGGCGGTCGCGGCTGACCGCAAACACCGCACGCGAAGGCAGACCGTCCGAAGAGCAGGCTGACTTGACCGAGACGCAGACCCCTTTGGCATCCAGCTCCCGCTGGAACACAGTGCCCTTGACATTACGGACGCTCAGATTCAGCACATGAGGGATGGCGTGGTCCGGGCTGTTGATGCGCACCAGCGGATATGTGCTGAGGGCGGCGCGGAGCTCTGCATTCCGTTTTGCCACATGGCCAACGCGTCCGGGCAGGTCAGTGACGGCAAAATCAAGCGCACAGGCCAGTGAGGAGGCCAGCGCCACAGTGGGGGTGCCGCTGCGGTAGATGGTGGTACTCTCGCCGCCATGGATGAGAGGCTCCAGCGCCAGATTCCGTCGCTTGATCAGCAGGCCGATGCCGTTCAGTCCGTAGAATTTGTGGGCCGTCAGGCTCATGGTGTCCACGCCCTCAAAAGAAACGGGGATCTTACCCACAGCCTGGGTCGCATCCACATGCAGGTGACAGTGAGGGTATGCTTTCAGGATGGCGGCAATCTCCTGTACAGGCTGCACCACGCCCAGTTCACTGTCCACCAGCGTTATGGCAACGCAGATGGTATCCGGGCGAAGCAGATCCTTCAGGTGCTCAAGATCTACAGTACCGTCCTGTTTCACGTCCAGCAGGTCGATCTCATCCCCCTGCTCCTGTAATGCCGTCAGGGTGCCGCTGACCGAAGAATGTTCCAGTGGAGTGGAGATAATGTGCCTGCCCGCATGGCGGGAGAGACGGGCCAGCCCCTTTAAGGCAAAGTTGTTGGCCTCGCTGGCACCGGAGGTATAGATGATCTCTGCTGGCTGAACGCCCAGCAGAGAGGCGATTTTGATGGTGGCAGCATCGATCTCTGCCTTGGCAGCAGAGCCTGCCTGGTGGTGAGAGTTGGCGTTGCCGATGCAGCGGCGCTCCACGGCACAGAACTGCTCCAACACCCGCGCATCCACCGGGGTGTTTGCAGAATAATCCAGATAGATCATAACATTCCTCTTGAAATACAAATCAATTCAATAGGTTATATTATAGTGCGGACAGGGGCATATTTCAAGATGTCCGGCCAAAAAGCTGAGGGAAACTGCGGCAAACGGATTGCATCCGGGCAGGGTTTCTGGTATACTTTATAAAGTCAGACAGGGAAGGGGAGAGCAAAATGTTTCGTTCGACTTTGCGGAGCGCGTGTTTTGCCTTCCGGTCCCGTTTTTTGAATCTGCTCCAGAAGATTGAGGCACTGCCGTTGCTGCGGCAATGCCTCTTTTTTTGGGCAGCGATGAAAGGAGAACTTCTCTATGAGTGAAAAGATCGATTACTCCAAGGGCATTTACGATGCCCGGCAGCTCGGCACCGGACGGATGCTGATCCTGGGCTTGCAGCACATGTTTGCCATGTTCGGCGCAACTGTGCTGGTGCCCCTGCTCACCGGCCTGAGCGTTTCCACCACTCTGCTCTGTGCCGGTCTGGGCACCCTGCTGTTCCATCTTGTCACCAAGGGCAAGGTCCCGGCCTTCCTTGGCTCCTCGTTTGCTTACCTGGGCGGTTTTTCCATTGTAGCCCCCATGCTGGCTGACGCAGACGGCAACCTGACCGTTGCCAATACCAAAATGCTGCCCTACGCCTGCGCGGGCGTGGCACTGTCCGGCATTCTGTACCTGCTGGTCAGCCTGCTCATCTCCACCTTTGGCATCCGCCGCATTATGAAATTCTTCCCGCCGGTGGTCACCGGCCCCATCATCATCTCCATTGGTTTGATCCTGGCCCCCTCCGCCATCACCAACTGCGAGTCCAACTGGCTGCTGGCTTTTGTGGCCCTGGGCACCGTTATTGTCTGCAACATCTGGGGCAAGGGCATGGTCAAGATCCTGCCTATCCTGATCGGTGTGCTGGTCTCCTATGCTGTGGCTCTGGTCACTGGTGCAGTCAACTTTGAGGCCATTGCCGCTGCCGACTGGTTCGGCATCCCCCTGCACAAGAGTGCCATGGGCCTGTTTGCCATCGACGGCAGCCCTGAGTTCATCAGCGCAATGTTCACCATCATCCCCATTGCGCTGGCAACCATGATGGAGCATGTGGGCGATATCGCTGCCATCAGCGCTACGGTCGGCCACAACTATATCAATGATCCCGGCCTGAACCGCACCCTGATGGGCGACGGCCTTGCCACTGCCATGGCCGGTCTGCTGGGCGGCCCCGCCAATACTACCTACGGTGAGAACACCGGTGTTCTGGCCCTGAGCCGCATCTACGATCCGCTCGTCATCCGCATTGCCGCTGTGATGGCTGTGATCCTGAGCTTCAGCCCCAAGTTTGAGGCCGTCATCAACACCATCCCCACCGGCATCATTGGCGGCATCAGCTTTGTGCTGTACGGAATGATCTCCGCGATCGGTGTCCGCAATGTGGTCGAGAACCGTGTGGACTTTACCAACAGCCGCAACCTGATCGTTGCCGCTGTCATCCTGGTCTGCGCGCTGGGCTTCAACTCTGTGGGCGGTCTGACCTTCGCTGTGGGCGGTGTCTCCATCAACCTGTCCGGCCTGGCTATTGCCGCTATCGTGGGCATCCTGCTCAACGCCATCCTCCCCGGCAATGATTACGAGTTTGATGCTGCCAACGGTTCCGATGCTCCGAGCAGCGGCAACCTGCAGGTCTAAAAATAAATAGGAATAATTCTTAAAATTAGTCTTGACTAATCTAGGAATCATTGCTATAATAGGCTCAGAAGCAAGGCCCCCTGTACCAGAGGAGAGGCCAAGATCATAATGAAAAACAATGGAGGATATTCTTATGAAAAAGTATGTTTGCACCGTCTGTGGTTATATCGCTGAAGGCTCTATCCCTGAGCAGTGCCCTGTCTGCAAGGCTCCTGCATCCGCATTTGTCGAAAAGACCGGCAACACCTATGTGACCGAGCATGTGGTCGGCATCGGCAAGGCTGAGGGTGTGCCTCAGGAGATCGTTGACGGTCTGCGCGCAAACTTTGAGGGTGAGTGCAGCGAGGTCGGTATGTACCTGGCCATGGCCCGTGTGGCTGAGCGCGAGGGCTACCCCGAGATCGCTGAGGCTTACAAGCGCTATGCCTACGAGGAGGCTGACCACGCATCTCGTTTCGCCGAGCTGCTGGGTGAGGTCGTGACCGACAGCACCAAGAAGAACCTGATGATGCGCGCTGAGGCTGAGTGCGGCGCATGCTCCGGCAAGATGGACCTGGCCAAGAAGGCAAAGGCCCTGAACCTGGATGCGATCCACGATACCGTCCACGAGATGGCAAAGGACGAAGCCCGCCATGGCCGCGGCTTCGAGGGCCTGCTGAAGCGCTATTTCAACGTGGAGCTGTAACGAAAAAAGCTAAAAAATACAATTGTAAAACGCAAATTTTGCTGTTGGTCATAGGATAATCTGTTCAAATCTGTTCTTAACTGTTTTTATCGGTTGAGAACAGATTTTTTTGTTATGTGGGCAAATCGTGGGCAAAGACCTTTGATTTGACCAGTTTTGACCTCTTTTTCAAACCTTGCCCACAAAAAGCCTGAAAGTTGGCTTGTGGCCTAGAAAAATCAGGGGTGGGAAAATTCGCCATTGTGGGCAAATCGTTGACACCAAACATCGGCCATGATAGAATCAAGTCAGATGAATAGAGTGAGTGAACAAAGGAGTGATATCATGGGCACTATTAGAAAAAGAGGCGACAAGTGGTCGTATCGAGTTGACCTTGGTGCTGTCAATGGTAAGCGTGTGCAGAAAGAGAAAGGCGGCTTTGCCACAAAGAAAGAAGCGGCCGCCGCAATGACCCTTGTAGAAAATGAACTGCTTAAAACAGGTGAATATATAGAAGCAGAACAAAAAATTACAATGCAACAACTATACGAAGAATTCATTGAAGAGGAGGCTCCGCTGACTCGAAAATATACAACCATTGTTCGCTACAAGTCACTTTATAGAAATCAAATAGAACCAGAATTTGCTTCAAACTATCTGTATCAAATTACAACTGAACGAATTCAAAAATTCATCAACTATAAAGTTAAAGAAGAGAAAAATAAGATGTCTGGTCATTCTGAACAAGGGCTAAGTGCAGCTTATGTTCGCAGCGTTTATAATTTCCTTCTTGTGTTATTTGCTCTTGCAAAGAAAAAGAAATATATCAAAACCAACCCAATGGACGATGTGACTCCGCCAAAAGACTATCGTGCGTATGGTAAGGAAATAAGATATTATACTCAGCCGCAAATCGAATGGATGGATAAACGATTCCAATCAACAAATCTATACACGGCTTACCAACTTGGTTTATATCTCGGTGTTCGTGTTGGAGAGTGCTTTGCACTGCGATTCAGCGATATAGACTGGGACAATAAAACCATTCAAGTTGGGTGTCAGCTTCAATTACAAAATAAATTATGGAGCCATGTCTAAACTAAAACAACAAACTCTTTGCGCAGTATAAAAATAAATCAAAAACTAATCGACTATCTGAGAGCCCTTCAAAATAAATACGCAGAAAATAAAGAGCTGTTTGGTGCTGGCTGGAAGGGAAGTAACAAGGTCATGGATCGTCGTCCAGAGTTTTATGGAAAGCCAGCTGTGTTAATTACCGTTGATGATTTTATCAATGTTAAACCAAACGGTGAAATGTATGTGACCAGCTCTGATAAAACTCTTGCCCGCATTTGTAAGAAAGAAGCCGGGCTTGATTTTAAATTCCACTATCTTCGTCACACCCATGCTACCATTCTTGCAAGTAAGGGAGTTAATCCCAGATATGTTATGGAACGTTTAGGGCATGGCAAGATTGATGTTACTCTTAAATACTATACTCATATCACAGATGAGATGCACGAACAAGTTGCAGCTATTATGGATACGGTTATGGGAGAGCAAGAGCAGTACGATAAAACTAATGTTATCAAACAGGGCGAAAACTTGAAAGAGATGGCAATCGTGCCTGGTACAGAAGATGACGAGGTCGATGATCTGGAAGATGAAGAATAAGTAATTTTTCAATTGGCGTAGGGCGACCTGCGCCCTTTTTATTTGTCATGGCGTTCGCTATGTGATATAATAGAGTTAAAGAAAACCGAATGGAGGTCGCAACCATGGAGGAATTTCAAACCATCCCTACTAAGGAACTTCAAGAGCTCGTCGATCGTCTACTCAAAAAATCAGAGGCGGCACACGAGAAGTATAACAAGGCCACAGAAGAATACAATCAGCTCATGGATAGGTATTATGACTGTGGAGATATCATCGAAGAGTTCAAGAAGCGCAAAGGCTATGACAGCAAAACGAATGAATTCCCGGTATCTATGTGGCTTGATAAACCTCGTAGCGACCCCGATACAACACAAGAAGAGAAGGACGCTATCGAGGACATCCGAATCATAAGGAGAATTAAATTGCGTGACGCTGATCAAGCTCGTGCTGTGGCCCGTGCAACTTGGGAGGCTTATTTGGACGCTGCAGAACTTGCAGATTACTTTCCTAACTACAATATCAATTCAAAGGCGTGGTAATATTATGAAACAAGATATCTATCTTCCTCTTAAAATGCTTAGAACTCTCACTACTCAATATCCTATTATATGGAAAGAGATGGAAGAGTTCCATGATATGAATGGTACTGCAAGCTCTGTATCATGGCCTGAGTGGTGTTATGCTCCAATTGAAGCCGCACTAACTATCGTATCGGATGGACATGATCTTAGCCGTCTGTCGATGAATGAAGTAAGCGCCGTTGTGACATGTGCTCAACTCGTTTCTGTGTTGGCACCATGGAGACTCAGTAAAGAAGTCTATGTTATCAACGAAGATATAAAAGACCTTCTCTTTGAACAAAAGGATGACATCGATATCCCTGTTGATATTCTGATGCATCTCCCGTATCAGTGTTTTTATGTTGAACTACCCAATACTTATTTCGACAACGAAAAGATTCACGGCTTCTTTGTATCTCTTGACTACAATATCAAGCTGCATGAACGTGATTTGAAATTGACATTTGTCTCCGAAAGTGAAGATACTTTTACTTATCCTATTGATCTTGATGCCGGAACTATCGAGAACAGTATCAAAAAGTTAAATGAACAACTTGCTGAACACGCCAAAGGAAATAAAAAGCTGGAAAAGTATGCAGAAGCCGATCCTGCAAAAGACGAAGAGACGGTTACATTTATAAAGCAAGTTATGCAGGTTGTCCTTTATATTTTGGCGCAGAATGCAGAGATTGCTCCAGATGAAGAGCAGGTGACTGTAACAAAGCGAGGCAAAACAATCAAAGATAAATATTCTGAGATTCGTAAATGGGATGTTGGCGAAAGAATCGGCGCAGCCATCCGTCAACAGAAAACGAAGGCATCTGATAGCGACTCTGAACCCACTACTCACAACTCACCGCGCCCTCACATGCGTCGTGGTCACTGGCATCATTTCTGGACAGGTCCCAAGAACGAGCCTGAGAATAGACTGTTGGTTTTAAGGTGGTTGTCGCCAATGGTGATTGCCGCTGATTTGGAAATAGAGGATGCTCCAGTTGTATTTCATAAGGTGGAACAATGAACAATCCCAAAATACTTGACCTTGCACTCGCGTTTATATTTCATAGACACCCGGCGGCTAATAAGGCTCAAGCGATTCGTAATCTATCGGACGATGAGTTAGCAGCACTCTTAAATGAACTAGTCGCACAGCAGGATAATTGCCCGCACACAGTTGGCGGCTGGAAAGAATGGTTGTCTGAGAAAATAAAATAAATGCTAAAAAATGGGGTACTGGTCCAATTAAGGATCAATACCCCATTCGTTTTATATCAGCTCAATATCACTCGGCTCCACATAGCCCGATACATTCACTGAGATTGGATACTTGCCGATGCGGCTCTCAAGATTCGTCACTCGATAGCGCCCGTTCACAAGTTTCCCATCAAAAATATACCATTCACCAGAGCGGCGCATACCGCAGTGTGTTTGGCTGTTTGAAAATAATATTCCGTCTAATTTAATTTTGTCTCCTGCGTGTAGTTGCTTTTGCTACACCATCAAAATGAACCCCAAGTAGCAGGCCCACAGATGCCATCTGCAGCCAGCCCATGTCCTTTCTGATACTCAATCAGCTTCGCTTTGGTATTCACGCCAAAAATGCCATCAGCCTTAACACCCAGATGCCGTTGCAGTACAGTCACAGCATAAGAAGCGCCGTTCATAGCGTCTTTCGCACCTTGTCTGATAGTCGGCATAAGATTGGCTACACTGATATATTTCGTGCCGGATTTACTGATCCAGCGGCTGCGTGTGGTGCGCACATCAACATGAACAAAGCCGCTCGTAAGCACAGCACGGCTATAATATCCAATACCACCACTCTTTGCAAAGTAGGGCAGGGAAGATACATACAGTGCAATCCGAATCGGGTCAACGCCTTTGATCCAGATATCAGCGGCAGTACCAAGGCAATGCTGGCTACGAGGGCTTCCACCGATGGAGATGTTATAGGCAGGAGTACGATACCCAGAGTTGATGTGGACAGGAGCGCCGAAGTGAGCACGGATCTGCTCCAGCACCTCAATCAGCTGACTATCGACCAGAACTGTATCACTCTTATCGGAGCAGGCGAACTCATAGACGGAAAAATGAGCCGACACCTTTTTGTTCTAGTCCTTCTTCATAGAGTATGTAATAACACCCATTTCATCACACCTTCAATTCTTTTTGAACTCGTCCTTGATTTTATCGTTCTGGATGTCCATCTCTTTGACAGCGGCCTCAATCATGGTCTCAATAGTTGGAGTGATCTTCACACCCAGACGTTCCAGAGCCTCCATAACGTATTTCTTCTTGTCGGCCTTTTCGATAGCGCCGGTTGCCCCCAGTTTCTCTGCGGCACGAACAGCGATCTGTACCAGCTTGTACACGCCGATCTTTTTCAGATAGGGGATACCATAGGCCATAAAGGCAGTACCAGCACCAGCAATAACCAGGCGGACGATAACAGAAACCAGCTCATTGATAATATCCATCATAATAAACCTCCAAAATAAAAAAGCCCGGGACACGCAGTCTCGGGTTAGATCGTAATA
>ENA-UOJS01003023-UOJS01003023.1-human-gut-metagenome-genome-assembly--contig:-C74-NODE-3023-length-10345-cov-12.420408_pt1 | contig 10345 bp, 8 predicted proteins | sample MGYA00242355_ERZ723902 | MGnify/ENA metagenome assembly ERZ723902 | reverse complement strand
ATTGAATGCCATCCTTATATAAAGAATCAGCCATAGCCTGATATCTGACATAACGGGCATCCGCTTCTCCTTCCCAGCCAAACTTCTTAAATGACACAGAATCATCTTTTTGTACTTGATGATGAATGGCTGTCAACTGAGTATATTCCTTTCCATCGACAGAAGATGATATAATAACTTCCGACGGCATGAATACATAAGGCCCGCAAATCTGCATAAATTCGGCAGATACTGAATGAATTTTCATTACTTTTTCCAAATCGATGACCACATCCATCCGATGGTTGTCTGCAAAGCCCAGCCAACGCTTATCGTTATAATTCCAGCCTCCACGCAAGCCATCGTTCAAGGTTTTTTCACCGTTTGCCGGATAATTTGGCCAATAAGGGATATTAAAAGTAACCTTTTTGCCTACTGCCAGATGTTTTACAGGTTCACCATACTCTTTTCTATTGCCTATTTCCTTAGCATAATCGAAAGAATTATATCCTTTAGCCTTCAATTCCGGAATAATTTTCAGGATTCGTTCGCGGAAAGAGTCCCATGATTTTCTTTCCGGCACGGTCCATGCCACTTCGGCCAAAGCAATCGCACGCGGATAAAGCATATACTCCATATGTTCATCGGTCGGAATATATTCTGCCCACAAATTAGCCTGTACACCCAAAATCATCTTCCGGATATCGGTGCTCAAAGAATCGGGTACTGGATTATAAGAATAAACCTTATTCAAAGGAAGATACCCTCCGATTGCTTCCGGCTGAGAATATGGCGCGTCCTGATAAGCGTCGAAATAACAATACTCTCCCGGAGTCATTATTGCATGATGTCCGGACAAGGCTGCATCGATACCTCCCTGCTCGCCACGCCATGACATGACGGTAGCGTTTGGAGCCAATCCTCCCTGAAGGATTTCATCCCATCCCAACAGGTTGCGTCCATGGTCATTCAGGAAACGTTCAATACGATGTATCAAATAACTCTGCAATTCGTCTACATCTTTCAGGCCCTCTTCTTTCATGCGTTTCTGACACAACGGACAGGTTTTCCATGAGGCCTTCGAAGCTTCATCCCCTCCGATATGAATATATTCAGAAGGGAAGAGTTCCATAACCTCGGTCAGTACATCTTCGAGGAACTCGAACGTCTTTTCATTTCCGACACAGAAATCAGACTGCTTGCCCGGTTCGTGTGTACACGACAGTTCCGGATAGGCGGCCAGCACTTCATTCGAATGGGAAGGCATCTCTATTTCAGGAATGATAGTGATACAATGCTGACGAGCATATTCAACCATTTCGCGAATATCATCTTTTGTGTAATAACCTCCTTGTGCCTCGGGATCGGTTTCTTCGCAATAGTTAGCACCACTATTAGACCATTCTTTCCATGTCTTTCCTTTTCTCCAAGCAGCATACTGAGTCAGACGTGGGTATTTGTCAATAGCGATTCGCCATCCTGCCGCATCGGTAAGGTGCAGATGCAGTCTGTTGAATTTATAATGTGACAATAGATCAATCTGTTTTTTCACAAAATCCTTCGAGCGGAAATGGCGGGACACATCGAGCATGATACCACGATAAGGGAAACGGGGTTCATCTAAGATTTCTATAGCCTGAACACTTCCCTTTCCTTGTTCAGCCAACTGTATCAGGCTCTGTACGCCATAAAACAATCCGGCATCCGACAAAGCTTTTATTACTACTCCATCTTTTCCGACATGCAGTGAGTAAGCTTCAGGGGATGTTACTCCACCGATTGAGTCGACCACCTCCAGCCGAATGCAATTTCCATCATCACTAGCAGTACCAAAGACAACCGGGAAAGTGGTTTCAGAAAATGCCGTTTCCATAATCTTCTGAGCATCCTTATTGCCATCGAAAGCAATATGCGTATCTTTATTCCACTCAAAGGAACCTTCACCAAAAGAATACGAAAGAGGCTCGGGCGTAATGCCCACATCTTTTTTGGTTGTACAGCTGCCAGCCAGCAACAGAACAAAAGCAACAAGAGACAACAATGAAACTTTCATATACTCATTAGTTTAAAATTATTTCATCAACCAGCAGATACGGGGTAAGTCCTGCATTCAAATGCCATTCGGGCATACGCTTTTCGCTTACAACCTTTATCTTGACATAAGTGGCTTTACAAGGCTCAAACGATAGTTTATGCTCGGCAATGGTATCACCGTCCGAGGGCTGCATGGCAGGATAATCCTGTGAGGCAACTTCTTTATAGTTTTTCCCGTCGCTGGAAACGGCAACCGAGAATTTCTTCGCATCGAACAGCCATGCATCTTTTCTGACATAAACATGAATAGTAGCCGAACTCAATGTAGTTTCGCCTTGCATATCAATGACAGCTTCCAAGTCGTTGCCGGCAACAGCTACCCACGCTCCGGTATCGAAACTATGATTTCCACGGCGACCGTCGACCAGCACTACCGGACCGTCGGGGCTGAAGCTTTCCTGATTGGGCTGAAGCAGCTTGACAGGTTTCAGCGTCGCCTTATTGAAACGGATGGTATCGATGGAAATCTTGCTCGTACGTGAAGGGTGTACGGCCATCGTTTTCAGAATGGCATCCTTATCTATCGTAAACGGACCTGTATACTTAGCCGATTCTTCTGTAGGATCCTGACCGTCGAGTGTATAATAAATAGGATCGTCGGCCATGGTACTCAACTGTACGCTTAGTACGTGTTTCACCGTATCAGCCTTAATATCTACATTTACATCGAATACGTGAGTGGCATATGTCCAGTCGTAGCAATCGTATATGGCTGTAAGCCGAGGAATACGGGTCAGGAAATCTTTATAATCCTTCCCGTAAGGATCGCTCCACTGTACTTCTGCCAAAGCTCCCATGCGCGGAAGAATCATATACTGTACCTGACTGAAGGAAGGAATATATTCGGTCCACAGATTAGCCTGTACTCCTTTTATATATTGTTGCTCTTCCTTTGTCAACTCTTTAGGCATAGGTTCATAGTTATATGTTTTTTCTATCGGCAAATATCCACCGATGGCCAGCGGCTCGTCTTCTACCTGTTTCGACTGATAGTAATCGAAATACATATAAGTATTCGGAGTCATAATGACATCGTGATGCTGACGTGCGGCTTCAATGCCTCCGCTTTCTCCAATCCACGACATCAAGGTAGCACCCGGAACCAGTCCTCCTTCCAGAATCTCGGTCCAGCCGATAATCTGCTTGCCTTTTTCGTTCAGACACTTCGTGGCTTCCGCAATCATATAACTCTGCAAACGTTCCTCTTTAGTATGCTTCGCATCCGATTTCAGCCCTAACGCCTTGATACGTGCCTGACACTTCGGACATTCTTTCCAGCGTACTTTTGGACATTCGTCACCTCCGATATGAATGTATTCCGACGGGAACAGGTCGGCTACTTCAGACAATACATCTCTTACAAACTGCAACGTAGAATCATTTCCTACGCACAGCACATCATCCGATACGCCCCAGGTTTCTCTCACCTCATACGGTCCTCCCGTACATCCTAACTCCGGATAAGCCGTAAGAGCAGCCTGCATGTGCCCCGGCAAGTCAATTTCCGGAATAATCGTAATGTAACGCTTGGCTGCATAGTCAATGATATCGCGGATTTCGTCCTGCGTATAATAACCGCCATAAGGAGTTCCGTCGTATATACCACTACACCAGCGGCCTACCACCGTTTCCTTACGCTGCGATGCCACCGACATCAGCTTGGGGTATTTCTTGATTTCGATACGCCATCCCTGATCGTCGGTAAAATGCCAGTGAAAACGGTTGATATTATGCAGGGCACACATATCGATAAAGGTCTTCACTTCGTCTACCGTAAAGAAATGACGGGCTACATCCAACATGGCCCCGCGATAGGAAAAGCGTGGCTTGTCGTAAATTTCTACTGCCGGAAGACTTACATTTATATTCTGGGCAACGGGCAAAGACTTTCTCAAGGTCTGGATTCCGTAAAAGACTCCAGCTTCGGAAGCTCCGGAAATACAAATCCGCTTGTCGTTTACCACAAGTTTATAGGCTTCTTTATTATCGTCACTCAAATCGAGCGTCAGACAAATAGCACCGTCGACAGGCATTCCGGCCCGGGGATTCAGTTTCAGCCCCGTCTGTTTGGCTACATAAGTCGCCAACAATTCAGCATTTTCACGCATTCTTTCATTATTTTCCGGATAGACGACGGTAATTCCATCTTCGAGCAGAAAAGGAGTACTTCCTTCACTCTTCACAGTCAAAGGTTTAGGAATAACTTCATAATCAGAACTTAATGTTTCTTTTGAAGAACAAGAGAAAAGAGTACTGGACAGAAAAACACAGAGCAAGCTCATGAAGCTAACTGAAATTTCTTTCATACGGTAAGATAAGATTTAAGTGTAAACTAAATATGGTAAAACACTCCTTTCGAGTAATTACCATATACAAAGGTAAAAATAAAAATCAGAGAAACCGATTAATTAATTAAATATTTTAAGAATAGATAGTGAATTATTTTCATAACAAAAAAGTAAATCAGGGAAAAGACATATATTAAATTATAAATTATCCGAAATGCAACAAAAATAAAAACATATTGGATCATATCCGGACCTTTCTCCAGCATATAGACAGTTTGTTAAAGGTTGTAAAGCAGCATGTTTTTTAATGATATCGGGAGATCTCCGCCAAAACGTCTCGACGTTTTTTTAAGATTTGTACAAATTCTTATTTTTTTTGTACAAATCTTTAATGACTTTCCAGCATACAAATAAAAAAGAAGCTAAACGGTATCCGAAAACAACCGCATAAAAAGACATTACCATAGCCATACGATTGATTTTCAAGCAGAAACAGTTGCATCTTATCGTATTTCACATAATAAAAAAGCCCGGAAACATTCCGAGCTTTATTCCAATTCCCGAAGAACCCTTAATCAATATTAACCGTCCGCCTTCAGGGGAAATATCTGTATCGACACTCAATAACTTCTGTCCATGCCAGACATACAGTATTAACCTTTCTTTCTTTTCTTCCAAAGTTGCCAGCTATTGATTATATTCTGCCATACGACATAGCTTCCCGGTGCTATCGCCGAAACCGGATTCAGGTAGGTACATGCCATCCATATTGCCAGGACTGTATTCTTCTGCCCCAGTGCCTGCCCACCGCTGATACGGTCGGAGTACAAACCTCCGATGTTTTTCCCGGCCCAGAACTGAAGGCAACAAACGACAAGGGCAAAAAATGCAATCAGAAATTCTTCGCCGATGGAAGTATCTCCCTCGACTACCGACTTGGTGGTCTGTCCCATCACGATAATCAAAGCCACTGCCCACAGATAAAACGCCATGTCTTTCAGACCTACCAGAAAGCGATGAACCGGCGGACAGAAGCGGCGCAGCAACACAGCCGTAAAGAAAGGGAACAGCAGCAACGGGAAGACCTTGCCCAAAATACGAAGGAAAGATTCACCGAAAGCCATGTCCGAAGGCTCGACCAGCGGAAAAACCAGTGGTACGATAACAGCAGCCAGCAAATTCGACAGCAAAGTATAGGTAGTCAGTGAAGCCGCGCTTCCACCCAACTTTCCGGTAATGACGGCAGCAGCTGTGGCTGTAGGACAAATCAAGCAAACCATCGTTCCTTGCAGAGCCACGCTCCAGTATTCATCCAAAGGTAGAAAAATCAGCAAAGATGCTATTATCACGCAAGATACGAACTGGATAAGCAACAGCCAGATTGTCCAACGCTGCGGCACAAGTTCCTTGACTTCTACCTTGCAGAACGTCAACAATAGCTGAGCAAAAATAAGAAAAGGAGTAAGCCATGCTATCATTACTTTTACAACAGGCTTTGTCGGAGTCAGAAAATCGAAAGCGGCAAAACAGAAATAGCCGATTACCCCGACAAGCATGGCAAGGGGAAGCGTCCAATTTTTTATAAACTGTAACATAAATGTTCTGATTTAACGAACGGCAAAATTACACAAAACCCATGAAACATATTGTATTTTTAATTGTTTTTATAGGCGTTATCTACTGATTAGTTAATTCTTATCAACCTAAATGAAGATAGAGTACAAAAAAACTATTACCTTTGCAAACGGATAAGTTATATGAAAAAGAATATATTCAACATACTATATATCATTTGTATCTTACTGATATCCGGTCAGCCCGAGCACGTACAGGCCGCCCCTCAGAAGCGATTTACCGTAGTCATCGACGCGGGACACGGAGGGAATGACCCCGGTGCAATAGGTAGACGTGGACGCGAAAAGAACATCAATCTGAACGTTGCGCTGAAACTGGGCCGTCTTATCGAAAACAACTGCAACGACACACGAGTCGTTTACACCCGCAAGAAAGATACATTTGTACCGCTTCATACACGGGCTGAAATAGCAAACAATGCAAAAGCTGACTTGTTTATCTCGATACATACCAATTCTGTAGCCTCACGAAGCAGCAAAGTCAGTGGTACGGAAACGTATACATTAGGATTGCACCGTACACAAGACAATCTGGAAGTGGCAAAGAAAGAAAACTCGGTTATCTTGATAGAAGACGATTACAAGCAACGTTATGCCGGATTCAACCCCAATTCGGCGGAAAGTTATATCATCTTCGAGTTCCTGCAAGATAAATATATGTCGCAAAGCGTAAGTTTTGCCACAATGATACAACAACAGTTCCATCAAAGTGCCCGCCGGGTAGACAAGGGAGTACATCAGGCGGGATTCCTGGTTCTCCGGGAAACATCCATGCCCAGCGTATTGATTGAACTCGGATATATTACCAATCCTACGGAAGAAACCTATCTGCTTTCGGACAATGGCTCTTCTGCACTGGCAAAAAGTATCTATCAGGCATTCCTCAATTACAAACAACGCAGCCGTAAGAGTGCAACAAGCGTAATGCCTGCCAGCGAACCGGAAGAAGACATGATGGCAGAACAACCTGTACCACAACCTGAAAACATAGAAAGTCCGCAAAGTCAGGAAACAATTCCTGCACAAGAACCGGTACGCAGTGCTTCAAAGGAAAGTTCAAAACAAGAAACTTCCAAACCGGTATTCAAGATTCAGATACTGACCTCCGACAGAGTTCTTCCGTCGAAGAGCAGGCTACTGAAAGGACTTTCGCCAGTAAGCTATTACAAGGAAAATGGAATTTACAAATACACTTATGGGGAAAGCACTGACTACAACCGCATACTTCGCCTGAAACGAAACAAAGTAGACAGCAAGTTCAAGGATGCCTTCATCATAGCATTCAAGAACGGAGAAAAAATGAACATCAACCAGGCCATCAGAGAATTTAAGAAAAACAGATAATAAAAAGAATCCAGATAGATATGAGAAAAGAAGTAAAAATAGGTTTGGCAGGAATTGCCGCATTGATTATTCTCTTTTGTGGAGTCAATTACCTGAAAGGTATTAATATGTTTAAACCGGAAAGTTACTACCATGTAGAGTTTACCGACATTAATGGACTTGCACAATCCAGCCCTGTGTTCGCTAATGGCTTCAAAGTGGGTATCGTACGCGACATACAATACAATTATCAGAAACCGGGACACGTAGTAGTTGGCATAGAAATGGATGAGGAAATGAAAATTCCTACAGGAAGTAGTGCCGAACTGATAACCGAAATGCTGGGAACTGTAAAGATGAACCTGTTACTGAACCACGATAGTAATACATATTATAATGAAGGCGACACACTGCCAGGCGTAGCAAATACAGGAATATTGGGCGCAGCCGAAAAAGATTTGCTTCCTAAAATGGAACAGATGCTGCCAAAGCTGGATTCCATTCTGGGATCACTCAACAAACTGCTTGCCGACCCTGCCCTGAGCAAAACCCTGCATAACGCCGAACAACTGACTGCATCACTGAGCGCAACAAGCACACAACTGAACAGACTGATGGCAACGGATGTTCCACAACTGACCAGCAACGTAACCGCTATTACAGAAAATCTCAAGACGATCAGCGATAATTTAAAAGGTATTGATTATGCATCTACTTTGGCTAAAGCAGACTCAACCCTTCATAATGTATATCTGCTAACCGATAAATTGAATAGAAAAGACAACACTTTAGGACTGCTGATGAACGATTCCAGCTTATACAATAACCTGAATGCAACAACAGCCAATGCAGCCAGCCTGCTGGAGGATCTAAAAGCACACCCCAAACGTTATGTACACTTCTCTCTTTTCGGGAAAAAGGATAACTGATTTTCGTTATATAGAAATATTCTAAATAATCAAATAAGATAATCTCCTACGAGATAAGATAATAACTCGCTGATATTCAACCAAAAGATATTAGCGAGTTATTATTCAAAAAGGGGAACACAAATATATAATTATTTGAGAAACAACTTCTTGCAAACCGACAAATCTGAACATTTTTCAAGATAGGAAAGAACGGCAATAATATACTGATTTGCAATATATTACAAGAATAATCAAAAAAGCAAGTAAAAAGACATTTGTTTTTCTGAAAATAGATTACGAACTTTGCAAGCGTAGAAGTTTCGCTTTATTAATAACAGATTAAATATGATTGAGAACAATCAGGCTATTGTATTATGGAAACGTTGCTTGAATTTCATAAAAGACAACGTGAATGCGACAGCCTATAAAACATGGTTCGAACCTGTCGTACCATTAAAATTTGAGGATAAGGCCTTGACAATCGGAGTCCCCAGTCCTTTCTTCTATGAATACTTAGAAGAAAAATATGTGGGACTTTTGCGTGCCGCTATATATAAGGAGATTGGTGAGGGAACAGAATTGATGTATTCTATTCTCACCGATAAGACAAATCATATAGCTATTGACATGAAAGGGACAGAGCGCTCGTCTGCTTTGCCCCCGCAGACTCCTATACATAATGCTAATAAAGCACCCAGCCTGCTGCAAGCTCCGGCTGTACAGGATCTGGACCCGCATTTGAATCCAAACTATAATTTCGAAAACTTCATAAAGGGAACCAGCAATGAGTTCTCTAGAACAGTGGCCGAAACTGTAGCTCAAAATCCGGCACGTACATTCAACCCGTTGTTTTTGTACGGTCCGTCGGGTGTGGGAAAAACTCACCTCATCAATGCTATCGGTACACGTATCAAGGAATTGTATCCGGAAAAGCGTGTGCTCTACGTTTCTGCTCACTTGTTTCAGGTACAATATACCGACTCTGTACGTACAAATCACTTTAATGATTTCATCAGTTTCTATCAGACTATTGATGTCCTGATAATCGATGATATTCAGGAATTTGCCGGAGTTACAAAGACGCAGAATACTTTCTTTCATATCTTCAACCACTTGCACCAGAACGGCAAGCAATTGATTCTTACATCCGACCGTGCTCCCGTAATGTTGCAGGGTATGGAGGATCGTTTGTTGACTCGTTTCAAATGGGGACTTGTGGCCGAACTGGAAAAGCCGGATATCGAATTGCGTAAAAACATCTTACGTGACAAGATCCGTCGCGACGGACTGGTTATTCCGGAATCTGTTATCTGTTACATTGCAGAGAACGTAAACGAAAGCGTACGTGAATTGGAAGGTATCGTAAACTCACTGCTGGTATATTCTATCCAGCTGAAGCGCGAAATCAATCTGGACTTAGCTCAACGTATTGTTCGCAAAGCTGTACGCTGCGCCGAGGTCAAGCCGCTTACTGTTGACAATATCATTGAAAAAGTATGCAGCCATTACAAAGTAGACGCTTCAACGATCCATACCAAGACCCGTAAACGTGAAGTAGTTCAGGTACGTCAGGTTGCTATGTATTTAGCTAAAAAACATACAGACACTTCTTCATCCAAGATTGGTCAACTCATCGGTAATAAGGATCATGCTACCGTACTTCATGCCTGCAAGATAGTAAAAGATCAGGTGGAAGTAGACAAAGCATTCAAGGCTGAGATTGAAGAAATAGAAGCCAGCTTGCATCAAAAATAAAGATGAAAACATCGGTACCCGAAGAAAAAGGAAATGTATTACAGCTAAAGATTCACATTCCCAACATCCCGGATTATCATCAAATTAAAATAGAAATCGCCCCCTCTGAAATTCAAATAAAATTTTTGAGAGGGCGATTTTTATTATTTAAAATTTCCCCAGCCCTGTGCTAAAGCACCTGTTCCACTTTCCAATCAACGCAGGGATATTCAGTAAATGTCCCCAAAATAAGATGGCATATGAAATGATTATGTTCTATCATCTTCATATGCCATTTTTTATTGTCATTTTTCCATGTATTCTCATATAATTCTATCCGTCAGGACATGACACTTCTGAAGAAGCCAGATGACCTCTTCCG
>ENA-UOJS01003022-UOJS01003022.1-human-gut-metagenome-genome-assembly--contig:-C74-NODE-3022-length-10356-cov-4.046403_pt1 | contig 10356 bp, 7 predicted proteins | sample MGYA00242355_ERZ723902 | MGnify/ENA metagenome assembly ERZ723902 | reverse complement strand
TGCGCTACAACACCGTTGCCCGTGAGATAGAGAACCGTTCGGTAAAGATACACGAATTCAGCGACGGTATCACCCGACTTATCTTCGGTCTGGGCAAAAAGGTACTTATCGCAAACTCCATGGGTCAGCTGGCAACGCAGTTTCTGACCTTTGATACCGCTCCCACCTCAGTTCTTGCGGCATGGTCAGGCGTTATCCTTTATTCTCTCCAGATATATTACGACTTTTCGGGCTATTCCGATATGGCTATCGGTCTGGGACTTATGTGCGGCTTCCACTTTCCCGAAAACTTTGAGCACCCCTATATATCAGCTTCCGCAACCGAGTTCTGGCGCAGATGGCACATCTCGCTGGGAACATTCTTCCGTGACTATATGTATATCCCCCTGGGCGGCAACAGGAAGCATCAGCTGCTGAACATCGCCATCGTATGGTTCTGCACGGGTCTGTGGCACGGCGCCAGCTGGAACTTTATCATGTGGGGCCTTTACTTCGGCGTTCTGCTGGTCATCGAAAAGACATTCCTGCTGAAAGTCCTTGAAAAAGTGCCTAAGATCATCGGTCACATTTACCTGCTCATTGCGGTGATATTCGGCTGGATGATATTCTATTTCACCGATACCTCAAAAATGGGAGCCTGCTTCGGCGCAATGTTCGGCAAAAACGGACTTGCCGCCACCGATCTGCTCACAGAATCACAGCTCAAAGGCAGCCTGTGGCTCATTATTGCGGCTATCATCATCTGTATGCCTGTTTACAAGGGCATTTCCGCTTTCGGCGAGAAGCTGGCAAAGAAATCTGCCGCAAGCTTTACTCTGGTAAGCGCAGTAAAGATACTTTTCCTGGCATTCATTCTTTTCGCTTCCACCGTTTCACTTGTGGGCGATACCTACAATCCTTTCCTTTACTTCCGATTCTGATATCTGTCGGACTATCAACAAACATTTTTCATGGGCGTGCAATGCACGCCTGTGGTTTATCTGAAAGGCAGTCATTATGGATAAATTTGAACTTGTTTCTCCCTATAAGCCCTCGGGCGACCAGCCCCAGGCTATCGACAAGCTTGTGGAGGGCATAAAAAAAGGCTACCGTGACCAGACTCTGCTTGGTGTAACAGGCTCGGGCAAGACATTTACCATGGCGAACATCATTGCACGAATGAACCGTCCCACCCTTATCCTTGCTCACAACAAGATACTTGCGGCTCAGCTCTGCTCCGAGTTCAAGGAGTTCTTCCCCCACAATGCCGTGGAGTATTTCGTTTCATATTACGACTATTATCAGCCTGAAGCTTATATCCCCTCCACCGACGCTTACATCGAAAAGGACAGCGCCATAAACGACGAAATAGACAAGCTCCGCCACAGCGCCACACTTGCGCTGGCTGAAAGGCGTGATGTGATAATCGTGGCTTCCGTTTCCTGCATATATTCCCTTGGTGCGCCCGAGGAATACCGAAACAACGTTATCTCGCTGAGAAAGGGCATGGAAATGTCCCGTGAGGAGCTTCTGGGTCGGCTGGTATCCATTCAGTATGAGCGCAACGACGTGAACTTTGTGCGAAACAAGTTCAGAGTGCGTGGAGACGTGGTGGAGATATTCCCCGCAGGCTCTTCGGAAAACGCTATACGTGTGGAATTTTTCGGCGATGAGATAGACAGAATATCGGAAATTCAGGTGGTAACGGGAAATATCATCTCCACCCTTGCCCACACAGCCATATACCCTGCCTCCCACTATGTTGTGTCAAAGGCACATCTGCACGAGGCTGTGCAGGAGATACAGAAAGAGCTTGATGAACGTGTAAAATGGTTTGAGGAGCAGGGCAAGCTTGTGGAGGCTCAGCGCATAAAGCAGCGCACCCTGTACGACATTGAGATGCTTGAAGAGATAGGCTTCTGCAAGGGAATAGAAAACTACTCCCGCATACTTGCGGGCAGAGCGCCCGGAAGCGTTCCCTACACCCTGCTTGACCACTTCCCCAAGGACTACCTGCTGTTCGTTGACGAGAGCCATGTTTCCCTGCCGCAGGTAAGGGGCATGAGCGCAGGCGACAGGGGCAGAAAGAGCGTGCTTGTGGATTACGGCTGCCCTCGGCATTCGATAACCGTCCCCTTAATTTTGACGAGTTTGACTCAAAGATAAATCAGGCAATATACGTTTCCGCCACTCCCGGACCTATCGAGCGTGAAAAATCCGCCCAGATAGTGGAGCAGGTAATACGTCCCACAGGTCTTGTTGACCCCGAGATAATCGTCAAGCCCGTTGCGGGTCAGATAGAAGACCTGCTCAGCGAAATAAACATCAGGGCGGAAAAGAACGAGCGTGTACTTGTCACCACCCTTACAAAGAAAATGGCGGAGGATCTTACCACATATCTCCAGGGCATGGGCGTAAGGGTCAAGTACCTCCACCACGATATCGACACCATTGAAAGAATGGAGATAATCCGTGACCTGCGTCTGGGCGAGTTTGATGTGCTTGTTGGCATCAACCTGCTGCGTGAGGGCCTTGATATCCCCGAGGTCTCCCTTGTGGCGATACTCGATGCGGACAAGGAGGGCTTCCTGCGCTCCGAGTCCTCGCTTATACAGACCATCGGCCGTGCCGCACGTAATGCGGAGGGCAAGGTAATAATGTACGCCGACAGCATTACAGGCTCCATGGAGCGTGCCATTACCGAGACAAACCGCCGCCGTGAGCTTCAGCTGGCGTACAACAAGGAGCACGGCATAGTACCCAAAACTATCATAAAGGATATCAGAGATGTTATCGAGATATCCTCCAAGGCGGAGGTCGATGACAAGGCCGCCAAGAAGAAGATGAGCAAAAAGGAAAAGGACGAGCTTATCGCAAAGCTCACCGCCCAGATGAAGGAAGCCGCAAAGCTTCTTGAATTTGAGCACGCCGCATATCTGCGTGATAAGATAAACGAACTGAAAGGTCAATGATATGGAAGAATTAAAGGATATCCCCCGACAGCAGGGCGGGCAGTACGGCGCACGGTACAAAAAGCGCCGCAGAAGGCCTGATATAAAGGCAATAGCCATATTTATCCTGCTGATAACAGTTGTGATCCTTGCCGCCAATGTGATACGCCTGTCAAATGCGCTGAAGGACGATGAGCAGTACATTTCCGCCCAGTCTTCACGGGTGTTTGAGTATTACGGCGAAAAGGACGTTATCAAGCTTGATGACCCCACCTACGGCGACACATGGCTTGCCGCCCTTACCGATGTGCCCCGCCACACGCTGGATTATGACAAGGTGGAGACAGAAAACGGCTATAAGCACTACTACGAAAACGGCGAGCGCCTGAACACCACAGGCATCGACGTTTCCTATCATCAGGGGGACATCGACTGGGAAGCCGTCAAGGCGGACGGCGTGGATTTTGCCATGATAAGGCTGGGCTACCGTGGCTATGAATCGGGTCAGCTGAATCTTGACGAGCGCTTCCACGAATATGCGCAGGGCGCTGTTGACGCAGGGCTTGAAATAGGCGTTTACTTCTATTCCCAAGCAATAAACGCCTCAGAAGCGGAGGAGGAAGCAAGGTTTGTACTGAACGAGCTTTCCGACTGCAAGATTACATATCCCGTGGTTTTTGACTGGGAGATAGTGGGCGATGACACAGCACGCACAAATTCGGTTTCGTCAGAAGAGCTGAACGAATGTGCATCGGTGTTCTGCAACACCATTGCCCGTGGAGGATATATCCCCATGATATACAGCGTCAAGCGAATGGCACTGCTCAAATATGACCTGAGCCGCCTTGCAGGCTTTGACTTCTGGCTGGCAGAATACCGTGACGAGCCTGAATTTCCCTATGAATTTGCCATGTGGCAGTATGCCTCCGACGGAAAGGTAAACGGTATCGAGGGCGAGGTTGACCTGAACATGAGCTTTGATGATTACTCAAAGGTAAGGAGATAATTTTATGAAAACAATGACCGCTCCCATGGGCTGGAACAGCTGGGACTGCTACGGCGCTGCCGTTACCGAGGATATAGTAAGAAAGAACGCCGATTTTATGGCAAAGCACCTGAAAAAATACGGCTGGGAATACATTACCGTGGATATCCAGTGGTACGAACCTAATGTAAAGACCCACGAATACACTCCCTTTGCAAAGCTCTGCATTGACGAATATTCCAGGGTGATACCTGCCGAGAACCGCTTCCCATCTTCCGCAGGGGGAAAGGGCTTTGCACCTCTGGCAGAATATGTTCACTCGCTGGGACTTAAATTCGGCATACATATTATGAGGGGCATTCCCCGTCAGGCGGTATATGAACGCACCAAAATAAAGGGCACGGACAAAACTGCCGCCGATGTTGCCAAGACCGACAGCATCTGCGCATGGAACACGGATATGTACGGCGTTGACCCTGCAAAGCCCGGCGCAAAGGAATATTACGACAGCATTTTTGAGCTTTATGCTTCATGGGGCGTTGACTTTGTAAAGTGCGACGACATTGCAAGAGAGCTTCCTAAGGAGGAAAGCGAGCTTATTATGCTGAGCGATTCCCTGAAAAACTGCGGGCGTGATATGGTGCTCAGCCTTTCCCCCGGGCCTGCTCTCCTTGAAAAAGCCGAGCTTTACAAGCAGGTGTCCAATATGTGGCGCATTACCGACGATTTCTGGGATAACTGGCAGCTGCTTTACAATATGTTCGAGCGCTGCGAAAAGTGGGCGCCCCACAACGGCGCAGGTCACTGGGCAGACGCCGATATGCTCCCCATAGGATACATAAAGCAGGATTACTCCCCCGACATCACCACCCGGTTCACTAAGGACGAGCAGGTAACAATGCTCACCCTGTGGAGCATCTTCCGCTCCCCTCTTATCATAGGCGGAGAAATGACCAAATTCGATGATTTCACCATGAGCCTGCTGACAAACGAGGGTATCCTTAAAATGCACCGAAACGCCCGCCACTCACATCAGGTATGGCGCAGAAAAATGAACGGCAGCGAGATAGTCCTCTGGACTGCGGCTGACGCAGAGGGCGGTCAGTATGCGGCGCTTTTCAACATAGGCGAGAATGCGGCAGACATATCAGTCCCCCTTACGGAGCTTGAGATATATGAGGCAAAGTACATTACCGAGCTTTGGAGCAATGAAGCTTTCCATGCCGATAACATCAGCGCCGACCTTGCGCCCCATTCGGCAAAGGCATATTACCTGAGCCGCTGAAAGAAGTGTTATTATGACTAAAAGCATGACCGAGGGCAATCCCTTGAAGCTTATTTTCAGCTTTGCCCTACCACTGCTGCTGGGAAATCTTCTGCAGCAGACTTATAACATAATAGATTCAGCCATTGTGGGCAGAGTGCTGGGAGCAAACGCCCTTGCCGCCGTGGGAGCGTCATCGAGCGTGCAGTTTCTTGTGCTGGGCTTCTGCACGGGAATATGCTGCGGCTTCGGAATACCGCTGGCAAAATATTTCGGTGCGGGCGACAGGGACAAAATGCGCTGCTGCATATTCAATTCCGCACTGCTTACCGCAGGAGCGGCGGTCATCATAACCACCGTCTGCGCTGTTTTCTGCACAGCCATACTCCATATGCTCTCCACTCCCGACAATATCTTCGGGGACGCATATTCCTATCTGCTGATAATATTTCTGGGCATACCCTTTACACTGCTGTACAATCTCCTTGCCTGCATACTCAGAGCTGTGGGAGACAGCAGAACGCCTTTTATATTCCTGGGAATATCCTCAGTGCTGAATATCTTCCTTGACCTTTTATTTATAGTAGTGTTCCGAATGGGCTGCGCAGGTGCGGCGGCAGCTACCGTAACCGCTCAGGCAGTAAGCGGGGTGCTCTGCTTCATCTACATAAAAAAGCATTTCCCCGAGCTTGCCCTTTCCCCTCAGGACAGGCAGGCAAACGGAAAAATGATATGGCAGCTCATTACAATGGGCGTGCCTATGGGTCTGCAATACTCCATAACCGCCATTGGCAGCATGGTGATGCAGTCCGCAAACAACAGTCTGGGCAGCGTATATATCTCAGGATTTACCGCAGGAATGAGGATAAAGCAGTTTGCCATGTGTCCCTTTGACGCCATTGCAACGGCAGTGTCCGTATTCTGCGGACAGAACCTTGGCGCAGGCAAGCCTGAACGCATAAAAAAGGGCATTTTTCAGGGAGTGGCTTCCGCTGTTGCCTACGGAATTGTGTCTGGACTGGTGCTTATTTTTCTGGGCAGAACGCTGTCGCTCATATTCATTGACCCCTCCGAAACGGAGATACTTGACGCAGCGGCAAAATATCTGCGCTGTCTTGGCTTCTTCTACTGGTGCCTCGGCTCCCTGTGCGTTGTAAGAATGAGCATTCAGGGACTTGGCTTCTCGGGCAGAGCCATAATCTCGGGCATTATAGAAATGGCGGCAAGGATCATCGTAAGCATGGGCTTTGTAGGCACATTCGGCTACACTGCCATATGCTTTGCCGACCAGACCGCTTGGGTGACAGCTTTCCTGTACGTGCTTCCCATGTGCATTCACTGCATACACAAGGTATCAAAGAGCATTGAAACGCCCGTTAATATCTGATACATTTGTATATAACATTTTATTTGTTGACATAATATATACATTAGTATATAATTTGCTTATTATGTTCATCGGAGGACTTAAAGCCGCAGCTTTAACGGTCGGAAAAGATGTCGAGTGCGCTCGGTCACGGTACAAAAAAGTACCTGATCGGGCGCTTTTTGTATTTACAGGATTAGTATTAAAACATGAAAGGAAGATCAGCATGAAGATACAGCTTTCGGATCATTTTACCTGCAAACGTCTGCTTAAATTCGTTCTGCCGTCGGTGGTGATGATGATATTCACATCTATCTACTGCGTTATCGACGGTCTGTTTGTGTCGAATTTCGTCGGAAAGACACCATTTGCGGCGGTTAATTTCATTATGCCCGTACTGATGATGATGAGCGCACTGGGCTTTATGATAGGCTCAGGCGGAAGCGCCATTACGGCAAAAACTCTCGGCGAGGGCGATAACGCAAAGGCAAACGGCGTTTTCTCGCTGATGGTATATACCGCTATAATTCTGGGAATTATTCTTACCATGGTAGGTCAGCTTGCCCTGCGCCCCTTGTCGGCAGCTCTGGGAGCTGAGGGAGAAATGCTTGAATACTGCGTTTCATACGGCAGGATAATACTTCTGGCACTTACGCCTTTTATGCTCCAGAACGTGTTCCAGAGCTATTTTGTCACTGCCGCAAAGCCACATATAGGTCTTGCGGTAACGGTTGCGGCAGGCGGCGCAAACATTGTGGGAGATTACCTTTTCATCGCCGTTTTCAAGTGGGGCATAGAGGGAGCGGCTCTTGCGACAGCTCTCAGCCAGTGCATAGGCGGACTTGTTCCCCTGTTCTACTTTGCACGTAAAAATTCCAGCCTGCTGAAGCTCGGCAAGCCTCTTATTGATATGAAACTGCTGCTCGATGCCTGTATAAACGGCTCCTCTGAGCTTATGACAAACATTGCAATGTCGCTGGCAAATATGCTCTACAACTATCAGCTGATGAAGATAGCCGGTGAGGACGGCGTTGCGGCATATGGCGTTATAATGTATGCGGCATACATCTTTGCGGCAATATATATCGGCTTCTCGATAGGCAGCGCCCCGGTCACATCATATCATTACGGTGCAAAAAATCACGGCGAGCTGAAAAATCTCTTTGCCACCAGCCTGAAAATACTTGCGGCGGCAGCTGTCATCATAACGCTGCTTTCGATACTCATGGCAGGCAGACTGACAAAAATTTTTGTAGGCTATGACCAGGAGCTTTACGAGATGACAAGCCACGGTTTCAGGCTTTATTCCATGTCATTCCTGCTCTGCGGCTTCAACATCTATGCTTCCTCGCTGTTCACCGCCCTTGGAAACGGAGCGGTCTCCGCAGCCATATCTTTCCTGAGAACGCTGCTTTTCCAGGTAATATCCGTGCTGATACTCCCACTTATCCTGGGAATAAACGGCATATGGCTGGCTGTTACCGCAGCGGAGGTCATGGCTCTGGCTGTAACGGTAACGTTTCTTATCAAATACCGAAACAAATATCATTACGCATAAAGAAATGGGCTGTTGCAGAGTTGAACTGCGACAGCCTTTTTTGATTTGTCCGTACCTTGTGTATCGCTCCTTTTTGCATATCTCCATACTGTGCTGAATATATATTGTCAGACACACAAAAGTGTATCATAACAATAAATATCGGAGGTATGCAGATTGAACGGTAACGAGCTTAACAACATGGCGCAGCGCTACAAGGACGAAATGATGCGCCTTTACAAAAAAAGCGGAGCTTCCGACAATGCAGTCGGCACGGCTGGCAGTCAGAGCTTCTCCGCTCCTCAGGAACGTCAGCAGACACAGGCACAGCAAAATCCCCCGTCTATGCAGACTTTCCCGGCTCAGAACAGCTATCAGGCATCACATTCTCAGCCCTGTCCCTCTTCTCAAAGCGGTACAAGGGATATGTCGGGAACTCCCGTGCCAAATGTACCTAACGCAAGCTTTTTCGGCTCGGCAAATCAGAATTCTCAGGGTACAGTCAATATCCCCGTTTCCTGCGAATGCCGCTTTCCCACGGCGGAGAGCATCATAAACAGCATTGCCCAAACACCTGTTACGCTGCCTATCACTCCCGAGGATAACCCTCCCCCTGTGGATCAGGGAACGTTCACTCAGGTACAGCCACGCTCATCTCAGCAGCAGGACACCCGCCAGACCCGTCAGGCTGCGGATAATTCCCGCCGTGTTCAGGTGGATACGGGACTTAGCGGCATCATGCTCAACTCCTCCCCCGACGAAGCTACATATACAGTGCCCTCGGAAAGCGAGAACCCTCAGGAGATAATGCCGGATTTTCCTCTTCCCGCAGATATCCCTGCGGACTCGTCGGAAGCAGCGCCGTCAATAGCCTCGTTCCTGCCGTCAATGGGCTGGGTATCCATGACGGGAGACAACAGCTGGGGATTTTTGCAGTTCGACGTTTTCACCGCAGGCGGCGCATATCCCGTGCAGGGCGCACTCGTTACTGTAACAAAGCAGCTGCCCTCAGGCTCGGGTCTGGTAAGGATACTTTTCTCAAACAGAAGCGGACGCACTGCGACCATTGCTCTCCCCGCTCCGTCAAGGTCATTCTCCCAGTCTCCCGGAAGCACCACCCGCCCATTCTCGGAATACAGCGTGACTGTAAGGGCTAAGGGCTATTACACCATCAGGGACATAAAGATACCCATTTTTGCGGGAGTAAAGACAGTGCAGCCCATTGACCTTATCCCTCTGCCCGAATACGGCGGCATACAGCCAAGAAACAGCTCTGACAACAGCATAACTGACTCCCCCTCTGTGGGATAACACCTTAAAAGGAGGAGCAAATGACAGGAGAACCCTTTATCCCCGAAAAGATAACCGTACATCTTGGCGCACCCGATGACAGGAGCGCCATGAACGTTACGGTGAATTTCGTGGACTACATCAAAAACGTAGGCTCCAGCGAGCTTTATCCCACATGGCCCGAATCCGCCCTGAGAGCAAACCTTTACGCCATAATCTCCTTTGCGCTCAACCGCATATACACCGAATGGTACCCCTCCAGAGGATATGATTTCGATATCACCAACGACACACGGTACGACCAGTATTACGTCCACGGCAGGGATATTTTCCAGCCCATAAGCGATATCGTTGACGAGATATTCAACAATTATATCCGCAGGCAAGGCTCGGTGGAGCCGCTTTTTGCCTCGTACTGCGACGGTGTGAGAACTCAGTGTGAGGGTCTGAAGCAATGGGGAACGGTGGATCTGGCGGAGCAGGGCTATATCCCTTATCGGATACTTACCTATTATTACGGAGACAATATCGACATCGTGCAGAACGCCCCCGTTGCGCCCAATATCCCCTCATATCCCGGCACGCCAATTCAGATAGGCAGTGCGGGAGACAATGTTATACGTATCCAGACACAGCTAAACAGGATAGCGGGAAATTACCCTGCCATACCTAAGATAGAGCCTGTAACAGGCTACGTTGATACAAACACCGCCGACGCTGTGGAAGCCTTTCAGCGGATATTCAACCTCCCCGTAACAGGCGTGGTGGATAAAGCCACATGGTACAAGATAAACTTCATCTTCACAAGCGTTACCCAGCTGGCGGAGCTTACCTCCGAGGGGCTTACAATAAGCGACCTGGGGCTTAATCTCCCCAAGGCGCTGGTCATGGGCGACTCGGGCGGAAATGTTCGTGCGCTCCAGTATCTTCTTTCGGTCATCGGTGCGTATTATGACGCAGTGCCGCCCATAAGCGTAACGGGAA
>ENA-UOJS01003017-UOJS01003017.1-human-gut-metagenome-genome-assembly--contig:-C74-NODE-3017-length-10370-cov-4.151915_pt1 | contig 10370 bp, 5 predicted proteins | sample MGYA00242355_ERZ723902 | MGnify/ENA metagenome assembly ERZ723902 | reverse complement strand
GATAGGATGATTTGCCATATTTACCTTACAATCATAAATAATTTCCATACGTTTTACTTTATACTGATTATCCTGATACTTTGCATGAATCTCATTCTGGAAACGACGGTTAATTTCCTCGATAATCTGATAAATTCTAGGAAGCAGACGGGAGAATAACTCAAGCGGCCATTTCTCCAATGCTTCCGCCATAATTGTATGGTTTGTATAAGCACAGGTACGGGTTGTGATATCCCATGCATCATCCCAATCAAGACCATATTCATCTAACAAAATACGCATCAATTCAGGTACTGCTACCGTTGGATGGGTATCATTTAACTGGAAACATACTTTTTCCGGAAGACCATGAATGTCATTGTGGTTTTCCATATACTTCATAATCGCACGCTGCACGCTTGCCGATACAAAGAAATACTGCTGTTTCAAGCGAAGTTCTTTTCCTGCCATATGGTTGTCATTTGGATACAGTACTTCACAAATAGTACGGGCAAGGTTCTGCTGCTCAACTGCCTTCTGATAATCACCTTTATCAAAAGAATCCAGATTGAAAGTATCAATTGCCTCAGCATCCCAGATACGAAGTGTGTTTACAATGTGGTTTCCGTAACCGACAACCGGCAAATCATAAGGCACTGCCATTACGGACTGATAATTTTCCTGTACAAAACGATCCCTTCCGGTCTTTTCGTCTTTTCTTACCGTTACATAACCGCCAAAACGTACTTCAACGGCATATTCCGGACGCTTCATCTCAAATGGATTACCATCTTTTAACCAGTCATCCGGTGCTTCAATCTGGAAACCATTTTCGATTTTCTGCTTGAACATACCATATTTGTAGCGGATACCACAGCCATAAGCCGGATAACCAAGTGTAGATAAGGAATCCAAAAAGCAGGCTGCCAGACGTCCAAGACCACCATTACCAAGAGCTGCATCCGGCTCTTCATCCTCAAGCAAGTCTAAGTTTACACCCATCTCGTCAAGTACCTCGCGTACAACTTTGTCCTCTTTGAGGTTGATAATCATGTTACCAAGTGCACGACCCATCAAAAACTCCATGGACAAATAGTAAACTGTCTTCACATCCTTTTTCTCATAGGCTTTGTGCGTTGCCATCCAGTCATCAACTACGATATCTTTGACTGCATAAGAAACTGCCTGAAACAACTGCTGTGGAGTTGCCTCTTCAACCGAACGGCGGAACAACAATTTCATATAGTTCGAAATGTTATTCTTCAATTCCTTTTTCTTTTCCTTTTCCGTTACAAATACCATAAATTACCTCTCTTTCTGTAACAAACTCTTCGTTACGCTTCCACTTTTGCAACACCCAGTGTAACAGCCTCACCGTTAATTTTCCAATCTGCGGTGTAACCTTCTGTTTTATCCAAAATAACCTCATCGGCCAAAACATCAGCTTTAATCTGAGATTCATTTGTTTTGATGATTTCTTTAATCTTATCATTTCCCTGCTCGTAAACACGGATATGGTCAACCACTTCAAAACCGGCATCTTTACGCATGGTCTGAATTTTACTGATAACCTCACGCACAAATCCTTCCTCGATCAACTCCGGTGTCAGGTTTGTATCTAATACAACGGTAATACCGTGATCTTCCTCGCTCACATAGCCATCCATCTGTGCCGTTTCTACCAGCAAATCCTCTGTTGCCAGCACTTCATCTACGCCGCCAACCGTAACAGTCACTTCACCGGAAGCATTCAACGCATCCATCGTAGCATTGCCATCTAATCCGGCAAGCACTTCTTTCAATTCGTTCAAACGGCTTCCGAAACGGCGTCCAAGAGTACGAAGCTGTGGCTTAAACTGATATGTCGTAAATTCTTTTGTATCATTGGTAAATACAACTTCTTTTACGTTTAGCTCATCTGCGATAATTTCTTTATAGAAATCGGACAATTCGCCTTCTGCCTTTACATACATTTTTCCAATTGGCTGACGGTTTTTGATATTTGCTGTATTACGGCATGCACGGCCAAGAACAACAATGTCCAAAAGCTGTTTCATCTGTGTCTCAAGTTCTTTGTCAATCCATTCTTCCTTAACTTTCGGAAAATCACACAAATGAATACTTTCCGGTGCTTTTGAATCCAGATTGCACACGAGATTCTGATAAATGCTCTCGGTCATAAATGGAATCATCGGAGCTGCTGCCTTACTGATTGTTACAAGTGCCGTATACAAAGTCATGTAGGCATTCATTTTATCCTGCTCCATGCCTTTTGCCCAGAAACGGTCACGACAGCGGCGCACATACCAGTTACTCATATCTTCCACAAAACTCTGCAGTGCTTTTGCAGTCTCCGGAATTTTGTAGTTGTCAAGGTCCTCATCAACTTCTTTAACCGTCGAATACAGACGGGACAAAAGCCAGCGGTCCATAATCGAAAGTTTATCATATTCTAATGTATGCTCGGTTGGATTAAACTGGTCAATCTCCGCATACAACACATAAAAGGCATATGTGTTCCACAGTGTACCCATGAATTTACGCTGTCCTTCGGTAACTGCTTTTCCATGGAAACGGTTCGGCAGCCATGGCGCACTGTTTACATAGAAATACCAGCGGATTGCGTCTGCTCCATAATTTTCCAGAGCATCAAACGGATCTACGGCATTTCCCTTACTCTTACTCATCTTCTGTCCATTTTCATCCTGCACATGTCCAAGAACGATTACATTTTCATATGGTGCTTTGTTGAAAAGTAAAGTAGATTCTGCCATCAGCGAATGGAACCATCCACGTGTCTGGTCAACCGCCTCGGAGATAAACTGAGCCGGAAACTGTTTCTCAAACACGTCTTTATTTTCAAATGGATAGTGATACTGTGCAAATGGCATCGCACCGGAGTCAAACCAACAGTCGATTACTTCCGGTACACGGTGCATAACTTTTCCACAATCCGGACAGGTAAAGGTTACTTCATCAATGTATGGACGGTGGAGTTCTACCTCAGCGGCTTTTGGATCTCCGGCACGCTCTGCCAGTTCTTTTCTTCCGCCGATACATTCCTGATGTCCACATCCTTCACACTCCCAGATGTTTAATGGAGTTCCCCAATAACGGTTACGGGAAATTGCCCAGTCCTGAATATTCTCTAACCAGTTTCCAAAACGTCCTTTTCCAATTGACTCCGGAATCCAGTTTACAGTGTTATTATTTTTAATCAAATCGTCTTTTACTGCTGTTTCACGGATATACCAGGATTCTCTTGCATAGTAAATCAACGGTGTATCACAGCGCCAGCAATGTGGATATTCATGCTCAAACTTCGGTGCATCAAACAACTGTCCTCTGGCATCTAAGTCTTTTAATACCTCAGGGTCCGCTTTCTTTACGAAAATACCTGCAAATGGAGTCTCTTCTGTCAACTCGCCTTTTTCATTTACAAACTGCACAATAGGAAGGTCATAGTTTCTTCCCACATTGGCATCATCTTCACCAAATGCCGGTGCGATATGAACAATACCGGTACCATCAGTCATCGTAACGTAAGTATCGCAGGTTACGAAAAATCCTTTTTTGTTCTGCTTATCAGCACACTCTTTCGCGCAGGCAAACAATGGCTCATATTCTTTATGCTCTAATGCGGTTCCCGGGAAACTCTCCAACACTTCATAAGCCGGCTCATCATCTTTTGCCAGTTTACCAAGTACCGTATCCAAAAGATCCTGCGCCATATAATAAGTATAGCCATCTGCTGCTTTTACTTTACAGTAAGTATCATTCGGGTTTACACAAAGAGCCACATTACTTGGCAGAGTCCAAGGTGTCGTCGTCCATGCAAGGAAATAGGCATCCTCTCCTGTCACCTTAAAGCGGACAATAGCAGAACGCTCTTTTACGGTTTTGTATCCCTGTGCAACTTCCTGTGCGGACAACGGTGTACCGCAGCGAGGGCAGTAAGGCACTATTTTAAATCCTTTATACAAAAGGTCTTTATTCCAGATTTCCTTCAATGCCCACCACTCAGACTCAATATAATTATCATCATATGTGACATATGGGTCATCCATGTCAGCCCAAAAACCTACGGTATCGGAAAAGTCTTCCCACATACCTTTGTATTTCCAGACAGATTCTTTACACTGATTAATAAATGGTTCCATACCATATTCTTCAATCTGCTCTTTTCCATCCAGACCTAACAGTTTTTCTACTTCCAGCTCAACCGGCAAACCATGCGTGTCCCATCCGGCTTTACGCGGTACACGATAGCCTTTCATTGTACGGTAACGCGGAATCATATCTTTGATAACACGGGTCAGCACATGACCAATATGCGGTTTTCCGTTCGCAGTTGGCGGTCCATCGTAAAACATATACGTTGGTGCCCCCTCACGCAGTTTAATACTTTTGCGGAAAATATCTTTGTCTTTCCAAAATTTTTCTACTTCTTTTTCTCTCTCGACAAAATTCATGCCTGTTGATACTTTGTTATACATAGTTACCTCCATAAAAATAAAATAAAAAAGCTCCCATCCAACTAGGATGAGAGCCTAAACTTTCATTATACCACCTGTCTTCTACGTCAGGACTGTGAGTGTTTCACAAACCGAACATATATCCTTTTAACGGGGAATACCGGCGCAGTCTACTGGATAAAAACCGTTCGACTTTGCAGCTAAGGAGTGATATTCACCTATGCTTACTGGTGCCGGATTCTCACTATCGCCGGCTCACTGAAACACTTCCACACAGGGTACTGTCTCCGTCAACGCTTTTCTCTATGAGCATTTTCATAATAGTACGATTATTTGCAATTGTCAAGAGTTTGATATTTCTTGCCATCCAAATCAAATTCACTGACAATCTGATTTAAATTGTTAGCACTTTCTTCGCTATCCTGCATAAATGTTCCGGTTGCCTCAATCTTCTGAACCATCTCAGAAGTTTTCTCTGCAATGTCTGAAACACCGGTTGCCGACTCATTTACCGTCAGATTAATCTCTTCGATTGAATGAGAAATATCGGTAATCGCATGTACCAACGTAACAATTGACTGATTAATTTTGGTCATGCCATCTTCAAAAGTAGCAGCATCTTCGGAATACTTCTCGCCAACTTCCATAAATCCTTTGTAATCGCCAAGAACCGTATTTTCCAAAAAGTCCATTGCATTCTGTAAACAGTCTACCATACCGCTTACTGCGTTATGTACCTCACCAATAATGCTGTCGATATCACCAACCGCATTCTGGGTCTGTGTAGCCAAAGCACCGATTTCGGTCGCCACAACGGCAAATCCTTTACCGGCCTCTCCTGCTCTTGCTGCTTCAATGGAAGCATTTAAGGCAAGGAGATTTGTCTGAGAAGAAATTTCCATAATATCATGCGTAAGTTCATTAATCTTCTCTACCGCTTCTGCCTGTTTCATCGCAACTTCCGTACGCTGTTTCACTTCTGCATACATTTCATCTGTACGTTTTCCGGCATTTTCCGTCGTTGTCTTTAACTGGTTCGCACGTTCCATCACTTCCGTTGACAGTGTAGCGCCTCTTCCCGAAAGTGCTTCAATACTTTTGGCATTTTCTTTTACAGTTGCAATCGTCTGATTTACTGTATCCGTTGCACTGGCTGCTTCTTCCATCGCTGCTGCGAGTTCTTCTGTCGTAGCCGAGTTATTATTACAGATATCATTGACCTCTGACATATTCACAGTCAAGCCGGTAACATTATCACCCATTTTAATTCCTGCCTGGTCAATTAACGCTACCATCGCACGAAGTTTACTTCGCATCTGCTGTACGGCACGCGCCATCGCACCGGTCTCGTCCTTCATACGGACTAATTTCTCACCCTTTTCACTTTTTACAAAATTAAGTTTCGCCGTATTCTCAATAATTCCTGTCAAATCCTTAATTGGACGAATCATCGAACCACTGAAGAAAAATCCTGTAATTGCTGCATATAAAGTTGCTGCAACAATCGCAATAATCATCATATACATCAAGCGGGTGGAATTGCTCTGCACTTCTTTATCTAAAACAGCCATTACCAATTTCATGCCATTCTTCAATGAAACAGCACTTAACATTTTCCTGCTTCCATTATAAGTGTACTCTTTTATTTCGCCCGTCTTTCCGGCCTTCACAAATGAGGCCAGTTCGCCATCCACTTTCTGCAAATCCGTTCCCTGTTTTATATCCTTATGTGACAAAACTTTATTCGATGAATCAACCAAGAAAACATATCCGGAATCAAAACATTTGGCTTTGTCGGCAAGTTGTTTTAACTGATTAAAGTTGATATCCATGCCAACAACTCCAATTGCTTCATTGTCAATCATAATCGGAACAACATAGGAAATCATATATACATTCACATTGGAATTTAAATACGGATCCATCCAAGTTGCCTTTCCATTTTTAACCGGAATATAATACCAGCCCACATGTTCTGCATCGTCTTTGTCAAAACTGCTGAAATCTGTCGGTGTCAATGACTTAAAATCTGCATTCTCACTCTCTTTCGAAGCAAAAATACCGGATGTTGCTTCTGTAAATTCCGGATTATAGCGGATATAATAAGTCATCGCGCCCTTCGTGTTATTCGCACACTGAAGAGCTGTAGTCTCTAACGCCTCCGTACAGGAATCCACGTAGCTGCTGCTGCTTTTAAACTTGTCTACATCCTGAATCTGATTTTTTGTTACATCTGCAAGAGTATTCACCGCAACTTCTACCTGTGAAAGCAGGTTATCGATATCTTTCCCATACCCTTCACTCACTGTCGTCAATTTTTCTTTTGCATCACTGTTGGCAACTGCTCTCGAATTATAATATCCTATAATTCCGCAAATTAAAGCAGCTATAGCCGTTGTCCCTACCAATAGTAACAATATGCGAAATCGCAATGATTTTGATTTCATACACACGCTCCTCCTATCTCATAAGTAAAATCAATGTTATATCTATTTTACTGCTGACAAGGAAAAAATGCAATTATAACTTTACATATTTTTACTTTATTTTTATTTTTTCTTGTGCTCTCCGGTAATTGAAAAAATGACCCATTCCGCAATGTTGCAGGCATGGTCTCCGATTCGCTCAAAGTACTTTGCAATCATAAGTAAATCCGTCGCACAAGCCCCCTCTTCCGGATTACTGCGAATAAGAGAAATTACATCCTCTCTTGACTTAATAAATAAATCATCAATGATGTCATCATGTGCAATGACTTCTTTTGCTTTTTTCTCATCTTTTTCTACATATGCTTCCACGCTCTGCACAACCATACAGGTCGTTTCTGCTGCCATCTTCCGAATATGCTCCATATCTCTTTTATACTTAGTATCAATTAAATGCAGCGTTACTTCCGAAATATCTGCTGCCTGATCACCAATTCTTTCCATGTCTGTAATCATTTTCAGTGCCGATGAAATTACGCGCAGATCCCTTGCCACAGGCTGCTGCTGCAGCAAAAGTTTCAAGCAGAGATTTTCTATAATCCGCTCTTCCTCATTAATTTCATCATCATAATCAATTACTTTTTTCGCCTGTTCTTTGTCACGGTTATTCAGTGCGCTGATTGCCATGCCGATTGCCTGGCCAATCATATGTCCCATCTGAATCATGTCCTGATTTAATTCTGTAAGCTGTCTGTCAAATCGATTTCTCATCATCCAAACCTCCCCGTAATATAATCTTCTGTACGTTTATCCGTTGGCATGGAAAATAATTTTTCCGTTTTGTCCATTTCAACTACTTCTCCAAGAAGGAAAAATACCGTGCGGTCAGATACACGCGTTGCCTGCTGCATATTATGCGTTACCATTACAATTGTGTATTTATCTTTTAATTCCAGTACCAAATCCTCAATTCTTGAAGTGGAAATCGGGTCTAAGGCACTTGTTGGTTCATCCATCAAAATCACTTCCGGCTCTATTGCAAGTGCTCTGGCAATACACAAACGCTGCTGCTGTCCGCCGGATAAACCAAGAGCACTTTTTTTCAAACGGTCTTTGAGTTCGTCCCAAATTGCTGCCTGTTTCAGCGACCGTTCAACTATTTCATCTAATTTTGCCTTGGAGTGAATTCCATGAGTTCGTGGACCATAAGCAATATTATCGTACACACTCATTGGAAATGGGTTCGGGTTCTGGAACACCATTCCAACCCGCTTGCGAAGATGATTGACATCAATGTCACCGTAAATATCTTCGCCATCTAACTGAAGGGAACCGGAAATCCGACACCCTTCTACCAAATCATTCATCCGGTTTAGCGATTTTAAAAATGTAGATTTACCGCAGCCGGAAGGTCCGATAAAAGCGGTAATCTCATTCGCCGGAATGTTCATACTGACATCTTTCAGTGCATGAAAATCTCCATAATAGAGATTCATGTTTTGTATGCAAAATTTATCTTCCATATTCATTCTCCATTCTAATTGCCATATTTGTTTTTCCCAACTTTTCGAGCGACAAAATTCGACAACATATTGATTGCAATTACAAGGACCAAAAGAACCACTGCCGTTGCATACGATTCATCCGTATGCAGTCCTTCTTTTGACAAATTATACATATGAACCGATAACGTTCTTGCCGAATCAAAAATGCTGCTTGGCACTTTTGCAATCGTTCCTGCCGTATAAATCAATGCTGCGGTCTCACCAACAATCCTCCCGGTAGCCAAAATAACACCGGATAAAATCCCCGGAACGGCGCTCGGCAAAACTACGTGAAATACAGTTCGCAGTTTTCCGGCACCAAGCCCAAAGCTTCCTTCTCGGTAAGAATCCGGCACTGCCATAAGTGCTTCTTCGGTCGTTCGCATAATAACCGGAAGCACCATAATTGCTAAGGTGAGAGCTCCTGACAAAAGGGAAAATCCCCATTTGCAGTAACCGACGAAGAACAACATACCAAACAATCCATAAACAATCGATGGTATTCCGGTCAGTGTTTCTGCCGTTACACGAATTACACTTACTAATTTGTTCCCTTTCTTCGCATATTCCACCAGATAAATGGCGGCGAAAATGCCAAGCGGAACCGCAACAATCAAGGTTGCCAGTGTCATAAGCACCGTATTAATCAGTGCCGGCATCATCGAAACATTGTCCGATGTATAAGTAAAAGCAAACAGTGACGGTTTCAAATGTGGAATACCATTTGCCAGAATATAAACAATCAGGTATCCTAACACAAATACCGTAATCGCTGCTGCCAAAATTGTAATCAGGTAAAGAACCAGAGAGGACTTATGTTTTGCAAGTGCTTTCCATTTCTGCTTTTGTTTTTTCAAACCATTTGCCATCTAGTCCACCTTCTTTCTCTTTAAGAGTGAGAACAATAAATTGATAATCAGGATAAAGACAAACAGGACAACGCCCGTCGCAATTAACGCTTCGCGGTGTAAATCTGCCGCATATCCCATTTCAATTACTATGTTTGCTGTAAGTGTACGAACACCCTTTAACAAACCGGCAGGCATTCTTGCCTGATTTCCGGCAATCATAATAACTGCCATCGTCTCACCAATCGCACGTCCGACACCAAGAATGATTCCTGCTAAAATTCCGGATTTTGCTGCCGGTACAACCGTACGGTAAACACTTCTCTCATGCGTGGCACCAAGCGCCAGTGCCCCCTCATAATATTTATCCGGCACCGCCTGAATAGCTGCCTCTGATGTTTCAATAATCGTTGGCAGAATCATAATGCCAAGCAAAAGAGATGCCGTTAAAATACTGTTTCCATTTCCACCAAAGGTGTCACGTACCATCGGAACCAGAACAACAAGTCCAAAAAATCCGTAGACAACGGATGGGATTCCGGCAAGCAAATCGACGCCACCTTTTAAGATTCGATACCATTTTTTCGGACAATATTTTGCTAAAAACACTGCCGTCAAAATGCCAATCGGAACTCCTACAATAAGAGCTCCGGCGGTCACATATATACTTCCTAATATCATCGGCAAAATCCCAAATTTGTGATTTCCCGGTTTCCACGCCGTTCCCGTCAGGAAATCGAACAAGCCGATTTCCTTAATTGCCGGGATACCATTTGCGAAGAGAAAGATACAAATTAATGCTACAGCGAGAATCGAAACACAAGCGGCAATCAGAAACACTACTTTCATTGCCTTTTCTTTCATAGCTGCCTCCTTTATTTGATGGCACTCCAGTCGGTGATTGTTCCGCGGAACACATCATTCACCTGTGCTTTTGTCATGTTATCTACTTTGTTTTCGTTATTTACGATTACAACGATTCCGTCTTTTGCAATTACTGTCGGTGTAAGTCCTGCACCTGTTTCACTGTCTTTTAAGTCACGGGATGCCATACCGATGTCACAAGTTCCTTCTGCTGCTGAGTTCATACCTGTTGTG
>ENA-UOJS01003015-UOJS01003015.1-human-gut-metagenome-genome-assembly--contig:-C74-NODE-3015-length-10378-cov-7.483290_pt1 | contig 10378 bp, 9 predicted proteins | sample MGYA00242355_ERZ723902 | MGnify/ENA metagenome assembly ERZ723902 | reverse complement strand
AGAGGAAAAGAGACGTCGCTTGCGGCGGCTCGTTCCGTCGTGGTCGTTTCTGACGTGCCTCCGGCGGCCCTATCTTTTCTCTCGCAAGAGAAAAGATAGGGGAGAAAAGAGTGCGTGGAGACGCGTTTGGTGCGTGCTGACTCTGAATTCAGGCGGGGACCAATGTTTCAGGCGTCGTTCCACTCGATAGTCACCTTACGGGCGTCTTGGTACGCGCCGCCTGATACGGGACACCAGATCTGTGGGCAGCTGCGTTTGGATGTCTGCTGTCAATGGAAGGTGCGGAAGAAATTTGTTGGGGCTTGACCTTTTTGCGGGAGAGGCCAGGGGAACATTTTGCATATGTCGGGGGTGCGTTTATGATTGATATTCCCATTCTGCAAATGCAGAACGCGCCTGGGCGGTAGTAGCGGCTCGCGAACCTCAGGGAGGTTCTGAAGACGGCCGAATTCCCGCCCATGGTGCCGCAGTATATCAACAACCATATCCATACGACCTATTCGTTTTCGCCGTATTCTCCCACCGCCGCGGTCTATGCCGCGCGGATGGAGGGGCTGTGCACGGCGGGCATCATCGACCACGATTCCATCTCCGGCGCGCGGGAATTCCTCGCGGCGGCGGAGCTGGTCGGCATGCCCGTGACCGTCGGGATGGAGTGCCGCGTGTCGATGGACGGCACAGCGCTGCAGGGCCGGCGCACCAACAACCCCGATCAGGCCGGTGTCAGCTATATGACCATCCAGTCCGTCCCGCACGACAAAATTGAAATGCTGAACGCCTGGTTCGCGCCCTACCGCGCGGCCAGAGGCCGCCGGAACCGCGCAATGGTCGAAAAGATCAACGCGTTGCTGCCCGGCATCGCGCTGGACTACGACCGCGACGTGCTCCCGCTGAGTGAAGCAAAAGAAGACGGCGGCGTGACCGAGCGGCACCTCATGTACGCGCTGGCAAAGAAAATGACCCAAAAGGCAGGCAAGGGCCAGCCGATGATCGATTATCTCGCCTCCATTGGCCTGAGCCTCAGTGAAAAGCAGAAGACCCAGCTGCTCGATACGGCATACCCGTTCTACGAGTACGACCTGCTTGGCATTCTGAAATCCGCGTTCGTGCCGAAGATCTACATCGACGCGACTGACGAATGCCCGAACGTGCGCGATGTGGCCAAGCTGTGCAAGGATATTGACGCGCTTTTGTGCTACGCCTATCTTGGCGACGTGACGGCCTCCGTCACGGGCGACAAGAAGGCGCAGAAGTTTGAGGACGAGTATCTGGACGACGTGATCGCCTGCATCAAAACCTGCGGCATCCGCGCCGTCACCTACATGCCGACCCGCAACACGCCGGAGCAGCTGGCGCGGCTTCGCCGCCTGTGCGATGAAAACGGCCTGTTCCAGGTCTCGGGCGAGGATATCAACTCCCCGCGCCAGTCGTTTGTCATCAAGGCGATGGAAAACCCGATGTTCTCCAACCTGATCGACGCGACGTGGAAGCTGATCGGGCACGAAAAGACCGGCTCCGCCATCTGCTGAGCCAAGACGAAAGGGGCATGACACCATGAGAAACCTGTTGGCGTTCGACCTCGGCGCGAGCAACGGCCGCGCGATTTTAGGCCAGTTCGACGGTGAGAAACTCACCATGCGCGAGCTGCACCGGTTTGAAAACAACTACATCGAGATGAACGGCGTGTTCTACTGGGACCTGCCGTACCTCTATAACCAGCTGAAGCAGGGCTTTTTGGCGTTCAAAAACGCAAACGTCGGCGAGCTTGACTGCTTCGGCATCGATACCTGGGGCGTCGACTATGGTCTGCTGGACAAAAACGACCAGCTGCTGTCCAATCCCCGGTCGTACCGCTACGCGGTCGACGCGGATATGGAGGCCGTGTGGAAGACGGTCGACTTCCCGACACTCTTTGCCCGCACCGGCATTGCGACGATGAACTTCAACACCGTCTATCAGCTCTACCGCCGCAAGCTGCAGGATGATCCGGCGCTTGCAAACGCGCAGACGCTGCTGTTCATGCCGGACCTGCTGGGCTTTTTCCTGACGGGCGAGAAAAAGTCGGAATACACCGAGACCACCACCTCCATGCTCTATAACCCCACCACGAAGGACTGGGACTGGCAGACCATCGAGGCGCTGGGTCTGCCCAAAAAGATCTTCCTGCCCATCGACCACGCAGGGTCGCTGCGCGGCCGTCTCCGCCCGGAGCTGGCGGAGGAGCTGGGCATCAATCAGGCGCGCTTCGCCGCCGTCGGCACGCACGACACGGCCTCGGCCGTGGCCGCCATCCCCGGCACGGGCAGCTTCGCGTTCTGCTCGTCGGGCACATGGTCGCTGTTCGGCGTGGAGACGGATAAGCCGATCCTGACGGACGCCGTGCGCGACGCAAATTTCTCGAACGAGGGCACGATCCAGGGCGGATTCCGGCCGCTCAGCAATATCATGGGCCTGTGGCTCATCCAGGAGTGCCGGAGAGACTGGCAGAAGGCCGGGCAGAAGCTCAGCTGGAACGACATCGTCGAGGAAGCGAAGCGGGCCGAGCCCTTCCGCACGATCATCGACACGGACGACAGCACCTTCTACGCTGGCGGCCAGATGCCGGAGAAGATCCGCAGCTTCGCCCGCCGGACCGGCCAGCCGGTCCCCGAGACCGTCGGGCAGATCGCCCGCTGCATCTATGAATCCCTTGCGCTCAAGTACCGCTGGGCACTCGAGCGGCTGGAGGGGATCAAGGGCGCGCGCATCGACACGCTCAACATCGTCGGCGGCGGCTGCAACAATAAGCTGCTCAACCAGTTCGCCGCGGACGCGACCGGCCGCCCTGTCATCACCGGCCCGGTCGAGGGCGCGGCTATCGGCAACCTGCTCGCGCAGGCTATGGCGCTGGGCGATATCCGGGATGTGGACGAGCTGCGCGCCGTCGTGCGCCGCTCCGAGTCGGTCGAAACCTACGAGCCGCATCACACGCCGCAGTGGGAAGCGGCCTATCAGAAGCTGCTGAGCTTCGGCAAATAACGCATAAAAACCGCCGGAAGCGCCGCTTCCGGCGGTTTTGGAACAGGAGATACCATGGACATTCAGGAGCTTGTCCGCGCGCAGCGAACGTATTTTGATACCGGCGCGACGCGCCCGCATGCCTTCCGCCTCGCGCAGCTCAAAAAGCTGCAGCAGGCGCTGCGGGACAACGAGCAGCTGCTCGAGCAGGCGATGATGCAGGACTTCCGCAAGGCGCCGATGGAGGTCTACATGTGCGAGACCGGCATGGTGCTCGAGGAGCTGCGCTTCCATCTGAAGCACCTGAAGGGCTGGATGCGTGAGCGGGCGGTGCCGACGCCGCTGGCACAGTTCCCGGCAAAGAGCTTCGTTTCGCCCGAGCCCTACGGCGTGGCGCTGATCATCTCGCCGTGGAATTACCCCGTGCAGCTGTGCCTGTCGCCGCTGGTCGGCGCGATCTCCGGCGGCAACTGCGCCGTCGTCAAGCCCTCGGCCTACGCCCCGGCCACGAGCGCAGCGATCGCGAAGCTCATCCGCGAGACCTTTGACGCGCGCTACATCGCCGCCGTCGAGGGCGGCCGCGCGGAGAACAGTGCGCTGCTCGCCCAGCGGTTCGACACGATCTTCTTTACCGGCAGCGTCGCCGTCGGCAAGGTCGTGATGGAGGCCGCGGCGAAGCACCTGACCCCCGTCACGCTGGAGCTTGGCGGCAAGAGCCCCGTCATCGTCGACAAAACGGCCGATCTGAAGCTCGCCGCGCGGCGCATCGCCTTCGGCAAGGTCCTGAACGCCGGGCAGACGTGCGTGGAGCCGGATTATCTGCTGATCGACGCGTCGGTCAAGGACGCCTTCGTGCGCGAATACCGGGCGGCGCTGCAGGAATTCTTCCCGGACGGCCGGATGGATGAGATGCCTGTGATCGTATCCGAAAAGCACTTTGCCCGCGTGACGAAGCTGCTGGAGGGGCAAAACGCGTGCATTGGCGGCACCTTTGATGAAAAAACGCGCTTCGTCGCGCCCACGCTGCTGGACGGCGTCTCGCCGGACAGCCCTGTGATGCAGGAGGAGATCTTCGGGCCGATCCTGCCCATGCTGACCTTTGACCGGCTGCAGGAGGCCATCGACTTCATCCGCGGCCGGGAAAAGCCGCTGGCGCTGTATCTGTTCACCTCCGACCGGGCTGCGGAGCGGCAGGTGCTGGGCAGCTGCTCGTTTGGCGGCGGCTGCATCAACGACACGATCATCCATCTGGCCACGACGCACATGCCCTTCGGCGGCGTCGGCCACAGCGGCATGGGCAGCTACCACGGCAAAAAGAGCTTCGAGACTTTCACCCACGCGCGCTCGATCGTCAAAAAAGCGACCTGGCTCGACCTGCCGCTGCGCTACCACCCATACTCGGAAAAGAAGCTGCGGATGGTAAAAAAGTTCATGAAATGAGCGTTTCGCAAACCGGCTCCCGCCCGCGCGGGAGCCGGTTTGCTCTGTCTGCACAAAAAATACGGCGAGGCGGCAACATTTTTTCACCGAATCACCCATTGACATTTTCTGACCGGGCAGATATAATGGCCCCAGAAATCAGGAAAGGAGCCGACACGCGATGAAGCAGCTGTTTACGACCGCTATGATGATGCCGATGTGCATGCGCAGCATGTGCATGTTTTCGCATACGCAAAATTCGGCTCGCTTTGTTTCATAAAATTCCAGATTGGCAGCATGGCTGCCGGGATCGGGGCTGAGAAACGATGTGAGTTTCCCGGCTCTTTTTATTTGTGCAGAAAAAACATTGGAAGGGGATCACCCATGATCGAGCTGAAACATCTCGGCAAAATCTATTCCTCGGCCTCCGGCAGCGTAGAAGCGCTGAAGGATGTGAATCTCACGATCGCGGACGGCGAAATTTTCGGCATCATCGGCCTGTCCGGCGCGGGCAAATCGACGCTGGTGCGCTGCATCAACCTGCTTGAGAGGCCGACCTCCGGCGAGGTGCTGGTGGACGGGCAGAACATCATGGCCCTCAGCCAGAAGGAGCTGCTGCAGGTCCGGCGGCAGATCGGCATGATCTTCCAGGGCTTCAACCTGCTCGAGCAGCGGACGGTCCTGCGCAACATCTGCTTCCCGCTGGAGATCTCCGGCACGCCGAAGGCGGAAGCGAAGAAGCGGGCGGAGGAGCTGCTGCGGGTCGTCGGCCTTTCCGACAAGGCTGCAAGCTACCCCTCGCAGCTCTCCGGCGGCCAGAAGCAGCGCGTGGCCATCGCAAGAGCCCTGGCGACCAAGCCCCGGTACCTGCTCTGCGACGAGGCGACCAGCGCGCTCGACCCCAACACGACGCGCTCGATCCTGGAGCTGCTGCGCGAGATCAACAAGACGCTCGGCGTCACCATCATCGTCATCACGCACGAGATGAAGGTCATCGACCAGATCTGTGACCGTGTTGCAGTCATCGACAAGAGCTGCATCGCAGAAGAGGGCCGCGTGGCGGACGTTTTCACGAGCCCGAAGTCCGATATCGCGCGGGAGCTGGTCTTGCCGCAGGAGCGGCCGGTGCTCGAGCCGACGACCGGCGGGCGCAAGGTCCGCATCATCTTCAACGGCGAAAATACGCAGAAGCCGGTCATCTCCGAGATGATCCTCGCGTGCCGCGTGCCGGTCAACGTGCTGTTCGCCGACACAAAATCCGTCGAGGGCGCGGCCTACGGCCACATGATCTTTGAGCTGCCCAACGACGAGCACGACGCGGAAAAGGTCATCAGCTGGCTGAAAAACAGCGGCCTGACCTGGAAGGAGGAACGGTAAATGGCAACCGAATTTTTCCTGAAGCTGTGGGACAATCACATCATCCAGCTCGGCGTGTGGCAGACGGTCTATATGACGTTTTTGACCTCGCTGTTCGCCTATGTCATCGGCCTGCCGCTCGGCGTGGTGCTCTGGGTCACGGATAAGGACGGGCTGCACCCCAACAAGGGCGTCAATACGGTGCTCGGCTTTATCGTGAACTTCTTCCGTTCGATCCCGGCGGTCATCCTGATGGTCGCCATGATCCCGGCGGCAAGACTGCTGCTCGGCACGTCGACCGGCAACGGCGCAGTTATCGTCACGCTGATCATCGCCGCCGCGCCGTATGTGGCCCGCATGGTCGAATCCTCCCTCAAAGAGGTCCCGGCCGGCGTCATCGAGGCCGCGCAGGCCATGGGCTGCACGAACCTGCAGATCATCTGGTATGTGCTGCTGCCGGAGGCAAAGCCGTCGCTCATCTCCGGCTCGATCATCTCCACGGTCACGATCCTCAGCTATACCGCCCTCGCCGCCACACTCGGCGGCACCGGCCTCGGCCAGGTCGCCATCATCTACGGCCACCAGAGAAGCCAGAAGCTCGTCGTCTGGGTCTGCGTGTTCCTGATCGTCATCATCGTGCAGGTCATCCAGATCGTCGGCACGCGCATCCTCCGCAGGACGGATAAGCGCGCCCGCTGAAAGGAGCTGCCGATGAGACAGATCTTTGAATATCTTCTGCGTATCAACTGGCGCTGCGGACGAATGTGACCGAAGTCGTCCGGATAAGAAAAACCAAACAGCCAGTTTATATTACATTTAAAAAGGAGTCATTATCATGAAAAAGGTACTTGCAATCGTTCTTGCCGCTCTGCTGATCGTTGCCGCCCTCGCCGGCTGCGCAGCCAAGAGCGAGACCGCTGACACTACTGCCACCACCGATACCGCCGCTGCCGAGACCACCGACGGCAAGCTGGAAGTGCTGAAGGTCGGCGCCTCCTCCACCCCGCACGCAGAGATCCTCGAGCAGGTCAAGGACACCCTGGCCGCCGAAGGCTACGATCTGCAGATCGTTGTGTACGACGACTATGTCCTGCCCAACCAGTCCCTGGCGGACGGCTCGCTCGACGCCAACTACTTCCAGCACACCCCGTACCTGAACAGCTTCAACGCTGCCAACGGCACTGACCTCGTCTCCGCTGCCAAGATCCACTATGAGCCGTTCGGCCTGTACGGCAACGGTGTGGACTCCGTCGACGCCATCGCCTCCGACGCGACCATCCTGATCCCGGCCGACGATTCCAACGAGACCCGCGCTCTGCTCCTGCTGGCCCAGGAAGGCCTCATTGAGCTGCCCGCCGACGCTTCCGCGGAAAAAGGCGTGACCACGCTCGACATCGTCGACGCCAAGGGCCACGACGTGCAGGCCCTGCAGGCCGATACCGTCCCGGCACAGCTGACCAACTCCAACGAGGGCACCGTCGCTGTCATCAACGGCAACTACGCTCTGCAGGCCGGTCTCCACGCCTCTGACGCCCTGGCCATCGAAGACGCCTCCGGCGACGCGGCCCAGACCTACGCCAACATCGTTGCCTGCCGCGCAGGTGAGGAGAACAGCGCCAAGATCCAGGCCCTGGTCAAGGCCCTGCAGTCCGACGCTGTGAAGACCTACATCGAGAACACCTACAACGGCGCTGTCGTTGCGATCTTCTGAGAAATTTCCAAATAACAGAACGCGCCCCCGGACCTTTGTCTGGGGGCGCGTTTTGTATCTGTGTCAGTCCATATCGTAGTCGTAGCCGTAGCCCTCGAAGCCGCCGAAGTCGGGGATGTCGGTGTCGGGGGCGGTCTGGCCCTCCAGCTCGGCCTGCGCCTGCTGCTCGGTCGCGTCGATCTCGCTCTCGCCGGGGCGTTCGTCGAGCGTGAGGGTGATCTCCAGCTCCGCGCCGGCGCGGTAGATCTTCAGGGTGACGGTGTCACCGGCCTTCTGCTTGGCCAGCGCCGCGCTCAGGTCGGTGAAGGAGCTGATCTCGCGGTCTTCAAACTGCAGGATGATGTCGCGCGGCTGCAGCCCGGCGGTCTCCGCGCAGCTGCCCTCGGTCACGGTGACGATCTGCGGACCGGCGGGCAGGTTGTAGGTCGCGGCGACCTCACTGTCGAGATCCTGCAGCGTCACGCCGAGATAGGCGCGGCCCAGGACCCGGCCGTAGCGCTGCAGGTCGTAGACCACGCGCATGACGTCGTTGATCGGGATGGCGAAGCCGAGCCCCTCGATGGACACGCCGGATTCCGTCGTGCCGGAGACCTTGGCCGTCGTCATGCCGATGACGTTGCCGTCCATATCGAACAGCGGACCGCCGGAGTTGCCCGCGTTGATGGCGACGTCGGTCTGCAGCATGTTGATGGGCGTGCGGTCGGGGGTGATCTCGCGGTCGAGCGCGCTGATGTAGCCCGCGGTCATCGTGAAGGTCAGCTCGCCCAGCGGGTTGCCGATGGCCTCCACGGTCTCGCCGACCTCGATCTGGTCGGAATCGCCGATCGTGACGGTCTGCAGGCCCTCGGCTTCGATCTTCAGCAGCGCGACGTCGTTCATGCTGTCCGTGCCGACGATCGCAGCGGGGTATTCCTCCCCGGAATAGAGCTGCACGACGATGGAGCCTTCGCTCGCGTCCGCGACGACGTGGTTGTTCGTGACGATGTAGCCGTCCTCCGTCAGGACGAAGCCGCTGCCGGTGCATGCGGAGGTCGTGGTCTGGCCCCAGACGTTGGTGGTCACCTGCGTGGCGATGCCGCAGACCGCGCCGACGTTCATCTGGTAGACCTGCGTCGGGGTGAGCGTCTTGCCCGTGTCGTTGGACGGGAGCGTATCGGGCAGCGGCCGGCGCTCAAGGCGGTAGGCGCCCTTGTCGTCCGTGGGCTGCGCGGCGGTCTCAGCGGCAGGTGCCGGCTCGACAGTCTGCTCGGCCATGGCGTCGACGCTGGTCTGCTGCCCGGCGAGGTTTTTCTCTCCCAGCGCGGCGATCGCCTGCTTCAGCGCGTATCCGCCGGCTGCGGCGACGATCGCCACGACGGTGAGCAGGGCCGCGATCTTGAGGCCGGTATGCCTGCCGCTGCGGCGGATCTCCTCTTTGGCCTGCTGCAGCGGCTGCGCGGGTTCGGCGGGCGCGGGTTCGGCCGGTTCAAAGCTGTAGTTCAGTTTTTCATCGTAATTGTCCATCGTTCGGTGCTCCTTGTATCATTGGTTCAAAAAAGATCGGCGGGAAGCTCCAGCATGTGGCTCACGCGCTTGAGCGAGAGCCGGCGGCGCATGTACGGGTGGAAGCGGAAGCTGACGCGGACGAAGTCGGGATCCTTGCCGACCTCCTGGATCGTCGTCTTGCAGCCCGCCTGCCGCATGGCGGCAAGACAGGCCTCGTAGGACGGCACGGACCGCACGATCTGCCGGATCTCGGGCCAGCAGGCTTCGATGCGGCGGGGGTCGATGCCGTCGGTGATGGTGTCGGGGGTATTGAGCTTGCGCACGTCCGGGGCGAGCGCGCCGTAGATGCTGTAGATCTCGTCCCAGTTGCAGACCTCCGGATGGGCCGTCACCTGCGGCAGCTGCGCGAGCTTTTCATAGTACTGCAGGATCATCAGCGTCGTGACGCCGACGTCCTCGCCGTGGTAGTTGGGCGTTTTGCCGTCGAGCAGCTCCATGCACTCCCAGAAATGGGCCATGATGTGCTCCGTGCCGCTGCCGGGGCGGGAGGTCTTGGTGAAGCTCATCGCGATGCCGGTCAGAAGAAGCGATTCGAAGATCGCGGCCGCGGTCTTTTCGCCGCGCTTCGTGACGCTCCCGGCCATGGCAAAGATCTGGTCGGCGGCCTGCCGCGTGAGCGCGGCGACGCGCTCACAATAGGATTCCCCGGTCAGAAGATTCGATACCTGCCAGTCGATCAGCGCAACGTATTTGGAGATCATATCGCCGAAGCCCGCGGATTTGAGCGCCGCCGGGGCGTCTGCCAGGATCTTCGTGTCGCCGATGATGACCTCGGGGCATTTGGCGGGATACGTGATCTTGAAATTCCCGTTCACGATGGGCGCGGAGTAGGACGCAAAACCGTCCATCGACGGAGCGGTGGCGAACAGGCACAGCGGCACGTCGTGCCGCGCGCAGGCAAGCCGGCACGGGTCGTGGACCGAGCCCGTCCCGACGGCCAGCACGCCGTCGACCCGGTCAAAATAACTCTCGATCTTCTCCACGTCCTGCATCGTCGCCACGCGGATGGTCGGCCAGATGTGCCGCACGACGGCAAAACCGGCGAGCGAGGCCTCGATGCCCTCCGCCGCGGCGAGCGTCTGCTCGTCTGCCGCCAGCAGCAGGCGCGGGCCGAAGCCGTTTTTCCGGAGAATATCGCCGACGCTGCGGACAAGACCGCTGCCGATCTCGATATCCCGGATGGCGCACGTATGCGCCTGCCCGCAGGCGCAGTTCTGGTAGCTGTGGATCAGCGCGTGGAAATCAGTCATGGTGGATCCTCCTTCTGTATGGTAAGTGCCTCCCGGAATACGCGTCCCCCAGGCTCCCCTCCCAGGGAAGCTGGCTCGGCGCAGCCGAGAGTGAGAGGTT
>ENA-UOJS01003007-UOJS01003007.1-human-gut-metagenome-genome-assembly--contig:-C74-NODE-3007-length-10393-cov-10.646353_pt1 | contig 10393 bp, 9 predicted proteins | sample MGYA00242355_ERZ723902 | MGnify/ENA metagenome assembly ERZ723902 | reverse complement strand
GACCAGCCCGACCGTCAGGTCGTGGGCGAGATCGTGCGCGAAAAGCTGCTGCGCAACCTCGACAAGGAAATTCCGCATGGCACGGCCGTGGAGATCACGCGCTTCATCGAGCGCGACGACGAGGTCATCGAGGTCGACGCGACCATCTACTGCGAGAAGGCCAGCCACAAGGGCATCATCATCGGCAAGAACGGCGCGATGCTCAAAAAGATCTCCACCGAGGCGCGGCAGGACATCGAGCGCTTCATGGGCACGAAGGTCTACCTCGAGACCTGGGTCAAGGTCAAGGAAAACTGGAGAGACAACATGAACTACATCCGGAGCTTCGGCTACAACGACCAATAAAAATTTTCCAGCCATATTCTCCGCGCTTCTCCTCATGCTAACGCCGAGAGGTGAAGCGCATGGACAATGGCTACTATCGGCTTTTTCTGCAAACCGGGAACCCGACCTTTTATATGCTGGCAAAGCAAGCGGAGGAGTGTGAACAGCCGCCCAATGCCCGATAAACTTGTCACCCGCGGCCTCGTGCTCCGTGCAACGGAGACAAAGGAGGCCGACTACATCCTGACCGTCCTCACCGCGGAGCACGGACGGCTCGCCGTCATTGCGCGCGGCGCGCGGCGGCGCTCGAGCAAGCTCGCCGCGGCCTGCCAGCACCTTGCCTTTTCCGAGCTGGTGCTCTACCGCCGCGGGAGCTGGTACTATCTCGACGAGGCCTCGACCATCGCGCTCTTTGACGGTCTGCGCGCCGATCTGGAAAAGCTCTCCCTCGCGTCCTACTTCGCCGAAATGGCCGAGGCGGTCACGAGCGAGGACCTGCCCTCCGGCGAGGTGCTGTCCCTGCTGCTCAATTCGCTCTACGCGCTCGACACGCTGGACCGTCCGAACGAGTTGGTGCGTGCCGCCTTCGAGCTGCGCCTGCTCGCGCTCTCCGGCTATGAGCCGCTGCTCGACGACTGCGCCATGTGCGGCAGGGCCGATCCCGTCGAGCCGGTGTTCGACGCGGCGCAGGGCGTGGTGCTGTGCAAAAAATGCGCGGGACCGGCAGGCGGTCTGCCGCTCGACGCGGGAGCGCTCGCCGCGATGCGCCACATCGTCGGCGCGCCGTCCAAGCGATTGCTGTCGTTCACGCTTGAGCCTGCCTCGCTCGCGCGCTTGAGCGTGGTCTGCGAGACCTTTGCTGCCGCGCAGCTCGACCGGCGCTTCAAAACGCTCGATTTCTACAAATCCATCAAGTTGACATAAAATAGGAACACATCATGACAGAACTGTTTGAAAAATCCATCCGTGTGCTCGAGCTGCCGCAGCTTTTGGAGCGCCTTTCGCAAAAGGCGGTCAGCGAGGCGGCAAAGGAGCGCGCCCTGCGCCTGACGCCCTCCACCGATGCGGACGATGTGCGCCGCTTACAGGATGAAACGGACGCCGCCCGCGCCCTCATCGGCCTGCGCGGCAGTCCGTCGTTCTCCGGCGTGAAGGATGTGCGCGAGGCACTTGCCCGCGCCGAGCGCGGCGGTATGCTCAATCCCCGCGAGCTGCTGACCATCGCGGGACTGCTGACGAACTCCCGCCGCGTGCGGGAATACTACGAGGCCGACCAGGGCGAGGGCACCGTCCTCGACCGGATGTTCGACTCGCTCCACGCCAACCGCTTTTTAGAGGATAAGATCACGACCTCCATCCTCTCCGAGGACGAGATCGCCGACGCCGCCAGCCCCGAGCTGGCGGATATCCGCCGTCACAAGCGTGCGGCAAGCGCCAAGGGCAGACAGATCTTGCAGAAGATCATCTCCTCGCCCAGCTACAAGAGCACGCTGCAGGAGGCGCTCATCACGCAGCGCGACGGGCGCTTCGTCGTGCCCGTCAAGGCCGACCACCGCGGCGACCTGCCCGGCCTTGTTCACGACATTTCCGCCTCGGGCGCGACGCTTTTCGTCGAGCCGATGGGCGTCGTGCAGGCGAACAACGAGCTCAAGGAGCTGGAGGCCAAGGAAAAAAAGGAGATCGAGCGCATCCTCTTCGCCCTCTCCGCCGAGGCGGCAGGCTTTGCCGAGGCGATCTTATGGGACTATGACATTCTCGTCCACCTCGACCTCATCTTTGCCCGCGGCGAGCTGAGCTACCAGATGGACGCCGCACGGCCCGAGATCCGCACGGACGGCAGCGTTTCCCTCCGCCGCGCCCGCCATCCGCTGCTCGATCCCGCCAAGGCCGTGCCCATCGACATTGAGGTGGGCCGCAGCTTCGATACCCTCGTCATCACCGGCCCCAACACCGGCGGCAAGACCGTCAGCCTCAAAACGCTCGGCCTCCTCTGCCTGATGGCGCAGTGCGGACTGCACATCCCTGCGGGCGACCGCAGCGCGGTGAGCGTCTTTACCGGCATCCTCGCCGACATCGGCGACGAGCAGAGCATCGAGCAGAGCCTTTCCACCTTCTCCGCGCACATGAAGACCATTGTCAATATCCTCGACGAGGCGGACGGCGATTCCCTCGTCCTCTTCGACGAGCTGGGCGCGGGCACCGACCCGGTCGAGGGCGCGGCCCTCGCCATCGCGGTCATCGAGCACGTCCGCGCCCGCGGCGCGAAGGTCGCCGCCACCACGCACTACGCCGAGCTCAAGACCTTTGCCATGACCACGGCGGGCGTCGAGAACGCGAGCTGCGAATTCGACGTGGAGACGCTTTGCCCCACCTATAAGCTCCTCATCGGCATCCCCGGCAAGTCCAACGCCTTCGCCATCTCCGCGCGGCTCGGCCTCGACCCGCGCGTCATCGAGACGGCGAAGCAGCAGATGGACGCGGAGAGCATCCGCTTCGAGGACGTGCTGACGCAGCTGGAGATCAAGCGCCAGCAGCTCGAAAAGGAAAAGGAGGAGATCGACCGTCTGCACGCGAAACAGGAGGAGGACTCCCGCCGCGCCCGCGAGTTCCGCGCCCAGATGGAGCGCGCCAAGGAGAACGCCCGCAGCCGCGGCGAGGCCGAGGCCAAGCGCATCCTTGCCGACGCCAAGAGCGCGGCGGACGCCGCCTTCCGCGAGCTGGACGAGCTGCGAAAAGCGCAGAAAAAGCAGCTCGACGCGCAGGCGATGAACGAAAAGCGCGTCGAGATCGTCTCCGAGCTCAACGCCGCGCGCGAGCGCGCCGGTGTGCGCGACGAATCACGCGAGCCGATCCCCGCGCCGTCCCGTCCCATCCGCGCGGGCGACCTGGTGGAGATCCCCGGCACGAACCGCCCCGCCGAGGTCACCGCCGTCAAGGGCGACCGGCTCGTGCTCAAGGCGGGCGTTCTCTCCATGACGGTCAAGAACGACGAGGTGCGTTTGATCGAGGACGACGAGCGCGCCGCCATGAAAAAAACGACCGCGCCCGCGTCGCCGAGCCGCCGCATCCTCAATACAGCCGCGGCCGCACGCGAGCTGGACCTGCGCGGCATGGAAACGCTCGAGGCCGAAAGCGTGCTGGAGAATTATCTCGACGCCGCCCGCCGCGCCCACCTCGAGACCGTCACCATCATCCACGGCAAGGGCACCGGCGCGCTGCGCAAGGCCGTGCAGGCATACCTGCGCCGCGATAAAACGGTCAAGTCCTTCCGCCTCGGCAATTACGGCGAGGGCGAGAGCGGCGTGACCGTTGTGGAGTTCAAGTGAGCACTGTCCGCCTGCTGCGGACAAACCGGCACTTTCGGCAGACTGCCCGAACGAAACGCCCTGTTTTTCCCGAAGTTTGTAAAAAAGTGGATTGACGAATGGGGTTTGGATGGTATAATATACTCAATATCCCGTTAGTCTGATTTGGGAGGATGAGAGAATGGTTACACAGGAAGTCACCATCAACAATGAGGTTGGTCTGCACGCGCGCCCCGCGACCTTTTTCATTCAGAAGGCCAACGAGTTCAAGAGCGGCATCTGGGTGGAGAAGGACGAGCGCCGCGTAAACGCCAAGAGCCTGCTGGGCGTGCTGTCCCTCGGCATCACGAAGGGCACCACCATCACCCTGCTTGCCGACGGCAGCGACGAAAAAGAGGCGGTCGCCGCACTCAGCGAGCTGGTTTCCGGCAACTTCGGCGAATAAACGATCATAGTTTCAAGGAAAGGCGGTTTCGCACAGGGCGGAGCCGCCTTTTTCCGCGGAAAGGAGGGAGCGCATGACCAAGGAGCAGCTGCTTGAAAAGGCCAACGACCTGCCGCTTGCTCCGGGCGTTTATCTGATGATGGACGCATCGGGCAAGGTCATCTACGTCGGCAAGGCGAAAAAGCTCAAAAACCGTGTCAGCCAGTATTTCCAGCTCGGCACGGGCCACAATGAAAAGACCCGCCGCATGGTCTCGCAGGTCGACCATTTCGACACCATCTTTGTCTCCAGCGAGTTCGAGGCGCTGATCCTCGAAAACTCCCTCATCAAGCAGCATCAGCCGCACTACAACATTCTGCTCAAGGACGATAAGGGCTACCCCTTTGTCCGTCTCTCCCACGGCCCCTATCCGCGCTTTACGCTCGCCAACAAAACGGCGGACGACGGCGCGCGCTACTTCGGGCCCTTCGGCGCACGCGGCGAGACCCGCGCCGCCATCGACGCGGTCTGCGCCGCCTTCCGCCTGCCGACCTGCACGCGCCGGTTCCCGCGCGATATCGGGAAGGAGCGCCCCTGCCTCAATCACCACATGGGCCGCTGCGACGGCTTCTGCCGCGGCGAGCCGGACGCGGAGGAATATCAAAAGCGCATCGAGCAGGCGTGTTCGCTCCTCTCAGGTCACTATAAGACGCTCGCACGCGAGCTGAAGACCGAGATGGAGCACGAGGCGGAGCAGCTGCACTTCGAGCAGGCCGCCGTCCTGCGCGACCGCATCGCCGCCATCGAGGTGCTCGGCAAGCGCCAGAAGGTCATCGCCGGCGTCTGCGCCGACACCGACGTCTGGGGCCTCTACACGGGCGCCGCCAAGTCCGGCTGCGCCATCGTCCACGTGGAGGATGGCAGCGTCACCGGCCGCGAGACGAGCATTTTTACCGCCCCCACCGACGAGACCGAGGCCGATACGCTCTCGGCGCTCCTGTCGCAGTATTACCTTCCGCGCGGCGTGCTGCCGCGGGAGATCCTGCTGCCCTTTGCCGTGGACGAGCTTTCCGGGCTGGAAACGGTGCTCACCTCCCGCGCGGGGCATCGCGTCACGCTGCGCGTGCCGCAGCGCGGCGAAAAGGCGGAGCTGCTTGCCATGGCCGAGCGCAACGCCCGTGAGGAGGTCGAGCGCGTCACCACCGCCGCCGAGCGCGAGGACAAAACGCTCAGGAGTCTTGCCGCCATGTGCGGTCTGAGCGCCGCGCCAAAACGCATGGAATCCTACGATATTTCCAACACCGGCGCGAGCGACATCGTCGCGTCGATGGTCGTCTACGCCGGCGCGAGGCCGCTCAAGCGCGACTACCGCCGCTTTAAAATGAAGTCCGTCACGGCTCACCCCGACGACTACGCCTCGATGGAGGAGGTCCTGACCCGCCGCCTGCAGCGCTACGCCGACGGCGACGAGAAATTCGCGCCGCTGCCCGACGTGTTCCTCATCGACGGCGGCATGACGCACGCCGCTGTCGCGGAGAAGGTCTGCGCGGCGTTCGGACTGCACATTCCCATTTTCGGCATGGTCAAGGACGACCGCCACCGTACACGCGCCCTCACCACCGCCGAGGGCCATGAGATCGACCTGCACGCCGACCCCGCCGTTTTTGCCCTCATCGGGCAAATTCAGGAGGAAACGCACCGCTTCGCCATCACCTACCACCACGAGAGCCACACGCGCTCGTCCGTCGCCTCCGCGCTCGACGGTATCCCCAACATCGGCGAGGTGCGCAAGCGGAAGCTGCTGGCTCGCTTCAAGAGCGTCAAGGCCATCCGCGAGGCGGAGCTGCCCGCCCTGCAATCGGAGCTGGGCCGCGCCGCGGGCCGCGCGGTGTACGACCATTTTCACCCCAAGGAGGAAACGCCATGACCGGCAAGCTCTACGGCACGCTCGGCCCCGCCTGCGCCGACACGGATACGCTCCGCGCTCTGCTGCGCGCGGGGATGCGCGGCGTGCGCTTGAACCTTTCCCACGGTCCCCTCGCCGAGCGTGCGCCGTGGCTGGAAAGCCTGCGCCGCGCCGAGACCGCGGAGGGCGTTTCCTGTGACTTGCTCATCGACCTGCAGGGGCCCGAGCTGCGCGTCGGCGCGATTCCCGCGCCGCTGACGCTGCGCGAGGGCGATACGCTCACGCTCGGCGAAGCCTTTCCTGTCCCGCCGATCCTGACCGGAAATCTGCAAGACGGCGACGAACTGCTGCTCGACGACGGCGCGCTCTCCCTGCGCGTTCTGGACGCGCGGGCGATGACCTGCCGCGTGGAGCGCGGCGGGGTGCTCCGATCCCGCAAGAGCCTTGCCGTCGCGGGCCGTGAGCTGCCCGCGAGCGCGCTCACGGAGATGGATATGGAAAATCTCAGCCGCGCGAGGGAGTACGGCGTCACCGCGCTCATGCAGCCCTTCGTCCGCGGCGCGACCGATCTGCGCGCCGTGCGCGCCGCCCTGCGCGAGACCGGCGCGCAGGAGCTGAAAATTTTTGCCAAGATCGAGAACATGACCGGACTGCATCGGCTCGACGAGATCCTTCCGCTCGCGGACGTCGTTGTGATCGCCCGCGGCGACCTCGGCAACGCCATGCCGCTCTGGGAGCTGCCCCGCGCGCAGACGCTCATCGCAAGCAAATGCCGCGCGGCGAAGCGTCCCTTTATGGTCTCCACGCAGATGCTCCACTCGATGCACCACGCCGCCGTGCCCACGCGCGCCGAGGTCACGGACGTCTATCAGGCGGCGAGGAGCGGCGCGGACTATCTGCTCCTCACCGGCGAGACCGCCGTGGGCGAGTATCCGGTCGAGGCCATGACCTATTTTGCGAAGATCGCCGCGAACGGCTGGGCCGACGCGGAATGAGAAGGGAGGACGGAGAGATGGACAAGGCGATGCTGCGCAATATCCCCAAGGTGGACGAGCTGCTTGCCCCCACGCACGCGCTCTGCCCGGACGCCTCATCCGCCGCCGTGACGGCGGCGGTGCGCCGCACGCTCGACACGCTGCGCGAGAGCGTCCTTTCCGGCGAAGCGCCGGAGATACCGGAGACCGCGGCGCTCTGCGCCCTTGCCGCCGACGCTGCCCGCCGGGCGGAAACGCCCTCGCTCCGTCCGGTCATCAACGCAACCGGCGTCGTGCTCCATACGAATCTCGGCCGCGCCCGCCTGAGCGGGCGTGCGGCCAAAGCCGCGGCGGACCCCGCGGGGCACGTTTGTACCCGTGAATAAGATGTGTAAAGCGGCGGACGCGGGTCGCGCAATGCCCATGTCGAAGAACTCCTCTGCCAATTGACCGGCGCGGAGAGCGCGCTGGTCGTCAACAACAACGCCGCCGCCGTGCTGCTGCTCCTCACGGCGCTGACCGCCGGCGGCGAGGTCGTCGTTTCGCGCGGCGAGCTGGTCGAGATCGGCGGCAGCTTCCGCGTGCCGGAGATCATGTCCGCCTGCGGCGCGACGCTGCGCGAGGTCGGCACGACCAACAAGACCCGCGCCGCGGACTATGCCGCCGCCATCGGTGAGCATACCCGCGCGCTGATGAAGGTCCACACCAGCAACTACCGCATCGTCGGCTTTACCGAGAGCGCGAGCCGCGAGGAGCTTGCCGCGCTCGCTCATTCCCGCGGCCTGCCGTTTTTCGAGGACCTCGGCAGCGGCAGCCTTTTTGACCTTGAAGCGTTCGGCATCCACGGCGAGCCGACGCTGCAGGGCTCCGTCCGCGCGGGCGCGGACGCGGTCACCTGCTCGGGCGATAAGCTCCTCGGCGGCCCGCAGGCGGGTATCCTCGTGGGGAAAAAGTCCTGCCTTGACGTGCTCAAGCGCCACCCACTCCTCCGCGCTCTGCGCGTGGATAAAATGACGCTCGCGGCGCTGGAGGCGACGCTCCGCGCCTATGCCGACGGCTCCGCTGTTTCAACGCTGCCGACCCTCGCCATGCTCGCGGCATCGCCCGAGGAGCTGCGCGCGCAGGCGCGGACGCTCTGCGAGAAGCTGACGGAGCGCGGCATTTCCGCCGAGGTCCTCGCGGAGGGGGACGCGGTCGGCGGCGGCAGCGTGCCGGCGCAGACGCTGCCCGGGTTCGCCGCGGCGGTCACGCCGCGGCATTGCCGCATGGACGAGCTGACGGAGCGCCTGCGGCAGCGCGAAACGCCTGTTGTCGCGCGCATTGCGCACGAACGGCTGCTGCTCTGCCTGCGCACCCTCCGGCCGGAGGAATACGACGAGCTCGTGCGCGCCGTCGCGGAGAGCGACCGATGAAGCACGTCGTCATCGGCACCGCCGGTCACGTCGACCACGGAAAAACGGCGCTGGTCCGCGCCCTCACCGGCGTGGACACCGACCGTCTGGCGGAGGAAAAGCGGCGGGGACTCACCATCGAGCTCGGCTTCGCGCGGCTCGACTTTCCCGACGGCAGCTGTGCCGGCGTGGTGGACGTGCCGGGTCACGAGAAATTCATCAAAACCATGCTCGCCGGCGCGGGCGGCATCGACCTTGCGATGCTTGTCGTCGCGGCGGACGAGGGCTTCATGCCACAGACGGTCGAGCATCTGAATATCCTCTCGCTTCTCGGCGTGCGCCGCGGCGTGGTCGTCCTCACCAAATGCGACCTCGCGGACGCCGACTGGCTCGCCATGGCGCGCGCGGAGCTCGCCGCGCGCGTGAAGGGAACCTTTCTGGAAAACGCGCCGGTCGTTGAGACCTCCGCCGCCACCGGGCAGGGGATCGAAGATCTGCGGGAAATGCTGCACGCCCTTGTGCGGCAGACGCGGGAAAAAAGCGCCCGCGTCCCGTTCCGCCTGCCCATCGACCGCGTGTTTTCGGTGGACGGCTTCGGCACCGTCGTCACCGGCACGCTCATCGAGGGCGCGCTGCACGTTGGCGGCGAGGCCGAGCTGCTGCCCTCCGGCACGCGCAGCCGCGTGCGCAATTTGCAGGTCCACGGGGAAAATACGGCGGTCGCCGTCGCCGGTCAGCGCGTGGCGGTGAATCTGGCGGGCATTAAAAAGACTGACGTTATCCGCGGCGATACGCTGGCTGAGCCGGACAGCGTCCGCGTCTCGCGCCTGCTCGACGTGCGCCTTTCCTGCCTGCGGGATTCGGAGCGCACCGTTGAAAACGGCTCGCGCGTCCACTTCTGCCACGGCACGGCGGCGCGGCTTGCCAAGGTCGTGCTGCTCGACCGCGACGCCCTCGCCCCCGGCGAGAGCGCCTATGCCCAGCTCCGCTTCACCGAGGACGTCGCCGCGAAGTGCGGCGACCGCTTCGTGATCCGCTTTTATTCGCCGCTCGAGACCATCGGCGGCGGCATCATCCTTGACGACGCGCCTGCGCGCCATAAGCGGAACGACGCCGCGGTACTTTCCGCCCTCGCCGTGCGGGAAAACGGCAGCGGCGCGGAGCGCGTGCTGCAGGCGCTGACTGCCTTGGATACCGCGCTGCCCTCGGCGGCGCAGCTCGCCGCCCGCCTCGGCATGGAGGAGACGCGGCTCGCGCCGGAGCTTGACGCTCTGCTCGCGCACGGCGAGGCCGCCGCGCCGCTGCCGGGACGCTTCATTGCCTCCGCCGTGCTCGACGCACTCTGGGCGCGCTGTGAGGCGCTGCTGACCGATTACCACGCAAAAAACCCGCTCCACGCGGGCATCCGCGCGGCGGAGCTGCGTCAGAGGCTTTTCCGCGCTGTCGAGCCGGAGCGCGCGGACGCTCTGCTCGCGCTCTTTGTGCGCGAGGGGAAGCTCCGCTTCGCCGCGGAGCGCTACGCCCTCGCGGACTTTACCGTGCGCTACACCAGACGTCAGACCGCCCTGCGCGCCGAGCTGCTGGCGCTTTACCGCGCGGCGGACCTGCGTCCCGAGCGCACGGACCGCGTGCTCGCCCGCTTTGACGCAAAGGACCGCGCCGAGGCGGAGCGTGTGCTCGAGAGCCTGCTCACCGGCGGCGAGCTGATCGCGCTTGCGCCGCGGCTCTGCCTGCACCGCGAGGTCTACGTGTGCGCCTGCGCGCTCGTGCGCGCTTATTTTGCCGACCACGAGACGCTCACGCTCGCGGCCTTCCGCGACCTCCTCGGCACCTCGCGCGACAGTGCGCTGTTGGTGCTGGAATGTCTTGACCGGAACGACCGCACGAGGCGGGAGGGCGATCTGCGCCGCCCGGGGCGGCGTTTGTACGAATAGCTTTTCCATGGGGGTGGATGGGTGCTGGTGTGCCCCGCGGTCTTCAAAACCGTCTGCGGGAGGCTCAAAACCTGCCGGATGAGTTCGATCCTCATACACCCTCGCCAGAAACGGGAGCGCGGCGGCTCGGCTGAG
>ENA-UOJS01003001-UOJS01003001.1-human-gut-metagenome-genome-assembly--contig:-C74-NODE-3001-length-10411-cov-14.678834_pt1 | contig 10411 bp, 10 predicted proteins | sample MGYA00242355_ERZ723902 | MGnify/ENA metagenome assembly ERZ723902 | reverse complement strand
TCAGCTTCGCCTTCCAGCTCGTGCCTTTTCGGTGCGCGTCCCACTCGGCATAGCTTTTGCCCCTGTCTTGGCCGGGCATTACCACGGACAGGCCGTGTTCCTTGCACAGCCGGTCGCTGGTGCGCCGGATGTAGGCATAACTCTGTCGGTTGGAAACATACTTTCGTTGGTTCACCATGTCCACGGCACAAAAGATGACGTGGTTATGGACGTGCCCCTTGTCAATGTGCGTGGTCAGCACATACGGGTATTTGCCTTGCAGGACTTCATCTGCAAGCTGCCGGCCAATCTCGTGGGCCTGCTCCGGCGTGGTTTCGCCCGGCGCAAAAGACTGTATCAGGTGGTGGGCCAGATTGTTGCCTTTCTGCATGGCTTGTGATAGCAGCAGTTCAAATTCGATGTCGGCGGTTTCGTAGGAGCAGGCAAAGGAGGACACCAGCATTTTTTCGTCCGTCTTGGCTGGATTCTCGATGTAGTCCAGTGCCTTTTTCAGCGTTGACTTGATAGGATGTATCTTTGTAACTGCCATATCTGCGCCAATGCTCCCTTGATGTCCGCAACGTCTTGTGTGTACAGCGGCCCCATGCTGTTCAGCCGCCGTGCGATCTGATTGACGTTGACACCAATCTTCTGCAATTCGGCGGTCTGCGCCCGGATGTCGGTGGTGTCGATGTGGACAATATAACCATCTGTCGCCATCTTTCGCAGATAGGCAGCCATATTCCGGGTTGGTATCAATTTCATTTTTTCTCGAATCAACCTCCGTTCTTCTTCCGTCACATAAAATTTGACCTGCACGGTTCGTTTTCTGCCTTCCATTCGTTTTACTCTTCTTTCCGTTTTGAGGGTTTGGGACACTTCCCAACAAGCTGTTTTGCAGAGCAAAATACGGAAGTGGGTACACACTTCCTATGCTTGCTCTGTAAGTTCTCCCCTAAACCGTCCCCTCTACTAATACTACAATTCAAACCCTGTCTTTTGGCTACATCTTGACTGTGATGCAAAAATAAAGTATCATAATTAGCACAGACTAACCAAAATGGGAGGTGAACCTCATCCTATGACGCACGGAAGTCACTATCTTGGTAAGCTATACAACGACCTGATAGCCAATTCGCCCCAAACGATTTCAATGGATATTCCGTCTGATATGGGGAAAGGACGAATTGCTCAGACCCAAATCAAGCACGGCATCATCTTTTCGGATTGGCAAATGTGTTACCAGTCGGATATGAATGTACAGGGAACCGTCAGTAAAGATTATATACAGATTATCTTCTGCCTGAATGATGGAATCTCTTGGGGCATCATGGATGAAAAGCGTTCCATTACGATTCAAAAAAATGAATCCTGCATCTATGCGGGACATGGTGGAACCGAATATGCCTGCTATAAAAAGGATAGCAATTTTTCATTTAAGAGTATAAAAATTCCGATTGCCTATTTCTCGCAGCTGCTCACAGATTATTTTGATGGGCAGGAAGCAACGGCTTACGAAAAGAAACTTCTTGATGGCATTTCAAAAGTTCCAGTGACCCCCATCATGGAACAAATTCTAGCGGAAACAAGCCAATTTACACAATACCGTGGAGGATTGGGTTACTTATATCTTGACGGAAAACTTCTGGAGCTATTGTCTATTTATTTAGGCGAAGTCCTTGAATTGGATATTCTAATGGGAAAAAATGTTTCCATGTCCAGAACGGAACGGACTGCCATTATGGAAGCTAAACGGATTATAGACAGTCAGCTTGCGTTTGCCCCATCCTGTGAAGAACTTTCCCATCTGGTGCATTTAAGCACAACAAAATTGACACGCGGTTTTTCATCATTTTATGGTATGCCTATTCATCAATACATAATTGAACAGCGTTTGACACAGGCAGCACAGCTGCTATTGGAGGGGGACCGAAATGTAAGCGAGATTGCAGCAATCGTTGGCTACGGAAAGCCCAGCAATCTTGCCGCCGCTTTCAAAAAGCGATATGGTGTGGCACCAAAGAACTACCGTGAAAGCCGATTTGATACCCATAAAAAGTAGCTTCTGACTGTTTTTGGGTCAAAACGGGTAGGTTTTGGGTTGGATTTGATAATCTAAATTGGTACAATTTGCGATGTGGTTAGTTTCAAATAACCGCATCGCATTTTTTATTTTTCGATAAAAGCGAGGAGGCATAAAAATGAAACAAAAGTTGAATGCGAAAGACTTTATTCTCATTGGCGTCCTGACAGCGCTCATGTGGATTATCTGCATGATTATCAGCACTATTATGAGCGTGGCTGGCCCAGTGACCAACGTGTTTTATCCGTCCGTTGTGGCTATTCCGAATGGCATCGTTATGATGCTTCTGCTGGCCAAAGTTCCGAAGAAAGGCGTGTTTACCATTTGTGCCGCAATTCAGGCTATCCTGTTCCTGCTGGTAGGTGCTTTCTGGTTCATTCCCATCGGCTTGGTAATTGGCGGTGTCATCTGCGATTTTCTGATCATGGGCCGAAATGAAATTACAATGAAGTCCATGATGGCGGCCTATGCGCTGTTCAGTGCTATTTTTGCTTTTAGTGCTATCTGCCCTATCAAATTTCTTCAAAGTGCGTTTGTTGGCGCAATGGAGAAAAACAATATTGCCCCGGAGTACATTCAGGGAATGCTCAATATCACTTCTGTTCCCATGCTGGTAGTCATTGTTGCTGCTGGACTGGTGGGTGGTCTGATTGGCGGATTTATCGGCCAGAAAGCATTGAAAAAGCATTTCATCAAGGCTGGACTCGTTTCTGTAAAATAACAAGAACAGCCCCCTGAAAATCCATCATACAAACGCAGGCAAACGGGCTGCCTGATTTCAGAGCTCGGGGCTGGAAGTAGTCCCGCGCTCTGCTGTTGATAAGGAGGCATCAGAATGGATGAAACACAAATCAAACAAATTATTGAGCGACAGCCCCTTCATGGAACTGCGCTTCTGGACCCGCGCTGCAAAATTCTTCTCTTAGTCTGTATCGGTTTTGTCAGTTATTTTCTGGCCGGAGAAGTGGTCAGCCTTGCGCTCATGCTGGTTTATGGGCTGTTCATTGCCTTAGGTAATGGCGGAAAATGGGCCGCAAAAATGATAATAACTTATATCGTTGTGGCTTATCTTAATGCCTTGCTCCGCTATGTGCAAGTTCCAGTTTTGAGCGTGATTATGAGCGTATTTGGCGTGACCGTTCTGAAACTGATTCCCATTGTAATGATGGGGCTCTGGACATTGCGGACCACTTATATGGATGACTTGATGGTAGCTCTCCAAAGAATGCGGTTGCCGCAGGCAGTTACGATTCCGCTTGTGGTCATGTTCCGTTATATTCCTACCCTACGGATTGAATATCGGCAAATCCGAAGCACAATGGATATTCGCGGTATCAGCGATACAGTGTGGAAGCGGGTATGTCACCCATTAGCAACCATAGAGTACATTTTGATACCGTTGCTGATGCGCTGCTTGAAAGTTACCGATGAACTGGCGGCCTCCGGCACAACGCGTGGTCTGGAATTGGAATGTAAGCGGTATGCACTGCGCCCGATTCGTTTTGCATGGCCGGAAATTGTGGTATCACTGCTTGGTATCCTCTTTTTGGTCGGACTGCTTTTTATTGACCAGACCCAAATCGGCAAAATCATTTTGTGGAGGGTATGACGATGATCTCATTCCAGAATTTCAGCTTTCGTTATGAAGAAAGCAAAGATTTTACCCTCCGCGGCATTGACATGACTGTACGGACCGGCGAGTTTATTCTTCTGACCGGGCGAAGTGGCTGTGGCAAGACAACATTGATTCGTTCCCTCAATGGACTTATTCCACATTTTTACCCCGGTGAAATTAAAGGCGATCTGCTTATGGATGGACATTCGCTTTTGGAAATGAAGCCCTCCGAACTGGCCGGACAGGTAGGAACTGTCTTTCAAGACCCACGCTCACAGTTTTTTATGACCGATACCACACGAGAATTGGCGTTCGGCTGTGAAAATCTCGGACTGGCCCGTGAGGAAACCATTGACCGGATTGCACGAGCAGCCAAAGAATTGGAGTTGGTCGAATACCTGAATCGAAGTATTTTTGCGTTATCCAGCGGAGAAAAACAGCAGATTGCGATTGGCTCTGTTTATGCGCTTGCCCCAAAGGTCTACATCTTTGATGAACCATCGGCCAATCTGGACTATGCCGCCACCAAACGGCTTGCTGAAATCATGGAAAAGCTCAAGAGTGCCGGCTATACCATTTTTGTAGTAGAACACCGCTTTTACTATCTGCGAGATTTGATTGACAGAGCTTTTCTGATGCAGAATGGAAAAATTGAGCATGAGTTTACAAGGGAACAGTTTTGCTCTTTGCCCGAAGAAACACGAATTTCTTATGGTCTGCGAACCGCATACCCGGAACGTGACGCAGAGCATTATCAGGAAAAGCCGCATTCTCAAAATACAACGCACTTACTAGAAGTCCACGATTTAGGCTTTGCCTACAAGAAAGGACCAAAAGTATTCCAAAATGTCAGCTTTGAAGTTCATTCGGGGGACGTGATAGGCATTTTAGGCCATAATGGTGCCGGAAAAACAACGCTCCTGTCTATTCTGACTGGCCTGTTGAAACAGCGGCATGGAGAAGTTCGTCTTGATGGAAAAAAGCTCACACCCCGGCAGCGGCGGTCACTTTCCTATCTTGTTATGCAGGATACAGACTATCAACTCTTTGCCAGCAGCGTGGAAGAAGAACTTTCCCTTGGAATGCAGGAAGATTGCAAAGAAAAAATAGATGCAGTATTGAACGCATTGGAACTGTCGGACTATCGGGAAAGACACCCAGCATCGCTTTCAGGCGGTCAAAAGCAACGGGTTACCATTGGAGTGGCAATCGTAAAGGACAGCCCCGTAATCTACTTCGACGAGCCCACCAGCGGCTTGGATTATGATTCTATGGTGCGTGTCAGCAAGCTGATTGAACAACTTTCCGATTCCGGGGTAATCGTGTTCGTGGTTTCTCATGATTTTGAATTTATTGTCCGTACCTGCACAGAGGTTGTGCAGCTGGATGATGATGGAACAATTCAAAATCAGCAGTTATCGCCAACGGTTTTGAAATCTCTTTCTGAAAAATATTTCACATGATAGGAGGTTGGACTTATGTTCCAAAAAGTATTTGAATATGCCGGACCTCATAAAAAAGGCCTCTATGCTGCAACAGCCATCGTGCTGGTCAGTGTTCTGCTGGGTGTTTTTCCCTTTGTGCTGGCATATCAGGTAATTGCACCGCTGGTCATGGGGGAGGCAATCACTGCTTTCTTTATCATCCAGCATGTCATACTGGTCTTGGTATGTCTAGTGCTGCAAGCTCTTTTCTATGGCTGGGGCCTGAATCTCTCTCATAAAGCAGCTTATGACACGCTGCTCCGCCTGCGGACGGCTCTGCAAAAACGGTTTGAAAAACTGCCGCTGGGTGTTATTCAGGACAAAGGCACTGGTACCGTGAAAAAGCTGTTCGTGGACGATGTAGACAGTCTGGAAGTTCTGCTGGCACACTCTATGCCGGAGGGCATCGCCAACCTGATGGTTCCCATTGCAGTTTATGTGGCAATGTTCTTTGTAGACTGGAAGCTGGCACTGTTATCTTTGGCATCCATTCCGCTTAGCTTAGTTGCCATGATGACGATGTATTCCGTTGGTATGAAGAAAATGGGACCTTACTATATGGCCGGGCAAAAGATGAACAATACCATTATTGAGTACATCAACGGTATGGAAGTCGTCAAGGTTTTCAATAAAGACGCAGATTCTTACGAACGGTTCCGCAAAGATATATCAGATTATCGGAACTATACACTGGCATGGTATAGGGCGGCATGGCCGTGGATGGCGATTTACAGCAGCCTGCTTCCTTGTACCATCATCCTGACCCTGCCTGTGGGTGCATGGTTTGTCCTCTGCGGCTGGTCGGCTCTGCCCAATTTGATTTTGGTACTGTGTCTTTCTTTGAGTATCGGTATGCCGCTGCTGAAATCTCTTGGCTTTCTGCCAACCATGCCCCAGCTCAACTATAAAATCTCCGCATTGGAGCAGGTGTTGGATGCGCCGGAACTTCAGCAGACGAATGATAGATTCCATGGAATAGATGACACCGTTACTTACGACCATGTTTCTTTCGCTTACCAGACAACACAGCCCGGCCCGGATGGAAAGCCCGCGGTGGTTGAGGATGAAGTTCTCCATGATATTTCCTTTACGGCAAAGGCTGGACAAAAAACTGCTCTTGTCGGTGAATCTGGCTCTGGCAAGAGTACCTTGGCAAAACTGCTGATTCACTATTATGACCCGCAAAAGGGCAGCATTTCCATCGGCGGACAGAAACTTTGCGATATGAGCCTTGAAGCATTGAACAGTCGTATCTCCTATGTGGCGCAGGATCAGTATTTGTTTAATACTTCTCTGCTGGAAAACATCCGGCTCGGTCGGTTGACTGCAACGGATGAAGAAGTAATAGAGGCCGCAAAGAAAGCTCAGTGCATGGAGTTCATTGAAAAACTTCCGCAGGGCATTCACTCAATGGCAGGCGATGCCGGAAAAATGCTCTCCGGCGGTCAGCGTCAGCGTATTTCTCTGGCGCGAGCAATCTTAAAGGATGCCCCCATTGTAGTTCTTGATGAAGCAACAGCCTATGCTGACCCCGAAAATGAAGAAAAGATGGAAGCAGCCATTGCAGAACTTGTAAAAGGCAAGACCCTCGTGGTGATTGCTCACAAACTGCCCGCCATTATGAATGCCGATCAAATTTGTGTCATCGACCACGGAAAATTGGTAGCAGCGGGTAAGCATCAGGATTTGATTCGCTCCTGCCCTGAATATCAGAAATTGTGGAAAGCCGCACAGGACAGTGCCGAATGGAAAGTACACACTGCAAAGGAGGGAGCCTAAATGTTTGCGATGTTTTCAAGAATTTTGAAACTCTCCGGCCGTTATAAAGGCCGTATTCAAGGTGCATTCGTTTGTGCGTTTTTGGAATCCATTTTGTCAAAAATGCCAATCGTTCTTGCCTTTGTAGTTTTAAGCCGCTTTGCAGCTGACACACTGACCAGCCAGACTTGCCTTTATATCGGCCTTGGACTTGCCGCAGCAGTGTTGGTGCAAATGCTTGTTCATTACCTCAGCGACAGCCTGCAAAGTGCCGCAGGATATTTGATGTTTGCGGATAAACGCATGGAACTGGGCAGCCATCTGCGGAAACTTCCGATGGGCTATTTTACTTCCGGCAACATTGGCAAAATCAGCTCTGTTCTTAGCACGGATATGGTATTCATTGAAGAAGTCGCTATGAGTACGCTGGGCAACATGATGGGCTATCTGCTGTCCTCCTTGATTCTGCTGGTATTCATGTTTTATTTGAACGTACAGCTTGGTTTGATTGCTGCCGCCGTCACGGTTCTGGCATGGCTGGTGTCAAAAGGAATGAACAAGGTTTCCCTGCGGGAAGCCGCAGAGCGGCAGGAGCAGAGCGAACGGCTGACCGATGCGGTGCTATCCTTTGTGGAGGGCATTGGCGTCATCAAGAGCTACAACCTGCTGGGCGAAAAATCAGAAGAACTGACTGACAATTTCCAGCGTTCCAGAAACACCTCCCTTGCTTTTGAGCAGAAAATGACACCATGGACAATGAGTCTGAATATCCTTTACGGCATTGGTATTGCGGCGATTTTCGGCTTGTCGATTGTATTGGAACAGCGCGGCGCACTTCCGCTGGCCTATGTGCTTGGTGTTCTGCTGTTTGTGTTTGACCTCTTTGGACCGCTGAAAGCTCTTTATGGGGAAGCATCTCGCCTTACCGTTATGAATGCAGCTCTCGACCGCATTGAAGCAGTCCTGAATGAGCCTGAACTTCCCGACACGGGCAAGCAGCATCTTCCTGCACAGGCACAGCCGGGACAGCCAGAAGTTCAGTTTAACGATGTTGTATTTGCTTATCAGGACAAAGAAGTTCTGCATCATATCAGCTTTGCTATGAAGAAAGATTCTATGACTGCTTTAGTCGGACCTTCTGGCGGCGGAAAGTCTACTATTGCCAATTTACTGGCTCGGCTTTGGGATGTAAAATCTGGCAGCATAATAATAAGAGGTATGGACATTCGGAACGTGCCTTTGGCAGAGCTGATGGAGCAGATCAGCATGGTATTCCAGCGAGTGTACTTATTCCAAGATACCATTTACAACAATATCAGCATAGGCAAACCGGACGCCACAGAGGAAGAAGTCTATGCAGCTGCTAAGAAGGCCCGCTGCTATGATTTCATCATGGCGTTGCCTGATGGATTCCAGACCGTAGTTGGTGAAGGCGGTGCTACACTCTCTGGCGGTGAAAAGCAGCGCATCTCGATTGCACGCTGCATCTTGAAAGATGCCCCTATCATCATTTTGGATGAAGCTACCGCAAGCGTAGATACTGATAACGAAAGCTATATTCAGGAGGCCATCTCGGAACTGGTAAAGGGCAAGACACTTCTCGTAATCGCCCACCGTCTGAATACCATCCAGAATGCCGATCAGATTTTGGTCATTGACAACGGCCAGATTGCACAGCAGGGCACGCACGAAGAACTTTTGAAGCAGCCCGGCATTTATCAGGAGTTTGTCAACATCCGAAAGAATGCGGCTGGATGGAGCCTTGCTTAACAAAATTTAGCGTATGCGATGCGGAGGTTCCATTGTGCGTATATCATAATCCGTCCGCATAGAAACAAATAGGTAAAAAATAACGCGGCCGAGATTGATATATCCGACCGCGTTATTCGTCTTTTTGAAATGCTTCCGCCTGTTTGCAAAGCGCAATATATTTTTCAATTTCCGCCTCGCTTTTCCCGGCAAAGAAGTCTACAACTGTTTTTGAAACCGTCTGATTTACCATGTCTGGAAAAATGGCAGCATCCACGCTGATATTTAACTCTTTGGCGACAAGAGCCACCGTTTCAAATTTGGGGTTACTCTGGCAGGTTTCCAAATCTATGATTGTACGGGCGTTCATATTGAGCCGTTCAGCCAATTTTCTCTGTGTCAAATGCTGCCGCTTACGTTCTGACCGCACTTTCCATGCAAACAAGTCAAGAGGATTGTTCACTATACATCACCTCTACCTCATTGTAGGGTGTGCTATCGCTCATATAAATAACCATACAACTCACATTGTGTGAGTTATAGCTCATAATTTGAAGCAAAGAGCTATATGGACAAGAGTATCAAAATAAAGGAGCGCAAAATAAAATGGGGCTTACCGCCCACTCGAAAAGCCCTAACACCAATTAAAAAAATATTCAAATAACGTAGGGGCGAGCCATACTCATAGAAGTGAGTTGTGGCTCGCTTTTTATATACTTCAATTCACATCCGATAAAGCCCCGCATTTTGACAACCTACGATTGGGTATCGGATGCCGTTCTCCGCCTCGTTTTGCTCCGGCCTATAAACCCGAACAGAACGAAAGGAACAATTCTATGAACGGCAGGAAAAATTTTCATACCAATCTTAAAAATCAGCCAAATGAACCCATTGGTGAACGAGTAGTGAGCGAAAGGGGAAGAAAAGAGCTGCCTCCCAGCACGAGGGGAGGTGAAAACTTGAAACCAAACCGCTACTACGAACACAAGCAGCACGCCTTTGACAGCTACTGCAAAAAGGTGTTGAAATGCGAGGCATGTAACGGCTATCGGCAGATCAGCCGTCATCAAAAACGTTTTGCATCTTTGGAAGAACTGTCCGAGGCAGATGTGGCCCAGCTTGCAGTTTACGATCGTTACTCATGGGAGTATACGGCTTTTCCCGTGGGAAATGCTGTTGTGCTAATCGAGAACGACCGATTGGCCACAGCACTTCTACGGCTGTCACCAAAAGACCGGGAAATTTTTATGATGCACTGGTTTCTATGGATGACAGACGAACAGATAGCAAAGTGCATGGGCATGGCCAGAAGAACGGTCAATACTCGCAGGTATAAAGCCTATCGGCTGCTGAAAAAGCTGATGGGAGGTGAAGCGGATGACTAAATCTGCGCACACACGGGCATCGCTGCTTCCTTACCCGATAATCGCTGCCGCTGTTGCAGGAGACGCCGAAGCAGTGAGCCGGGTAGTCCGACATTATTCTAGCTACATTGCTGCACTGTCAACTCGGACGAGCTATGGCTCTGATGGCTATCCTCGTCTGCAAGTTGATGAAGAACTGCGCAATCGTCTGGAAGCAAAACTGATAATTGCTATCCTTGATTTTGACTTGACCTGATTCAACGTAGGCATCGTGTGCTGTTCCCCTTTCCATACGGTGCCTTTTCTAGTTCTTTGACAAAGAAAGCCCGCAGGATAATGGTGGTGCATCATAGGGCAAACGGATACGTTGCTGTCTGTA
>ENA-UOJS01002991-UOJS01002991.1-human-gut-metagenome-genome-assembly--contig:-C74-NODE-2991-length-10434-cov-5.964544_pt1 | contig 10434 bp, 6 predicted proteins | sample MGYA00242355_ERZ723902 | MGnify/ENA metagenome assembly ERZ723902 | reverse complement strand
AATCCGGCTTCAGATCGACCTTGCGGCCCGTGGGCTTGTCGAGCAGCGTGCAGATTTTGATGGATGCTGGCTTGCGCTCGCGGAACATTTCGCAGATCATTTTGAGCGTACTGCCGGAGTCAATGATATCCTAGAGAATGAGCACATGACGGCCCTCGATATCATGGTCGATATCCTTGCGGAACGTCAGCTTGCCGGTGGATTCCGTGCCGCCCTCAAAGGATGTGATGCACATGAAATCCTCCTGCACGGGAATGCTGATGGCATTCGCCATTTCCGCGAAAAACGGAACGACGCCCTTGAGAACGCCGACCAGAATCGGGCACTTGCCGCGATAGTCGTCTGCGATCTGTGCGCCGACTTCCTTGATCCGCGCGTGGATCTCTTCTTCGGAGACCAGTACGCGCTCAATGTCCTGCAGCATGTCAGACTTGTTAATCATACATCTAATCCTCTTTCTCTGTTTCTTCGATTGTGATGATGACCGCGCGTTCGCCCGGAGCCGCGGCGCGGCCCAGATCGACGCCGATCCCATAAACGCCCAGAACACCGGATGCGTCAGCGGCCACCGGCATGAGCGCACGTCGTGCTGCGGGGACCTTGCGGTCGATCAGCAGCTTTTTGAGCGTTTTCGTGCCGCCTGCCGTGCGCATGACGTCATGCGCCTGACGCGGACGGATCGTGATCCGGGGAGTTTGCTCTATGGTATCATATTTGACTGCAAAAGTGGAGAGGGTTTTTGCTTTTTCCTGAAAATTTTCTTCGATCCGGCATTCGACGCGCAGCCCGAGCGCCGGGATCAGCACTGTCTCGCCCGGCGAAAGTGTCACGGGTGAAAAGGAAGCGGCAGGGGAGCGGTCCGTCAAGTACAGCCGGTCGTATTCCAGCCGCGCGGCAAAGCCGCCCGGCAGCGAGACGGAAGCGGAGGGGCACGAAGCGAACAGCAGCCGGTCGACCGCGTCGATATGCCGCTGCGTCAGTTTGGGCGCATGGATCGACTCGAGCAGCAGCCGGACTGCGCGGGTGCGCACGGCCTCCGGCCAAGCGGAAAGCGCGCTGCGGCTGACGCCGTCCGGCAATTGAGCAGCCTGCAGCGCCTCGCGCGCCCGCGTATCAAGATATGCGTCATCCTTACGGAGCAGCGCGCAGGTCCGGAAGACGGTCTGTGCGACGGCGGGGTTTTCCTCCCGCAGAAGCGGGATCACGCGCTGGCGCAGCCGGTTGCGCCGGGCGTCCGGCAGGAGATTGGTGCTGTCAGTCACATAAGAAAAGCCGTGCTCAGCAAGATACGCCTCGATCTGCGCCCGCGTGCAGACCAGCATCGGCCGGATGAGCCGTCCGCGCTTCGGCGGAATGCCGGTCAGTCCGGCAAGGCCGGTCCCGCGCGTGAGGTTCAGGAGCACGGTCTCGAGATTGTCGTCCTGCGTGTGTGCCGTGGCGACAAGGCCGGGGAGTGTGTCAAAGAACGCGTAGCGGAGCTTGCGCGCAGCCTCTTCCAGAGATTCATGCGTCTGCGCCGCCCGCGCCTGCACGTCGCCGCCGCCCGTGTGCAGCGGCACGCCGAGCGAGGCGCACAGCTGCCGGACAAAGGCCTCGTCGCGGTCGGATTCCGCGCCGCGCAGGTGATGGTTGAAGTGCGCGGCCTCTATCCGGATGCCGAGCGTGTCCTGCAGTGACAGCAGCACGTGCAGCATGCTCACAGAATCCGCGCCGCCCGACACTGCGCATACGACCGTATCGCCGGGCTCCGTCATCCGCTGCGCCTGCATCCAGGCGAGGACCTCAGCCCTCATGCTTCCACTCCAGATCGGAGAAGGTGAAGAACTGCGGCCGCCACTGCAGCTTGACCGTGCCGGTCTCGCCGTGGCGGTTTTTGGCGATGATGCACTCGGCAATATTCTTGTCCTGCGTGTTGGGGTTATAATATTCGTCACGGTAGAGGAACAGGACGGAGTCGGCGTCCTGCTCGATGGCGCCGGATTCACGAAGGTCCGAGAGCATCGGGCGCTTGTCAGTTCTCGATTCGTTGGCACGCGAGAGCTGGCTCAGGCAGATGACCGGCACGTTCAGCTCCTTGGCCATGATCTTGAGCGCGCGAGAGATATCGCTGACGATCGTCACGCGGTTATCGCCGGATTTGCCGGGAGCCGCGGCGGTCATGAGCTGCAGATAGTCGATCAGGACCAGCCCGAGGTTATCGAGCCGGCGGCACTTGGCATTGATCTCCGCGACGGTGATGGCGGGGTTGTCGTCCACGCGGATGTCCGTCTGGCTGAGCGCAGAGGAGGCGATGGAGAGCTTGCTCCAGTCGTCGTCTTCCAGATGGCCTGTGGTGAGCTTCTGGTTTTCCACGAAGCTTTCCGTGGACAAAAGACGCATGACCAGCTGCTCCCGCGACATTTCGAGCGAAAAGAAGGCGACGGTCTTCTCATACGTCTTCGCGACGTTCAGGCAGATGTTGAGTGCGATCGCTGTTTTGCCCATGCCGGGGCGGGCCGCGATCAGGATCAGGTCGGTCTTGTTGAGGCCGTTGATCTTGCGGTCAAGGTCGTGCAGGCCCGTGGACAGGCCCGGGATCTCGCTGCCGGAGGCTGCCAGCTCTTCCAGCCGGTCATAGACGTTGATCATGACCTTGCCGATGTGCTGCAGACTGTCGCCGGTGTTGCCGCGGCGCAGGGAATAGATCTTCTTTTCCGAGACCTCCAGCATCTCCTGCGCCGTGCCGACGCCCTCGTAGACCATATCCGTGATCTCCGACGAAGCGGCGGCCAGCGCGCGCAGCAGCGACTTGTCATGCACGATCGTGCAGTATTGCTTGACGTTGGCGGCGGTCGGCGTGATCTTCAGCAGCTGGGCGAGATAGTCGTAGCTGCGTTCCTCGTCGTACACGCCGCGCTCTTTCATTTTATTGAGGACGGTAACGGGGTCGATCTTCTCCGAGAAGTTGAACATCGTATAGATGGTCTCGTAGATCTCGCGGTTCTGCCGCAGGTAAAAATCCTCCGGCTGCAGCATACCGACGACGTCCGGTACGCAGCGCTCGTCGATGAGCATGGAGCCGAGCACAGACTGCTCCGCTTCCAGCGCCTGTGGCGTCTGCCGGGCAAGCAATTCCTCATCCATACGGTTCACATCCTTCCGGGAGCTTCAGAATATCAGGACCTGATCAGCCTTCCTTGACCTCGACCTTGAGGTCGGCATTGATCTCATAGCCGAGCTTGCACTTGACCGTGTACACGCCGACGGCCTTGATCGGCTCGTCGAGCACGATCTTGCGCTTGTCGAGCTTGATATCGGCCTGCTTTGCCAGTGCATCGGCAACTTCGGTGTTCGTGACAGAGCCGAACAGACGGCCCGCGCCGCCGCCCTTGGCGGTAACGACGACAGTCATGTCCTTCATCCGGTTGCGGATCTCGAGCGCTTCGGCGCGCTCCTTGGCCTGACGCTCCTGCGCGGCCTTGTCGTTCATTTTCATGGTGTTCACGTTATCGGCGGTCGCTTCCTGCGCGAGCTTGCGCGGCAGCAGGAAATTGCGGGCGTAGCCGTCGGAGACCTCGATCATCTGGCCGCGTTTGCCCTGGCCTCTTACATCCTGTGTCAAAATAACCTTCATGGTGGTGACTCCTTTCAGAGAGATATTTTTGAAAATCGCGTTTTATGCGTAAAATGCGTCGATCGCGCCGACAAGGTCCTGCAGGACCTGCCGCAGCGGTTTGCCCTTGATCTGCGCGCCGGCGGTCGCGCCGTTGCCGCCGCCGCCGAGCTTTTCGAGCACCACCTGCACGTTGCACGAGCCGATGGAGCGCGCGCTGATGATGACCTGTTCGCCGTCAGGGAAGAGGACGAACGAGGCAGTGATGCCGGAGATGTTGATGAGCTCATCGGCCGCCTGCGCTGCGATGGTGCGGGTGATAGTCTCGTCCAGACAGGCGATGGCGAGCTCGCCGCGGTAGAGCCGGGCAGCCTGAACGACGCGGTAGCGGGTGAGCGTATCGTCCAGATCCGTCTGGAACAGCTTCTTGACCTCGACCGGGTCGGCACCCGCCTTGCGCAGATAGGCCGCGGACTCAAACGTGCGCGAGCCGGTGCGGACGGAGAAATTCTTCGTATCCAGCACGATACCGGCCAGCAGCGCCTGCGCCTCGAGCGGACGGACGTCGCGCTGGCTGACGGCGTACTGCAGAAGCTCCGTTACAAGCTCCGACGCGGAGGACGCGTACGGCTCGTGCAGATTGAGGACCGGCTGCTCGATATAATCCGCCGCCCGGCGGTGGTGGTCGATGACCGCGACGCGGGAAATGGACTCGAGCAGTGGGCGGCACTCGACCTGCTCCGGCCGGTTGGTGTCGACGACGATGAGCAGGCTCCGGTTGTCCGCCTCGACCAGGGCATCCTGTCCGGAGATGAACAGATCCTCGTAGCCGGGCACGGCCTTGAGCTCAGCGATCAGGCTCTGGCAGGCGTTTTTCTGCAGGTCGATCACGATCCGGGCCGGGCGCTCCTTCACCCGGCACAGGCACAGAAGACCCACGGCCGAGCCGAGTGCGTCCAGATCCGCCATCCGGTGCCCCATGATATAGACCGTGCTCGACTGCCCGATGAGCTCAGACAGCGAACCCGCCATCACGCGGGATTTGACGCGCGTATGCCGCTCCGCTTCCTTGGTGCGGCCGCCGTAGAAGGTGAAGTTGAACCGGTCCTTGATGACGGCCTGGTCGCCGCCGCGGGAAAGGGACATCTCGATGGCGAGGGACGCGAAGCGGTAATTCTCCGCGAAGCTCCCGCCGTCCTTGCCGATGCCGAGCGAGATCGTCGCGGACATGCCGCCGGAGGTCGTGACGTGGCGCACGTCCTCCAGGATGCTGAACCGGCCGTCCTGCAGGCGGGCAAGATCCTTGCTCTCGAAGATCAGCAGATACCGGTTGCGTTCGATCTTGCGGCACAGCGCCTCCAGTCCCGCCGTCCAGTTGGCCACGACGTCGTTGAGCTGCGCGTCGAGCGTGGAGATGGCAGAGTCGGAGAGGTTGGCAGTCAGCTCGTCGTAGTTATCGATCAGGATGATCGAGACGATCGGCCGCGTGCGGAGGAATTCGTCGCGGACGTTGAACATCTCGGTCATGTCGGCAAAATAGATGGTCGCCAGCTGCACAGTCGTCGCGTCGTCTTCGGATTTGACGTAGTTGCCGTAGATGCGGTAGCGGCGGCCGCCGATGATCTGGTCGCCCGGCAGCTCGGAGCGGCCCTCGCGCAGCCAGCTGGTGGAGAAGCCGGGCACGACCGCGTCGAGCGTCTGATAGCACGCAGTATCGGAAAGGCCGGTGATGGTAAAGAAGCTGGGGTTGCCCCAGATGATCTCATTTTCCGGCAGCCGGATGACCGCCATCGGGAACGCGGAGCCCGCGTGGACGGAAATGCCGACGGAATCCGTCGCCGTCTGCACGTAGCTCATCAGCTGCCGCTTGCGCCGGGAAAGCCTTGCGCGGCTGATGATGAACATGATGAGCGTAACGAACAGCGCGCCGCCTGCAAGGATATACTGCCCGACCGCGGCGGCCGCGGCGGTAAACAGCAGCATGGCCGCAAAGTACCAGCCCGTATTCGGATAAAGCAGACGTCCGACCGGCTTTTTCATAGACCGCCGCCTCCTGTCTTTGTATAATCATGTTTACTATATCAAATTTTGCCGAAGGAATCAATTATAATCTATCATTCATTTGCTTAATTCATTTATGATATGGATAAAAGAACAAAAAAAGGTGTACTTTCCACGGAAAGTGTGTTATACTATGTATCAGCTATGACCTTCCATGGCTTTTTGATTGGGATCGTGCGCCGCGCAGGCGCATCAAATAGATCAACTGCATATGGTATGGAGCGCAGGCGGCATTGGCGATGGGCAGAGCGAGACGGGGCACTGTCCGGCCAGCTGCATGGGCATGCGTTCCTGCGTCCTTTTTGCATTTGTTCCGTGCGGAGGATCCTCCGCGCAGCCGCATCCATACTTATATTATTTTAGGAAAGAGTGAAATCATTTGGCAGAAAAATTAAAGATCATTCCCCTTGGCGGTCTCAACGAGATCGGCAAGAATATGACCGTACTTGAATACGGCAAGGATATCATCATCGTCGACTGCGGTCTTGGCTTCCCGGATGAGGAAATGTACGGCGTCGACCTGGTCATTGCCGACATGACGTACCTGGTCAAAAACAAAGACAAGATCCGCGGCATGTTCCTGACCCACGGGCATGAGGACCATATCGGCGGCATCCCGTACGCCATGGAGCAGTTCAACTGCCCCATCCACGCCACGCGCCTGACCGCCGGCATCGTCCAGCTGAAGCTCGAGGAGCATCAGCTGCAGAATACCGTCCACCTGTTTACCCATGAAGCAGGGGAGAAGGTCAAGGCCGGCTGCTTCACCGTGGAGTTCATCCACGTGAACCATTCCATCGCCGACGCCGTTGCGTTCGCCATCAAAACGCCGGTCGGCACCATTGTCATGACGGGCGACTTCAAGATCGACGCCACCGCGGAAGACGGCATGATCGACCTGGCCCGCTTCGGCGCGCTCGGCAAAGAAGGTGTGCTGGCGCTGCTGTGCGACTCGACGAACGTCGAGCGGCAGGGCTATACGCCGTCGGAAAAGACCGTCGCGGCCAATTTTGAGCGCCAGTTCTCCGGCTGCAACAAGCGCATCATCGTCACGACCTTCGCCTCGAACGCTTTCCGGCTGCAGAGCCTGATCGCCACGGCGAAGAAATTCGGCCGCAAGGTCGCCGTGACCGGCCGCAGCATGGAAAACATCCTGAAGGTCTCCACGGAGCTCGGCTATCTGAAGATCCCGGCAGGCACGCTCGTCGACATCACGCAGATCAAGCAGATCCCCAACAACAAGCTCGTCATCGTCTCGACCGGCTCGCAGGGCGAAAATATGTCCGCCCTCTACCGCATGGCCTTCTCCGGCCACCGGCAGGTGGAGATCACGGCCTCTGACCGCGTCATCATCTCCGCCTCCGCGATCCCCGGCAACGAAAAATCCATCGGCAAGATCATCAACGAGCTCTACCGCAAGGGTGCAGAGGTCATCTATGACAAGCTCGAGGGCCTGCACGTCTCCGGCCACGCCTGCCAGGAGGAGCTGAAGATCATCCACGGGCTTCTGAAGCCCCGCTTCTTCATCCCCGTCCACGGCGAGCAGCGCCATCTGCAGGCGCATTCCCGTCTGGCCCAGTCGATGGGCATGGATCCCAAGAACATCTTCATTTCCGACATCGGCAAGGTGCTCGAGCTCACCAAGACCACCTGCAAGTGGGGCGGCACCGTCCCGTCCGGCAAGATCCTGGTCGACGGCACCGGCGTCGGCGACGTCGGCAGCGTCGTGCTGCGTGACCGCAAGCATCTGGCGCAGGACGGCATGCTGGTCGTGGTCGTCAACATCTCGAGCGAGGACGGCAGCGTCATCAGCGGGCCGGATATCATCACGCGCGGCTTCGTCTATGTCAAGGAATCGGAAAATCTGATGGAAGAGCTGCGCGTCATCGCCGCACACGCCATCGACCGCTGCAGCCAGAACGGCCGCAGCGACTGGAGCGTGCTGAAGGCCAACATCAAGAACGATCTGTCCGGATACCTGTTCAAAACGACCAAGCGCAACCCGATGATCCTGCCCGTCATCATGGAGATCTGAGCCGAACGGCAGAAAGATTCGGGCAAGTGTCAAGAAAAAACAGAAAAAATGTCAAATTGGCCTTGTCAAAACAGGCAGGATGGGGTTATAATAACACAGTTGCGCCGATGCGCAGCAATGTTACCAGATAAATGAGGATGAGCGATAGAATGGCTAATACGAAGAATCCGAAGCCCTCGACCGAGGATGCAATGGCTGCAGTATCCGCATTGATCGCAAGAGCAAAGCGGGACGGGAGCATTCAGGCGACGGAACTGACCACAGAGCTGGAAAAGCTGGATCTGCCGGTCGAGAAAATCGAGCATATTTACGATACCTTTGACGCCATGGGCATCCAGATCGTGAGCCCGGAGCTGGAGCTGGACGTGTCCGACGATCTCGGCATGGACATGGACGAGGTCCCCGACGGCGACGACGAGGAGCTCGTTGACCCGCTGGAGCTTGCCGCGGAATACAATCTGGATGATCCGGTGCGCATGTATCTCAAGGAGATCGGCCAGGTCAAGCTGCTGACCGCCGACGAGGAGATCGAGCTGGCCAAGCGCGTCTCCGAGGGCGATAAGGCCGCCAAGGACCGTCTGACGGAGGCTAACCTGCGTCTGGTCGTATCCATCGCCAAGAAATATTCCGGCCGCGGCCTGCACATTCTGGATCTGATCCAGGAGGGCAATACCGGCCTCATCCGCGCCGTCGACAAGTTCGCCTATACAAAGGGAAACAAATTCTCTACATATGCAACCTGGTGTATCCGGCAGGCCATTACCCGCGCGATCGCCGATCAGGCGCGTACCATCCGCGTCCCGGTGCATATGGTCGAGGTCATCAACAAGGCGACCCGCTGCAACCGCAAGCTCGTGCAGGAGCTGGGCCGCGAGCCGACGCTCGAGGAGATCGCCGCTGAGCTGAATCTGCCCATCGAGAAGATCATCGAGGCCAATCGCACCGCCGCCGACACCCTGTCTCTGGACATGCCGGTCGGTGACGAGGAGGATACGACCATCGGCTCCTTCGTCGAGGACGACAATACCCCCGGCCCCGTCGACGCCACGTCCAACGCGATGCTCTCCGAAGCGCTGACCGAGATCCTCGGCACGCTGACCGAGCGTGAGGCAGACGTGCTGCGCATGCGCTTCGGCATGTATGACGGCCGGACGCATACGCTCGAGGAGGTCGGCCAGATCTTCGGCGTTACCCGTGAACGCATCCGCCAGATCGAAAACAAAGCCATCCGTAAGCTCCGTCACCCGTCCCGGGCGAAGAAGATCAAGGATTTCTATTGCTGATACCAGAACGCCCTTGCAGAGTCCCTGCAAGGGTGTTTTTAATCTGAATCCTCCAATTCATGCAACCAATGTTCCCGTAATCCGTCTTTTATCATATCAGAGAAAAACAGGAGGGAAAACGATGCGAAATATCCGAAAGATCCTGGCGCTGCTCCTTGCGCTCTTTTTGACTGCCGCGCTCTGCGGCTGCGCAGCTTCCAGGATGGACGACGGGCTTGCCGGTACGTCCGGCAGTGATTCTGTCAAACCGGCGGACGCGACAGATTTTATGTCCTACGCGGGCCCGATCTTCCCGCTGACGCTGGCGCAGGCCGCTCCGGCGCTTTCCGCTGACCGGGAGATCCTGCTGGACTGTGCGCCTTATGCAGAGGAGTATGGGGCCGCCGTTACCGTGACAGACCGTTATACGATCCAAAACAGCTCCGGGGAGGCCTGTACGGCAACGGTGCTCTATCCCTTCGTCTCCAGCCTCAGCGATCTGGAGGCACTCCGGCCGCAGCTGAGTGTGGATGGGGCTGGCACCGAAACTGCCATCTATCCCGGCGCGTTCCCCGGCTGGTTCGGCCCGGCCAGCCCGGAGCCGGAACAGGCGGAGCAGCGATGGAATCTCCGCCATGCGGAAAGATGGACGGAATATCAGACGCTGCTGTCCGGCAGCTATCAGTCCGACGCGCTCGCACCGAAACCGCTGCCCGACCAGACCGTCTACGTCTATTCCTTTACCGCATCCGGCAATACAACGGCAAGCGCGGCGACGCTTGCGATCACAGTCGACGCAGACCCGGAACAGACGACGATCCTGACCTACGGGATCAACGGTTATGGCTTGGACGATGCGACCGGGCAGCCGCAGTACAGCTATTTTACAAACGAACACGGTCAGTCCCTGCATCTGCTTGCCGTGCTCGGGCAGGATCTGTCCGGCTATGCCATGCAGGGCTATACCGACGGAAGCTGCGAGCAGGGGAAAGAGCTGGATGCACTCGAAGGAACCGCAGCGCGCACGGAAATGACTCTTGCAGATTTTCTGCGGCAGACTGCCGCCGCCCAGCTCGACACAGACGCCTCCAGCGCTGCTGTAGACCGGCTTGCGGCTGCTGCCGCGGAGCTTTTGACCGGATATGGCGTCTGCTCCGCCGCGCCCGCCGAGCGCTACAGCGTGGGAATGCTGGATTCTCTGCTTCAGGACGCGTACGTCATACAGCGCATTTGCTATGCCGCGGCGGATGTGACCATTCCGACCGGCGGTACGGTCTGCATCGAAGTCATTTCCCGGAAACCGCACAGCTTTGATTTCTTTGGCTTCTATGACAATGCAGTTGACGGTTATGGAATTATGACAACCGAAAGCATACTGACACTGAAAAACCAGACCGCGCGTCTGGATACGCACGGTCTGGTCACGATCTACGGGCAGAATTTCGGGTTTGCGGAGCAGGGAAGCGCCGTCCCGCTGTCCGCGG
>ENA-UOJS01002986-UOJS01002986.1-human-gut-metagenome-genome-assembly--contig:-C74-NODE-2986-length-10449-cov-9.335482_pt1 | contig 10449 bp, 10 predicted proteins | sample MGYA00242355_ERZ723902 | MGnify/ENA metagenome assembly ERZ723902 | reverse complement strand
TGTTGACATAATAAAACCCCGAAAGTTTTTTGTCTAACTTTCGGGGTTCATATCAATGCTGGCACACCCTCTCTCTTTTTGTATTCTTCTGCAGAGCGTCGCTCTACAGCAACCCCAACAAATCAAGCAGCGTCGGCGTGAACAGGGCGGTGAAGATGCCGTTCAGCGTCAGGGCCAGGCTGGCGAAGGCGCCGTACTTGCGGCTGACGTCCATCGCGGCCGAGGTGCCTACGGCGTGTGCGGCGGCTCCCATCGAAAGGCCTTGCGCCATGGGACTTTGCACGCCCGTCAGGCGCATCATTCGGAAGCCGAGGATGCCGCCCAGCAGACCTACACAGACGACGACGGCTGCCGTCAGCGAGGGGATGCCGCCCAGCGACTTGGCCACCTCCATGGCGATGGGGGTAGTGACGGACTTGGGCGCCAGCGAGTAGATGATTTCGTTCGAGGCACCCATCAGTTTGGCAATGAGCACGACGGACACGACGCCCACCACGCATCCGGCCAGCTGCGACAGGATGATGGGCAGAATCTGCTTTTTGATGGTCTCCAGTTGCAGATACAGCGGCACGCCTAGGGCCACGACGGCCGGTTTCAGCCAGAACTCAATGAGGTGGCCCGCCTCGTTGTAGGTGGAGTATTCGATGTGTGCCATCTTCAGGAAGATGATGAGCACGGCAATGGTAATCAGGATGGGGTTGAGCAGCATGATGCCGGTCTTCTTCTGCAACAGCTTCGACAGGAAGAAGACGCCGAAGGTGACGGCCAGCAGGAAAAAGTTGTTTTCGAGATAATTCATTTCTGTTTACGGGTTAAGGGATGACGATGGAAATAACGGTGCAGAAGCTGGTGTACCCAGCCGGTCGAGACAAGTACCAGGGCGGTGCTGGCTACCGTAGCAATGACGATGGGCCAGAACTCGGCGGCGATGACGTCGAAGTAGAGCATCAGTGCCACGCCGGGCGGCACGAAGAAAAATCCCAGATTGGCTACCAGAAAGTCGGACATGCCCTGCACCCAGTGCAGCTTGATCCAACCCAGTTTCAGGAAGAGGGTGAGCAGCAGCATCCCGATGATGCTGGACGGCAGTTTGACGCCCGTCAGCCAGACAATCAGTTCACCCAAGGCAAGGCATCCGAAGAGGATGGCGCATTGACGAATCATAATACTGTTAAGCTAAAAAAAGTAATACCTTATTGTACATTTCGCTCCGGCGGAGTCGCTCCCCGTCGGGCGGTTATACTGAAAACGGCTGCAAAGGTAGCGATTCTATCGGTCGGTTGTGCCGTCGGGAGGGGAAAAAGTTATCGTTTGCGGCGCACTTGTGTGGCTCGCGAGCAACACTTGCACGGCTCGCGAGAGACACTTGCACGGCTCACGAGCGACACCTGCACGGCTCGCACCCCCGAAGCGCGGCTGTCGGCCGTCGGCGGTTTGTGTTAAATTTTCCAATATTTATCATTTCTCCCACAAAATAGCCCCGAATTGCAATGTTGATATTGCAAAATTGTGTATTTTTGCAGCGTGAATTACACAGATTACTTCCGGTTATTCTTATACACTATATATTATCATGCAAAGATTAATTAACGAAATCGTTGAGCGCGCCAAAGCAAACCGCCAACGCATTGTTCTTCCCGAAGGAACCGAAGAACGCACCTTGAAAGCTGCCAACCAGATTTTGACAGACGGAGTAGCCGACCTGATTCTGCTGGGTAACCCGGCCGAAATCGAAGCCTGCGCCAAAGAGTGGGGCTTGGGCAACATCGGTAAAGCCACCATCATCGACCCCGCAAACCATCCTAAGATGGAAGAGTACGCACAGTTGCTCTGCGAACTGCGCAAGAAGAAAGGCATGACCATCGAAGAAGCCCGCAAGCTGGTGCTCGACCCGCTCTACCTGGGCTGCCTCATGATAAAGAACGGCGACGCCGACGGTCAGCTGGCCGGTGCTCGCAACACGACGGGCGACGTATTGCGTCCTGCCCTGCAGATCATTAAGACCGCTCCGGGCATCACCTGCGTATCGGGCGCCATGCTGTTGCTCACTCACGCTCCCGAATACGGTAAGAACGGTGTCCTCGTCATGGGCGACGTAGCCGTAACACCCGTGCCCGATGCCGGACAGCTGGCACAGATTGCCGTCTGCACCGCACGCACCGCACGCGCCGTTGCCGGACTCGATCCGAAAGTGGCCATGCTGAGCTTCTCGACCAAAGGTTCGGCCAAGCACGAAGTAGTAGACAAGGTAGTTGAGGCCCTGAAGATAGCCAAAGAAATGGCTCCCGACATCGCCATCGACGGCGAATTGCAGGCCGATGCCGCCCTCGTGCCCGAAGTAGGTGCCAGCAAGGCTCCGGGTTCGTCCATCGCCGGACATGCCAACGTACTCGTTGTGCCCAGCCTCGAAGTAGGTAACATCTCCTACAAGCTCGTTCAGCGTCTGGGTCATGCCGACGCCGTAGGCCCCATCCTGCAAGGTATCGCACGTCCTGTGAACGACCTGTCGCGCGGATGCTCTATCGAGGACGTTTATCGCATGATCGCCATCACTGCCAACCAGGCCATCGCAGCCAAGGAAGGCAAGTAATTACGGTTTGCTGACGCGGATTGGCGCGGCGTTCAACCGCCCATCCGTTATTCATTTTTAATTTTTAATTCTTAATTCTTTATGAAAATCTTAGTTCTGAACTGCGGAAGTTCATCCATCAAATATAAGCTGTTCGACATGGACAGCAAGTCGGTTATCGCACAGGGCGGTATCGAGAAAATCGGCTTGCCCGATTCGTTCCTGAAGCTGACTTTGCCCAACGGCGAAAAGAAGATTCTGGAGAAAAACATCCCCGAACACACCGTAGGCGTAGAGTTCATCCTCAACACGCTGACCAGCCCCGAGTACGGAGCCATCAAGTCGCTCGACGAAATCAATGCCGTAGGCCACCGCATGGTGCACGGCGGCGAAAAGTTCAGCAAGTCGGTACTGCTGACCAAGGAAGTGCTCGATGCCTTCACTGCCTGCAACGACCTGGCTCCGCTGCACAACCCCGCCAACCTGAAAGGCGTTCATGCCATCGAAGCCATCCTGCCCAACGTGCCGCAGATTGGCGTCTTCGACACCGCCTTCCATCAGACCATGCCCGACTACGCCTACATGTACGCCGTTCCCTACGAACTGTACCAGAAGTACGGCGTGCGCCGCTACGGCTTCCACGGAACTTCACACCGCTACGTATCGCAACGCGTATGCGAGTTCCTGGGCGTGAAACCCGAAGGCTTGCGCATCATCACCTGCCACATCGGTAACGGTGGTTCCATCACTGCCATCAAAGATGGCAAGTGCGTAGACACCAGCATGGGTCTCACTCCGCTCGAAGGTCTTATGATGGGTACACGCAGTGGCGACATCGACGCCGGTGCTGTCAGCTTCATCATGGAGAAAGAAGGACTCGACGCACAGGGCATCTCGAACCTGCTCAACAAGAAGAGCGGTGTGATGGGTATCTTCGGCAAGTCGAGCGACATGCGCGACCTCGAAAACGCCGTTGCAGCGGGCGATCCGCGCGCTATCCTGGCCGAGAACATGTACTTCTACCGCATTAAGAAATACATCGGTGCCTATGCTGCCGCACTGGGTGGCGTGGACATCATCGTCTTCACCGGCGGTGTGGGCGAGAACCAGGCTTCGGCCCGTTGGGGTGCCTGCGAAGGCCTCGAATACATGGGCGTGAAGCTCGATGCCGAGAAGAACAAAGTACGCGGCGAGGAAATGGTTATCTCGACCGAAGATTCGAAAGTGAAAGTAGTAGTCATCCCCACCGATGAGGAACTGATGATTGCTTCAGATACTGTAGCTATCCTAAATAGCTGAGATTGAAAGAATGTTTTTTCATGTAAAATTGAATGTTAAACAAGACGAAGGGTGTATCCGTGACGGATACACCCTTTTTTTGCATGCTTCCCGTCCTTCCCCCATCTGCAAACGGTGCAGGTCAGCTTTTGCTGAATTTAATACGCTTGTCACACCGTCAATCAAGCAAAATCGTTATCTTTGCTGTTCAACAGAAAACATTCTAATCATTAACTAACAGCACTATCTATGAAACGATTGACGTATTTAATGCTCTTCATGTTGCTGGCCGTCGTGGCACAGGCCCAGCAGGCAAAGTATGTATTCTATTTCATTGGCGACGGCATGGGCCTGAACCAGGTGAACACTACCGAAATGTATCTGGGCGAAAAGCAGGGACGCATCGGCACCGAGCCACTTTGTTTCGCTTCCTTCCCCGTGGCAGGTATGGCCACCACTTTCTCGGCATCCAACTCCATCACCGACTCGTCGGCAGGCGGTACAGCCCTTGCCACCGGTGTGAAGACCTATAACGGCGCCATCGGCGTAGACGCCAATAAAGAACGGGTGATGAGCGTAGCCGAACGCGCCAAACGTGCCGGCAAGAAGGTAGGTGTAACTACCAGTGTCAGCATCGACCACGCCACTCCGGCAGCTTTCTATGGCCATCAGCCCGACCGTAGCATGTACTACGAAATAGCCCTTCAGCTGCCCGAAGCCGGTTTCGACTTCTACGCAGGCAGCGGCTTCCTGAAACCCGCCCGCACGTTCGACAAGAAAGATGCTCCCAGCATCTACCCCACCTTCGAGCAGGCCGGCTACACCATTGCCCGCGGACTCGACGAGTATAAGGCCAAGGCCGACGGTGCCGGCAAGATGGTGCTGATGCAGAAAGAAGGTGCCAACTCTTCAAGCCTGCCCTATGCCATCGACCGCCGCGAAGGCGACCTGACGCTGGCACAGATCACAGAGAGCGCCATCGACTTCCTGTCGCGCGACAATAAGAAAGGCTTCTTCCTCATGGTCGAGGGCGGAAAGATAGACTGGGCTTGCCACAGCAACGACCCCGCCACGATGGTCAAGGAAGTCATCGACATGGACAACGCCGTCCGTGTGGCTTACGAATTCTACAAGAAGCACCCCAAAGAAACCCTCATTGTGATTACAGCCGACCACGAAACCGGCGGACTGGCTTTGGGCAACAGCAACTATACGCTGAACCTCAAGTCGCTCGATTGCCAGAAGCAGTCGGTCGACCTGCTTTCGCGTGCCCTTACCGACCTTCGCAAATCCAAAGGCAACAAAGCCACTTGGGAGGACGTGAAAGCCTTGCTGACCGAACGTATGGGCTTCTGGGGCGAACTGACGCCCACCTGGGAGCAGGAGAAGATGTTGCGCGACGAGTTTGAATCGTCCTTCGTACGCAATAAGGTAGTCTTCGAAGAGAGCCTCTACTCGAAGACCGAACCGCTGGCTGCCGTAGCCAAGAAGGTACTGAGCCAGATGTCGAAGCTGGGTTGGACCACCGGAAGCCACTCGGCCGAATACGTACCTGTATTTGCCGTAGGTGCCGGTTCGAAGCTCTTCATGGGCAAGATGGACAATACGGACATCCCGAAACGCATCGCCAAGGCTGCCGGTTACAAGTGGTAACACACCGCCAGTCTTGCGCCGGGCGCAAGCTGAAGAGGGTGCATTAAGCACAAGAACAGATTTTTAGGCACGGATTACACGGATTTTCACGGATTGTTTTATTCTTTTCACCGTGATTTTCCGTGTAATCCGTGCCTGAAATTTGTTACCTGTTCTTCTGCTTAATACATCCTCTTTCCGTATATATACACAGATGTTTTTTACAGCTTCGTTTCCCCCTCGACAAACTCTTCGAGGAAAAGGTTTTCACCGTCGAACACGGCGTACGAGAAGTAGTTGATCCAGTCGCCCAGGATGACGATGCGCGAGGTGGCGCTCAGCATCAGGTCGAGCTCGATGTGGCGGTGTCCGTAGATGAAGAAGTTGATGTTGGGATGGTTCTTCAGATAGTCCTTGGTGTAGAGCACCAGAAACTCGTTGTTCTCGCCCATGTAGTCGGGTTCCTTGCCGTTCACTCGTTTCAGGCGGCTGTGCTTGGCCCAGTTCAGCCCGAACTCCATGCTCCAGCGCGGATGCAGGGCCGAGAAGAGGGTTTGCAGCGTGCGGTTGTGGAATATGGCGCGCAGCATCTTGAACTTGCGGTCGGGGTCGCCCAGCCCGTCGCCGTGGGCCAGGTAGAACTCCTTTCCGTAGATTTCGGTGGTCAGGGGGTGGCGATGCAGGATGACGCCGCACTCCTTGGTCAGATAGTCGCCGCACCAGATGTCGTGGTTGCCCGTGAAGAAGTGCACTTCTACGCCCAGGTCGGTCAGTTCGGACAGTTTGCCCAGGAAGCGCGTATATCCCTTGGGCACGACGGTCTTGAATTCGTACCAGAAGTCGAACATGTCGCCCAGCAGGTAGACGGCAGCTGCCTTGTGCTTAATGCTGTCCAGAAAGTTGACCAGGCGGCGTTCCTGCGTCCGCCCGTGTTCGATGGCCCGTGAGCCGAGGTGTGCGTCGGAAAGGAAATATACGTTCTTCATATCAGGCTTGATGTTAGGGGTTGGCGTTTATTTCTTATTTGAACAGTTCGTCCAGGTATTTGTAGAAGGCGGGATCTTCGCCTACCACTACTTTGGCGATTTTGCCTTGCGGGTCGACGACGATCTTGGTGGGATATCCCTGTATGCCGTACTTCACGGTGATGTCTGCCTCGTCCGTATTGCGCACGTGCAGCCAGGGCAGTTCGTGTTCCTTGACGGCAGCTTTCCATTTCTCTTCCGTGTCGCGGCAGTCGATGCCCAGTATCTCCATGCGGTCTTTATACTTGGTGTAGTATTTCTTCATGTCGGGGATGCCTTTGATGCACCAGCCGCACCAGCTACCCCAGAAGTCCAGCACCACGTACTTGCCACGCAGCGACGACAGGGTGAGGTCGTTGCCCTGTAGGTCTTTCAGGGTGAAGTCGGGGGCGTCGGCGCCTTCTGTGATGTTCTTTTGTGCTTCTTTGCGGGCTTTCTGTTGGGCGATAGCTTCTATCATGGCGCGATAGAGCGAAGCCATCGGGCCATTCTGTGCCTTTTCGCCGACAAGGTCAAGCAGGTCGCTTGCGGTTCTGCCCATATCGGATATCAGATAAACGGAGAGGTCTTCGTCGGGGTGCTGACGGATGTAGTCTTCCTTCACCTTTTGCATATCGGCATGGATGGGTTCATAGAGCTGTCGCAACGAGTCGATGCGTTCGGGCGTCAGTGTTCCTTTGTTCTGCATGTCGATGATGACTTGTGTCACTTTGTGCATCTTGTCCTCATAGGGCTTGTACTGTTTGCGCACTTCTTCGTAGGCCTGGTGGAAGGCGTTTCCTTTCAGATGGTAGTCGTCCATGGAGCCGCTTACCTCCACTGTCTCGCCGGGGAAGGCTACTACGCCGATTGTCTGGCGAAGCGATGCTGCTTCGGCACCATTACTGGGTTTGGCATAGAAATAGGCCTCCATCGGTACACTGTCGTTCTTAAGCTGGAAGGAGAATTGCCCATTCTGCATGGCTATTGTATCTCTTTGCACCGCGCTTCGGCTCAGGTCCGACAGGGCAAAGTAGTTTACTATCAGTGTATCACTTTCTATACCGGTCAGGTTGCCGGTGATGGTAGTCTGTTTCGGTGCAGGCTGGCAGGCGCAGAGCAGTGCGGTGGCGGCCAGCAGGCTGAGTTGTTTCTTGTTCATGGTATGTAGTTTTATTCGTTATAAAAATCCCAGTTCCAGTTTGGCTTCTTCGCTCATCATGTCCTTGTCCCATTCGGGTTCGAAGACGAGGTTGATGGTGGCGGCACTGACGCCTTCGATGCTCTCTATCTTCTGGCGGATGTCTTCCATGATGAAGTCGGCCGCGGGACAGTTGGGAGCGGTGAGGGTCATGTCGATGTTGACGCTGCCGTCGTCGGCTACGTCTATCTTGTAGATGAGGCCCAGGTCGTATACGTTGACGGGTATTTCGGGGTCGTATACGGTTTTGAGCATGGCTACTATTTTCTCTTCTATTTCAAATCGGGTCATACGAATTGCGTTGTTAAGGGTTGTTTATGGTGGCAAAGCTATGTATTTTAATTGAAACGACAAAATCGTAGACCGTGGTTTCTTGTGTGCTGTGCGGGTCATAGGGCACCTTCGTCGGCGAAGCTGTAGTAGCTGCCGTCGGTGACGATGAGGTGGTCGGTGAGGCGTATGTTCATGATTTGCGCGGCCTGCCGGATGCGGTCGGTCAGGCGGCGGTCGTCGTTGCTGGGGCGGGTGTTGCCCGAGGGGGTGGTTGTGGACGAGTATCAGCTGGGTGGCGCGGCGCAGCAGGGCTTCGCGCAGGATGGTGCGTACGTCGGCGGTAGTCTGGTCGATGCCTCCGCGGCTGATGCAGATTTTGTCGATTACTTTTCCGGCCTGGTTGAGGAGGAGTATCCAGAACTCTTCAGTAGGCAGGTCGCACATCAGGGGGTGGAACAGCTCGTAGATGTCGGTAGAACAACGGATGGCAGGGCGCTCGGCGGATTGGCTCAGCTTGCGGCGTCTGCCCAGTTCGAGGGCGGCCATGATGGTGATGCTCTTGGCAGGACCCAGCCCCTTGAAGCGGGCAAAGTCGCGCATTTCCCACTTGCCCAGTTGGTTGAGGTCGTTGCCGCAGGCGTTCATCACGCGTTGCATCAGTGTTACGGCGCTTTCTTCGGCATTGCCCGAGCCGATGAGGATGGCCAGCAGTTCGGCGTCGCTCAGGGCTTCGGCACCTTTCAGCATCATCTTTTCGCGGGGGCGGTCTTCAGCAGCCAGTTGCTTGATGGTGAGTTTGTTCATAGTTTTTTTAGTTGACGAGTTGACAAGTTGACGAGGGAACGAGGGGCGAGCTTTTTAGTGGAAGGAGTTGACGAGTTTTCAAGTAGCAAGGCCTTGTGCCCTTGTCAACTCGTCAACTTGTCAACTCGTCCCCTTGTTCACTATTTATAAAAATTCTTCTTGAATGCTTCGAATTCGCCGCGGCCGCATATACAGCGGTTCCACCATGCGCGCCAGAAGCCTGTGCCGTAGCCGATGAGCTGGATGTAGGCGGCAGCGATGGAGTAGAGCCCGATGCGCAGGCTGTGGTTCTGCACGGTCGAGTCGGCCATCACCAGCAGGGCATAGAGCAGCAGGGGCAGGGGCGACCAGGGGCAGAACAGGGTGCCCAGCAGCAGTACGGCGGTGCCCAGGGTGAAGAGGGCGGGTAACAGGTGGACCAGCTTCAGCGATTCGGGGTACTTCTTGTAGAGATTGATGCGGGCGATGCCCGAGTTGTGCACCTGCTTGAAGAACTTCTTCAGGTCGGTGCGCCGCTTATGATAGACCCATGCGCCGGGAAACAGGCGGCAGCGGTACCCGCCTTTGAAGATACGGATGCTCAAGTCGATGTCCTCGCCGAAGCGCATGCGCGAGAAGCCGCCCAGGGCCTGATAGACATCGCGGCGGATACCCATGTTGAAGCTGCGGGGGTAGAACTTGTCCATCTTCTTCTTGCCGCCGCGGATGCCGCCGGTGGTGAAGAACGAGGTCATGGAGTAGTTGATGGCCTTCTGTATGGGGGTGAACGACGCGTGTGCACGGTCGGGTCCGCCAAAAGCATCGGCAGGCGCGGCTTGCAGTTCGGCTTCGACGGCGTCCAGATAGCCGGGGGGCAGGATGCAGTCCGAATCCAATATAATAAGGTATTCGCCGTGGCTGCGTTCGGCACCGTAGTTACGGGTCTGGCCGGGGCCGGAGTTGGGCTTGGTGTAGTAGTGCAGGTCCAGCCGGTCGGCGTACTTCAGCGTCACGTCGCGGCAAGGCACCGACGAACCGTCTTCCACCACAATGACTTCGAAGTCGCGGAAGGTTTGCTCCAGCAGGCTTTGCAGCAGTTCGTCCACTTCGTCGGGACGGTTGTATACGGGAATAATGAAGGAATAGCGCATGGTGTGTTTCTTTATTCTTGACGGAGGCAAATGTAGGAAAAATATTCGGTTATCGGGGACGTTGCCTCCGATATTATTTTCTGCCGTAGGGAGGGGCGGCCTGCCATGCAATGATACGAAAAATCCCCGCTTGCACGCCGGTGCAACGGGGATGGGGTTTCTATCTGTTCGATGAAACCTTATGCCTTCACGCGGCCCACGTAAGAACCGTCGCGAGTATCGATTTCGATGGTTTCGCCTTCGTTGATGAAGAGGGGAACACGTACAGTGGCACCCGACTCAACAGTAGCAGGCTTCAGGGTGTTGGTGGCAGTATCGCCTTTCAGACCCGGCTCAGTGTAAGTAATCTTCTGCTGTACCTTGATAGGCATGTCGGCATAGAGTACGGTTTCAGTCGAAGCGTCGGAAACTACATCTACTACCTGGCCTTCGAGCAGGAAGTCAACACCGTTGATCAGGTCGTGAGCGATGGGAATTTGTTCGAAAGTCTCTTGGTTCATGAACATGTAGTCCTCGCCTTCCTGATAGAGGTATTGGTAGGGGCGGCGTTCTACGCGC
>ENA-UOJS01002971-UOJS01002971.1-human-gut-metagenome-genome-assembly--contig:-C74-NODE-2971-length-10484-cov-9.158500_pt1 | contig 10484 bp, 10 predicted proteins | sample MGYA00242355_ERZ723902 | MGnify/ENA metagenome assembly ERZ723902 | reverse complement strand
CGCCGCGGACGATTTACCCGCCGCGCCCGCCTCCTAGTTTTTATCAAGAAGGGCTCCGAAATCGCCGCGGGGCAGTCGCCCGTATCTTCACCTGCTCCCACGGCACTTTGTGGAATTGTGACGGTTCTGACTGTGTTTTTTCACGGGCGTCTGCCTGACGTGGCCGTCAGAACAGCGGTGTTCAGCCGCTGAGTCACAATTCATGACTGCCGCGCGGACATCACATTGAGCAAATGAGCCTTTCTATCGGCAGATAGTCCGTGGCGGACGATTTGATTGCAGCATCTGCCTCCGATGCGGCAGCAAGAAGTGCTCCGATAGACCCGCGCGGCAGTCGGCGAACCGCCCCCGCATACAGCTTTACCGGGTACTCGCGCAGTCCTGTCTCCGCAGATATCGCCTGCGCGGACATTCCCGCCGCAAGGTACGCCTCGACCACGCTCATGTCGCACACCACGCGGATCAGCTCGCCCATGACTGCAACAGGCTCGACGCGGCGCGCCTTCATCTCGGCAAGCACGGCAAGCGCCGCGGCGCTTTTGCGTTCAAGTATCGCGTTTGCAAACGCAAACGCGTCGTACCCGCCGCACTCGCACGCAACGAGCCGCACATCGTCAGCCGTTACCTCGCTCCTGCCGTCCGCAAGGACATAATACGCCACCTTATCTATCTCCGAGGCAAGAGTGAACATACTCTCGCCGCATTTTGCCGATGTAAGATCGCACACCGCAGGCGAGGCGCTGACACCGGCTGCGGAATAATGCCTGCCTATCCATTCGCGCAGACGCGCACCGCCTACCGGGTCGAAGCGCACAGGGACCGCATGCTCCGCCAGCTTTTTCAACAGCGCGGACGGTCGCCGGGGCGTGCCCGCGTCGATACCGCCCGCCGGGACGGTCACGGTGAGGAAATTATATTCAAAAAGACCGTCGTCGGCAAGCACCTCGCAAAGCTCGTTCACCTCAGCCGGCCGCAGATCGTCAAATGTGAGCGTTACATTAACCGCCCGGCATGCCGTAAACATAGGCGGCGGAGTGAGCGCCGCTCGCAATGCGCCCGCCGAATATCCTGCACGGTCTATGCTAACACAGTTGAAAAGCGCAAGGCTTTCGTCGGGGCAAAGCGTGCGCCGCACCGCCTCGACCGAATGCGCCTTGAGATAGTCCTCGTCCCCGAAAAGCAGGTATCTGCCCGGCGAGGGCGCCTTGGTCAGCCGACGGAAATCGGCATCGGTTATCGTTTCATGAGGCATTGCCGCCATCTCCGTTTTTATCGTTTTTATCGGTTTTGTTTTTCTTTTTTCCGAGCCTGCCGATAAGCCCGCGCAGTTTTTCGGCAATTCCGCCGGTCTCTGCGGTTTCAGCCGCTCTCTCGTCTGCCGGCGCAGTCTTGTAAAGATGTATAATGCCCTGCTCCTGGAGGTTCTGACAAAGCGCTATCGTTATGGGGACAAGGAATATTCCCAGTCCGCCGTAAACAAAGTTGCCGAAAAGCATTGCAAAAAGTGTGAGCAGCGGGTGCATACCGACCGTGTCGCCTACGATCTTTGGCTCGATTATCTGGCGTATCACGCTTATTATCACCCAGACGATGATAAGCCCGACTCCGCGCCCGACATTACCGGTGAGCATGGATATCACCGCCCACGGCACGAGCACCGTGCCGGAGCCGACCACGGGCAGGATATCGAACACCGCAATGCCCGCCGCCAGTCCGAACGGATTTTTTTCGCCGACGCAGAAAAGTCCCAGCGCGAGCTCGGCAAACGTGATGAGCATTATTATAAGGTATGAGGTGAGGTATTTCCATATCACCTTGCCCAGATGCTCCGCGACCGAGGCGATGAAGCGCCTCTTTTCATCAGGGAGCTGACGCACGATAAAAGCCTTTATCGAATCATAGTCCATGAGCATAAAGACGGTGGATATTATCGTTATTACGATATTGAGCAGAAGCGACGGCACCGACGTTGCATACGAGCCGACGAACGCGAGCGCCTTTCCGGAGAAATCCGAGATCGCGGTGCTGAGGGATGATATCACCTTTGCGGCGGTCTCGTCGATATCGACCGTGCCGTGAGCGTCGAAATTTTCGATCAGCTCCGACAGCTTTGACGTGGCTGCGTTGAGCGCCGGGGTGACGGTCTGATTGAAGAATTCGGGCAGGCGCGCGATAAGAATGCCGATATAGCCTATCAGCTTTATCACGAGCAGAACGACGAGCAGTCCTATCGTGCCGTAAAACAGCACGACGAAAAGCGCCGATGCCGCTTTGCGGTTGAAATGCAGCTTTTCCACGCACAGCCGCACGAGCGGGCGCAGAAGGAGCGTCACGAGCAAGGCGATGGCAAACGGAAAAAGTGCCGGCAACGCGAACCGGACTATCAGGATCGACAGGCCGAAAAGTATAACGAAATAAAAGAAATTGATTATAAACCGTTTTTGCTTTTCAATATTCAACAGACGTTCCTCCCCGATAATGTAATAGCATCCTATTTAATATCATACCACAAAACCGCCGCACGGTCAAGAAAAAAAGGATTGGGGTCATAAAAAACTCAGAATGAGTTTCTTACAATCCGAATCCTTTAATTCAACCCATAATAAGTCCCGCGACAAGACCCACGACGCCCGTCATCAGCATGACGAGTATCGGGTTGCTTTTGAATTTGCGAAGCAGGAAGAATGCCACCGCAAACGTGCAAAGTCCCACCCAGTTCACATCCGCCGCGGCGAGCGCCGACCATGCGGTGCCTCCGGTGAGCATATTTACGAACATCTTGATGCCCGCAGACGCTATAAGCGCCACGACTGCGGGACGCAGGCAGGAAAGCACGCTTTGAAGCGCAGGCAGTGTGCGGTATTTGAAATAGATAAGTCCGAGCACCGACACTATGATGAGAGACGGCAGGATGCACCCGAACGTTGCCGTTATCGCTCCGGGGACGCCTGCAATGCGCAGTCCCACGAATGTCGCGGAATTTACCGCGATGGGTCCGGGGGTCATTTCCGCTATCGTGACAAGGTCGGTGAATTCGCTTATCGACAGCCAGCCGTATTTTTCGACCGCGAGCGACTGTATCAGCGGTATCGCGGCATACCCGCCGCCAATGCTGAAGGCGCCTATCTGCAAAAAGGCGAGGAAAAGCTCAAAAAGGCCGGTCATTTTGCCGCCTCCTTTTTCGCTTTGCGCGAGGAAACGACAGCGCGCACCGCGCCGCACGCACCGGCGGCAAGGATCACCCAGATAACGTTCACCTTAAGGAAGAACACAAGTGCGAACGCCACCGGCATTATAACGAGCGCCCATATGTCGCGCTCCTTTATCGGCTTTGAGCCGAGAGAGCAAACGACATCGCATATCACCGCCGCAACGCCCGCCTGCATACCGTGCAGCACGAGAGCCACATATCTGTTCGACTCAAACGCGGCATAAAACAGCGATATCACGCTGAGTATGAGCATGGGCGGGATCATCGTGCCGAGCACCGCAGCGACCATGCCGGGAAATCCGCCGATACGCCAGCCCACGAGTATCGCCCCGTTTACGGCGATGGCGCCGGGCGAGGACTGCGCTATTGCGGTCATATCAAGTATCTCGGTATCGTCTATCCAATGCAGCTCGTCTGCAAAGCGGCGCTTCATGAATGTGACGATGACAAATCCGCCGCCGAAGGTGCAGGAGCTTATGTAGAGCATGCTGTAAAACAGCGTCCATATGCGGCGGAGCTTGCCTACGGGCTTTACCTCCGCCGCGCTTTTATTTTCGTTCGTCTTATCCGGCATATCAGCGACCTCCGAAGCTGCGCGCCGCATCAATGAACGCGCCGAAAAGCGCCGCAGCCTCCGGTCTCGTCTCGGCAAGCAGTTCCGGATGCCACTGCACCGCCACAAGATACCTTCCCGTCTCGCGCGTCTCAAGCCCCTCAACGGTCCCGTCGTCGGCGCGCGCGACCACGGCAAGCGAGTCCGCCGGGCGCTTTACCGCCTGGTGGTGAAAGCTGTTGACCATGACCGACTCCGCCCCGAGTATCTCCGCAAGGCGCGAGCCGTGCGCGACCGTGGCATGCTGTGTCACCTCGGCTCCCGGCTCGGTCTGGTGGTGTCCGGGAATATCCTGATAAAGCGAGCCTCCGAGCGCTACGTTTATCGACTGTATGCCGCGGCAGATGCCGAATATCGGCTTTCCGGTGGGATATATGCGCTTCCAAAGCGCAAATTCAAATGCGTCGCGCACAGGGTCTATCTCAACGGTATCGTTCAGTACAGACTCCCCGTACCTTGCGGGATCGACATCGACGCCGCCCGCGTAAAGAAAGCCGTCGAGCGAGGCAAAGCCGTCAAGCAATTTTTCGTCGTCGGTGTACGGAAGAAAGAACGGTATCCCGCCGGCGCGGAATACAGCCTTTGCATACGCCGTGCTCATTTTTATCTTGCCGCCGCTGACCGACGGCGCTATCCCTATGACCGGGCGGTAAATGCCATCACCCATCATCTTCTCGTTCCCCCTTCAAATCTTTCACGGTATGTGCGTCCGAGCGCTCCCCAGAGCGCGGGAACGATAATGAGCGCCGCACAAAGCTCGATAGCTCCGTTTATCCCGACGATGGTTTTAACGACAGTGGAAAACACCTGCGCGATATCGGTGGTCCCGAGAGCGCCGAAGAAATGGAGCATCGTCAGCACCAGCACGGTGTTTGTGAGCGTTCCCGCAAGAGCTGCGGCGCCTGCGGCAAGTATCTCGCGGTCGCGCTGAGCCATACGGCGGCGCGCTGCCTGCTCCTCAAGGCTTTTCTTTGAATATCTGCCGGCTGCAAGCGCAAACACCAGTCCCGCAACGATGCCCACTATGATACGCGGCAGCACCGAAACGAGCGGATTCTGAAACGGTATGTTTCCCGCCTCGGGGTTGAGATATGCCTTGACGACGCAGGTGATTCCCCACACGCCGCCAAGCAGGGCGCCGTACTTCCAGCCGAGAAACACCGCGCCTATTATAACGGGGATATGCAGTGTGGTTATAGCTATCCCGCCGGGAAGATAGGTGATATATCCGGTATACGGAACGGCAGTCATAACTATTATTATGGCAATAAACACCGCGGCAAGGACGAGCTTTTTCACATTCATCTTTTTTGATCTTGACATGACATTACTTCCTTAAAGCATTATATGCGTACTGCATGCGCATCCGCTTATATATTATAGTATATTCCGGAGAGGAAATCAACCTTCGGGGCAATAATTTTCACCTTTGCACAGCATATGCGGCGCTTTTGCGTATATAACTGTTGATTTTCGCTCCGCTATGTTATATAATATAAGCATAAAATCAATTTGAAAGGAAGCCCGGGCATTGCCCGGACAGTGATTGAAATGAGACTCGGAATCTCCACCGATATGTTTTACGGCAGACGCAGAGCGTCGTCGGTCCCCACATACGCTGAAATGACGGCAGCGGCAGCCGACGCGGGCTTTGACGTTGCCGACCTCAGCTTTGCGTCATCGGTCGATGCGCGCGACGAGCTTGCCTCCGCCGCATGGGAGCGCTCGGTAGACGCAGTGGGCGAGGTCGCCGCCAGACGCGGCTTGCCGATAGTGCAGGTAACGGCTCCCTACGATCCCTTTATATTTATACGCGGCTCACAGCCGGATGCCGAAAAGGTCGCTCATATCTGCGAAATGACCCGCCGCTCCGCCATTGCCGCAGCAAGGCTCGGCGCCGGATGGCTTATCGTGCGTCCGCTCTCCGACACGGTGAACTGCGAATACGACACCGGAGCGGAGCTTGCCGTCAACCGCGAGTTTTACGCGCCTCTTGTCGAGGTATGCCGTCACGAGGGCGTGGGCATAGCCTTTGAAAACATGTGCAACTATGCGCACTTCGATCTGCGCCGTGTTTACGGCGAGAATCCCGAGGACCTCATAGCCCTTGTCGATTCCTACGCCGACGCGTCTGTCGGCGTATGCTGGAACTTCGGTCACGCCAACTTCATGCTTGCGGACCAGCCGCGCGCGCTTCGCAAGCTGGGCGATCGCATAAAGGCAACACACGCCTCCGACAACCGCGGCGAGGTGAACTCAAAGCTCATCCCCTTTGTCGGCGGCAATGTAAAATGGGAAAAGATAATACCGGCGCTGCGCGAGATCGGCTATGCCGGCGATCTTACCATAGACGCGCCGAGCTACACAAAGGATTTTCCCGATGCGCTCATGCCCGACGCGATGCGCTTTGCGCTTGAGGCGGGCAGGCATCTGCTCTCCCTCTGAGGATTCCCATGCAATCCCCGAAGCTTGAGGCGCGTCCGTCGCGCCGCGGTCCCGGCAGCATCATAGCCGGCGTCATTCTCACCCTTATAATCGCCCTGCCCGTGATAATGGCGGTCAGCGCGGCGATATACTACATTCTCGGACCCGCCGAGGGCTACCTCCACGCCGACTGCTCGGATTCTCTCTACTGGGCAAATGCGTCATACGAGTCCGGCAAGGTATTCGATCCTACCTTCCGCTACGCGGCGCTGCTCCCCTTCTCCGCGCAGCTATGGATGACCCCGCTCGTGGCGATCTTCGGCTTTACCATGAAGGCTCAGAACATCGGCATGATAATATTCGTGCTCGTTTTCTGCGCTTCCCTTTGGTACTTCTGCCGCCGCGCCGAAATGAGCGTAGGCTGGTGCACGCTGTCGGTCGGTATAACGCTGATGGTGCTTTGCTCCTCCGACAAGCTGCGCGAGATAATGCTCGGGCATGTGATATATTACAGTCTCGGGCTTGTGCTTTTCTTCCTCATGGCGGGGCTATGCCTTTCCGTGACCAAGCGCGGCGGTGAGCTTTTATCGTCGTCCGATGAAAAGAAGCCCGTCTCACGCCGCGTCCTGTTCGGGCTTACCGTACTGGCTCTTCTTGTCGTATCTGCGGGAAGCGCCACCGACGGCACGCAGATGCTCGTGCTTGCAACGCTGCCCGCTCTCGGCGGTGTGGCTGCGGAAAGATTTTTCTCCGGCAAATGCCGTCTTTTCTCGCGTGAGAACATACCCGTCGGCATGGCGCTGCTCTCGGTTCTTGCCGGAACGCTTCTCGGCACCGTGGTGCTGAAGCTGATGACGCGCGGCGGCATCTCCGCCGAAAAATACACCGGCGTATACTCGGCATATCAGAACTCCTCCAAGTGGCAGGACAGCTTTCACGCCTTCTTCAAAAGCTACTGCGATCTTTTGGGCATCACGGCGCGTGACGGCGATCCCCTCATGGATGCCGCCTCGTTAGGCATCATCATCCGCATAGCCGTTGCCGTGACTCTTCTTGTTCTCCCCGCCGCGATGCTTCTGCTTTACCGCAAACTCTGCTATCGCGGCACGCGCGTGATGCTTTGGGGACACATCATCCTCAGCGCCGGACTTATGTTCGGTTTTGTCTGCGGCAAGCTCTCCAACGCCAACTGGCGGCTCACGCCCATGATAGGCAGCGGTGTGCTTCTTGCCGTATTTGCGGCGCGTGAGCTGGCTCACGCGGGACGTGCGCGTCTGCTCGCCGCCGGCGAGGTGGAAGCCAACGAAAACGACGATCTTACCGAGGAGCACTGTCCCGCCCAGCCGGACGATCTTGCGCTCGGCCGTGTTGAGCTTCGCTCCGGTCTTGCCTTTGTGGTGCTTCTCTGTCTTGCGGCGCTCGTCTCCTTCGGCGAGATCGCCAAAATGCCCGCCGACTACGGCAGAACGAACGAACTTCACGAGCTGACGGCTTTTCTCGAAGACAACGGGCTTGAGTACGGTTATGCGACCTTCTGGCGCTCCAACTCAATAACCCTGCTCTCAGACTCCCGCGTCAAGGTGCGCGAGGTCCTTGCCTCATCCACCTCCGGCATTGTGACCGATTACTATCAATCCAGCACCCGTTGGTACGATGAATCCGCACACGAAAAGTACGACCGTTATTTTGTTCTTCTCTCCGGCAACGAGCTTACAACGGTATCCCGTTCCGCCATGTGGGACGAGCTGATCTCCGACTGTCTCATTGAGGAGCTTGAATATGACGGCTACTATGTTTTTGTTTTCTCCCGCGACCTCGACCTTAACTCCACCGGCATTCCTTTTTAATCTCGGGTGGCGTTTCTGCGGATTTTGAGCTTCATACCCCGACCGTGAAAAGAGTGCAGAGTCATGTCTACTACACGTCTTTAGTTACATCTGAACATGGAGTAACTTACAGACGAAATGAATGCAGATTCTTATATGCTACCTGCCCATAGTTACATCTGAACATGGGATAACTTACAGGCGGAATAAGTGCGGATTTATACCTGCTCTCCGTGGGAACTAATGAAGATTTTCGCGCCAGCGGAAATCTACCTCTCATCCACGAAGTGGATATCATATCGCGATAGCGATATATCATTAAAATAACTTTGGTCAAGGCGCGTAAGCGACTTGACGTGGCGGGGTAGCTGAACCTCGAAATCTTATCAAAACTACAAGTCATTATTGTCTTTGGTCAAGGCGCGTAAGCGACTTGACGTGGCGGGGTAGCTGAACTTTGAAATTTTATCAAAACTAAATTCCCCGCCGGCGTATATCATATCGCGCCAGCGATATATCACTTTCATCCAACTCTCCCCATCTGTCAAGGAGGACAAAACAAAATGAGTCCCGAATACATCATTGAAAACAACGACCCGCACGCCTCCGTATCGCTCACCGTAAACGAGCCGGAGCCAGGCGTCACCCTTCTCGGCTTCAGCGTCACCTACGATGAAGCGACCGTTCCCTCTCCGATAGATATCATCTGGCTCGAGCCGTGCATAGACATTCTCTCCGAATGGACACCGCGGACCGAGCTTGACCGCTCGCTCGGTCCTAACTGGCGCCGCCGCCGTTCCCCGGCGCGGCTCGCTTCCTCGGCTCCCGTTATGCAATGGATATCCGGCGCGGGCGAGAACCGCCTTTGCGTCGCGATCTCCGACGCCGAAACACCCACCGAAATTTCCGGCGGCATTCACGAAGAAACGGCAACACTGCGCTGTCATGCCACCTTCTTCACCCAGCCGCTGAACAAAATGACCTCATACAGCGCCGTTGTGCGTCTTGATCGCCGCCGCGTGCGCTATGAGCAGGCGCTTCGCGCCGCCGACCGCTTTTGGGTGGAGAACGGCTACCGCTACGCCTATGTTCCCGACGCGGCGCGCGATGCCGTGTATTCCTGCTGGTACTCCTTCCACCAGAACGTTCACACCGATGCCGTGCTTGCCCAGTGCCGTCTTGCCAAAGAGCTTGGTATGGAAACCGTTATCGTTGACGACGGCTGGCAGACCGACGATGTGTCCCGCGGCTACGCCCGGTGCGGCGACTGGGAGGTCGCCGGAACCAAGATACCCTCCATGCGTGAGCTTGCCGACGGCGTTCACGCTCTCGGCATGAAGCTCGTGATATGGTATTCCGTTCCCTTTATCGGCAAGAACACCAAGGCGTACGAGCGCTTTTCGGACATGACGCTCGGCGTTGCCGGGCGCGATTTTGAAGCTCTCGATCCCCGTTTCCCCGAGGTGCGTCAATACCTTATCGGTCTTTACACGGACGCGGCGCGCGAATGGGGAATCGACGGCTTCAAGCTCGATTTTATAGACGCATTCTCATTGAAAAAAGAGACCCCGCCCACCGATCCGCGCCGCGACACCGAATCGCTCGAAGAAGGCGTTGACCGCCTGCTTGCCGAGGCTACGGCGGCGCTCCGCGCTATAAACCCGGAGGTCCTCATTGAATTCCGCCAGACCTACTACGGTCCCGCGGTACGCAAATACGGCAATATGTTCCGCGTCAGCGACTGCCCCGACGATCCGATGCGCAACCGCGCCAAGGCGGTGGATATGCGCTATATACTCGGCGACGTACCGGTGCATTCCGATATGCTTATGTGGAACGACGCCGACACCCCCGAGGCGGTCGCATATCAGATGATGACCGTGCTCCCCACCGTGCCGCAGATATCGGTCCTGCTTGACAAGATACCCGCCGCACAGTACGAGGTGCTGGCGTTCTGGCTCGGCTTCTGGCGCCGTCACCGCGACACACTGCTGCTCGGCGATATTGAGGGCGACAATCCCGAAGCGCTTTACAGCCGCGTCCGCATGACCGGCAAGGATGAGGGCATAATCGTTTGCTATACCGATCCGACCGCCGCTCTGCCCGCCTCGGGACGGCTTTATGTCTGCAATGCCACCTGCGGCACAAGACTCATACTGACCGCCGACGCCGCGCGAACCTGCCGTATCACGGTGCGCGATCCCCGCGGCAGCATCGTTTGTACCGATGAGCGCAGCCTTGCCCCCGGCGCACACATATTTGAGGTCCCCGCCGGCGGAATGCTGAAAATAGAATAACTTCCGCAAACCCGCCCCGCCGATCATAACCCGGCGTGGTTCGGCTCACGGGAGAAACGCCGTCAGGGTGGGAAAGCTCAATTTGAGCTTTGCCACCCTGAAATCTTTTATTT
>ENA-UOJS01002968-UOJS01002968.1-human-gut-metagenome-genome-assembly--contig:-C74-NODE-2968-length-10499-cov-11.978552_pt1 | contig 10499 bp, 10 predicted proteins | sample MGYA00242355_ERZ723902 | MGnify/ENA metagenome assembly ERZ723902 | reverse complement strand
ACCGCCTTGTGGATTCTTCATCCTCTGTTCGGTTTTGAAGGTGCAGATGAAACCTTGAGCACCATTAGCTCAGCTGGTAGAGCACCTGACTCTTAATCAGGGTGTCCAGGGTTCGAGTCCCTGATGGTGTACCACCCTTGTGGTGTGCCACGAGGGTAAATAGTTGGTGTTTTTAACGGTGAGGGTCCACCCGTTCCCATTCCGAACACGGAAGTTAAGCTCACCAGTGCCGACAATACTTGTCTGGAGACGGACCGGGAAGATAGGTCAATGCCAACACAAAAGGCCGCAACCATTCGGTTGCGGCTTTTTGCTGTCTATTGCATGGTGATTTGGGCGCAGTTTTCTTGACATTTTTTCAAAAGTAAGTATACTGGTGGCAGAATCAAGAAACAGGGGATTGCGCTATGAAAAGACATTCTTGGTCTAAGCTGGTCATGCTGCTTGCGATGGTTTTGCTGCTGGGCGCTGTGCCGGTGGCTGCGTTTGCTGGGTTTGCAGATGTACCGGCGGACGCATGGTACGCGCCTGCGGTGGAGACCTGCGCAGAGAAGGGACTGTTCCAGGGAACATCTCCGACCACCTTTTCACCGGAGCTATCTATGACCCGCGGTATGTTTGTGACGGTTCTTGGCCGGATGGAAAATATCGACCCGACACAGGCTGACGCTTCTGGTTTTATGGACGTTCCGGAGGACGCCTATTACGCGGGCTATGTCGGCTAGGCTGCGCGCAGCGGAATCGTTGCAGGCGTTTCGGATTCAGTGTTTGAACCGGAACGCGGCATCAGTCGTCAGGAAATCTGCGCGATTGTGCACCGCTATTTGATTTGGAAGGACGTTTCTCTCCAAACTGTACCGTCTGCGCAATTTGCGGATGATGCGCAGATTGCCGAGTGGGCAAAGGAATCGGTGTATGTGTGCCGCAGCGCGGGGATCGTCTGCGGTGTAGGCGATAATCATTTCGCTCCGAACGTGGCGGCTCGTCGCTGTGAGGCGGCACAGATTTTCAAAAATCTGCTTGCGGTTTTAGAAGATGCGCTCGAGCCGGAGCCGCCGGTTGAGCCGGAGCCGCCGGTTGAGCCGGAGATGCCCGTGATTCGCTATGTTGCGCACAGGGGTTATCATGTGCAGGCACCGGAAAATACGATGCCGGCCTTTGCGGCGGCGGCGGAGGCTGGCTATCAGTTCTTGGAATCGGACGTCCACTTCACAAAGGACGGCGTGGCAGTTTTGTGCCATGACAGCACGATCAACGCTACAGCGCGCAATGCTGACGGCAGTAAAATCGTTGGCGTGAAGTCGATCCAGTTCATGACATATGAGGAGCTGCTTCAGTATGATTTCGGCATTGCGGCGGGTGAGGCATACCGGGGGACCAGAATTCCCACATTCCGGGAGTGGATCGCGTTCTGCCGGGAAGCGGATGTGACACCCTATATCGAGCTGAAGTCCAGAATGACGACGGAGCAGGTGCAGACGCTCATGCAGCTCGTGGAGGAAGCGGGGATGACGGATCGCGTCGTGTGGATCTCCTTCACATGGAATTTGCGGATGCTGCAAGATGTGGTTGCCGCGAACCCGGAGGCGGAGGTCGGACTACTGAGCAATGGACTTGCCAACACGACCGTGGCGATGGCGAAAACGCTGCAGACAGGGCAAAACCGCGTCTTTTTGGATGTGCTGCATACCGCCGTGAACCGGCTGTCGATGCAGCTTGCTGCGCAGGCCGGGCTGGAGGTCGAGGCATATACCGTGAATGATGCGGAGCTTGCGGAGGCGCTGACGTCGCTCGGCGTCGTTGGAATTACGACAAATACACTGCTGCCGGTTGCAACAACAGCAGAGCCGATGCAGCTTCAGGATGCAGAGGCGATTGTAGCGCGTTTCGCGCAGGACTTTACCATGACATCTGAACTGGAGCCATAATAGAACTATGAGCGATTCGCTCCAGTCGAATGCAAAGCCGCAACCATTCGGTTGCGGCTTTTTGCTGTCTGTGATAAGATTTGAGCCGAGGTGATCTTTATGAAAATTCTGATGATCAACGGCAGCCCGCACCCGCGCGGCTGCACATACACCGCCCTGCACGAAATGGAGCAGGTGCTTCAGGCGGCGGGGGTCGAGACGCAGATCCTGACCGTCGGCGCAGAGCAGACCGGCGGCTGCACCGCCTGCGGTGGATGCAATGCGACCGGGCACTGCGTGCGCGGCGGCCTGGTGAACGACGCCATTGACGCGATGGAGACGGCGGATGCGCTCGTGCTCGCGTCCCCGGTGCACTATGCCGGAATCTCCGGCGCGATGTCGGCGTTCTGCGACCGACTGTTCTACGCCAGCGACGGCTGGGCGAACAAGCCCTGCGCCTGCGTCGTCTCGGCACGGCGCGCGGGCACGACGGCCGCGCTCGATCAGCTGGTCAAATACCCGATGATCTCGAACATGCCGGTCGTGTCCTCGCAGTACTGGCCGATGGTGCACGGTGCGCGTCCGGAGGACGTCGCGCAGGATGAGGAGGGCCTGCAGACCATGCGCCAGCTCGCGCGCAATCTGCTCTGGCTGCTGCAGTGCATGGCTGCCGGTGACGCGGCAGGTGTTCCGCGTCCGGCGACGGAGACGCGCAAGTTCACCAATTTCATCCGCTGATCTACAGCAAGATCACGAAAAGGACCTCCGCAGGCAAAGCCCGCGGAGGCCCTTTTGCGATTCGCCGGAGGTATGCTCACCCGTGTTTTTTCGCGCGGCGCTTGCCGGTCATGTGCTCGACGGTCAGGCACAGCACAGTCGTGCTCGGGATGACAGCCGTGGAAAACGGGAAGTCCGGTGCGCGGTACTGCGCCATGAGCACGCGCAGCGCACGCTCCTTGTCTGCTTCCGGCACGACCGCGATGCGGCCCTGACCGATGACGCTCTCATACGTCATGGTGCAGTTGCCGCGCTCGTCGTCGAGGATGAGCGCGTGCCCGCGGTCCATCTCGAACGAGACGAGCGGATTTTTTGCGATGAGGTCGTACTTCGTGCCGGTGCTCGCTCCGTGGAAGTACAGGCGGACGGTCTCACCGTCGACCTCCAGGCCGAAGTTCAGCGGCAGGATGTAGGGATACGGCTCGTCGTGCAGGGCGAGGCGGCAGACGTCGCACCCGCGCATGACGGTGATGAGCTCCTGAAAATCAGTGATCTCCCGATCGGATCTGCGCATGGGAATGCTCCTTTCTGATCAGCCGACCGGCGGGCCGAGGCGCGCCAGCACGTCCTGAAAATAGTCCGGCAGCGGGCAGGTGAACGTCACGAGCGCGCCGGTGCGCGGGTGGATGAAGCGCAGCGCCCGCGCGTGCAGGCACTGCCCGCTCAGACCCTTTTCCGGCCGCTTGTGGCCGTAGACCAGGTCGCCGAGCAGGGGGTGGCCGATGTGCGCCATGTGCACGCGGATCTGGTGCGTGCGGCCGGTCTCGAGCTCGCAGCGGATGTGCGTGTATCCGTTGTAGCGCGCGATGACCGACCAGTGCGTGACGGCGCGGCGGGCGTTTTTGGCCGTTACGGCCATGCGCTTGCGGTCCGTCGGGTGGCGGCCGATGGGCGCGTCGACCGTGCCGGCGTCTTCACGCAGATTGCCGCAGACGACGGCCTCATACGTGCGGGCCATGGTGTGGTCAGCCAGCTGCGCCGAGAGCGCGAGGTGCGCAAAGTCGTTTTTCGCCGCGACGAGCAGACCGGACGTGTCCTTGTCGATGCGGTGCACGATGCCGGGCCGCCGCTCCCCGCCGACGCCGGAGAGACTGTCACCGCAGTGGGCGAGCAGGGCGTTGACGAGCGTGCCGTCCTCGTGGCCGGGCGCAGGGTGCACGACCATGCCGCGCGGCTTGTTGACGACGATGAGGTCGTCGTCCTCATACACCACGTCCAGAGGCAGATCCTGCGCCACGAGCGCCGAGGGCGCGGCGTCCGGCAGCGTGACGACAAACGTGTCGCCGGGTGCGGTCTTATAGTTTTTCTTCACGGGTGCGCCGTCTTTCGTCACGGCCCCCTGCGCGAGCAGCCGCTGGGCGGCGCTGCGCGTGAGCTCGGGCAGAGCGCGCGCAAGGAGAGCGTCGATCCGCTCGGCGCTCTCCTGTGTTTGAATCGTTCGCTGTTCCATTAGAAATCCGAAAACTCCGCCAAAATATCGTCGAGCGAGTAGCTATCGCCGTCCGTCGGGGCGGCGTCCGTGTCCTTGGCCGAGGCTTCCGGCTCGACCGGCGCGGCGGGCGTGCTGTTGAGATAGGCAAGCAGGGGATCCGTCGGGGCCGCATCCGCCGGCTTGGGGGCAGGTGCGGCCGCCTTGGGCGCGGTCTGCACCGGCGCCGTTGCAGCGGGTGCTGCCGGAGCCTTCGGTGCTTCCGGCGCTGCCGGAGCCTTCGGTGCTTCCGGCGCTGCCGGAGTCACCGGCTGCGCCTGCACGGGCGCGCGATCCCACGCCGCAAAGGGATCATCCTTCGCCGGAGTCGGGGCCTCTGGCTGCGCGGCAGCGGGCACTTTCGGTGCGGCGGGCGGCTCGATGGGCTGCTTCCGAGCGGGCAGGTGCAGCTTGTGCGCGCGGGCGGGGGCGTCCGTGTGCTTGCGGGGCTTGCGCGCCGGTTTCGGTGCGGACTCGCCATCGCTGCCGTCACCCCGGTAGAAGATGACGTGCAGGCACAGGGCGATGCCGGCCACGACGATGAAGATATCCGCCAGGTTGAACACGGCGAAGCGCACGAACAGGAAGTTGAACATGTCCACCACGTAGCCGCTGAGGATGCGGTCGATGCAGTTGCCGACTGCGCCGGCCAGCACGAGCACGACCGACCAGCGGCCGATCTTGCCGTGCACGACGTTGCGCCGCAGGCAGAACACCGCGATGGCGGCGAACACGAGCGTGAAGATGACGAAGATCCAGTGCGGCGCGTGCTGCAGGATGCTGAACGCAGCGCCGTTGTTGTGGATATTTGTCAGCTCCAGCACGCCGGGGATGAGCGTGACGTGCCCGGTGTCGAGCGGGATGTTGAGCGTGACCCAGTACTTCAGGCCTTGGTCAGCGATGAGGATCAGGATGGCTACGATGGCATACCACATAGCGGTTCCTCGCTTTCGGATCAGGATTTTGGGATCGGTGGTTTACTCCGCCTTCTGCGCGGCGACGACGGCGGCGCAGCGCGGGCACAGTCCGGTCTCGGGGTCGGCCTGCTCGGAGTGCATCCAGCAGCGTGGGCACTTGGTGCCGGGCGCGTTGCTCACGGAGATGTGCAGGCCGGGGAAATTCGTGCCGGTACCGGTGACGGCGTCTTCCGGCACGTCGCCGCCGACGAGGCACTGCGACACGATGAGCAGCTCGGGCAGATTCATGCTCTGCACGTCATCGAGCGCGGCTTTGGCGGCATCATCGTCGGCGCGCAGCGTCACGGCAGCCTCGAGCGGCTTGCCGATGCGCTTTTCGGCGCGAGCGGCCTCGAGCACGCCGTTGACATCCGTGCGGACGCGGATCAGCTGGTCCCACTTGGCGAGCTCGTCGTTGCTGAGCGCATAGGCGTCGAACGGCTGGTTCATGACGTTGAGCAGCACGTTGCGCGCGTCGTCCTCGGCGCGGTGCGGCATGGCCAGCCAGATCTCGTCGCAGGTGAAAGCGAGGATCGGCGCAAACATCTTCGTCATGCTGTCGAGGATGAGGAACAGGGCTGTCTGCGCGCTGCGGCGCTTGAGCCCGTTGCGCTCCTCGCAGTAGAGGCGGTCCTTGATGATGTCGAGATAGAAGCTCGAGAGCTCCACGACGCAGAAGTCGTTGATCGCGTGCGAGACCACGTGGAATTCATAGTTGTCGTATGCCTTGGCTACGCGGCGGATGAGATCGTTGAGCTTTGTGATGGCCCAGCGGTCGAGCGGGAGCATATCCTCCGGCGCGACGAGGTGCCCGGCGTCGAACCCGTCGAGGTTGCCGAGGCAGTAGCGCGCCGTGTTGCGGAACTTGAGGTAGTTTTGCGTCAGCTGCTTGAAGATCTCCTTGGAGCAGCGCATGTCGGCGTGGTAGTCGGCGCTGCCTGCCCACAGGCGCAGCATGTCGGCGCCGAATTCGTTGATGATCTCGGCCGGATCCATGCCGTTGCCGAGGGACTTGTGCATGGCCTTGCCCTCGCCGTCCACGGTCCAGCCGTGGGTCAGGCACTCGCGGTACGGGGCGCCCTTGCCGAGCGCGCCGACGGCCACGAGCAGGGACGACTGGAACCAGCCGCGGTACTGGTCGCCGCCCTCGATATACATATCCGCCGGCCAGAAGCCCTGGTCGCGCTGCATGGCGGCGACGTGGGTGGAGCCGGAGTCGAACCAGCCGTCGAGGGTGTCGGTCTCCTGGGTGAAGTGCTTGCCGCCGCAGTGCGGGCAGGTGAAGCCTTCGGGCAGGATGTCGGCCGCCGGGCGGTCGAACCAGGCGTTGCTGCCTTCCTTTTCAAAGAGCTTGGCCACTGCCTCGATGCTCTCTTCGTTGCACACGGGCTTGTGGCAGTCGTCGCAGTAGAATACCGGGATCGGCAGGCCCCAGCGGCGCTGGCGGGAGATGCACCAGTCGGCGCGCTCGCGGATCATGGCGGCCATGCGCTCTTTGCCCCAGCTCGGGAGCCAGCGCACGTTCTCGCACGCGGCGACGGCCTCCTCCTTGAACGAATCGACGGAGCAGAACCACTGCGGCGTGGCGCGGAAGATGATCGGCTGTTTGCAGCGCCAGCAGTGCGGGTAGCTGTGCACGATGTCCTCGCTGGCGAACAGGGAACCGGCCTCCTTCATGTCTGCGAGGATGACGGGGTTGGATTCCTCCGTGGACATGCCGGCGTACTTGCCGGCGTAGTCGGTGTGGCGGCCCTGATCGTCCACGGGCACGACCATGTCCATGCCGTAGCGCTTGCAGGTCAGGTAGTCGTCGGCGCCGAAGCCGGGCGCGGTGTGTACGCAGCCGGTGCCGGAATCCATGGTGACGTAGTCCGCCAGCACCAGACGCGAGGTCTTGGGCAGGAAGGGATGGTCGGCGAGCATGTTCTCAAAGAAGTCGCCGGGGTGCTGCTCGAGCACCTCATAGCTGTCGAAGCCGCCGATGTGCATGACCTTCTCGGTCAGGGCATCGGCCATGATGTATACCTCGCCGTTCGGCGCCTGCACGAGGTTATACGTTTCGCGCGGGTTGAGCGCGATGGCGAGGTTGCCGGGCAGGGTCCAGATCGTCGTCGTCCAGATGACGAAGAAGAGCTTGCTGTGGTCGACGTTCGGCAGCTTGCCGAGGTCGTCGTGCATCGGGAACTTCACGTACACGGTCGTGCACGGGTCGTCCTGATACTCGATCTCCGCCTCGGCGAGGGCGGTCTCATCGTGAGGGCACCAGTACACGGGCTTGAGGCCCTTGTAGATGTGGCCATTTTGATACATCTTGCCGAACACACGCACCTCGTCGGCCTCGAAGCCCTTGTTCATGGTCTTGTAGGGGTGCTCCCAGTCGCCCATGACGCCCATGCGCTTGAAGCCGGCCATCTGGCGGTCGATGTATTTCTGCGCATAGTCATGGCACGCGCTGCGGAAGTCGGCGACGCTCATGGCCTTGTGGTTGAGCTTCTGCTCCTTGATGATGGCACTCTCGATGGGCATGCCGTGGTTGTCCCAGCCGGGGATGTAGGGCGTGTAGTAGCCGCGCATGGCGTAGGAGCGGACGATGAAGTCCTTGAGCGCCTTGTTGAGCGCGTGGCCCATGTGGATGTCGCCGTTGGAGAACGGAGGGCCGTCGTGCAGGCTGAAGCGCGGCTTGCCGTCGTTCTTTTTGAGCATTTCGTGGTACAGGTCCATGTCGTACCAGCGCTGGAGCATCTCGGGCTCCCGCTTGGCAAGGCCGGCGCGCATGGGAAAGTCTGTTTTCGGCAGATTGATCGTGGCGTTGAAATCGTTCTTGGACATGGTTCTATCTTTCTCCTCTCAGAGTTGTATTTCCATCAAAAATTGCGCAGGGCGGTACGGCACCGGCCGTCCCGCCCTGGTTGATTGCATGTTCACTCAGCTGTTGTGCAGGAAGTGATAAAGCTGCGTGGCGTCATCTGCTGCGCTGTCGGCCGCGGTATCGTCGGCCTCCACCGGCTGCGCCTCCACAGGGGCGGCGGACACGGGGACGGCTTCCGCGGGCTGCTCGGCGGCCGGAGTTTCCGGCTGCGCGGGCTCGGACACCGGCTCGGCAGGGGCGGCGCTCACGCTTGCCGGCTGGGCGGCAGGCTGCGCGGCCGCAGCCTTCGCCCCGGCGATCTTATCCAGGTACTCGAGCTGGTTCAGGCACAGATTACGCACATCTTCCAGAAATTTTGCGCAGGACGTTTTGGCGTTGAGGAGTTTGGCTTCCTCGTTGGCGGTTTCGTGCTGGAGGCCGCCAAGTATTCGGTCGGACGTGTCCTTGGCCTCGCCGAGTATCTTGTCGGCGCGGGCCTGAGCGTCGTCCTCTATCTGCTTGCCGACCTTCTGGGCCGACAGTATGGCCAGACGCATGGCGTCTTCGCTGGCGCGGTACTCTTCTATCTTATCGACCAGCACCTTCATCTTGCCCTTGAGCACGGCAACTTCCTTCTGCGCGTTGGCAAGCTCGGTGGCCACTTCTTCCTGATAGTTCTGCACGGCGGCCATGTCGTATCCGCCGAACATCGCTTTTTCAAACGTTTTTTCCCGAATATCCTGAGGAGTCATGTTGGATAGTCCTCCATTCTTTCTATAGGTGTACTACACGGCGGGCGCTGTCAGGGACAGTATGCCCGGATTTACAGATGGAACTCGCCCGACTCCATGTCGTCGAGCTGGTCGCCCATGAGGTCGACATTGAACGGCGTGATGATATACGTCGCGCTTGCCACGCGGCGGATCTTGCCGTCCTGCGCGTAGGCGACGCCGGACAAAAAGTCGATCAGCCGGCGGGAGATGGCCGGATCCGTCTTTTCCAGATTGATGAGCACGGCGCGGCGATCACGCAGGTGATCCGCGATCTCTCCGGCGGACTCAAACTGCTTCGGCGTGGCGAGCACGACCTTGAGCTGGCCGCCGCTGTTGAGGTTGACGACCTTGTCGGCCACGCGGCTGTCGCCCTTCGGCGCGTAGCTCGGCGCGGGGCGCTCCGGCTCCGTCACCGGATCGTCGCGGATGAAGGTGCTCTTTTTCGGCGCGGGCGCCGGGCGGCGGGGCGCGGCCGCCGGACGGGCCGGGGCCGGACGCTCCGGTGCGGCAGCTTCCGCGACCGGGATCACTTCATCCTCATCATCGAAAAACTCGTCATCGTCATCGTACGGACGGGTCATTTTTTTCAGTTCATCCAAAAATCCCATTCGGGACCCCCCTTTTACGTGCCGGCGGCTGCCGTGCCGCTGCACTGATCTCTGCGGAGTGAGCCGAAGCGGCGCTCAGTGCTGGGAATAATTCCGCGCGCCAAAAATCGACGAGCCGACGCGCACCATGTTCGCACCGGCGGAAATGGCGTCCTCAAAGTCTCCGCTCATACCCATGGACAGAAAGTCCATAGAAACATTATCGTATTTTTTTCTGCCGATGTCAACAAAAAGCTCATGCATTTTCGTAAAATATGCATGATTTCCGTCGGAAGTTTCTGCCACGGGCGGGATTGCCATCAGGCCGCGCACGCGAATATGCGCGCAGCCGGCGGCCGTTTCCAGCAATTGCGGCAGGGCGGCTGGCTCCACGCCGCTCTTGGCGGCCTCGCCGCCGATGTTCACTTCCAGCAGGATGTCCTGCACAATGTCCTGCATGGCCGCGCGCTTTTCGATCATGGCCAGCAGCTCCGGTGAGTCCACCGACTGGATGAGATCGACCTTGCCCACGACCTGCCGGACTTTATTCGTCTGCAGGTGGCCGATGAAGTGCAGCGGCACGCCGGTATAGGCGCCCTGGGCAAGCTTTTCGGTCATCTCCTGCACGCGGTTCTCGCCGCAGGCGTCGATCCCGGCGGCAACGGCCTCGCGCACGCGCGCGGCGTCGTTCATCTTCGTCGCTGCCACGAGCGTGATGTCGGCGCCCGTGCGGCCCGTCTGGCGGGCGGCGGCGTCGATGCGCGCGCGGATGGCGGCAATGTTTTCGGCAATGGTGCTCATGGTGGGTGGTGCCTCCTTATTTCACGACCTGCCCGTTGGACAGGCCCTTGCCGGTGACGACGATCTCGTTGCCGGCGCACAGGGCATTGCTCTCCGTGCTCTGGGCGACGAGACAGTAGTCGTCGGTCTGATAGATGATCTCGATCGGTTTTTTCTCCAATTGCGCCGCCGTGACGACGTAGACATATGACTGCCCGTCGTCGTCCATGTGCACGGCCTTGAGCGGGACGCGCAGGCCGGTGTGCTCGCTGTAGACCACGTCGGCCGTCGTCTTGCGCATGGCCAGCGTGTCGGCCAGTGCGGCGTTGCACGCGAACACGACAGCGACCTTGCCGCTGCTGTCCGGCTCGCTCTTGCTCATCACGGTCGCCGAGACGGTGCC
>ENA-UOJS01002961-UOJS01002961.1-human-gut-metagenome-genome-assembly--contig:-C74-NODE-2961-length-10523-cov-5.870558_pt1 | contig 10523 bp, 9 predicted proteins | sample MGYA00242355_ERZ723902 | MGnify/ENA metagenome assembly ERZ723902 | reverse complement strand
TTGAGACAACCTACGGACCAGAAGGCCGGGGGTTCGAATCCCTCACGGCGTGCCAAAAAGACCCGAAACCTTACGGTTTCGGGTCTTTTTGTTTGCATAAGTTACTAATTTCGGATGCTGCTTTTTTCTGACCCAAACGCTGACCCCAACGGGAGCGGATAGTGGAAAGCATCAGACAGCACGGGAGAGGATATTGCCCATCGTCTGGGCGGCCTTGAGCTGGGCGTCGGTGGTGACGTGGGCGTAGGTGTCCAGTGTGAAACCCGCGGAGTAGTGGCCCAGCATCGAGGACACCGTTTTCACGGCCACACCGTTTTGGAGCGCGCAGCAGCAGGTCGTCGGGCCGGGCGGGGATTCCGGCCCCCAGTGCCTCTACATAGCCCCGCAGATGTACCGGCAGATCTGTGTTACCCCCAACAGGCGCAGCACGCAGTGCAGCGTTTCCGGTGGTAGACCGTGGAGTTTGTTTCGTTATACTTCCCGGCGCAGCACACGGTAGACGAAGGACATATCCAGTCCGCCGCGCACCACGTCTGCCAGCAGGTCATACTGCCGCTCCTTGTAACCGCGGGTGTCGAAGGTCGCCAGCGCGTCAAAGGACACGCCTTTTCTGGCGCACAGCGTCCGCAGGATCGTATCGGCGATGCCCGGCGCGTCAAAGATACCGTGGACGTAGCTGCCGTACACGTTTCCGCCGCCGCTGAGGGCGGGCATCTCCTGCCGGCTGCGCCCCATGTGAATCTCGTAGCCCTCGTAGGCCAGACCGTTCAGGGGGGAGAGCATCCCCTCCACGCCGCTGATGATGCCCTTCGTCTGGGCCTGCACCTTCTCGCCGCGGAATTCGGTGTCCATGTCCAGCAGCCCCATGCCGCTGATCTCCGTGACCCCGGCGGCCTCCACCTGCTCCGGGTCGGATACGGTGCGTCCCAACATCTGATAGCCGCCGCAGACGCCGAAGATCAGCGTACCGGCGTCTGCCGCTTTCAGGATGGCTGCCTCCAGACCGGACTGCCGCAGCCACCGCAGGTCGGCGATGGTACTCTTGGTACCCGGCAGCAGGATCATGTCCGGCCGATGCAGGTCGCTCACCTGATCCACATAGCGCAGCGACACGTTCTCGTAATGTTCAAAGGGACTGAAATCCGTGAAATTGGAGATACGCGGCACACGGATCACCGCGATATCCAAAAGCTTCCGCTCCGTGGAGCGGCCGAACCGCTCGGTCAGGCTGTCTTCATCGTCGATGTCCACATGGGTGTAGGGGATGACCCCCGCCACCGGGATGCCGCACAGCTCCTCCAGCGTCTTCAGCCCCGGTTCCAGAATGGCCCGGTCGCCCCGGAACTTGTTGACCACCACGCCCTTGATGCGGCGGCGCTCATCCTCCTCCAGCAGCGCCACTGTACCATAGAGCTGGGCGAATACGCCGCCCCGGTCGATGTCGCCTACCAGCAGCACCGGCGCGTCTACCAGCTTGGCAAGCCCCATGTTCACAATGTCATCCTGCTTGAGATTGATCTCCGCGGGGCTGCCCGCCCCCTCGATAACGATCACGTCGTACTCTGAGGCCAGACTGTTGTAGGCCTCCAGCACGGCGGGGATGTAGTCCCGCTTGCGGCGGAAATACTCCATGGCCTGCATATTGCCCCGCACTTGGCCGTTTACGATGACCTGACTGCCCACGTCGGTGGTGGGCTTGAGCAGGATGGGATTCATGCGGGTATCCGGCTCGATCCCGGCGGCCTCTGCCTGCACCACCTGCGCCCGGCCCATCTCACCGCCGTCCCTGGTGATGAAGGAGTTTAGCGCCATATTCTGGCTCTTGAACGGTGCCACGCGGTAGCCGTCCTGCTTCAGAACGCGGCAGAGTCCCGCCGCCAGCAGGCTCTTTCCGGCGTTGGACATGGTTCCCTGTATCATAATATTCATAGCCATAGCGATTTCTCCTTGCAGAATTGCCGGATGGCCGTTATCAACGCTTCGTTTTCCTCATGGGGCCGCACGGCGATGCGATACCACCCGTCGTCCAGCCCGCTGTAATTCTCGCAGCCCCGGATGGCGATGCCCTGCCGCAGAAGTCCCTCCCGCAAGCCCCGCGGCCCGCGGAACAGCAGGTAGTTGGCTTGGGACGGACACACCCAGAAGCCCAGCGCCGTCAGGTTATCCGTGAGCCAGCGCCGCTCCGTATGGACGAGGGATCGTGTTCTTTGCAGGAAATCCTGCTCCGTCAGCGCCGCCACACCGGCGCTCTGCGCCAGCGAGGATACGTTCCACGGCTGGGATGCACTCGCCATGCTGTGCAGCAGCGCGCTGTCGGCGCACAGGCAGTACCCCAGCCGGATGCCCGCCATGCCGTAGCTCTTGGTAAAGGCCTTCAGGATCAGCAGCTCCGGGTGCGCCGCCAAAAGGGCTTTGGCGCTGACACCGTCCTCCGTAAGGTCCAGGAAGCACTCATCCAGAAACACCCGCGCTCCCCACGCCGCACAGCCTTGCAGGATCCACTCCAGCAACGGCAGCGGCAGCAGCCGTCCGGTGGGGTTGTTGGGGGTGCAGAGGAATACCGCCTCCGGCTTTTTCTCTTCCAAAAAGGGCAGAAAGCCCTCATCCACATCGAAATTCTCCGCCTGATGCAGAAAATACGGCGTCACGCGGCAGCCCACCTGCGCCAGACCCAGCCCGTACTCGGCAAAGGTAGGCGCAGGCTCCACAGCTGTCCGGGGCCGCAGAGCGGCGCAGTAAGCGTAGATCAGGTCCGCCGCGCCGTTTCCGCAGAGGACATACGACGCCGGCACCTGCTCATGGGCTGCGATGGCCTGCACCAGCCGGCGGCAGTAGGGGTCGGAGTAGCGGTGCAGCTGGGGCAGAGCCCGGCACACCGCCTCCAAAACGCCGGGGGGCGTGCCAAGTGGGTTGGTGTTGGCGGAAAAATCCAGTGTGATACCGCCGCCGTACACGTCACCGCCATGTTGATTTTCCATTTGATACAGCATCTACGTCTCCTTTACAGCGCAAAGGGCAGCTTGACCCCGCAGCTCAAAAGCAGGGTAAGGATGGCTGTGACGGTCATCAGGCGACACACACGGGGGATGTCCTCGTGGGTGATCTCCCGCGCTGCGTCGCCGATATACTCCTTTTTGTGCAGCACGCCGTGGTACCATGCATCCCCCGCCAGACGCACGCCCAGCAGCCCCGCGCAGACGGATTCCGTCTGGGCTGAGTTGGGACTGGCGTGCTTCCGGCGGTCGCGGCGGAAGATCCGCCAGCCTGCCGCCGTATCCAGCCCCATCAGGCCGCCCGCCGCCAGCATCAGAAGTGCTGACAGCCGCGCCGGGATGTAATTCACCACATCGTCGGCCTTGGCGGGTACCAGACCAATGTTCTTATAGGGCGGCTCCACATACCCCAGCTTGGAGTCCATGGTGTTCACCGCCTTGTAGAAAAAGCCCAGCGGCGCGCCGCCGATGGCCAGAAACAGCAGCGGCGCCACCACGCCGTCGGAGGTGTTCTCCGCCACCGTCTCCACGGCGGCGCGGGTCACGGCGGCGTCGTCCAGCCGGTCGGTGTCTCGCCCTACGATCATGGAGACGGCGCGGCGGGAGGTGGCCAGATCGCCGCTCTCCAGCGCGTCATAGACCTTCATGGTCTCGTCCCGCAGGGACTTGACCGCCAAGATCTGCCAGCACATCACACTCTCCAGCGCCAGACGCAGCCACGGGCTGACCAGACCGCACAGCCACAGCAGCAGAGCCGGGACGACGGTGGATATGATGACCACCGCGCCCCACAGAATGGCACCCGCCGCCCGCTCGCCGGACGGCGTTTTGGGGCATACGCACCGCAGCACCCGCTCCAACACGCTGATACATTTTCCAATCAGAACTACCGGATGGGGAAAACTGTGGGGGTCGCCCACCAGAAGGTCTATGCAAAAGCCGATAACAAGTGCCGCAAGCGACCACATCATGCCGTTTCTCCTCCGCCCTGCATCGTAAAAATATAAATGGGATTCTGCCCGCTCATCAGGTGATAGCCTCCGGCTTTTCTGTCCCGCGCCGCTTGCAGCGACACCACCTCCGTCTCCGTAAAGGGAAACGCCGTCAGGCACTCCGTCAGCTCAGCCACGGACTCCAGTGAAACGGCCGTGGCCACGATGCGGACACGTGGGTTTCTTGCCAGCAGCAGCGCCACGATCTCCCGCATATTCCCGGCGCTGCCGCCGATGAATGCGTGGGTAGGCGCGGGCAAACCGGCGCAGGCCTCCGGCGCACTGCCGCAGACCACCTGTAGGTTCTCCAACGAAAACCGCTCCCGGTTCTGCCCCAGCAGCGCCGCGGCGTCCTCCCGCCGCTCCACGGCACAGACCTGCCCCCGCTTTGCCTGTAAGGCCATTTCCACCGACACCGAGCCGGTACCGGCGCCGATGTCCCAGCAGACGCTCCGCTCCGTCAGCCGCAGCTTGGAAAGGCACACCGCCCGCACCTCGCTTTTCGTCATAGGCACCACCGGCATTCCCTCCGCGCTGCGGAGGAAGGCGTCATCCGGCAGACCCGGCGTGACCACCGCGTCGGGGTGGGGATTTTCGATGAGCGCCACGCTCAGGGGCGCGTAGGCACCTTCTGCCAGCTCTGCTGCCGTGCCGCACACAATGCGCTCATCCGGGTAGCCCAGCCGCTGTCCCACAGACACGGTGACGCCGCCCAGACCGCCTGCTGTCAGTGTGCGGCACAGGTCGTTGATGCCGCGCTCACCGCCCACCAGCGCGAAGAGCCGGCCGTTTGCCCTCACCTCCGGCAGGATGTTGTGCTGCCGTCCATGGAGGCTCACCACCCGCACATCCTCGTAGGAGGTTTGCAGCCGGGCGCACAGATAGGACAGCGAGCTCAAACCTGGCAGCACCGCTGTGTCGCAGCCCTCCAGCAGAGGAAGCAGCTTTTTGGTGCCGCTGAAAAAGCCGGTGTCGCCGGACATGACCACCGCAAAGCGGCGGTATTCCCGGTGGGCGCGGATAAAGTCCGCGATATCCTGCGGCGCAATGGCGTCATGGGTAGGCTGCCCCGGCCGCGCCACAGCATCCAACATCCGTTTTGCGCCAATGAGACAGTCCGCCGTCTCGATGGCTTCACTGACCTCGCGGGTCATAGCCTCCCGGCTGCCGGGGCCGATGCCGACGATCCGCACCTGCGGCCGGACGGTGCAGCCGAACCGCTTACACAGTACATCCAGCACCGCCGCAAAGGGAAGCCCCCCCCGCTGGGGCGGGCGACCAATGACCACCAGACCTGCGCCCGCCTTCCGGGCTGCGGACACCTTAGCAGGAAAGCCGCCGGCTTCGCCGCCGTCCTTGGTCACCATCCACGCGGCGTTGGCAAACCGCAGTGTGGCCAGATCCATCTCCTCGGAGAAAGGCCCCTGCATGGCGATGATATGAGAGGCTTTTAACCCCGCTGTGCGGCAGGCCTCCAGTGAGGCATCCATAGGCAGCACACGGGCGTACACCCGCTGGGTAAAATCGAGGATACCGCTATACGCCGCCAGTTCCTTACTGCCGGTGGTCAGGAGGATGCTGCCCTCGGTATTCGCCAGAAACGCGGCGGCCTCGGCGGCGTTTTCCACGCACACGAGCGCCTCCTTCGGGTCACAGGACTGCCGCAGCAGGCGCAGATATTCTGTTTCCGTCTCCCGGCAGGCCGTGCAGATGCTCTCGGTGATGGAGGCGGCGTAGGGGTGGGTGGCATCGATCACCAGATCGAACCGGGTCTCTTGCAGCATCCGGATGATGTCCGCCACCGGGATGCGCCCCGCCAGAACCGTGACGTTTTCCGCCTCTGGCAGCAGCGTCTCACCGTACTCCGTTGCCACGCATACCGTGGCCTGTACCGGCTGTCCGGCGAGAAATTCCACCAGCTCCCGCCCTTCGGTGGTGCCGGCAAACACGCAGATATTACACATTTCGGTATCCTCTGGGGGTGATGAGCTGTCCCGCCACCGTCTTTGCCGCACTGTTGCCGATAAACACGGTGCAGAACATATCCACCTCCGCCTCCCGCAGCTCTGCCAGCGTCAGGATGCGGCGGCTCTGCCCGTCGCGGCCGATGTTGCGGACGATGCCGCAGAGTCTGTCCTCCGGCAGACGGCGCAGCAAAATATCGCAGGCGCGCTTTACATGATCCGGTCTGCCGTGGCTGGCCGGGTTATACAGGACGATGGTCAGATCCGCCGCCGCCGCGCAGTCCAAGCGCTTTTCGATGATCTCCCACGGTGTCAGACGGTCGCTGAGGCTGATGACCGCGAAATCATGGGTCAGCGGCGCACCTAGCACCGCCCCGCCGCTGCACGCCGCCGTCAATCCCGGCACCACCTGAATCTCAGGCTCCTGCGCCTCGCCCCTCAGCTCATAGACCAGCGCCGCCATGCCGTAGATGCCGCTGTCACCGGAGCAAACCATGGCGGCGGTCTTGCCGCTGCGCGCCAGCTCCAGCACCAGCTGGCAGCGCTCTGTCTCCCGTGTCATGGGCGTGGAGTGAAGTTCCTTGCCGGGATAGCGATCCCGCACCAGATCCACATAGACGGGGTACCCCACAATGGCGTCGCACGCCTGCAGGGCCTCGTCTGCCCGGATGGTCATATCCTCATAGCCGCCAGGGCCGATACCCACTACAATTACCTTACCCAAAGCGCACCTCCCAATGCTCCGCCGCGACGGCGACGGTCACTCCGTCCCGCGCTGTTTTTTGTACGATCAGCCTTTCGGCATCCAGCAGCGCCGCCCGTTCACAGACATTGTCTACGCCGGTAACGGAACGGACGAAGTCGGAGGGAGTGAAGTCACCCGCCACATCCCGCAGCTGCTGCGCCGTGTAAAAATGCACCGGCCAGTTGTTTTTCTCACAGGCGGCCAGCAGACCCGGCTCGTCCTGCTTCAGGTCGATGGAACAGACGCCGCGGATAGCCGCTGTGTCCAGGCCATTTTCCGCGAACACTGTCTGCACCGCACGCACTACCGCTTCGGCAGAGATGCCCCGCCGGCAGCCTACGCCTACCCGCAACACGCGGGGAATCAGCCGCAGGGTGCGGGCAAAGGGTGTTCTGACGTGCCAGCCGATGAAAATGCCCAGAGGGCCGGTCTCCCCGGCAAACGTACCCTCCGGCAGGGGGACAGGCAGGTAAAACTGGCTACAAAGAGGCACGTCCCCCTCCAGTATCGCCGCCGATACCGCCTTGGCAAGCCCCATGTCGGAGATGGCACAGCCGTGCCGGGCGGCCCATGCGTCCACGGCGAATTTTCCCCGGACGTCGGTGGCGGTGGTGACCACCGCCGTGGCGTCCAGCTTCTCCGCCAGCTTTTCCGCCAGCGCGTTGGCGCCGCCGATGTGGCCGGAGAGCAGGGGGATCACAAACTGCCCCGCCTCGTCGATGCACACCACCGCCGGGTCGGTTTTTTTGCTTTTGACATAGGGGGCGATCTCCCGCACGGCGATGCCGCAGGCCCCCACAAAGATCAGTGCGTCCATGGAGGAAAAGCACACATCATATATCGCCTTGTCCAGCGGCAGAAAGCCCGGCTCTTCAAAACGCGGCATGGTATAGCACATCCATACCTCCTCCGGCAGCGCCTCCAGTACCCGCCGCGCCGTGGCACAGCCGCCCCGGCTGTAGGCAAACAGGGCGGCTCTCATTGGGCCCCCTTGCGGAACTCCGTTGTAAAATCGGGGTGGTACAGCAGCGACCGGAGATAGTTGTCGCCCAGGCAGTTGCCCACCACGATCAACGATGTCTTGGTCAGACCGTTGCCTGTCACTGTCTCGTGGAGCGTCCCCACAGTGCAGCGGAAGATATGCTCCTCCGGCCAAGTGGCCTTGTAGACCACCGCCGCCGGGGTGTCAGCGGTATAGCCTCCCGCCAGCAGCTCATCTTGCAGCAGTTCCGTCAGTGAGGTGCTGAGAAACAGCACCATGGTGGCCTGATGGGCCGCCAGTGAGCGGATGGACTCCCGTTCCGGCACCGGCGTGCGGCCGGGGGCGCGGGTGATGATGACGGTCTGGCTCACATCGGGCAGGGTGTACTCCGCCCGCAGAGCGGCCGCCGCGCCGCAGAAGGCGCTGACGCCGGGGCAGACATCGTAGGCGATACCGCGTTTTTCCAGCTCGTCAAACTGCTCCCGTACTGCGCCGTAGATGCTGGAATCCCCTGTGTGCAGGCGCACGGTGGTCTTGCCGGCGGCCTCCGCCTTCTCGATGAGGGCGATGACCTCTTCCAGCGTCAGCTTGGCGCTGTCGTGGATCTCGCAGCCCTCCCTGGTATAGTCCAGCAGCGCCGGATTCACCAGTGAGCCGGCGTAGATCACCACGTCGGCCTCGCCCAGCAGCTTGGCGCCTCGGACCGTAATGAGGTCGGCAGCGCCGCTGCCCGCTCCCACAAAATGTACCATTGTCAGTCCTCCTTTATCCGGCGCAGCAGTGCCGCTGCGTCCTTTGTCTCACAGAGATAGCCATATTCCTTGGAAAAGAGGATGGCTCCCGTCTCTATATCACTGCATTTATAATGCATCATGTCGTCGATGCGCCCGGCCAACCGGTGCAGCACCGCGTCATAAAGTCCCTGCTCCTTCAACAGCCGCAGGGCGTCGTCACAGGTGGCGCAGCAGAGCATCTCCGCCGCCGCACCGCCGTGCAGCCCCTCTGCGGCGGCACAGGCCGTCAGGATGTCCATGCGACAGTCGCCGTAGCGGGAGTGGGTGTTCCACATACCGCCCGCCAGCTTTACCAGCTTGCCGATATGACCGATGAGCAGCGCCCCTCGGAAGCCCAGCTCCCGGCACATCTCCATCGTGTCGCCGATGAAGTTGGAGGTCATCACCGCCGTGGCGGGGTCGATGCCCATGACACCCTTGATATAGTCTGCGCCGTAGTTGCCGGGGGCCAGCAGTACATAATCCGCGCCGCCCTCCCGCCGCTGCCGCAGCTCTACATGGATGGTGTCCACCAGCGCCTGCTCGCTCATAGGCTCTACGATCCCCGTGGTGCCTAAGATGGATATGCCGCCCTCAATGCCTAATCGGGGATTGAAGGTCTTTTTCGCCAGCGTCTCGCCATCGGGAGCGGAAATCACCACATACAGGCCGCCGATGTATCCGAACAGGCCGCAGACCTCCTCCACATTCTCCTGAATCATCCGGCGGGGTACGGAGTTGATGGCCGCCGCACCCACCGGCTGGTCAAGACCTGGCATGGTTACCCGACCTACACCCTGTCCGCCGTCAATGACAATGCCAACAGTCTCTGTTTTCCGCACCTCGGCATAGATCAGGGTGTCACGGGTGATATCTGGGTCATCACCGCTGTCCTTCCGGATGGCACAGCGCACACAGTTTGGGGACAGATGGATGTCCTCCACCGCCAGCGTCAGTTCCATGCCCTTGGGTGTCAGCAGGCGGATGGACTCCTTTTTACTGCCGCTCAGCAGCATCCATGCGGCGGCCTTGGCTGCCGCCGCGGCACAGGAACCGGTGGTGTAGCCCAGACGGAGTTTTTTTCCGTCCCGTATGATAAATTCCTTCATAACCTACCGCCTGATCTGGTAGAGCATGGCATTGCAGATAGCCGCCGCCACGTTGCTGCCGCCCTTGCGGCCCCGAGCCACGATGTAGGGCGCGGCAGCGGCCTCGATGATGCGCTCCTTGCTCTCCATCACGTTCACAAAGCCCACCGGCACCCCGATGATGAGGGCGGGATGGAGCTTGCCCGCCTCCATCAGCGCCTCTAAGGAGAAAAGCGCCGTGGGAGCGTTGCCGATAGCAAAGATGCAGGGCTTGGGCAGGGCTGCCGCCCGCTCCATGGATACAAAGGCACGGGTCACACCGCGCTCCTTAGCCTCCGCCGCCACGTCCGCGTCCGACATGAAGCAGTGTACCTCTCCGCCCAGCGAGGCGAGGATCGTCTTATTGATCCCGGCCTTGGCCATCTGGGTATCGGTGACGATGTCACAGCCCGCCCGCAGGGCGGCAATGGCCTTTTGTACCGCGTGGTCGGAAAAGGCCAGATTGTCCACATAGTCAAAATCCGCCGTGGTGTGGATGACCCGTTTGATGACCAGCTCATTCTCCGGATCCAGCCGCCGGTCACCCAGCAGCTCGGTGATGATGGCGAAGCTGCGCTTCTCGATATCCATAGGCTTCATCTGTTCCGTCATAGCGTCTCCTTTCTACAAGCCGCCAAAAAGCGCTGTGCCATGACGGGCTTGGCGTAAAAATGGAAGTGAGGGAAACCAGCGTACAGCGTATCCGTGGCATACGCACAGCGCCACTGCTTGCCGGAGGGCTTTTCCGCCAGAAAAGCGCTGCCCGGCAGGGGCGTGTCCCAATGGTGAAATTCATGCATCGGCACCTGCTCCCCGGCGCGGCACAGGAGACTGCCCTCTCGGGCCGTGGCGGTAATATAGCCGAACCGGGTCAGCTTCCCCGTGTCAAAGCAGTCCCCCGGCAGCGCACCCACCATGGCGTGGCCTGCGATGGACTCTGTCAGGTA
>ENA-UOJS01002958-UOJS01002958.1-human-gut-metagenome-genome-assembly--contig:-C74-NODE-2958-length-10538-cov-7.552418_pt1 | contig 10538 bp, 9 predicted proteins | sample MGYA00242355_ERZ723902 | MGnify/ENA metagenome assembly ERZ723902 | reverse complement strand
AGCGATATATCATTAAAATAACTTTGGTCAAGGTGCGTAAGCGACTTGACGAGGCGGGGTAACTGAACCGCGAAATCTTATCAAAACTAAATTCCCCGCCGTATATCAATAAATAAAAATTGGGACGTTCGAAAACTCGATCTGAGTTTTTGAACGTCCCGATCACTTTGCTTTAATGCTCGAACGCGGTATCGTCGCCGAGCGTTTTTATAGCGCTTTTTGAGAGATAGTCGAGCGGATTTACGCTTACGTCGTCGATCTTCACCTCAAAATGAATGTGAGGCTCCTCGGCAAGCTCTATTATCGCGCTGTCGCCGACAGCGCCGATGATCTGTCCTGCCTTTACCTCATTGCCGACCTCAACGCCGTCTCCGAGCGTATCGGCAAGGTTCTTGTAGACCGTCACCGCCTTGCCGGTGTGCCCTATCGCCACCGACTTCCCGTAAAGCGGATCGTCCCATATCTTTGTCACCTTACCGTCGGCGGCGGCATACACGGCGTCTCCCGTCTTTGCCTGAATGTCAATGCCGAGGTGGACGCGCCAGTCCTTCATCGTGTCCGAGAACACCTGTGTCGTCGGGTCGTGGGACGCGCCCAGCTTGCCGTTTACGGGAAGCACAAAGGTCGGAACGACGTCCGCTACCGGCTTGTCGGAGCTCGTCTCGGGCACCTTGGTGTCGGGCTTGGTGGGCTTGGTCACCTCCGGACGCTGTGTCGTGGGGGCCTTTGTCTCGGGCGTGAGGGTGGTCGCAGGTTCGGCTGTGCCGCTCGTCTCGCCGCGGCGGGCGCGGTTTGCCGCCGAGGTCAATGCAACGCATGCGGCAAGTATTATCAGGAGTGTTGCAACAGTGAGGTATACCGTGCGGTTTACGCGGTCGCTGTCATTGCGGCGGGGCTTTTTTTCGTTTTCGTCGCCCTTGTCCGGCTTCTTGCCGGAGGGGGTGAATTTTTTGATCTTCATCATCTGCTCCTTTTTGTGATGTACCGAAGCCCTTTATTTCGGGCTTCACACCTATATTTTTGCCTCCGAAGAAAAAAATATTCAATCGGTAGTGCAAAATTTGCCCCGATATGATATAATAAGCATAGAATAAGCAGGTCATGCCCCGCGCGGGGCGGTCTGCGCAGGTGTCGTATAAAAAATAAAGGAGAGAGGAATGGAAAAAGACCGTATCATCCCGCTGCCGGGGGAGATAACCGCAGTGCTTGATATTTTCGCCTCGGCGGGCGTGCGGGCGTATATCGTCGGCGGCGCGGTGCGTGACAGTCTTATGCACCGCCCGGTGCATGATTTTGACATTACCTCGCCTATGCTGCCCGAGGCAACAGCCGCGCTTTTTACCGAGCGAGGCTTCCGCGTGATACCGACCGGCATAAAGCACGGCACCGTTACGGTGCTCTCCGGCGATATGCCGGTGGAGGTGACGGCGTTCCGTCTTGACGGGAGCTATACCGACGGCAGGCACCCGGACAGCGTAAAATTCACCTCGCGCATAGAGGACGATCTTTCGCGTCGCGATTTCACCGTCAACGCCATGGCGTATTCGCCGCAAAGCGGGCTTTGCGATCCGTTCGGCGGAGAGGGAGACCTGCACGCGGGCATAATACGCTGTGTGGGTGACGCGCGCGTCCGCTTTACCGAGGATGCGCTCCGCATACTTCGCGCCTTTCGCTTTGCCGCCGTGCTCGGGTTCGAAATCGATCCCTCCGTGCTTGCCGCCGCGCGGGAGCTTTCGGAAAGGCTCTCGCTCATATCCGCCGAGCGGATCGCCTCCGAAACGGTAAAAATGATGCTTGCCGGGCAGCCGTCGGCGTATCTTGCGAGCGCGCTCGAATGCGGAGTGCTCGGATATGTTTTCCGCGGCGTTGAATTGCGCGCCTCCGATTTTTCGGTCGCGGACCGGCTCCCCGCCGATGCGCCGCTCAAGATCGGCGCTGTCCTGCGCCGCGCCGGGCTTTCGGGTCCCGCCGCTGTCGGCTCGGCGCTCGAGGCATTGCGCTTTTCAAATACGTTCTACCGCCGCGCATATGCGGCTGCCACCGTTCCGCTGCCGGTCTGCGAGCCGGCGCCTGTGCGCCGCTTTTTGCGCGAGACGGGAAACTCCGACGCCGCCATTGCCGCCGCCGTTGCGTGCGGCGAGCCGCACGCAGCCGGGGTCGCTGCGCTGGCGCGCGAGATCGGCGCCGGGGGCGGTCCTGTCACAATGCAAACGCTTGCCGTGAACGGTAAAAAGCTGCGCATGGCGGGTTTTCCCGCCGGCAGGGAGATGGGACGTCTGCTCGGCGCGCTGCTCGATGCGGTCACAGCCGACCCGTCTCTTAACGACGAGGCGACGCTCATGGCGCTTGCACGTTCGATATACGAAAAAAACACCGAAAGGAAAGATATATAATGAAGAATACCGATGAAAGAAAGCAGATAGCTCCGATATGCGGCTCATTTACCTCGTCCGACGGCTCCACCGCCGTAGCCTATGAGATATATGAGCCGGAGGACGCCGCCTCGGTACGCGCAGTGGTCCAGCTTTCGCACGGAATGTGCGAATACGTCGGCAGATATGCCGATTTTGCATCCTTTCTTGCCGCAAACGGCATAGCCTTTGCGGGCAACTGCCACCTCGGACACGGCAAAACTGCCGCAAGCGATGCCGACCTCGGCTTTTTCGGCGGCGAGGATGGCGACAGACAGCACCTTGTGGACGATCTTCATATCATGAACGGCATCATCCGCGAGCATTTTCCGGACAAGCCCGTGATCCTGCTCGGTCACAGCATGGGCTCATTCGTGGCGCGTCTTTTCCTTACTAAATACGCCGAGGATGTTGACGCCGCCGTGATAATGGGCACTGCGGGGCGCGGCGCGCCCACCGGCATCGCGCTGGCGCTTGCAAATCTGATAATTGCTTTCCGCGGCGCGCGCCATCGCAGCGGATTGCTTAAGCGGCTCGCCTTTTCCGGCTATCTCAAGCATTGCGGCAAGGGGTGCGACCCCAACGCATGGCTGACGCGCGACGCGGAGATCGTCAAAAAATACAACGCAGATAAATACTGCACCTTCACCTTTACCGCCTCGGCGTACCGCGAGCTGTTTTCGATGCTTGCCGAGGTCAGCTCGGACGAGTGGGCGGGAATGCTCCCCACCGACCTGCCCATGCTTGTTATAAGCGGCGACGAGGACCCCGTAGGCGGCTTCGGCAAGGGCGTGCGCGAGGTGGCGGCAAGACTTACCGCCGCGGGCGTGTCCGATATGACGCTGAAGCTCATTCGCGGCGGACGACATGAGATACTGAACGAGACCGACCGCGAGGAGACCTACCGGTATATCCTTGGCTGGATAGAAAAGCATCTTCCCGGAGATGTGGCGGAATGACAGGACGGTATGAGATATCCGTTTCGTTTGACGGGTACTATTCCTTTTCGCTGTATGTGGGCAGCGGCGCGCCGCTCTTGACCGGTACCGCGCACACAACGCTCCCGCTCTGCCGCAAGGGGATAGCCTCGGTGCGGCTGAATTCCGACGCGCCGCTTGAGGATATCGCGGACGACGCGGAAGCGGCGGACGGCGACACAGCGCCCCCGCCGGAGGAAAAGGAAAAAATGAAATGCCCCAAATTTACCGTTACGCGCGATGCGGAGGGCATGTACCGCCTGACGCTTTACGCAAAAAACGGCAGGGAAGTGGCGCGCTCCTCTCCTGCCGCCACGCACGGCGCGGCGCTTGATATGCTTGATGCGGTCCGGCGCGTTGCGGGCGATGCCCGGACGGTCGAGGTCGGGTATGTGCGGCGGCACTTGTGATATTTTACGCATTTTTCGGTCCGTTTGCGCCATTATTTTCATTTTTCCTCTTGTAAAGCGTGCCGAAATGTGGTATATTATATAATGTATAAATTTGCGAAAGGCAGGTTTGATTTTTAATGACCTACAATAAGAAAACCATTGAGGATATCGACGTATCCGGCAAAAAAGTTCTTGTGCGCTGTGACTTCAATGTTCCGCTCAAGGATGGCGTGATCACCTCCGATAAGAGAATCGTCGAGGCAGTTCCCACCATTAAATATCTGCTCTCTCACGGTGCAGCCGTGATCCTCTGCTCCCACATGGGCAAGCCCAAGGGACAGGTCAACCCCAAGTACACGCTGGCTCCCGTAGCCGCAAGACTTACCGAGCTGCTCGGTCAAAACGTTCCGCTCGCTCCCGACACCGTAGGTCCCGAGACCCGCAAGATGGCTGCCGAGCTCAAGTCCGGCGAGGCGATGCTGCTTGAAAACACCCGTTTCGATCCCCGCGAGGAGAAGAACGATCCCGAATTCGCAAAAGAGCTCGCTTCTATGGCTGAGATCTTTGTAAACGACGCCTTCGGCGCCGCTCACCGCGCACACGCCTCCACCGCAGGCGTTGCCATGTACGGCGGACTTCCCGCTGTCTGCGGCTACCTCATCCAGAAAGAGATCACCGTTATGGGCAAGGCTCTTGAGGATCCCGCCCGTCCCTTCGTCGCCATCCTCGGCGGCGCCAAGGTATCGGACAAGATCGGCGTTATCAACAACCTTATCGAAAAGGTCGATACCCTTATCATCGGCGGCGGTATGGCATACACCTTCTTCAAGGCAGAGGGCAAATCCGTAGGCACCTCCATCTGCGAGTACGATAAGCTCGACCTCGCACGTCAGATGATGGATAAGGCACGCGAGCGCAAGGTCAACTTCCTGCTGCCCGTTGACAACATCATCGGTCGTGAGTATGATGAGAACACCACCTATATGCGCATTTATTCCGACTCCATCCCGGACGGCTGGATGGGACTTGACATCGGTGAAAAGACCCAGGAGCTGTTTGCGAAGTCTCTTGTAGGCGCCGGCACCGTTGTATGGAACGGCCCGATGGGCGTTTCCGAGTGGGAGCACTTTGCATCCGGTACCAACGCCGTTGCAAAGGCTGTAGCCGAGAGCGGAGCTATCTCCATCATCGGCGGCGGCGATTCGGCTGCTGCTGTTGAAAAGCTCGGCTACGCCGACAAGATGACCCACGTTTCCACCGGCGGCGGCGCGTCGCTTGAATTCCTTGAGGGACTTGAGCTTCCCGGTATCGCCTGCCTGCAGGACAAATAATAAGAAAGAGGATAAAACAGTATGAATCCCGCAAAGAGAAGAACCGTTATCGCCGGCAACTGGAAGATGAACTTCACACCCGCCGAGGCGACAGCGTTTATCAATGAGATAAAGCCCATGGTCGCGGGCAAGGATAACTGCGACATAGTTTTCTGCGCTCCCTACGTTACTATCGCCGCCGCGATGGAAGCCGCAAAGGGCTCCAACATCAAGATCGGCGCCGAGAACGTACACTTTGCCCCCAAGGGCGCTTACACCGGTGAGGTTTCCGCGGACATGCTCCGTGCCATCGGCGTTGAGTACGTCATTGTCGGCCACAGCGAAAGACGTCAGTATTTCGCCGAGACCGATGAGACCGTAAACCTCCGCACCAAAGCGGCTCTTGCCGCCGGTATGAAGGTCATTCTCTGCCTTGGTGAAGTCAAGGAGCAGAGACTTGCCGGTATCACCGACGAAGTTGTCGGAATGCAGACAAAGCTCGACCTCGCCGGAATTTCCGCCGAGGATATGAAGAATATCATCATCGCTTATGAGCCCGTATGGGCTATCGGCACCGGACTCACCGCCACACCCGATCAGGCGGAGGAGACCTGCGCCGTCATCCGCCGCGTCGTTGCCGGACTTTACGGCGAGGACGTTGCAGAGGCTACCACCATCCAGTACGGCGGCTCGATGAACGACGGCAACGCCGCCGAGCTTCTTGCAAAGCCCGACGTTGACGGCGGTCTTATCGGCGGCGCGTCTCTCGTGGCGAAGAAGTTCACCGCTATCGTTGACGCAGCGCAGTAAGTGACAAACCCAAAATAACCAACGGGGTGCTGAAAAACTCATTTTGAGTTTTTCAGCACCCCGTTTTGTTGCCGAGAAGATCGTATCGGAGAGCGGAGTTATACGGCTTTCGCGTCCTCTCGTCTGCGACGGTATGTGAGGACCGCCGCGGGGATCGCCGCCGCAAGCGCGGCTGCGGACGTAAAGATTACCGCGCGCGTTCCGTTCGTGTCGCCGGTCGATGGACTTTTACCTACACGCTCGGCGTAAATGGCAAGCCGGCGGTTAAATTCGGCCTCATGGTTCCGCACAGTTCCGGCTGATATATATGCGCCTAACTCCCAGAAGCTATCACCCTCGGAATTGCACCGGTCCGAAACATACTTGAGAAAGCTGTAATAGTCATACCAATATTCATCGGAATAGTTCCATTTATCGAGCTTTTCAATCGGTGTTTCAAGTATTTCATCCGAATATGACATGAAGCCGCTATATAGCCACCTATCTCCGTACCTTTCGCTTTGTACGAATTTATATTTCGGATCATCGGAGTTGTACTTATCCATATTTATAACAGCATCCGGACTCATGTATGTTTCGATCACGGTGCGGGTGTCTTGGGCAAAAAATCCGTCTGCCAACCGGTCATCATAATACTCTCCGAAAGAAGACTGGCGTTGCGATATGCATTTTCTTGCCTGCTCGCGTGTCATTCCGGAATATTTAATGAAGTAGTAGCTTTGGGGCAATCCGCTTTTTTGCACCTCGGGTATAAAATACGCATCGAATTTTTCTTCTTCCTCCGGGCTCTTCCACTCAACATTTGAGCTGTCGGAGTCATAAGAAAAATATTTATCACGCAGGTCGGCATCAAGAAAACGCGCGATCGATGTTACGTTTGCCGAGTAGCCGTATGTAGGCATAAAAACCTTATAGCTCCATTCGTAGGGGTATTTTTCGACCTTTTCGATCCTTGATATAAGCCCGGCATAATCGAGCTTTGCCGGTGAAGCGGTATCATCTGCCGATGCTCCGAAAGCCAGAAGCGGCAGAACGGTCAGCACGGCGACCAAAAGCGCAAAAAACTTTTTCATTCCGAAACTTTCCTTTCCTTGTTTTTTGGGGGGCTGTTATAAACCGTTCATTCCTCGCGTCTGCGACGGTATGTGAGGACCGCAGCGGGGATCACCGCCGCAAGCGCGGCTGCGGACGTAAAGATCACCGCGCGCGTTCCGCTCGTGTCGCCGGTCGGAGGAGATGCCAGCGGCGGGTTGATATCATCAACTCCTATATCGGCAAGAAATGCAACATATTCATCCTCGCTCATTTTATCAAGGATTTTTCCTTCGTAAAATGCCTCGATGAGTGTTCCGCCCGATATACGCCAGCCGTTCTGCGTGTTTTTAAGCTCAAGAGTTGCCTTGAACGCGCTGTTTCGGGTTGCCAATGCATTGAACACTACCACATCTGCCTTTGCCTCAGTGCTGTCGGCGGCTGTGATTTTGTAAATATATCTGTCATACACCTTTGCGCCGACTGCTATGCCAAAACCGCCCTTATTGATCCAACTGGTTGAAAAGAACCGGCTCATATCTTTCATACCGTCTTCCCTCATGTACCACAGCTCCTCCTCGCCAAGCAGTGTATACCTCGCTTCATCGCTGCGGAAAATCAGACACCCCAATAGCTCGGCCGAGTTATCTATCCCGGCGCAGACATATATATCACCGTCTTTTTCAATAAAATGCTCGTAATTGTCGGGAGCATACTTTTTCTGTTGAAAAATGCTGTGGACCGAGCGTTTTATCCAATCCCCGCTAAAGATGTTTCCCGCTTCCGCGTACATATCGTTAAAGCTGTGCCAATCGTGGTACGTGACCTTACAGTACAAAAACTCAGCATTGTTCCGAGCGATAGAGTTGCTTTTGCCATATATCTTGACAAACGATTTATCGGGGTCAACATGATCCTTCAGAAGTGTATCGATAGTACCGTGCGGATATGATTGGTATAGCGCATTCCCATCGGTATAAATATGCGTAAGCAGCAGCCAATCCATCGAAGCATCGATCAACTTGTCAACAGTGCCGTTATCGGGACCGGTTGCCGCCGAAGCGGTATCATTTGCCGATGCTCCGAAAGCCAGAAGCGGCAGAACGGTCAGCACGGCGACCAAAAGCGCAAAAAACTTTTTCATTCCGAAACTTTCCTTTCCTTGTTTTTTGGGGGGCTGTTATAAACCGTTCATTCCTCGCGTCTGCGACGGTATGTGAGGACCGCAGCGGGGATCACCGCCGCAAGCGCGGCTGCGGACGTAAAGATCACCGCGCGCGTTCCGCTCGTGTCGCCGGTCGAGGGACTTTTACCCACACGCTCGGCGTAAATGGCAAGCCGGCGGGCAAGCTCGGCTTTATAATTGTCGTCCAAATTGCTTATTTCACGGCTGAGGTAATCAATAAACGAGTAGTAATCATACCAGTATTCATCGGAATAATTCCATGTATCAAGCGTTTCAAGCGACGTTTTTATGATATCCACCGGCGTCCTGAATATAGTATAATCCCACCAATCAGATGTAAGAAGATTATCAATATAAGCATATTTCGGTTTATCAGACAAATACATTTCCATATCTACAACAAGCTCCGGGCTCATGTATGTCTCAATTATTACCCGCCAATCATCGCAATACAAGGTATCTGCCATCCAATCGGCATATTCATGACCATCTATGGAAATTGACCTTTCCATCGCATACTTAAGCTCATCTTTTGTTATTTCCGCAAACCTGATGAAGTAATATATCTCCGGCAATCCCGTTTTTGCAGCTTCCGATTTGAAATAATTATCGTATTCAGCTTTCACGGAATCGTCTTTCCACTCTATCCCGCTGAACGGAGAACCACTGAAGTATTTATTCCGCAAGTCATCATTCATATAATTCCGCAAAACAGATGTAAGACATAGTGCATTGGGATATTCCATCAAATATTTTCCGTGATACCAAAGACTGTGGATTGTTTCCGTCTGCGTCATTATGTATTTATCATACTTGTCACGGCGGGATATTCGCCCGGCATAATCGAGCTTTGCCGCCGAAGCGGTATCATCTGCCGATGCTCCGAAAGCCAGAAGCGGCAGAACGGTCAGCATGGCGACCAAAAGCGCAAAAAACCTTTTCATTATGAAATTTTCCTTTCCTTAAATCTGCTTTGTAAGTCTAGTGACTGTGGATCGTTTCCGTCTGCGTCATTACGTATTCATCGTACTTGTCACGGCGAAATATTCGCCCAATTTAATTATTTTTGTCCTGTGTTCAAAGATATAGTTGGTTCAATCAGCTTATCAATATCACTTTCATCAAGACTTACAGACAATGAATCTATCGGAAACGTTGAAAATACAATAACCTACAAACTCAATAATATAAATATCCGTCTTGTTTTTTCATTGAGTTATATCTCCTATGCTATCCGTATATGCGTTACTTCCAAATTCCATGCTTGAGTAGAACCACAGTGGATCATAAGTATATTGACGATAATAACTCCCCGGATTCTCATTGGATGAAAACGTCATATGCAGGTGTGGCCCAGAACTAAGACCGGTGTTGCCGGTTTTACCTATATTTTGCCCCATGGAAACTGTACTGTTTTCGGCAACATATACCTTGGAAAGATGTAAAAAGTGCACATACAGATTGGGGTTTTCACTTGAGCGAATTACTATATGGTTGCCCAACTCGCCGAAGTAGTTATCAGTTTCGCTGTATCTTACTTTTACTACGGTGCCGGAAAACGGTGCTATCAGTGTTTTGCCGTCAACGTTAATATCAACGCCAAAGTGAAATTTCTTCACGCCATTATTTCCAAGTACTCTAAATCCATATCCGCTTGTTATTAGGAAGCTGCTGCCATCGAGAGGAAATACTATATCAATATTGGATAGGCGTATTTCGCGGTTCATTCGATTGTTTGTTGCATTGTTTTCTTTGTTATAGTCAACCTGCAATATCCATTTCTGATTATCGGATGTCGAAGAAAAGCTGTTGTAAACAACGCTGTTGTTATAATCGGTCATCGCTTGACTTCCCAACTTAATATTATATGCATTGTTGCTTCCGGCGTAAGTGATACTCACCCTGTCTAACGCAGTTGACGAATAATTTTTCAGTATCACCTGTGTGGAGGATGCCGATCCCTTTCCGATAACTCTGCGGCTGCCGTTCATACTGCAAATAGGGAAAAGAAGATAGCCTGATATATTATCATTATACACGATCCTGAAATGCTGATTTGAATCAAGATCTTCCTCTGTCCCCGGTGTATTTGCATTTGCGGTGATGACATTTACAGTTATTAAGTTATCAGTGTTTGATCCATCGGTATCATACCCGTCTTTGACAGTCATATATTTTGAAGTTGAGGAATTCTGAAGTTTGTATACACCTGCTATTCTCAAATTCCAATTATATTCACTGTCATTTAAGCCTGTCACCAGTTCCTCGCTCGAATCCACGCCCAGCAATTGTGTGGTTTCCGGATTCCAAGCAGCAACGGTCCCATCTTCCAATTCAAGTATTCGCCACATAGAGTTGACAGACGTATTAGCCGCAAGCACAGGTTCGGTACCGTATCCGTTTACAGTAAGATATTTTTC
>ENA-UOJS01002954-UOJS01002954.1-human-gut-metagenome-genome-assembly--contig:-C74-NODE-2954-length-10551-cov-5.225991_pt1 | contig 10551 bp, 10 predicted proteins | sample MGYA00242355_ERZ723902 | MGnify/ENA metagenome assembly ERZ723902 | reverse complement strand
AACGCTTGCGAATCGCCGGATTAGTTGGAATAAACTATCCGCAAAAGGACTGACACAAGGAGGTCATGGAACATGATGCCGTTGGGCATGGTGGAAATTGGCGAGTCTGGCGTGATTGGCAAAATCACCGGACAGGACGAGGTGCGTCAGCATCTGGCGGAGCTGGGCTTCGTGATGGGCGAAAGAGTGACGGTCGTCAGCAAAATGGGCGGCAATCTGATTTGCGCTGTCAAGGATAGCCGTGTTGCGTTGAGCCAATCCATGGCTATGCGTGTGCTGGTGAACTGAGGAAAAGGAGGCAGAAGGCATGAAAACCCTGAAGGATGTCAAGGTCGGGGAAACCGCGGTGGTTGTCCGCCTGCATGGTGAAGGTGCCGTCAAGCGCCGCATCATGGACATGGGACTGACCCGCGGGACGGAAGTCCATGTGCGCAAGGTTGCGCCGCTGGGCGATCCGATGGAGCTGACCGTGCGCGGCTATGAGCTGAGCGTGCGTAAGGCGGATGCGGAAATGATCGAGGTTCAGTAATTCTGTTTCCATTACGATAAAACCTGATTTCGCGCAGGCTTTTTCCTACCTTATACGTTTCAAACCTACTAACATAGGTGCAACCGAAGCAGTCCAGAGGGCGATCGGAAAGCCCTCTGGTCGCGTCCGCAGACGCGAAACCCTGCATCAGCACGCGCATATAGGTATGAAGAAGTCATCAACGCAATCGCGCGAAAGGGTCAAGGGGCAATGCCCCTTGCGGAGTCCAGAGGCGGAGCCTCTGGTGGGGTTAGTTAAGACAAATTCGCATAAGGAGGCGCCGAAAATGGCGATTACGATTGCGCTCGCAGGCAACCCGAACTGCGGCAAAACGACCATGTTCAACGCGCTGACGGGTTCTCGTCAGTTCGTCGGCAACTGGCCCGGCGTTACGGTTGAAAAGAAGGAAGGCAAGCTCAAGGGCAATGACGATGTGGTCATTCAGGACTTGCCCGGCATTTACTCCCTGTCTCCCTACACGCTGGAGGAAGTCGTCGCCCGCAACTACCTGGTGAACGACAAGCCTGATGCCATCCTGAATATTGTGGACTCCACCTCCATCGAACGCAACCTTTACCTGACCACGCAGCTGCTCGAACTCGGCACGCCGATGGTCATCGCGATGAACATGATCGACGTGTCCCGCAAGAACGGCGACAAGATCGACATGAAGAAGCTGAGCGCAGCGCTGGGTGTGGAAATCGTCGAGACTTCCGCGCTGAAGGGCGAAGGCAGCGTGAAGGCGGCTGAAAAGGCTGCCGTTGCTGCCAAGAACCGCACGATGGGCGAACATCCGCACGTTTTCACCGGCTCGGTGGAACACGCGCTGGCGCATATTGAAGACCTCATCGGCGGCAAGGTTGAACCCCGCTTCCTGCGCTGGTACGCCGTGAAACTGTTCGAACGCGACGAGAAGGTTGTTGCGGAACTGAAGCTGTCTGAAGATGTCAAGAAGGGCATTGAGGAAGCCGTCTCCTCCTGCGAAAAGGAAATGGATGACGACGCCGAGTCCATCATCACCAACCAGCGTTACGCCTACATCAACACCTTGATGCAGAACGCGGTGAAGAAGGGCAAGGCAAAGGGCAGCCTGAGCGTTTCGGACAAGATTGACCGCGTGGTGACCAACCGCGTGCTGGCGCTGCCGATTTTCGCGCTCATCATGTTCCTCGTGTATTACATTTCCGTGACGACGATTGGTACGCTGCTGACGGACTGGACGAATGATGTGTTCGTTGCGGAAATCGTGCAGGGCAACCTTCAGACTTGGCTGGATGGCGTTGGCTGCGCAGGCTGGCTGAGCGGTCTGATTGTGGATGGTATCGTCGGCGGCTGCGGCGCAGTGCTGGGCTTCGTGCCGCAGATGCTGGTGCTGTTCCTCCTGCTGGCTATCCTTGAAGACGTTGGCTACATGGCTCGTATCGCCTTCATCATGGACCGTATCTTCCGCAAGTTCGGTCTGTCCGGCAAGAGCTTCATCCCGATGCTGATTGGTTCTGGCTGCGGCGTTCCCGGCATCATGGCTTCTCGTACCATCGAGAGCGACCGTGACCGCAAGATGACCATCATGACCACGACCTTCATCCCCTGCGGCGCGAAGATGCCGATTATTGGTCTGATTGCCGCGGCGGTCTTCGGCGGCAGCGCGTGGGTTGCGACGTCCGCATACTTCATCGGCGTGGCGGCGATTGTTATCTCCGGCATCATGCTGAAGAAGACGAAGATGTTCGCGGGCGACCCGGCTCCCTTCGTCATGGAGCTGCCGGCGTATCACTTCCCGTCTGGCCGCAATGTGTTCCACAGCGTGTGGGAGCGCGGCTGGAGCTTCATCAAGCGCGCTGGCACGGTCATCCTCCTGTCCTCTATCGTGATTTGGTTCGCTAAGTCCTACGGTTGGGCGCCGGAAGCCAACGTGCAGCTGGAAGCCCGCAATGCGTATCAGGAAGAAATGACTGCTTACGAGACGGCGAAGGCGGAATACGACACGGCGGCGGAAGCGGGTACGCTCGCAGAAGGCGCGGAAGAACCCGCTGAACCGGAACTCGCGGCTGAAATGGAAGAGGACCGCGCGGCTGGCTCTTGGGGCGCTGTGGCGGATATGGACAACTCCATCCTTGGCAAGATCGGCAACCCGGTCAGCGTGGTGTTCAAGCCGCTGGGCTTCGGCAATATGCCGTCCACGGTCGCTACGGTCATGGGTCTGGTTGCGAAGGAAGAAGTCGTTGGTGTTCTGGGTGTGCTGTATGGCGCGGATGACGCGGCGGACGTTGTTGACGACGAGGACATGACCGCGGAAGAGAAGGCGGAAGCCCTCAGCCCGATTGCGACGGCGTTCAACGAGTCCTCCAACGGTCATGGCCGTCTGGCGGCGTATGCCTTCATGATTTTCAACCTCCTGTGCGCTCCCTGCTTCGCGGCCATCGGCGCGATGAAGCGTGAGTTCAACAATGCCAAGTGGACGCTGGCTGCGGTTGGCTATCAGTGCGCGTTCGCGTACACCATCGCCCTGATTGTCTATCAGCTCGGTCTGCTCTTCAGCGGCGCTGGCTTCACCGTTGCGACGGCGATTGCCATCCTGCTGCTGGCTGGCCTGGTGTATCTGGTCGTTCGTAAGAATCCTTACAACGACAACCACCTCACCCAGAAGGTTTCTGCCTGATTTTCCATCGGGCTTAACCGAGGAAAGCGCCGCTGCATCCGGTGCTTTCTGAAACCCCTCTTGTGAACGCCGGAGGGCTGGCGCGGGTTCTGCATCATCTGCGCTTTCCCTCCGGCATATGTTCTATCGCGCAAAAGCGGTTTTCCTCCATCCGCACAGGCGCAGAAAGGAACGAACCATGGCAACGTGGATTGTTGGCGGTGTACTTCTGGTGATTGTTGGCGCAATCATTTGGAAGATGATCAAGGACAAGAAAAGCGGCAATTCTGCTTGCAGCTGCGGCGGCGACTGCGGCAAATGCAAGGGCTGCCACTGATTTTTCTCAAAACTTGTCAGACAAAAGCGCGCTTCCCGGAAACTTCGGGAGGCGCGTTTTTGATAGGTGGATGTGTTCCGCTGTTCTTTTCCTGTCGCCATCCTATGCAGCGCGCGGCGGATGTGGTATAATACTATTTCCAGATTCACCTGCGCCATCTGTCTGCGCCTTTTCCCTTCTGGCATCCGCTCATTCCACTTAGCGCAGCGTTGCTACGCTGTGTTTCATTCACGTTAGCCAGAATGAAAAATTCGCGGCGCATTCTTATCTGGAAATAGTATAATCAGCATGGAAGCATCACAAAACCCGATGAATCACGTCTCGAAATCCACAAAATCCATTTATGTGCTGATAAGGAGGACACCCCTCATGAGCAACGCTCTTACCGCCCGCCGGTCCATTCGCACGTTCCAGCCAACGCCCGTATCGCCCGACACCATCCGCGCTATCGTCGCCGTCGCCGCGTATGCGCCCAGCTGGAAGAATTCCCAGACCACCCGCTATACCCTGCTGACTAAGCGCGAGGAAATTGACCGCGTAGCGGACGAATGCACGATGGGCTTTCAAAAGAACATTGATACCCTGCACGGCGCGCCCGCGCTGGTTGTCCTCACGACCGTGAACGACCGCAGCGGCTACGAACGCGACGGCTCGTTTAGCACCAGCAAAGGGACGCACTGGCAGTCCTTCGATGCGGGGCTGGCGGCGGAAGCCTTCTGCGTCGCCGCGCATGATGCGGGGCTTGGCACAGTCATCCTCGGCATTTATGATGAAGCGAAGGTCAAGACCGTGCTGAATCTGCCGGAAACGGAGAGCGTGTCGGCGCTGATTCCGATTGGCGTGCCTGCGGAATCTCCTGCCGCCCCCAAGCGCAAGGATGTTTCGGAACTTCTGCGCATTCGATAACCGTTTGATAAATATCATCCAATTCGCGCTTGTACTCAACTGCCCGTTGTGCTATGATAAAGGAAATGAATGACCCGCTTGGGGTCACAGGGAAAGGAGTTCCCCATGATGAATCTGAACGAAACTGCGGCGCGTCACGGCTTTTGCGTTGACTGCGTGCGCGAAAGCGAAGAGCTGCACGGAAAGATGGTGGAAATGCACCACGAAAAGACCGGCGCACAGCTGGTTTGGGTGGATAACGGCGAGGTGAACAAGACGTTCTGCGTCGCGTTTAAGACCCTGCCGGAGGATTCGACCGGTGTATTCCACATTCTGGAACATTCTGTACTCTGCGGCAGCGCCAAGTATCCCGTCCGTGAACCGTTCGTCGAGCTGATGAAGAGCAGCATGGCGACGTTCCTGAACGCGATGACTTTCCCTGACAAGACGATTTACCCCGTCTCCAGCCGCAACGAGCAGGACTTCCTGAACTTGGCGGAAGTGTATCTGGATGCTGTGTTCGCGCCGCGCATCCTGCAAGACCCGAACATCTTCTATCAGGAAGGCTGGCACATCGAGCTGGACGAAAACGGCGCGCCGCTGTACAAGGGCGTTGTGTTCAACGAGATGAAGGGCGCTATGAGCGATGTGGATGAGCAGATTTACCAGAAGACGCTGGATGTCCTCTTCCCGGACAACTGCTACGGCTGGAATTCCGGCGGCGATCCGAAGCATATTCCCGACTTGACCTATGAGCAGTTCCTGCGCATGTACCGCCGCTATTATCATCCGTCGAACGCGCGTATTTTCCTTGATGGCGCGATTCCGCTGGACAAGGTGCTGACGCTGGCGGAGGAGTACCTGAGCCGCTTTGACCGCCTGGACGAGAAGCACGAAATTCCCATGCAGAAGCCCTTCGCCGCCGAAGCGGAACAGGCGTATGAAATCGGCGCCGAGGAGGATACTGCCGACAAGACCATGCTGACGCTGGCGAAGATTGTTGCACCGTGGTCGGATACGGTGCGCGTCACGGCGACGGAAATCCTCTTTGATGTGCTGACGGGCAGCAACGACGCGCCGCTGAAGAAGGCGCTGCTGGCGACGGGCAAGTGTCAGGATGTAGGCATGTCTCTGGACAACGCGATGGCGCAGCCGTACATGATGCTGACCCTGCGCAACATTGCCGATGGCAGTGAGCAGGAACTGCGCCAGATAATCCGCGACACCGTGCAGCAGCTGGTTAAAACCGGGCTGGACAAGGACGCGCTGACTGCCTCCATCAACAGCAGCGAGTTTTCTGCCCGCCAGCCGGGCGAACCGTCGGGGCTGCTCCGCTGCATCCATGCGCTTGATGCGTGGCTTTACGGCGGCGACCCGATGCAGCCGCTCCTGTCCGAGGAACGTTATCAAAAGCTGCGGGAAATGGCGGCGGGCGACGGCTTTGACCGCCTGATGGCAGAACTTCTGCTGGATGAAAGCACGATGAGCATCATCCGCACCGTGCCGTCCCACACGCAGGGCGACGAACTCCGCGCGGAGGAAACGGAGCGCCTGCAGGCGATTCAGGCATCGTGGACGGACGCGGACAAGGAAGCGCTGCGCGTGCAGAACGAGAAGCTGACCGCGTGGCAGCAGACCCCCGACACCGCCGAGCAGCTGGCAACGCTGCCCGTGCTGTCCTTGAGCGAAATCAGCGCAGACCCGCTGCTGATTCCCGCGGCGGAAGCGCAGTGCGGCGCGGCGAAGGTCATCACGCATGATTGGCCCATGAACGGCATTACCATCATGCACTGGTATATCTCCTTGACCGATTTCACCCTGGATGAACTCAAGCGCCTGTCGATACTGCCCGAACTGCTGGGCAAGCTGCCGACGAAGCGTCACGATTCGCTGTCCCTCTTCCAAGCCATCAAGCGCGATATCGGCAAGCTGACGTTCCAGCTGCGCGTCATGTCCCGCTGTGCGGAAATGGCGACGCCCGTGCTGGACGTGAGCTGCTCCGTGCTGGATGCGAACGTGGACAAGGCAGCCGCGCTCGTGCGGGAAATTCTGACCGAAACGTGCTTTGACGACAGGGCGCGTGTGCAGACGCTGATTCTCCAGTTGAGCGAGATGGCGAAGCAAAAGGTCATCAGCGACGGCCACAGGATGGCAATGTACGCCGCATCGGCGACGATGAGCGCGGCCTCGGCAGCGCGGGAAGCCTTGAACGGTCTGAGTGCCTGCATGGTGCAGAAGGCGCTGGCGGAGAATTTCGATGCGCAGTACGCGGATTTCCTTGCCCTCTGCGAGCGGTTCAGCAAGGACAGCGCGGTGCAGTCCCGCGTCACGTTCAGCCTGTCCACGAATAAGGCGCTTGACCCCGCCGCGATTCTCTCCGCCTACCCGGTCGGCACGCCCATCCCGGATGCCGCGCCGTATGTCAGCGACCTGCCTGCCAAGTGCGCCTACCGCATCCCGTCGCAGATCAGCTTTGCGTCGCTGGGCTATGATTACCGCCGTGCGGGCAAGGTGTACAGCGGTATTGCGCGCGTGATGAGCAACATCCTGTCCCTAAGCTACCTGTGGAACGAAGTCCGCGTGCAGGGCGGCGCATACGGCGCAGGGCTGAACACCAGCGAGACGGGGCGCATGGTCACTTACTCCTACCGCGACCCCTCCCCGGCGCGTACGCTGGGCATCAACCGCAGCATGTCGAAGGGTCTGCGTGACTTCGTGGCGGGCGACGAACGGATTGACAAGTACATCATTTCCACCGTCGGTGAAAGCGAACCGCCGCTGGGGTCGGAGAATCAGATTCTTGTCAGCGACGAAAACCTGCTGTGCGGCATCACGCCGGAGGATCTCTGCCGTGAGCGCGCGGAAATGCTCTCCACCACCAAGGACGCGCTGCTCAAGTGGTGCGGCGTGCTTGACCAGATGGCAAAGGACGGCGGCGTGTGCGTCATCGGGCATGACGGCGCGATTGCTGCTTGCGAGAAGGAAGATTTGACGGTTCTGTAAGGGATATAACGTAAAAAGACCCGCTGTTCACCTCGATGTAAGGGATGGACAGCGGGTTTTCGTAGGTCTTATACTATTTCCAAATGAGTATGTGTAGGCAGATGACGCAGGCGAATGCAGGAAATAGTAACCGTTCACTTTCTCCATTCCACCCGAATCTCAAACGGCATCTGCGCATCTGTCGCTTCATCGTTGTCCCAAACGTGCACCTGATAGCTTTCCGGCGCGCCCAGCACGACGAAGTACAGATACTGCGTTCCCTACGGGATATCGAAGGACACAGCGCCAGTATTCGCCTGAGTTTCATATCCTTATTCAAACCATCCCTTCGGCAGCACATCCCGCTGATGCAGCAGCATGTCGTCGAAGAGCTTCTGCCCGTCCTCCAGCGTCACGCCGCCCAATTGCGGGTCGTTCATGAACGTGGAGAAACCCAGCTTGCGGTCGCAGTGCAGCGCAGCCTGCAAGGTGTTTTCCTGATTATAGACGTGGCGCGCCATCAGCGGCAGGATGTTCGACGGCATGTCGCCCGCGCAGATCGGGTCGATGCGCCCGCGCGAGAACAGCGCGTTCGTCTCCACCACCGCGCCAATTGGCAGGTTCGGAATCTGCCCCTGATTCGGCACGTTCACGTTGCTGACTATGTTCCCCAGCCCCAGCAGCGCCTTGAGCAGCAAATGCCCTTCCTCACCCGACGGCGTGAGGTCAAGCGGCTCTTTTCCGCTGAGCAGGTCGTCCGAGCGCTGCATCCGCTTCTTCAGGTCGTCCTCGCGCCATGACACGGGCGTCAGGTCGAATTTCCACTGGTGCGCTGTCTCCGGGCTGTGCAGATACCACTGCGGCAGGAATTCCACCAGATGGCGGTCGCCCGCCGCCGCAATCGCCCCATAGCGCTGGAACAGGTCGAACTTGACCTTGTGCGCGCACGCGAAATGGCTGTTCATCCAGTTGTCCGACCCCAGCTGAATGCCTTCGGGATGCTCCTCCACAAAGCGGGCGTACAGCGGCATCAAATCCATGCCCTGATAGCTGGCAGAGGTAATCCAAGTGAAGTGGTTAATGCCGGTGACAGTGGTGTACAAGTCCTGCCGCTTCACGCCGGGAATGTGCTCCTGCTCATCCAGCATCGCGCACAGCACCTTCTGCGTGCCGAACACCTCGTGGCAGCAGCCAAACGCCTTCACCTGCGGGAATACCTCGTACAGCGTCCGCACGCAAAGCGTCATCGGGTTCGTATAGTTGATGACGAACGCGTTCGGCGCGAAGTCGCGAATCGCTTCGGCAATCTCAACGAACATCGGAATCGTGCGCATTGCCCGCATGAAGCCGCCCGCGCCCACCGTGTCGCCCACGGACTGATATACGCCGACCCGCTCCGGCAGGTGTACATCGCCGCGCATATGCGCAAACGTTCCCGGCAGAATGCTGATGACGACGAAATCCGCGCCCGTGAGCGCCCCCTGCAAGGAACTGCTGACTTCAAACGTCCACTTGGATGCCGCGTCGGGATGCGCCGCCAGCATCGTGCCGATTTTCTGATTGCGCTCCGCCGCCTCGCGGTCAATGTCGTACAGCCGTACCGTGCCGCTGATTTGCCCGTCGGAAATAATGTCGCGCATGAAACCCCACGCCCATCCGCGCGAGCCGCCGCCGATGTAAGCCACCGTCAAGCCTGTCACCTTGTTGTCTTGATGCGTATACATTGCACTTTTCCTCCTTGATGGCTGGTTTTCAGCCTGTATCGACATGATAGCACAGATGCGCGGGTTTTGCAATGCGAGAAAAAGATTCATATTTTCCATCATTAAGCATTTATCTGCTGCAAAAAACAGCTTTCCCTTTCGGGAAAGCTGCTATCATTTTCCACTTTAGTCCTGCCCAAGTAATTCTGTCGATTCATCTTCGAGAATGTTGCCCAAAGGCATTCCCTGAATGCGGCATTGCGCCAGCGCTTCCTGCGGCGTGGCATATTCGCCAATCAGCGCATACGCCGAACCTTCTTTTTTGTACACGCCGAATCGCGCTTCACGCGCGTCAGGCAGTACTGTATTTGCCGGGTGATACATCGAATCCGTCTGAAAACGATATTCCTGCCCTCGCCAGCCAAAATCCAAGCCAAACCAATGCCCGTCGGATGGCGACCATTCCCCGGTATATTGAGAAAGAAACTGCTCACGGGTCATTTGATTCGACCTCCTCTGTCACACCCGCCAAAATCCACTGAATCGTCTCATCATCCAGCAGCAGATACTGCGGCGTGACCCGCGGCTGCCACTCCGGGACGCACGCCGCCAGCGCGTCCGCATGGTGGATTGCCAAGGTATAGCGTTCTCCATTCACGCCGGGGAAGCCCGCTTTTCCGTCCGCACTTTCCGAGTGCTGCGACCAAAGCTGTGTCAGCACCGCTTCCCATGCGTAATATGCTTCCATCTCTGGCGACGCTGCCGGAATCGCGGCATCCTCATCCTCCTGCCGCCACAGCACCTGATACTCTTCCGGCGTTCCCTGCCGAATCTCCGCCGTCGTCGTCTGCCAGCCGGAATCGAGCGTGAAGCCGGCGTTTTGCATAGGCGTGCTTGCCGTATGCGGCACGATATGCTTTTCGGCATAGAGATAGAGGATTTCGGCGCGGCTTCCGTCAGCTGCCGTCTCCGTCACCTGCTGCCGCTTGACGTAGAGTGGGGTCATGCTTTCGTGATAGTCGAACGAAGCGACAAGTCTGCCGTCCGCCAGCTTGGACAGCTGAATCCCGTATTCGCTCGTCGGAATCGGGCGCGTTTCGTTCATCAGCCAATCGAAGCAGTATAGATTTGCCAGCCCAAGGATGCACACAATCAGCGCACCCAGCAGGATATTGCGGAGGGTGCGGCGGCGCTTCTGCTTCCGCAGCGTCTGGGCGGCGGCGTCGAACGCGGCGCGCGAATCCAACTCGCTTTTCTTTCCGGCGGGCAGGTCAGCTTTGAGCTGATTCATGTATGCGGCACATTCCGCGCACGTCTGCACATGCGCCGACACCATGTGCTTGCTCCCGTCGCTGGCGACATCATCCAGCACCAGCGGCATCAGGTCGCGGACGACCTCACAGTCTTTCTTCATGCGTTTCGTCTCCTGTTACTATATATTTGCCCCTTGATTTATGGCAGCCAGCCATAGGCATGG
>ENA-UOJS01002953-UOJS01002953.1-human-gut-metagenome-genome-assembly--contig:-C74-NODE-2953-length-10555-cov-12.254952_pt1 | contig 10555 bp, 9 predicted proteins | sample MGYA00242355_ERZ723902 | MGnify/ENA metagenome assembly ERZ723902 | reverse complement strand
CGTCCACGGCGTAGTGGTCGTGGAAGAATTGCAGCGTCTCCGGCGCGATGGCGTCACGGAAGTCGTGGCCGCGCCGCTGAGCGGTTTGCAGGTCGAAGGCGAAGGCCGATTCCTGCCCCACGCGGAAGAAGTCATGGAACAGCCGCAGGCGCTCGTTGAGGGTGATTTCCCGTATGCCGGAATCCATACGACCGAGGCCAGCGGTCAGGTCAGTTCCCACGCGGGCGAAGAAGGTGCGGGCCTCCTCGATGCTGCGCTTGGCCACAGACACGGTGATGTACTTCTCCTGCACCAGATTGTTGCTGCCGCTGGCCTTGTCCAGCAGAATGTCGTTGTACTCGCGGCGCATATAGTCGCGGCCATCCTGCCGGTAGGCCATCAGGAGATTCCGGCTGAACTCCTGCCGGTTCAGCTGCCGGTTTACCAGCGTCAGCTTGATGCCCGCGTTGATGGGCAGGCTGTTGAGAACGCCGCAGTAGCCCAGAAACAGCTCCATTTGCTTTTCCGGCGAGGCCACGGCATAATTGATGTCAAAAAAGCGCCAGGTCTTGGAAAACCTGCCGCTTACTTGAAAAACGCCGTCTTTATAAATGCGCTTGATGGGAATGGACTGCTGCACGCTGCGGGGAATGCGAAAGGCGTCCCGCTCCGTGCTGCGGCCCTTGAATAGTTTTCTCACTTCTTGTCCTCCTCCCAAAGGTCGTATAGGTAATTTTCGCTGTGCCACAGCCGCCGACCGGCCAGCAGGAAATTGGTCTTGCACCATGCCCACAGGAATTGCTCCAGCGTCAGGCCGTTGTAGTGAAAGAAGCCTGCCGCCGCCATAGGCGCAGCGCCCACGATGCACAGCCAGCCCAGCGTCTCGCGGTCTAATACGCCCCGCAGGGCGAAGTACAGTCCCACCGCCGTACCCACCGCCAGCAGCGAACAGATGAGCTGCCGCGCTGTCAGGCCGAAGTAGACGGTTTCCTTGTAGCTGCGTATTTCTTTGTTGATTTTGATTTCCATGTGTTTCCTCCATAAAATGTCGAAACCCGTCTCAAATTGAGACGGGTTTCTGTGCATGTTCGAATTGCATTATGCATTCTACTGTGTTCATTTTAGCCAATTTGTAGTGTTCCATTTGCATAGCGAATGTAACCCGTTTCTAACGCCGGATTTCCATTGCTGAGTGTTTTCAACACTTTCATAAGGTCGAAAACAGCCAAGTACTCCCCTGCAATATGATTTAGTTCAAAATCATACCGCAAATGCTTAAATAGCACTGATAAAGATGGGAGAAGCTCATCTATATCGTTTATCTTTCTACGAATAGCCGCTTTGCTTTCTTGAGAAATCCTACGAAAAAGGTCGCATAGATCATGCGTCCCTAATTTCTTCCCATCATTTCTTGCATCATAATAGATCAAACTTTTCAGATATATTTCACACGCAAGACCAGCAAGAGAAAGATATATCTCCAAATGAGCGTCGAGTGTAATATTCGGATTATCGATATTGCAATTTCTTGTTATCAAATCAAATAGTCCATCAGCGGTCTGATTTGCTCTTGTTGCTAAGCGCTTCATCTCTATTTCGTCAGAATAATTCACGTCTTTTTTAGTGAACTCAGCTCCTTCAATATGGAGTGTGCTTCCTTCTTGCCTTACATTAAGTCCAAGAATAGAATCATGTGTAAATTCCCGGCCACTCACTTACATTCCTCCTCCCAAAGCATTTTTCAGTCACACTCACATGATTATATTGTCTCACAGAGAAGCCATTCCGTCAACCGAGAGTCCCTCATATTTTAAGCATTTACCCTGTAACGCCACCAATTTTTTCAACTCAGTTTTGCCCCCGACTCAGTGACAAACAAAAACAAATTCCCTAAGCCATTTTCTAAAATATGTGAAATCTATATCTACCATATACAGAGGCCTTTTTCTAATACACAATTTCCCTATTGTATACTTATAGTAATTGATGTATCATATTCTTGCAGTTTGATGCATTCCTAAGCCCACTCGTAGATTTTATAGATTGGAGCAATAAAATGGTTAACTTTGAAAGTCTCAACACTCTTTTTCCATGCATTATGGATGACCTATTGTTTCATTTCTCTTATAAACAGGGAGAAGAAAAACCGGGGGCAGCAACTGTAGCAGGACTTCTTTCGGGCTTGATGAAGAAATATTCCCTAAAAAATCTTGATCACTCCTACGACATTGACATCGTTTCCTTGTGTGACTCCTTATGTGAATTGGGAATTCTTAATTGCCTATTTAGGGACAACAGTATGGGCCTAAACAATAGGTATTACTGGTCAGGTCGAGTTTCCCCGAAAGCCACCTACTTTTCGCAAATGTCAGTTGATGAACGTCAGCCATTCGTTGCGAATATTGAAGACGCCGTCTATGGATCAGTTTATATATACAAAAAATACCGTCCATACATCATCCCTATCATACATAAAAGCGATGACGGCAACGAAGGAATTGGGACTGGTTTTGTCGTTGGGAATCAGTATATTCTCACCGCCAGGCACTGCATTGAACATGCAAAGAGCATTGCCTTTGGTAACATAGCATTTGAGAATTACTCCAACGCAAAGGTATATTATCATAAGAATCCATATATTGATATTGCTATTATTCCAATCCCCCCCTTAAAAGGTGTCGGCCTATACCTGTCGGATAGTTATACTATTTTTGACCATGTGATGACAATGGGATACCCCCAAATTCCAGGTTATACCTGTTTTCTAACCGCAGAAAAGGCGGTAATCTCATCCATTCCCGAAAAACGATTTGTTGCTACGGAAGGGCAAATCGTTGCTGAGGCACAAGAAATTTGGAGCAAAGAAAACCTCTTCTTGATTACAGCAAAAATAAGAGGGGGAAATAGTGGTGGCCCAGTTATCAATCGCTTTGGTAATTGTGTTGGAATTGTAAGCGGAAAGCCTTTCTCTGAAGGTAGTGCTTATGATGATTTGGGCTACGGAACGGCCATACCTGCAAAGTTTGCTATTGAAATGCTCGAAAACCTTTCTGATCATCATTGTGTAACAAATATCAATTTTGCGGAATATCCGCAATAGTCCCACGCTTCACATCCCAAACATCTCCCTCACCACACGGTCGGCACCCTTCACCAAGCCCACCAGCACCAGCATATTGAAGATCACCTCGCCCAGATAGCCCCACACCTGCGTGACTACCGAGTCACCGCCCAGCACCACCGTGCCGCTGGCGGCAAATGCTGAAAACACGATACAGGCCAGCACGATCACCGCGCCCTCCAGACACACACCCATATAGCTTTTGAGAAAGGCACGCCCCATCTGGGACGTGCCTTCTCCCGCAAAGGACGCCAGCGCCACCGGCGACAGCGCGGCGTACAGGTACAGCTTAAAGAATCGACCATATACAGTAAGAATCATCAAAAATGCCAGCACCGTAATAAGCAGGCAGCCCAGCAGCGTTACCAGCCACAGGGGGATACTGGCGAGGAAGCCCACATCTTCGATAGCAGCCGCCATCTCCGCAGGCAGCGACACCGTTGCCCCGTCGATACCGCCCACGCTGCCGGCAGCGGCGGAGATGATACCGGCGCAGACCGCAAAGATGTCCACCATCAGGTCGATACCGTAGGTAACAGCCAGCTTCGCCATGACGAAGTAGATAAAATGCCGCAGGACGTGTTCAGGCCGCTGAAAATCCCGGAAGCTGGCGCTGCTGCGAAAGATGCCGATGGCCAGGAACAGCGCCAGCAGACCGTAGCCGATGCCCTGCATGGCTCCGTTGACGGTCTGGATCGTCTGCCAGATGGTGCCGCCCTTGAACGCTTGCGGCGATTGGGACAGCAGCGACCACATTTCCGTCAGCTTGTCGTTCCACACGCCAAAGGCATAGTCGAGATTGTCAATGATCCAGTTGTTGTCCATACCTTACACCGCGCCGATCAGCGTCAGGATCTCCTTGGCGAAGGTAATAAGCAAGCCACCAAACAGACACAGCAGCCCCTGCGTCCGCTGGCTGGCATCGTGGCTCTGGATGCTCATGCCCACCTGCACAATACCCCAGCCGAGAATAATGATGCCGATGGCCTTGATGACCGAAAAGATGAAGTCGGACAGGTTATTAACGATGGTCAGCGGATCACCGCCAGTGGCGTAGACCGGCACAAGGCAGCAGAGAGTGAGTCCCGCGCCTGCACACACGGCTCTTACAATGGTGTTAGGTTTCTTCAATTTCATGTTCGTCCTCCAAAAATGTATAGTCGTCCAATGTGCGGAATTCGTAAGGCAGGTCGGGCAGCGTGTAGTCCGGCACAGGCGGGTTGTGGCTGTAAGGCTTCGCCCGACCGTCCGCCGTGCGGCACACATTGGGATGCTTTTTGATGTCATACTTCTTGTCCCGCACCGGCTTTTCGCCGCGAATGAACAACAGCGCATCATTGGTGGGCAGCATCCGTATTTCGTCAGGGGTCAGCAGGTCACGCCCGGTCTGCTGATAATTGACGGAGCTTGACCCACTGCGTCCCTTCGTCTGCCCGCGTGTGCGGGTGTGCACCGTTTCCTTTCCCAGCAGCTTCGACACAAATTCCAGTGATGTGGGCTCGTTGCCGCCGCCGAGAAACAGGAGGGTATCACAGTTGCCGATGATACCCTCCCACTCGTCCTTATACAGTGCCTTTATGCTCTGAATGTTCTGCACGATGATGTTGATGCCGATATTATAGCTGCGGCAGGTAGCCAACACCTTGGGATAGCTGTCCGGCTGGGCAACGTTGGCCCACTCGTCCTGTATCACGCGGACAGGCACAGGCAGCCGCCCGTTATACCGCTCGTCCGCCCGCAGATAGAGCTGTTGAAAGCACTGGGTCAGCAGCATACTGACCAGATAGTTCATGCTGCCGTCGTTGACGGGAATAACGCAAAAGATCGCGCGCTTACGCTCACCCAGTGAAGCAAAATCCATCTCGTCGGTCTGCATCATGGCGGCATACTGTGGAAAGATAAACGCTGCCAGACGCACCGATGCCGTCACAAGAATGCTTTTTGCGGTCTTGCCCGCCGCCTGCTTGTAAACCTTATATTCCCGCACGGCGATATGTGACGGGTCGCGCTCCTCCAAAGTTTGGAACAGCAGATCCAGTGGACTTTGGTACTGTTCGTCCTCCTCCATGACCCGCGCACATTCCAGCATGAACATCAGCATTTCAAAATTCTGTTCCTCCGCAGGCGCCTCATAGAGCAGATACAGCATCAGCGCAGAGTCAAGCGCGATCTCCGCCTTTTCCCAAAACGGATCGTTGGATGCACCCTTGGGCGGTGTGGTGTTTTTCACCAGATTGTCCATGAGCTTCAGCACATCCGGGTCGTCCCGAATGTAGGTGAAGGGGTTATAGCCGTCCGATTGCCGGGGATGGATGAGGTCAAATACCTTGATGTCGTATCCCTCGTCCTTCAGAAGATACCCGGTACTGCGAAGCATCTCGCCCTTTGGATCAATGATCAGATAGGAACAGTTGACGCTCATAATGCCGGGCTTGCAGAAAAATCGCGTCTTGCCGGAGCCGCTGCCGCCCACCACAAGGATATTGAGGTTGCGCTGGTGCTTATAGCCGTCCAGCCCTATGGAAACGTGCTTTGTCAGGATAACGTTTTTACCGTTTGGATCGGCATACTGCTTGTTCAGTTCACGAGCGCTGCCCCATTTGGCCGAGCCGTATTCCTCCCCTGGGCGACGGTTCTCGTGGTCAGAATAGTAGAGCGTCACCGCCAGGCCATAGCATACCAACGCGCCCAGGATGCACCTCGGCGTATACGCTGTCCACCGCAGCAGGTCGGGCCGCTCCAGCAGTAGGCCGAAACGCTCCATGAGCGCAAATAGATCTGTTCCCGCTTCATAAGAACAGGCCAACACCATCGCCATGTAAATGACCGGCACAGCGAGAACAGCCCATACCACAGGGTTTATCTTTTTCATGGCATTTCCCTCTCGCAGTACACCACATACCGCTGCTTGCCGCCGCTGGCATAGGGATGGCAGGTAATGAGCGTCAGCAGGTCGCGGTTCGGTTGAATTTTGATTTTCTCTACCTCGTGGAGCTGCATGATCTGAATGTCAGCTACGATGTAGGTCAGCGTCTCCCATAGATTTGTCAGCGTAACGGTATCGCCAACCTGTAAGCGGTCAATATACCGGAAGTAATCCGCACCGCGCCATCCCCGGTGGCCGGCGATAACGCAATTGGAGTTGTCGTCGCCGATGGGCGCGGAGGTATTGCCCAGCACTGCCGCGCCTGCGGCAAGGTGAGCGTCGGACGCGTCCAGATAGACCGGCATGGTCAACTCCATAGCAGGTATCTCCAGCACACCGATGATTTCATCGTCAATGCCATAGGCGGCCAGATCGACGGCGGGTTCCTCGCAAGCTTTGAGGTCAACAAGGCCGGATTGTTTTTCAGTGTAGATACGCTGATTGTAGGCTTGTAGCTCTGCCAGCAGTTCAGGGTACTGCTGCTCCGGCTCGTCACGGTCAGCCAGGAACTCCTGCACAGCAGTTGCGGCGCTGCTTTGGAGTCTGTTCCCCGTGAACACCGGCCACAGCATCACACAGATGCCCGCCACGGCCAGCAGTGCCGCCAGTACAAGGGATGTCTTACGCATGGCGCACCCTCCTTACCAAAAAGTAAGCACCACCGATTACCGCTACCGCGCCAAGGCCGATACCCAAGCCGGTGAGGTAATGCTGCGTCCAGGAGGAAGTGACCTTCTGTGTTTCAGCAACCTCCGTTTCCTGTTCTGGCGTATAAGGCACACGACGCCCTCGCACCAGCAAGCGATGTGTGTTGACCCCAAACGGGGTACATGTCACCAGCGTGACCAAGTCCTTGCCGTCTTCGATTTGGAGCCGCGATGTGTCCGTAGGCAATACCGTGTTGATGCTGTCCACTTCGTAGGCCAGCACCTCACCCAGCACATGGATGTAAAATGTATCGCCCTCTGTAAGCTGGTCAATATCCGAAAACAGCTTGGAACTCGCCAGTCCACTGTGCGCCGATAGCACTGCGTGGGTGCTGCTGCCGCCCACCGGCAGGGATGTTCCTACCACATGACCCACGGATTTCTCCAGCGTGTCCGCGTCCGTGCCGTGCTGCACCGGCAGATATACGTTGATTTTGGGGATGTCTACATAGGCCATGGCGCCGCCCACCGTGAGCTGCTGGGCATAGGCCAAGGGAGGGGCGGATGCCCCTCCCTCTGCAATGGCTGCGCCGGACAGCATGGCGTTGTACTGCTGCGCTGCTTGCCGCTGTTGCTCTAATTCGTCAGCGTTGCTGTCCTCGATGGCGGCGGTGTAGGCGGTCTCAATGTCCGAATGGTATTTACTGTTGATGATCGTGCTGACCAATGGATAGGCCAGCAAAACTCCCGCCACAGCAAACAGCACGAAAGAAATAAGTATCCATTTATGTCTCAAAAAATACCTCCCCTTCAATTTTGATTTTTCTTATAGCTACTACGTTCGGGCATAAAACAGTCCGACTGCAATTTTGCAGTCGGACTGTTCATGATTATTCAGTTGTCTTTTTCAAGCAGCCAATCCACAAGATTTTTCACGCGGATGCCGTTGTAATTGCCAACTGCCAGATGGTCGGCAGTCAGGATGATCTTTTCGTAATTGTCGCGGATCAGTGTCAGTGGACGCATTTCACGTTCGAAGGTCTCCTGCGCCGTCATATCCGCCGTTACCTGATAATAGGTGTACTCACCCTGCTTTTCTGCGACAAAATCGACCTCCGTGTTGCCCAGCTTACCGATCATCACCTTATAGCCCCGGCGCAGCAGTTCAAAATAGACCACGTTTTCAAGAGAAAAACCGAGGTCATAATTTCTGCGCGGCAGAATGTGATTTCGCAAACCGAGATCTACGATATAGAACTTCTTGTTGATCTTCAGAAGCTGCTTGCCCACAATGTCAAAGCGCTCTGCGGGATAGAAGATAAAGGACTCTGTCAGGGCATCCACATAATCATCCACCGTATTGGGCGACACCTTTCTGCCGGAAGAAATCAGATAGTCTGTGATGCTACGAACAGAAACCGGGCTGCCCACCACGCTGGCGAGGTACTTTGCAATGGATTTCAGCAGCGCAATATCTGTTACCTTCCGCTTGGATGGCTCACTCTCCTTGCGGGCTTGCCGGTCTTCGATGTCCTTCACAATGACCGTGTTGTAGATGCCCTCTAAGTAGGTCTCCACTTTTTCCGTGGTGCGATCCATCCTGGCAACATAGGGCAGTCCGCCGCATTGCAGGTACTCCGCAAAACCGCGGTCAGCGTCCAACTCTGTGATCGTCAAGAACTCTTTCAGCGAAAGCGGGAGCATCTTAATCTCCACATAGCGGCCTGTCAAAAGCGTTGCAAGATCGCCTGAGAGCATATACGCATTGGAGCCTGTGATGTAGATGTCCACATCTGGTTTGACATACAGACTGTCCACGACCTTTTCAAAGTCCGCAACCTTCTGGATCTCGTCCAGGAAGATGTAGGTCGTTCTCCCGGCCACCAAGCGTTCTTTCAGATAGGCGTACAGCTTTTTGTAGTCCAGCAGTTCCTCGTATTCCAGTTCCTCGAAGTTCACCGATACGATCTGCGCGTCTGTGACGCCGTTTACCCTCAGCCAATCCTGATACTGCGCCAGCAGCGTGGACTTTCCGCAGCGGCGAATGCCGGTCACAACTTTGATGACCTGCTCGTCCTTCCAGCCGACCAGTTCAGCAAGATATTCTTTTCGTTCTACCAAGGGAGCCACCTCCTAAAAAGAAGTATTCTCATTATAGAACGAAATATGCCATCCGTCAACTAAATATTCCGAAACTGGAATAAATTTTCTTATTCATAAAAATTTATTCCGAAAATGCGCTTTCGTTTTTCTGCTTCACTGCTCGTTCTTGTGCTTACGGCTGCGGATCACGATAAACGCCGCCGCGCCCAGTAGCAGAACGCCGCCCACCGTATACATCCAAACGCCGTAGCCGCCGGTTTTGGGCAGGTCGAAGCCGGGGTTGTTAACCACAGTCAGCGGCACAATGGCGTTGCCCTCCGTCATGGTGACATCCTTGCCGTTGACGGTGGCGGAGGCGGTCAGCAGTTTTGCGCCGCACTTCTCGCACCGGCCGCTCTCAGCGGTCTTGATAACGATCTTGACCGCCTCCCTCAGCAGCACATAGCCCTTGTCGGTGGCAGTCTCGGTCAGGGAGTAGGTGTCATCCTCCAGCCCCTTCACCACCACATGACCCTGCACGTTGGGGACGAAGGTGGTGGCGTCCGCTTTCTTGGCGGCAAAGCCCTTGGCGTAATACACGCCATCCTTCAAGTCGGCAATCACGAATACATCATCGGTGTCGTTGTGCAGCCGGAACTTCACGTTCCGCAGGTTGCCGCCGTTGTCGGAGAACTGCTTGAGAACGTCAATGCCGTAGGTGTAGACATGGCAGCAGTCCTTCAGAGTGTCGTAGTAAGTAGTGTTGGTGCGCTTCCAAGTCAGCTCGACTTCGTTGGGATTGTCGGTATCGCCCATCTTGGCGTCAGAGGTCAGGGTTGCCGCATAGGTGATCCGCATGGTGCAGTCGGAATACCCGCGCTTGACGCTGTCGATGTACACAGAGGCCGCCTCATTGATCTCACTCAGGCCGGATTCGGTCATGCGAATGGTCATGGTGTTGGCCGTGTCATCGTAATCCACGGTGAATTTGCCGGAGTTTTCATCCCATGTGGCGATCTTGTCGGTGCAGCCAGCGTCCTTAAAGAACTCGATAGTCACATTGTTTTTGTTATACTTGATGCCCTTTGACATGGTATCGACGTAAGTATACTCGCTGAGAGAAGACGCCTTGGAGGTAATCGTGGGCAGGGTGCTGATGATCTGATAGTCCACAACATCGCCCACGGAGGCGGTAGCAGTGTGAGCGTAACCGTCCTTGATGTCGGTCAGGCTGCCGGTATTCTTGCCGGTGGAGTTCTTGCTCTCACGCACGGTCTTCTCCAACGTAGGGTTGCCGGTCTGGTTCTTGGGGTAAACGGTCACATCGTAGTTCCATGCTGTGCCGTCGATGGTGGTCATGGGCAGGGATACGAAGAAGGGATTGCAGGTGGAGGTCACGTTTTCAGGGACGCGAGTCTCCACAACGAGGTAAAGCCCCTGCTCCATGTCGGATGCAGAGGTGTGGCCGGTAACATCCGTTTCGGACATAGCCACACCGCCGTTCTTCACAGCCGTTTCCAGCGCATTTTTCACGGTGGTGGCATTGGCAGTCAGCGCAGCGGTCAGCTTGTTGTTGAGCATATCGCTGGTGAAGTAGTTGATACCATTGTCGGTCTTGTGAGCGTCTGCGGCAGTCAGGCTGATAGCAGACAAAACGGCGGTGCTGCGGTCGGAACTGTCGAAGCCATACAGCACACCCACCGTGCGCTGACCGTCCACCAGTTCATTGTTCATGGCAATGTCGGCCATGAAGCGTTTTGTCAAGTGCTTTTTTGAGTTATTGACGCAAATTATCGTGAA
>ENA-UOJS01002950-UOJS01002950.1-human-gut-metagenome-genome-assembly--contig:-C74-NODE-2950-length-10562-cov-4.811459_pt1 | contig 10562 bp, 9 predicted proteins | sample MGYA00242355_ERZ723902 | MGnify/ENA metagenome assembly ERZ723902 | reverse complement strand
GCTGTCGTCAGGAGTGACTAGCTCCGCAGTCGGGGTCAGCTTATAGCTGAACGGGTTCGAACGGGTCCGCAGTATAGTCCAACGTCAGCTCTGCTCCGGTGGAAATCTCCAGCCCTGTCCCCGCGAACATGTCCTCAAAGGTCTGGAACTTGTTTTTATCCAAGTATTCGTACGTGTCGCTGAACGGCATTATTTCTGAAACCGCATATCCTGTTGTCAGCCATTCACCGCCGGAATATGTCCATGTAATGTCAAACCGCTCTCTTGCTCCGGAGTTGGAATCCTCCATCAGCTCGGTGACAACTACCTTGTCGCTGGACTGGCTCACAAGCCGTATGTTAGTGCCGCGCAATTCATAGGTTCGTACCCAGTTTTTGGCTGTCGAGCCGTCCTCGGGATATACCGATGTGCTTTCGCTCATGGCGGGTTCCTCGAACAGATACTCTGTCGTAAGTCCCATCTTCTGCGCGAGCTTCTCCTGCCCGAAGTAGCCGAGGGAGCCGTCCTCCTGCGGCTTTCCGGTTCCATATCCGGAAAATATTTCAGTGCCCGCGCACTTTATCATTGAGTCCTCGTAAACCACCTGATCGTCCACTATCTGGACATCACAGTCGACAAACAGGCTGTTCCGATCGTTCTCCGGTACGAACCACAGGTCGTACTGACCTCCGCCGACTGCCACCATGTAACATCCGTCGCTGGTCTTAATGGTCCCGAGGCAGGTGTAGCCGTTCCCACTTCCGAAAATGCTGCTGTCGCCGTAGCCGAGTTCTATCTGTATCACTGTGTCGGAATCTTCAAACGTCATTTCCCACACGCCGTAGAAATACTCATCGAACAGGATGAAATCTATACCGTCCGTCTGGATCGAAACCAGCTCGCTTTGTGTATCAGGAGCGGACTTCTCCACATATGCCACAAACGGGGTAGTCGCATATGTCTCGGCGGAGGAGCTTTCAGCGGTCAGAACCGGGTTCGGAGACATCACCAGCCCGGAATTGTTCAGCAGCACGAATCCCGCCACCGCCGCAGCGGCAGCCGCCGAGCCGATTCCGATATACAGCCCGCGGTGCTTCTTTCTTTCGGAAGGGTATTTGTATTCTGTGGGCTTTCCATCGTGAGTAAACGCTTCCATATCATCAACCGTGGAATGTTCCGGTTTACTCAGCCTTTCAGCGGCGGAGTCAACAATATCGTCGTCAAGGTCGTCGATAATTTTCTTCCAGGATTCAGCTTTCATAATGTACCCTCTTTCAGCAGATGTTTCACCTTTTGTATATTAAGACAGAAACATCGTATTAAAGGTTACATTTCTGCTTAAAACATAATTGCGGACCGGAGTGCCAGCCCGCAATTCGGATACGCTGTAAGTCTTACTTGCCGAGCGCTGCCTTTGTAACGGCAACGATGTTCTCTGCGCACAGACCGAACTCCTTGAGCAGGTCAACCGCAGGACCGGAGTGACCGAATACGTCCTTCACGCCGATCTTGATGACCGGAACAGGGCATTCCTCGGTAACAACGTCAGCAACTGCGGAGCCAAGTCCGCCGATAACGCTGTGTTCCTCAACGGTGATGATCCTGCCGGTCTCCTTTGCTGCCTTGACGATGATGTCGCGGTCGATGGGCTTGATGGTGTGGATATTGATAACGCGAGCGTCAACGCCCTGCTCCTTGAGTGCCTTGGCAGCCTCGAGAGCCTCGGATACCATCAGACCGGTTGCAATGATTGTTACGTCCTTGCCGTCCTTGAGCTGGATTCCCTTGCCTCCCTCGAACTTGTAGGTTGCTGCGTCGTTGAAGATCGGAGCGGCAAGTCTGCCGAATCTCATGTAGGTCGGGCCTACATAGTCAGCCATTGCCAGGACAGCCGCCTTAGCCTCAACGTCGTCTGCGGGGTTGATGACGGTCATGCCGGGAATGGATCTCATCAGCGCGATATCCTCGTTGCACTGGTGGGAAGCGCCGTCCTCACCGACGGAGATACCAGCGTGTGTAGCGCCGATCTTAACGTTAAGGTGGGGATAGCCGATGCTGTTGCGTACGATCTCGAACGCTCTGCCTGCCGCGAACATCGCGAAGGAACTTGCGAATACGAGCTTGCCGGTGCTTGCGATACCAGCCGCTACGCCCATCATGTTTGCCTCTGCGATACCGCAGTCGAAGAATCTGTCAGGGTGAGCCTTCTTGAAGATGCCTGTCTTGGTCGCTGCCGCAAGGTCAGCGTCGAGTACTACTAAATCGGGGCGCTTCTCTGCGAGCATTACAAGCGCTTCACCGTAGCTGTCACGGGTTGCTTTCTTTTCCATATCTGTATATCCTTTCGAGCTGTAATTACTTTTCAAGCTGTGCGAGGTGGTCGCCCAGTTCCTTCATTGCGATAGCGTACTCCTCGTCGTTCGGAGCCTTGCCGTGCCAGCCGACCTGGTTCTCCATGAAGGAAACGCCCTTGCCCTTAACGGACTTCTGAATGATCACTGTAGGCTGGTTGAGAACAGACGCAGCCTCGATCTGGTCGAAGTCGTGACCGTCGATGCAGATAACGTGCCAGCCGAAAGCCTTGAACTTCTCGTCGATGGGGTACGGAGACATAACCTCGGATATCTTGCCGTCGATCTGGAGACCGTTGTTATCAACGACTGCAACCAGATTATCAAGCTTATAGTGAGCCGCGAACATTGCAGCCTCCCATACCTGACCCTCCTCGATCTCGCCATCTCCGAGCACAGTGTATACCTTATAGGTATCGCTGGAGATCTTACCGGAAAGCGCCATACCACATGCGGTGGATATACCCTGACCGAGGGAGCCGGTGCTCATATCAATGCCCGGGAGCTTGCCCATGGAGGGATGACCCTGGAGTCTGGAACCGATCTTACGGAGGGTCTTGAGCTCCTCAACTGGGAAGAATCCTCTTTCAGCGAGGACTGCGTAAAGCGCAGGAGCGGTGTGACCCTTGGAGAGTACCAGTCTGTCCCTGTCGGGCATGGTGGGGTTCTTGGGGTCAACGTTCATGCGGTGCATGTAAAGATAAGTGAGTGTGTCAGCAACGGAAAGGGATCCGCCGGGGTGTCCTGCCTTGGCAGCGTGTACGCCCTCGATCACTCCCATTCTGACCTTTGTTGCAGCGATCTCAAGCTGCTTTTTCAGTAGTGCGTCCATATAGACCTCCTGTGAATTATGGGCTTTCGCCCGGTTTAACATTATACAAGCGGTTTCCCGCAGGTTTACATTTTTTCGATATGCTCTATGAGGCTTGCCATCGCTCCGGAATTATTGTCGCACAGCACGATATCCGCAGCTTCCCTGACTGACGGCTGCGCATTCGCGACCGCCGCGCCTAGATCCGCAGACTGTATCATCGCGAGGTCGTTCATGAAATCCCCCGCCGCGACGGTGAACCTGTCCTCCACGCCTATCGCCTTAATAAGCTGCTTGTAGCCCGCCGCCTTGTCGATACCCTCCGGGAGACACTCGAAGAACATCGGCGCGGACCGCACCCAGTGAACTCCGCAGAACTCCGGCGAACGCTCGATGTAATGCTGAAGCTCGTCCATTTTCTCCGGCGGGTAGGCGAACAGTACCTTCAGCCAGCCGTCCTGTGGGATATTCTCGAGTTTGCTCCAGTCAGCCTGGACATTCTCAAGATTAAGGTGCCACTGCTCGGTGTCGTTCAGGAACGGAACGTGCACCACGTTGCCGCGCAGAACTTCTACGCCGATATCGGGATAGCGCTCTGCGACGCGCTTTATGATGTCCGCCGCGCGGCTCCCTATCTCGCACTGCCAAAGGAACTTCTCCTGCCGGAAATCGTACACCGCCGCGCCGTTGTAGACGACCGCCGGGCAGTCCAGCCGGAGCTTGTCGGCGATGTGCTTCGCCATTGAATAACCGCGCCCGGTAGCCATTGTGAAAAGTCCGCCGCCAGCCCGGAAGCGCTCTATTGCCTCAAGATCCAGGGGAAGTATCCGCTTATCGTCAGTCAGAAGCGTCCCGTCAAGATCTGTCATTAGTATGACCTTGCTGAAATCCATTCTCAGCCCTCTATGCTCTTTAAAAATTTCTGGAAATACTCCGGAAGCTCGCTGTCGAACTCCATGTATTCCCCGGTGCGCGGGTGAACAAACCCGATCTTCTTCGCGTGGAGGCACTGTCCCTCAAGCCATGCGGGCTTCCCGTTTCCGTAGACCGGATCCCCGGCTACCGGGTGCCCGATGTACGCCATGTGGACGCGTATCTGATGAGTTCGCCCGGTCTCCAGGCGCACCCGCAGGTGAGTGTACCCCGGAAACCTCTCCATTACGAAGTAATGCGTCACGGCTTCCCGGGAATTTTCGGTTGTTACGCACATCTTCTTGCGTTCGGTCTTGTGCCGCCCTATCGGAGCGTTCACGATTCCATCTTCTTTTATCCCGCCGCAGACCACCGTTTCGTACTCCCTGGTGAAGCTGTGCTCCTTTATCTGCTCGGACAGACCGATGTGCGCCAGGTCGTTCTTCGCGACCATCAGCAGACCGCTTGTGTCCTTGTCGATACGATGGACTATCCCCGGGCGTATCTCGCCGTTGATGCCTGACAGGCTGTCTCCGCAGTGGAACATCAGCGCGTTCACCAGTGTGCCGGAATAATGCCCCGCCGCCGGGTGGACTACCATGCCCTTCGGCTTGTTGACTACCAGCAGGTCGTCGTCCTCATAGACGATATCCAGCGGTATGTTCTCCGGCAGAATATCCGTGCTCTGCGGCTCCGGGAGCGTGATTTCTACTGCTGCCCCCGCCGCCGGAATGTCCTTTTTGCCAGCCGGCGAGCCGTTCACGAGTACATTACCCTGCTCGATGAGCTTCACCGCCGCGCTCCTGGAAAGCTCCGTGCCATCGGCGATGAGCTTATCAAGCCGAACCCCTCCCGGAGCGGAAAGCTCAATCGTTTCCATTGCTCTTGGGCTCCTCGGTCTGCGCTGATTCCGCCTGCTGGGACTTCTGCGCTTTTTTCGCGCGGTTCTCCCTTATTTCGTCGATGACCACGGCAAGGCACAGCAGAATCCCGCCGACCACCGCGCATATGTCCGCGAAGTTGAATATCGGGAAGTTGATGATCCTTACGTCGATGAAGTCCACGACGCTGCCGTTGTTGAAAAGCCTGTCTATAAGGTTCCCGGTACCGCCGCCGATTATCAGCGCCACCGCCGTGACGTACGTCCCGCGCTGTATACGCTTGGTCACCAGACCCACGATAAGCGCGACTATCACCAGGGAGGTTATGCCGATAAGGAACGCTGTCTTGCCCTCCATCATGCTGAATGCGGAGCCGTTGTTGGTGCAGTAGAAGAGATTCAGTACCTCAACGCCGTCTATCTTTATCAGGGGAACAACGTTGTACATCTCCATATTCGATACGACCAGCCATTTTGTGAGCTGGTCTATACCAACAAGCAGAGCCGCCAGCACCAACGCGGCGTACTGCCTGTATTTACTCAAAAAAGCTCTCATAAATCCTCTCTGAACTTACCACAAAAAGGCAGGAGAAGGGAACGCTCCCCCTCCCCTGCCGGAATAGCTTATCAGCCCAGATCGAGCTTCATAACTGCTGCGCATCGTGCGCACAGGTGCGGGAACTTCTCGTCAGAGCCAACGGACTTGTCGTGGCTCCAGCAGCGTTCGCACATCTCGCTTGCCGCCTTCTCGACGGTAACGGAAACGCCATCGACAGCGCCCTTATACTCGCCGTCAGCGCCGTTCTTCACGGTAACGTTGGATACGGAGAACGCCTGAGCAAGCTCCGGATATGCGGACAGCTCCTTGTAGTTTGCTTCGTCAGCGTACAGGGTAACGTCAGCGTCGATCGGCTTACCGATAACGCCCGCAGAACGCTTCTCCTCGAGCGCCTTCAGAACGTCGTCGCGTACTGCGTGTATCTTGTTCCACTTTGCCTCGAACTCAGCGCCGAGAACAACGCCGGTCTTTTCGGGCATCTGGTTGAACGGAACGCCGCGAAGGTCGTCTGTGGACTTGTGCGGCATGTACTTCCAGATCTCATCGGAGGTGAATGTCAGGATAGGCGCGATGAGCTTAACAAGAGAATCCAGAATGATATACATTGTGGTCTGGACTGCCTTTCTCTCCTCGGACTTCTCAGCGGAGCAGTACAGCGTATCCTTGACAACATCAAGGTAGAAGTTGGACATATCTACAACGCAGAAGCTGTGGATAGCGTGGTATGCAAGGTAGAAATCAAAGCTCTCGTAGGAAGCCTTTACCTTCTCGATAACCGCATCAAGTCTTGTCAGCGCCCACTTGTCGATGTCGCTGAGCTTGTCGAGCGCTACCATCTCGGTATCAGGGTCGAAGCCGCTGCCGTTTCCGAGGTTGCCCAGGATAAAGCGCGCGGTATTTCTGATCTTTCTGTATGCTTCGGAGAGCTGCTTGAGCATTTCCGGAGAAACTCTTACATCGTTGTGGAAGTCAAGGGAAGCGACCCAAAGACGCAGAACGTCAGCGCCGTACTTGCTGATAACTTCCTCGGGAAGTACCACGTTGCCCTTGGACTTGTGCATTACCTCGCCCTTGCCGTCAACTACCCAGCCGTGGGTGCAGACCGCCTTGTAAGGAGCCTTGCCTGTGGTCGCAACAGAGGTGAGCAGGGAGCTCTGGAACCAGCCTCTGTACTGGTCGCAGCCCTCGAGGTAGAGGTCAGCTGGCCAGGAAAGCTCGGGACGCTCCTGGAGTACTGCCGCATGCGTACAGCCGGAATCGAACCATACGTCGAAGATGTCCATTTCCTTGCGGAACTTACCGCAGCCGCACTCGCACTTTACATCAGCAGGGATAAACTCGGAAGGATCCTTGGAGTACCAGGAATCGGAGCTTTACTTGCGGAACATGTCGGATATCGCCTTGATGGTCTTGTCGTTTACGATGACCTTTCCGCAGTCCTCACAGTAGAGGATTGGTATCGGAACGCCCCAGCGACGCTGACGGGAAATGCACCAGTCGCTGCGCATGTTTACCATGTTCTTGATGCGCTCCTCGCCCCACTCGGGAATCCACTTAACTTCCTCGATGGCCTTGATGGTCTCGGGCTTGAACATATCCACGTTGCAGAACCACTGGTCTGTTGCGCGGTAGATTATCGGCTCGTGGCAGCGCCAGCAGTGCGGATAAGGGTGGACGATCTTCTGCATCGCGAGCAGGGTGTTGTCGTCCTCAAGGCGCTTTGCTATCGCCTTGTTGGCGTCAGCGGTCTTGAGACCTGCAAAGTCGCCTGCTTCCTCGGTCAGCACGCCCTTTGCGTCAACGGGAACGATGATCTTGAACATTCCCTTGTACTTGTTGCAGACCTCAAAGTCCTCCAGACCGAAGCCGGGAGCGGTATGAACGCAGCCTGTACCACTGTCGAGGGTTACATGGTCGCCGACGATTACCGGAGACTTTCTGCCCATGAACGGGTGATTTGTCTCGAAGCGCACCAGGTCAGAGCCCAGGAACTTTCCGAAGGTGGAGTACTTCTAGATTCCGACGGCTTCCATAACGGTGGAAACAAGCTCGGCCGCCATCAGCAGGTACTGACCGTACGACTTGCTCTCCTCGTCCTCGACCTTTACGAATGTGTACTCGTAGTTCGGACCGAGGCAGATAGCGAGGTTGCCCGGAAGAGTCCAGGTCGTGGTTGTCCAGATTACGACGTAGGCCTTGGAAAGGTCGATACCGAGATCGTCAAACTTGCCCTTGGAATCGCTTATCGGGAACTTTACAAATATGGAGTAGCAGGGATCGTCCTGGTATTCGATTTCAGCTTCTGCGAGGGCGGTGTTGCAGTCTGCGCACCAGTAAACCGGCTTCAGACCCTTATAGATGTAGCCTTTCTGCATCATCTTGCCGAATACTTCCACCTGCTTGGCTTCAAATTCGGGCTTGATGGTGAGGTACGGGTCATCAAAATCGCCCCAAACGCCCAGGCGCTTGAACTGCGCCTTCTGACCGTCCAGGCAGGACAGTGCGAACTCACGGCAGCTCTTGCGGAGGGTAACGGGGTCGATCTTGCCGCTGTCAACGCCGAGCTGCTTGATAGCCTTCAGCTCGATTGGAAGGCCGTGGCAGTCCCAGCCGGGAACATAGTTGGCGTCGAAGCCGGTCATGCTCTTATACTTAACAATGATATCCTTGAGCACCTTGTTCATCGCGGTACCCATATGGATATTGCCGTTTGCATAGGGAGGGCCGTCGTGGAGGGTATAGGATGGCTTGCCCTTGTTCTTCTCGGAAAGGGCGTAGTAAAGGCGATCCTGCTCCCACTTATCCAGCATTTCCGGCTCTCTCTGGGGGAGATTGCCCCTCATCGGGAAGTCGGTCTTGGGAAGATTTAGTGTGTTGTTGAAATCCTCTGACATCTGATGTGTCTCCTTGCTTTTTGTTTTATATCTGCTCCGGCATGCCGAAGCGGTGATTTACTTGTTTGAATTTCCATTTTCAAACGGAACGTCGGCTGTGCGTCTCGTCTTCTTCATGGAATTAACGCTGAAGAACGGCGAATCGTCCTGAGACTGCCTGTCCTCCGGCATGGAGCGGAACGGCTCCTCTGCTGCGCCTGCGGTCACTGCGGCGGGCTGCTTTTCAGCCTCGGGCTTTGCAGGAGCCGCGGCAGTCTCGTGAGTTTCAGCAGGCTTTGCCGCCTTCGTAGCAGACTGCTTTGCAGCGGCGGCCTTCGCCCTCTCGGCTTCGCGCTTCTCAGCCTCTGCGGCGGTCTGCCTTATGTACTCGTTCTCGCACATCTCAGGCAGCTTCGCGATAAGATCCATATGTGACTTATATGCGGTCAGCAGGCGGTTTCTGTACTCGTCGGCTTCCTTGCGGGTCTTTTGCAGGATATTCTGCTGTATCTCGGTCTGCTTCTTCATCATCTGGTCGATTTCGTCCGCCTTTGCACGGGCGTCCTTTACCAGCTTGTCAGCTCGCTCGTTCGCCTCTTTCGTCATACGCTTGGCGTATTCGTCGGCGTCGCTCGTCACCTTGTCGGCCTTCTCCTGGGCTTCCTTGAGCTGCTTCTCTACCGCAGCCTTCGTCTCCTCGCGCAGCTTCTCAGCGGCAGCCTTAGACTCGTTCACGATCTGGTTGCCCTGCTTCTGTGCAAGCAGAAGGGCGTCCTTCAGCGCGTCTTCGTCATCGCGGTACTCACGTATCTTGTCGGCAAGCACCTCCAGCTTCCTTTCAAGCTCGTTCTTGTCCTTCTGGAGCTGCGCGAACTCGCTTGAAAGCTCCCTCAAGAACTCATCGACATCATCAGTCTTATAGCCGTTGAAGGTCGCTTTTTCAAAGCGCCTGGACAGAATATCCTTTGCATTCATGCTGATACTTCCCTTCTCTGAATCCCCGGTCTATGCGGGGCGGACATGCGCCGTAATATGTCTCGTCTTTTCAGACGTATTTTTCGATAGTAATGCGGAGCTTCCCCTTGCGGGTCTCTCCGTTGATTCCGGTCAGGCGGTACCTGCCGCTTCCCCGGATTGATAAGATGGTGTTTTCCCTCACCTCTGCGCTTACGTTGGTGCAGGGAGTGTGATCCGCGCTCACCATGCCTGATTTTATAAGAGCTGCGGACTTTTCTCTGGATGTATTCGCCGCGGCAGCAACGATGCAGTCCAACCTCAGCGACGAAACGGTAACGTCCCTTCGCTCCATTTTCTGCTCCGGGAGCGGCTTGGTAATGCCGACCTCCGCGGTAACACCGACTCTGCCTATCCTGTCCACGCGGGAGACAAGTTCAATAGCGGTCTCATAAACGAAAACCACCGCATAGCCCTCCGCGACAAGGATATCCCCGAGCAGCTCCCGCTTTATTTCAAGCGAGAGCAGCGCTCCGAGGAATTCTCTGTGTGTAAGTTTGTCGCTCTTTCGGAAAGTGAAAGTCACCGCCCCCACCGGGAACACGTCCTCCTGGGACATTTCCTGCGCGTACATGCCTTCCAGCACTCCGCAGACAGTTCTTGCCGCACCGTCGTAGCCGCCGAAGAAAGCAAGCTCTCCCCTGACGGCGTACCTTGCGACCGCCGCTTCACGTTCGTTCAGGAACATGGAGAACCGCGGAACGCCTGACTTTACAGCCAGTCTCTGCATATCGGCGATGTGCGCGGAAAGGTAACGTTCTTCCTCGCTGAGCGTACCGGGGTTCATCAGAACTCCTCGCCGTCGAGCATATCTCCGCTGATCTCAACGGTGCTGGGTGTAATGGAATATGTGCACTCGGCAACTCTTACGATCCTGCCGTCGATAGCAGCGCATACGCCTGCCATGAAGTCAACGATCCTCTTTCTGGAATCAACGCTGTTTACCTTCTCAAGGTTGAGAATAACGCTCTTGTTCTCTCTGAGGAAGCGTACCGGCTCCTTCATGATCTCCTCGTACTTTGTGGGCTGAACGATCTTTACGGAAGCGTTCTGGAGAGAGTTGGAAGCCTTCAGGCTGATCACCTTGTCGCTTGTTCTGGGTGCTGAAAAACGAGGTGCATCAGCCTCAGCCTGTGTAACTGCGGAGCTGGTGGTGTCGTAGCCTTCGTCCTCGTAGCCTTCC
>ENA-UOJS01002949-UOJS01002949.1-human-gut-metagenome-genome-assembly--contig:-C74-NODE-2949-length-10565-cov-10.488107_pt1 | contig 10565 bp, 8 predicted proteins | sample MGYA00242355_ERZ723902 | MGnify/ENA metagenome assembly ERZ723902 | reverse complement strand
GTGTATAAATTGTTCTCGTAACATTGATATACAGCTTTTCCTGAGGTATATATTTTGACATCATTATTATACCCCAAACCTGAAAAATTGAAAATCAGCGAGGCTAAATCATCTGACATACAAAATAATTTTATAAATTTGCTATTGATGTTTTTGTAAGCACAACTTAAAATGAAAATCACTTTAATTTCTACAATATGAAAAAAGAAATAATCTCAATTTTATTTATCATTTGCATTGTTAGTTGTGATAATAGTGGAAGTACATCATATACTCCTTCATCGGATACATACTCCACATCATCTTATTCTGTAACTTGCAGAATGTGTAATGGTACTGGTCAAGTTTATAATGATCTTATGGAATACTTTGAAACATGTCCTGCATGCTATGGACAAGGACAAATTCAAGAACCAAGCAGTCAGCCCTCATTCACAGGAAGAGGAGGATGTACAGATTGTAGTTGTCAAAAATTTCAAGGAACTATTAATGACAACTATTGTACGCGTTGTGGACATCCTTGGGGACGTCATAAATAATAATGACATAAAGATATTTTGAAGTTCACAAATTCACACTAAAAAAGATAATTTTATTTATCCTTTAATTCAAGTGAATAATGCAACATCAATAATGTTGTATGAATAGGATAGATTGAAAATGAATATTTTCAAAGTAGCAGAGAAAGAAAACATCTTTCCCAGCAGTTCCTTTGCGGAAAAATTACCGTGATCAATAATTTATTACTGAAAAAGTCGACACATACTTCTGTCCTATCCGATAAATATTTTTCTATTTTTCCTCATACCTAATATCAGCGTTTTTCAAGAAAACGCGGAAGACAACTTACAATTTTTCTTGACTAAATTTTGACAAAATATTTTCGCAAAAGAGATGTGAAGGGATGTTAAATAGGATGTAATAGAGGTCGGTTCGGGCTGTAATGTCTATTGATATACCCTATAACGTAGTCCGGAAGAATACATATTGTGTTCTGATAATGCCCATTTCGCGATGCTATTTAGCCCATATTAGGGTGCGATATGGTGCTTTTCGGCCCATGAAATGGGCCATTTCGCAAGGTGAAATGGTGCTTTTTGCAAAGCGAGGAAATGGCTCTTGAACATAAAGTATTGCTATTCAATGGATTAAGTAAAGTGCTCATAATTCGCATATTTGCGGTCGAGGGAGAGTCTGCTCGCAAATACGCGCTTAATTTTGGGGGTATAGTGGGAAACTGAGACGGGAAAAGCGAAATGTGGTTACAATTTGAAAGTGGGGCATATTGGGGACATTCGGGAAGAAGAGGATGGCGTTTATTAGGGAGCGGAAACGTAGTCGGTCTATTGGAATTAGACTCAGTGGGGTTTTACTGAGGAAAAACAATGTTTTACTGCTTTGTTGTTGAATAAACTTTATACTATTATTGGGATTATAAAGGAGGAAAGTCGGCAGGGACAAATTCGGGAAAACAAGGTTTATATGATTTGTGGGGGCGATTGTTTTTCGATATCTCTTCATAACACAGGAGACGGATTGGATATATCAAAACTTAAAAAACGGTGGTTCTTTATTTTGTCATTGCACTCGCCTTTCACTATCTTTGAATAAGACAGGAGGCGGCTCGGCTATGCCTAATTCTGAAAAACATAGTTTCTCAAATTTGTCATTGCACTCGACTTTTGCTATCTTTGAATAAGACAGGAGGCGGCTCGGCAATAGCATATCTGTAAAAACTTCGTTTCTTTATTTTGTCATTGCACTCGCCTTTTGCTATCTTTCAATAAGATAGGAGGCGGCTCGGCAATAGCAAATCTGTAAAAACTTCGTTTCTTTATTTTGTCATTACACTCGCCTTTCGCTATCTTTTAAGAAGATAGGAGGCGGCTCGGCAATAGCAAATCTGTAAAAACTTCGTTTTTTTATTTTGTCATTGCGCTCACCTTTCACTATCTTTGTACCACAACAAATTAATCTTACGACTATGAAAACAGAATTCGAGAAGATGAGGAGCGGGGAGATGTACCGCTTCGACAGGGGCGAGATATACGAGAGTCTGGTGCATGCCAAGCGGTTGTGCGCGCGTCTGCAGACCATGACGATAAACGATGACGACTACCGAAGCATCATAGAGGAGCTCATACCGGGCATACCTGAATCATCGACAGTGTGTCCGCCGTTCCACTGCGACCACGGCAACGGCATAGTAATCGGGCGCAACGTATTCATAAACTATAACTGCGTGATGCTCGACGGCGGGTGGATACGCATCGGCGACAACGTGAAGATAGGACCGGCGTGTCAGTTATATACTCCCCACCACCCCATTGACTACGTGGAAAGGCGCGAGGAGAAAGAGACGGCCTACCCCATCACCATCGGCGAGGACACTTGGTTGGGCGGCGGGTGCATAGTTTGTCCGGGCGTGACAATAGGCAAGCGCTGCATAATAGGGGCTGGCTCGGTGGTCGTGCACGACATTCCGGACGACTCGCTTGCCGTGGGCAATCCTGCCGTAGTGAAACGCAGCCTTAAATGAACAGGGCGCAGACGCATCCGAGACATCGGTGATGCGTCTGCGCCCTGCGCCTGTCAGAGCGGCGAACAGGCATTCTCAAGCCATCGGCGCTCGTCGGGTTGGAGATACGGCGACAACTTTTCGTAAACACGGCGATGGTAATCGTCGAGCCACGCCCGTTCCTCGTCAGTAAGCATAGATGCTATTATCGGCGTTTTGTCTATAGGACAGAGCGTGAGAGGTTCGAACTCAAGAAAACGTCCGAACTCCGTCTCCATATAGTCTTTCACCATCAGCATGTTCTCGGTCCTCACGCCGAAGCGTCCCGACAGATAGAGTCCGGGCTCGTCGGTAACGGTCATGCCGGGCACGAGCGGTGCCGGACGCCACTCCATGCGTATCTGGTGCGGGCCTTCGTGCACGTTGAGATAGGAGCCCACGCCGTGGCCCGTGCCGTGCAGATAGTTCATGCCCTCGCGCCACATGGCCATGCGTGCGGCGGCGTCGAGCTGAGTGCCTGACGCCCCGTATGGGAACTTCAGGTTCTGCAACTGCAGGTGTCCCTTCAGCACGAGCGTATATACACGCCGCTGCTCGTTGGTCACCGGTCCGAGAGCTATGGTGCGCGTTATGTCAGTAGTGCCGTCGGCATAGTGGGCACCGCTGTCTATTAGTATCAGACCCTCGGGCCTCAACATGGCGTCGCTCGCCGGAGTGGCCTCATAATGCACTATCGCGCCATGCTCCTGATAGCCGGCTATGGTGTCGAACGACAGGTCTCTGTACATCGGGTCGGCGGCGCGCAGCTCGCGCAAGTGCTCGCTGACAGTGATCTCTGTCTGTCCGCCACGCTCCACGGCAGGCTTCAGCCACATGAGGAACCGCACCAGAGCCACACCGTCGCGGATCATTGAGCGGCGGAAGCCTTCGGTCTCGGCGGCGTTCTTAACGGCCTTCATGGCCGGCACGGGCGACGAGTGTCTTATCACGTTGTGCGCCGTGGCCACCTTATAAAGCGTATAATTGGTCTCGTCGGGATCTATCAGGATGTTGTATTCGGGATATTTCTTCAGTCCGCGCGCCACGTTGGCGTAGTCGTCAATCGCCACACCGTCGGCCTTCAACTCACCGACAATCTGCGGCGAGAGTTTCTTACGGTTGATGAACAGCGTTGCCCTGTCCTGCGCTATGAGCAGATAGCTCACGAACACCGGGTTGCAGTGAACGTCGGTTCCGCGCAGGTTGAGTGTCCAGGCAATGTCGTCGAGTGCCGACATGAGCATTCCGTCGGCATGCACCTCGCGCAGTGCGGCACGTATGCGGCGCAGTTTGTCGGCACGGGTCTCGCCCGCATACCTTATGTCGTGCACGCAAACCTCACCCTCAGGCACAGTCGGACGGTCGGTCCATATCTCCTCAAGAACATCGAGATTGGTGCGCACGGTTATTCCTCCAGCCCTTCGCAGGTCGGCGATGAGAGCCTCAGCCATTGTCGTGCTGCAGCTCATGCCGTCGATGCCTATCTCTGTCGATGCCGCGCCTTGCAGCTGCGAGGCAATCCAGCGGGCGGGTGTGGGCGTGCCCTCCACCTTTTCTTTCATGAGCACGAACTCAGTATTGCGCAACTGTTCTTCGGCTGCCAGGAAATAGCGCGAGTCGGTCCACAGCGCGGCAGCATCCATAGTGACCACCGCCAAGCCCGCCGAACCGTCGAAACCCGATATCCATTTGCGTCCCTCCCAGCGCGACGGCACATACTCACTGCCGTGCGGGTCGGTACTCGGAAACACGAAAGCGGCGAGGTGTTCGCGCCTCATCACCTCACGCAGACGTCCGAGTCTTTCTTCTATGACGTTTTCCATAAATTTCCGTTATTGGTTTAGTGTTATTGCAAACTTACAAAATTTATTCCTATTAACGGCTTATACATTATATATTTTAACGCGCGCGAAGATTTCATACCGTCTCATCCGGCCGGCGGCATCATGCTCCGGACATCATCATAGAATCTGCAGCGCGACGCATAAAAGACATTTTCGGCATCTTTTCGGCTCAGGATGAATGATTTATCGGAAAAAATCACTATCTTTGAAAACATAAACATAAGTCTCTGGCGGTAGTGCACAACACATAAGGACACGCCAAGCTTATCGCTCCAAACCTAGGGAATGTTTGTTATAATAAAACTATTACACATACTTAACAATTAATTACATCCATTATGAACATTAAAAAAACCAGACAACTTATGTTGTCCGCTACTGCCGCACTGCCGGTGGTGGCTGCCGCACAGGCCGAGGACCAACGACCGAACATCATGATAATCATGGTGGACGACATGGGATACTCTGATCTCGGATGCTTCGGCGGCGAGATAAACACGCCCAACATCGACGCGCTCGCAAGCAACGGTATGCGCTTCACACAGTTTTTCAACGCCGGACGAAGCTGTCCGTCGAGGGCCGCACTGATGACCGGACTATACGCCCAGCAGGCGGGCATCATGGGAATGGGACAGAGTCTGAACAACGAATGTGTCACCATACCCGAGGTTCTCAAGACCGCAGGCTATCACACGGCCATGAGCGGCAAGTGGCATCTGTCGCTCACGCAGGGCATAGGCAACAATGCCGACCAGATGGCGTGGCTGTCGCATCAGAACACATTCGACAACCGGCCGTTCGCTCCGGTGGAGACCTATCCGTGCAACCGCGGGTTCGACGAGCATTGGGGCACCATATGGGGCGTAGTAAACCACTTCGACCCGTTCTCACTCGTGCACAACGAGGAACCGATATACACCGACGCGATACCGTCGGACTTCTATTCCACCGACTTCATAACCGACAAGACAATAGACATGCTCGACGACCTGAAATCGGAAGACGAGCCTTTCTTCATGTACGTGGCATACAATGCGCCACACTGGCCGTTGCACGCCAAGCCGGAGGACATAGCAAAATACAAGGGCATGTATGACGAAGGATGGGACGTGCTGCGCGAGAAACGCTACGCACGCATGGTGGAACTCGGACTGATAAGTCCTGAACAGACGCCTGTATCGCGCAACGAGTCGGGACGACTCTGGGAGAACGAGACCGACAAGGAGTTAGAGGCGGCCAACATGGAGGTGCATGCGGCCATGATAGACTGTGTGGACCAGGGTGTGGGACGCATAATACAGAAACTCAAGGACACAGGTGAATATGACAACACCATCATCATATTCTCATCAGACAACGGCGCTTCGTCGGAGAATTACAGCATAGGCGAGTTCGACAGACACGACCGAACACGCGACGGACAGATGGTGACCCACAACTCGAGAACACCGGGCGACGAGCTGTCGTACAACTATCTCGGCACGGGATGGGCAGGAGCCATCAACACACCGTTCCGCTACTGGAAGGCGGAATCGTTCCACGGAGGCATCGCCGCCCCGACCATCGTGCACTGGCCGGCAGGAATGAAGAGCGGACGCGGCACGATAGTGAACGAGCCTTGCCACTTCATCGACATCATGCCGACATGCATCTCGCTTGCAGGCGCCGAATATCCTACGACATACAAGGGCCACAACATTCATCCGCTCGCAGCCGAGGGCCGCAGTCTGTTGCCTCTTATAAGCGGCGAGGGCGAATGGAACGGCGAGCGCACACTGTTCTGGGAGCACGAGAACGGACGCGCCGTACGTGTAGGCAACTGGAAGATGACATCGCTGCGCAACGGTGGATGGCAGCTGTTCGACCTGTCAACAGACTATTCGGAGACCAACAACGTGGCGGCCGAGCATCCTGACAAGGTGAGAGAACTGAAGACGCTGTGGAACAACTGGGCTAAAAGCGTGGGACTGACCGTCGAGGAAGACATGCCCGACACGGAGAAAGAACTGCTGTTCTACTACCCGTTCGACGGTGACCTGAAAGACAAATCGCCGAACGACTACGCGCTCACCTCAAACGGACACAGCTTCGACGAAGGCAAGTTCGGACAGGCTCTGTCGCTCAACGGCAATGCCCAGTATCAGGATTTCAACACCACCGGTACCGTAGATACAAAGAATACGCAATATACTATATGTGCATGGGTTTACGATGAAGAGACTGCCGTGCCCACATCGGGTGCTGTGGAGAACGGCAATTACTTCCGCGATGAGATTCTGCTTGCGCAAAAAGACAACAGCGGAACGGGCCGAATATTGCTCTATACGCGCCTTGAAACACCCACGGCAGGCGGCGACACAAGATACTTCTTCAACAATTTTCTCGGCAACCGGCACAATCCGGCATCCGACGGTTCATTCAAACGGGGTGTATGGCAGCACGTAGCAATAGTGTGCAATCCGGCAGACCGCACCGTGACTTACTACATCAACGGTGAGCGTGACCGCACTGTCTCAACCAATGCGTTCGAAGCCTGCAAGGGAGGTTTCCGCATAGGCGGACACAAAAACAACAAAGACTACTGGCACGGAAAGATAGATGAGCTGTACTTCTTCAAAGGTCTGCTGTCAGCAGAAGAGATTCGTGACGTACGCGACAACGCATATCTCACCGACGGTATAGACAAGGCCGAGGCGTCAGACAGCCGTGTTGTTTTCGACAACAGCACATGCACGCTCCGCACACTCGACGGAAGCACGATGAAAAACGTGACACTCCACTCGCCAGCGGGGCAAAAATTAATTGATATTACAGACAGATCACGCATCTCGCTCAAGGATTTCCCAAAAGGAATATACATTGCGAACGTCTCTGATTATAACGGAGGCAATCTGTCATTAAAAATCACACTTTAGTCTGTCAGAACTGCTCCGACGCAGTAAAATACAAGCATTGAAAGGCGAAATTTTCTTTATCGCCTTTCAATTTTCCCTCTATCTGCATTCATATTTTATTATCATAAAAGTAAATAACAATATAATTCCTGCGCAATTTAGAACAGTAAAAAGCACGAAACGGAGTCTTTCGGCGTGAAAATGTATTATTTTTAAGACATAGATTGAACTATTCTTCTAATTTAAGACCCAAAAGTTAAATACTGAATGAATTATTCTGTTATCATAAAAATGGTATTTTTCAATAGCCGCTATCGATTTTTCCGTTAGCAAGATATTCCACACCCTTTGTCAAAGTCATACCTTTGCGACGTCTTAAAAAAATTATGACTATGAATGTTTATATTATCACATGGGCTGTAATCGTAGGATTTCTGTTCCTGACATTTGTTTTCAGAATTATCGAAAACTTCCGCAAGGAATGTAACGACAAAGAGCATAATCCTCATTTTTTCGAAATAAGCAAGGAAGACGAACTGTTCTATTGCCCGGGCGACGAAAATCTTATAGATGAACCTGAATACATGTAATCAGCAGGCAGACGCAAACAGTCTGCCTACCACCAAGGAAGTCTGCATGTTTCTTTCCGATTATGCAGCATGGCTTATGGGTTGCGGTGCCACTTGTGCACGCATAGAGAAAAACATACGCCGCATGTCGGAAGCATTCGGAAAAGAGTCGGACATGGCAGTAATGCCTGCACACATCCACTTGTCTGTATGGAACAAGGAGCACACCGATTCATACAGCAACATCAAAAGAATCCACAAGTGTGGCATCAGTTTCAACATCAACACCAAACTGAGCAAACTCAGCTGGGATGTTGCGGACGGACGCGCCGACTTCAAGCAAGCATGCAGCAAGTTTGAAGAAATCACCAAGACCAAACCGGAGAATCAACGGATGGTCCTTCTGTTGGCCTCACTGGCCAACGCTGCCTTCTGCCGCCTGTTCGGAGGCGACGCAGCAGCCATGCTCATTGTCTTTATCGCCACACTTGCAGGCTACAGACTCAAACAGATAATGCTAAGTGAGAAACTTGATACACGCCTCACTTTCTTCTGTTCTGCATTTTTTTCTTCTGTAATATGCACCGGAAGCCACATCTTCGGATGGGGAAACACACCTGAGATAGCAGTCGGAACAAGCGTGCTCTATCTTATTCCAGGTATTCCGTACATCAATTCGGTCAGCGATATGCTTGACGGTCACTACATCTGCATGTTTGGCAGACTGACCGACGCCATTGTTCTCACAGCATCACTCTCGGCAGGCTTATGCGCCGGAATGTTGCTCATGAATCTCAGCCTATTCTGATCTCGGACATGACATTATGTTGCCAAACGGACAAAAGGCAACATATGTCTATATATTTTTTTAACAGAAAACTTCAAAATAAAGTATTATGCTTTTGCAAATATTGCAGGACGGATTCTTCGCAGCAATCGCTGCCATTGGTTTCTCAAGCATCAGCAACCCGCCCCACCGCACTTATCTGTATTGCGCCATCACGGCTGCGATAGGCCATTCAGTGAGGTTCATACTCATGAATAACGGTCTGTTCCAGACACACATCATATTGGCAAGCACCATCGCCGCCTTTGTCATCGGCTTCGTTGCCGTATTTTTCACACGGTTCACCAAGAGTCCGGCAGAGACTTGCTTCTTCCCGGCACTCCTGCCTATGATTCCCGGAATGTATGCTTACCACACAATCGAGGCTTTGGTGATGTGTCTTTATCACAGCGATGAGCCTGTGTTCAACCATTATCTGTATCTGTTGACATACAACGGATTCACGTGTTCGTTCATAATTATCGGCATGGTGGTCGGTGCTACGATACCGGTCTTCCTGCTAAAAAAGATATCTTTTCAAGCAACAAGGTGATAAATATTGTATCTTTGCATACATAACACATCACCACGTGACGCAATCACGCAAGCAAAAAAGGAATAACTATGGAACTCAGACAGCTGAAATACTTCGTCAAGGCAGCCGAAACGCTCAACTTCTCTGAAGCTGCGAAGGCTCTGTTCATAACACAAAGCACACTCTCACAGCAGATAAGACAGCTCGAGCAGGAGATGAACGCGCAACTGTTCATGCGCAACAGCCACAACGTGAGCCTCACGGAAGCCGGCGAAGAACTGCTGCCCTACGCACGCAACACGCTCCACTCTGCCGACACTTGCCTTGAGCGCATACACGATCTGCAGCACATGCTTACCGGAACGCTCAACATCGGAGTGACATTCACGTTCAGTCCGATTCTCACCGAGACGCTCATGACTTTCATGAAACAGTATCCGCAGGTGAAGCTTAACATCTGTTATGAGCCCATGACCAACCTTATGGAGAAGCTCGGACACCGCGAGCTCGACTTCGTCCTGGCGTTCAAACCGACAACCCACTACGATGAGATAGAGTCGCACGTGCTCTTCGGCAACCATCTCGCAGCCGTCGTGCAGGACAATCATCCGCTGGCACAACACGACATGGTGACTCTCGACGAGCTGACACACTACGACATAGCTCTGCCTTCGAAGGGTCTGCAGGCCCGCAACGCCTTCGACAGACTGTCGTCCGGATTCCAGGACAAGCTGAAAGTGCGCATCGAGCTGAACGAGGTGAACATTCTGCTCAAGCTGATACGCCAAAGTCAGATGGTGACCATACTCTCCGAGGCCACCATACACAACGAACAGGGCGTAAAAGCCGTGTCGCTCGACATGCCCGGAAACGGAATGGAAGGCTGCGTACACGTGCTGAAGAATGTCTATAGAAAACGCTCCGCGCTTGAATTCATGCGTCTGCTGAGCGAGTCTAACGCCATACGCGAACGACTGCGCGACTGGCTCTAAGCCTGTACATATAAGGAATAAACCAAAATTCATACATAACCAGTCAACCTCTGAGGGGTTGTTAATGCGCCATCCACACTGTGAATGGCGTGTTTTTGTTAAAAAATCTTATATATTCAAGCATATAGAGTTACAACTTAACGAATAAGTTGTTAACTTTGCAGCCGTAAAAAGAATACACCTATTCATAAGATTATGAAAATGAATTTATCAAGGATAACGATTCTTTACGCAAATAAAATACATCGTTTCCACCATTGGGGTGTCGCTGCCATAATTTGATTGGCGGCCTCTATAATCCGCAAATCCAAATTTTCGCCGAATTCGAAACGAAGCGTCCATTTTTCG
>ENA-UOJS01002948-UOJS01002948.1-human-gut-metagenome-genome-assembly--contig:-C74-NODE-2948-length-10566-cov-8.038246_pt1 | contig 10566 bp, 8 predicted proteins | sample MGYA00242355_ERZ723902 | MGnify/ENA metagenome assembly ERZ723902 | reverse complement strand
GGATTGTTTGATTAATATTAATTTGTCCCGATTTTAACGGGACACTAATGATTTTATTCAATAAGGATAGGCAATCCGGTAAGTTCTGAAAGCCTTTTTCCGTTTAATCTTGAATGAAACATTCTGCTTGTCGCGGCGACCTATCTTGTCGTGGACATTTACACAAAACTCATAACTTCCGTTAGCTTTTAGGCTGGGGAGCAATGCCTTACCTACCTTTTTATTCTTGTAATACACATAAAAGAACGATTTCTTGAGTAGCGTATCACCGTTGTTACAGACTTTAATCTTCAACCTCGTATCCCCTCCCTGAAGTATTCCGAATACAGGCGGATAAATTGTAATTTTATCCAGCAAGTTCGATGGATCGTTCATCGTAACAAGTTCGAAATAGTTTTTGTAAGGTGCCGAGTTTTGGGCATCTATGCCACGTGTAAAGCATGCAGCTACGAGCACTGCAAGCACAATCAAACCCTTTTTCATATCCCATCTAATTTGTTTTTGCCTATGTTTCTTTTGCTAATCGATTTTAAAATTAAAAATAATATCCGTTCGTTGTAACATATCAGTACTTATGGAACACTTTTTAAGCGTTTTTTTAAGAGTGTTCACTTTTGTTGGCTGTTGGGCTATTTCTGATAGCAATAATTGCTATCTTCGTATCAATTTTATAGGAAAAAATAATTTTAACAGACTTCGATGACATGAAACTGACTTATATCTTTCACAGCGGCTTTGCCTTCGAAACAGAGCGGTGCATGCTGGTATTCGATTACTGGATGGATCCGTCCGGCGTTATGCCGCAACTGCTGAAGACATCGAAACCGATGTACGTATTCTCCAGCCACTTCCACGAAGACCATTTCAACCGGCAAATCTTTGCGTGGCGGCAGACGAAACCCGACATCGTTTACATTCTCTCGAAAGACATCCTGAAACATCGCCGCGCACAGAAGGAAGAGGCCGATGCCTGGCTCGCCAAAGGTGCCACATGGAGCGACGGACTGGTTCGTGTTACGGCAACCGGAAGTACCGACAGCGGCGTGTCGTGGATCGTGGAAACCGACGGTAAGCGGATCTTCCATGCAGGCGATCTGAATAACTGGTACGCCCGTTTCCTGACCGACGACTATCACGGCGGACTGGTGTATAGTGCCGAGACAGGAACTGACGTGAATCCCGAAAAGGAAGAGAAGCGCTTTTTAGGGGAACTGAAAGATATCCGGAAAATAACGGACAGTTTCAGCGTAGCCATGTTTCCGGTAGACGGTCGTATCGGCAACGGCTATACTCGTGGTGCCCGTCAGTTTATCGACATGTTTCGGGTAGGATTGCTCGTCCCCATGCACTTTGTGGCAAGCGGATTTGAGTCGGCCTGGCGCATGAAAGAGTTTACAGATGCCAAGAATATCCCTTTCTGGTGCATCGGTCGGGAAGGGGAAAGTATTGAATTTTAAAGGAAAAATAGTTTACAGAATAAGATGAAGCGGATAGAAGTTGTAGCGGCAGTAATTTGTCGCGAAGGAAAGTATTTTGCCACCCAGCGAGGCTATGGCGAATTTAAGGACTATTGGGAATTTCCCGGCGGAAAGATAGAAGCAGGCGAGAGCCGGGAGGAAGCCTTGAAACGCGAGATACGGGAAGAGCTGGACACGGAAATCAGTGTCGATTCGTTCCTCACCACAGTAGAATGTGATTACCCTGCCTTTCATCTCACGATGCACTGCTTTCTGTGCTCCGTCCGTTCCGGTCATCTGGTGCTGAAGGAACACGAAAATGCTGCCTGGCTGAGCCGGGAGGAGCTGGGTTCTGTGGACTGGCTGCCGGCAGATGTGGAGGTGGTGAAGAGGTTGGTGGTAGAGAAGAAAAGATAGGATTGACGAGAATTTGAGCCATTAATGAGCCATTAAATAAGCCATTAAATGAGGCTATAAATAAGACAAGCGGTTATGTGTTGACAGAGAAAGGTAAAGCCTTTGTAAAATCATTAAATGAATAGCCGCGGAAGAATGTATCCTGTCTTTCACCTCACGATGTACTGCTTTCTGTGCTTCGTTCGTTTCGGCCATTTGGTGCTGAAGGAAGGCGAAAATGCTGCATGGCTGAGCTGGGAGGAACTTGGTCCTGTAGACTGGCTTTGGTAGATGTGGAGGTGGTGATGAAGTTAGTGGGGAAAAGTTATAAAGGATGTACAGAAATAGGTAGAATTATTGATGATTTTATTACTTTTGTCAAATATCGATAAAACGTTTTTATGTAGTCTAATTTTATAGTAAAAGATATACGTATAGACTGAGGTAATACGAGTTACAAAAAAATAAGAATAAGAATGGCTAATAAAAATATAACTCCTATTTTGAATAATCCTTATGAAGAACCTAAGTGGCATTATGATGTTACGCTTGAAGGTAATCTTGATTATTCAAGAATATTGGAAGGAAGAAGGCCATACGCTGCTAATCTTACAGTTATGCCTAATCCTTCACCAGTAAAATCTTTATTTTCAGCTGAAGATATTCCATTGGAAGATGAAAATGCAAATTTCATAAATGGAATTAGGAAGGTAGTCAAAGAGTGGAGGGAACAAAACTATCCTAAAGTAACTAGAGCGTCACGTGACCTTTTGACCTATTGGTTTTTGAATCCTGAAAGAGAACTCAATAAATCTCTTTTCTTTTGTCAGAGAGAAGCTATAGAAACTGCTATTTATTTGAATGAGGTTGCGCCTCGTGATCCAAACCTTGGAAGAAGTATCCTTCATGAATTGGATATGCGTCGGGAAACTATATCTGATAAATATGAAGATATTTTGCCACGTACAGCATTTAAGATGGCAACAGGTACCGGAAAAACTGTTGTAATGGCAATGCTTATTCTGTACCATTATATTAACAAGAAAGAAAATCCTCAAGACATACGTTTTGCAGACCATTTTTTAGTTGTAGCCCCAGGTATCACAATTCGTGATAGACTTGGTGTGCTTTATATTGATGGTTCCGGTAAATCTACTTATGATAAGCTAGATTATTATCATCAAAGGGAGCTTATCCCTGAAAAGTATGCTCGTTTACTTGGGGGTCTTAATTCTGTTATTACAATTACCAATTATCATCAGTTTGAGCCGAAGGTATATACAGGTAAGAAAGCAAGTCCATTTGATGGAAAACTTAAATATGAAAATGGTGATATGGTTAAGCAAAAGGATAAAGAAGAATTTACTTCTGTCCTTTCTCGATTGCTTGGAAAAAATATGAAGGGCAAACGTATTGTTGTAATCAATGATGAAGCGCACCATTGTTATCTTCCTAAAGATACAGGCTCAAAGAAAAAATCTGAGGAAGAGCAGGAAACAGATGAGGAAAATAAAAAAGCGATGGTGTGGTATGAAGGATTGCGTCAAATGAAACGACTTGGTTATAAAGTACAGGAAGTTTATGATCTTTCTGCCACCCCTTATTACTTGAAAGGTTCGGGGTATATGCCTTATTCGTTGTTTCCTTGGGTTGTAAGTGATTTTGGACTTGTTGATGCGATTGAAAGTGGACTCGTTAAAATTCCATTTTTGCCAACAATGGATTCATCGCACGATTTGGATGAACCTAAGTTGCGTAATATATATCAACATATTAGTAAGGAACTACCAAAAAAAGGACAGAGAAAGGTAAAAAAAGAGGCTAAAGAAAATGAGGAAGAACGACCCGTGGGAGAGAAGGCGCCTAATCTTCCATCCCTATTAAATCTTGCCTTAGAACAATTTGTTAAAGATTATGAAGACTATAACAATGGAATAAGGCAGGCTAATGAATCTGTAAAAAATCTTTTTACTGCCCCTCCTGTATTTATTGTTGTGTGTAATAATACGACAGTATCAAAAGAGGTATTTAAATATATGGCAGGCTATGAAACTGTGGATAATGAAGGAAATACAGTTTATGTAGATGGCCATTTTGACATATTTTCTAATTATAAAAATGGTATGCCTATAAAAAGGCAACCTTCACTTCTTATTGATAGTATTGCGATTGATGAAGCTGGATCAATTATAGACGATGAGTTTAAAAAGGTTTTTGCGGAAGAAATTCATCAATTTAAAAAAGAGTATGCTATACTTCATGGATCTGGAAGTGCTGATTCTCTTTCAGATGGAGATATTCTGAGAGAAGTTGTAAACAGCGTTGGAAAGCAAGGTAAATTAGGACAAGATATACGTTTAGTTGTTTCTGTATCGATGCTTACTGAAGGGTGGGATGCAAATACAGTAACACATATTTGTGGGGTTCGCGCTTTTGGTTCTCAACTTCTTTGTGAACAGGTTGCAGGGCGTGCATTACGTCGTCAGAATTACGATCTTGTACCATACGATAAGGATGGTAACGAGATCGAACAGAAGAATATAAAGAAATACAAAAAGGAAAATATAACTTGGAAATTTCCACCTGAGTATGCTCATATTATTGGTGTTCCCTTTAAAACATTTAAAGGGGGAACTGCCGGTACTCCGCCACCGCAAAAGCCAAAAACTGTCATTCGGGCGCTTGACGAAAGAAAAGGTTTTGAGATTAAGTTTCCTAATATAGTTGGTTATCGTAGTGAAAATATAATGGGACGGATAGAGGCCGATTATACCGATGAGCCGAAATTTAAACTTAATTTCACTCAAATTCCAGAAGAAACAATTTTATCAACTCCTATAGGAGAGGATTTTAAGCTTTTAAAGAAAGACTATCGTGAACTCCGTGATGCCCAAGTAGTTTATGTCCTTACACAAAGATTGATTCAGCAGTATTATACAGATCATGAAAAAGGACGTGAATTTTAGCTATTCGGTCAATTGAAACGGGTTGTAGAAACATGGTATAACTCTCAAGTAGAGATTATAGGTGGAGATGGTTCTATGGAAATGCGTCGTTTAGTTATTTTTTGGAATCAGAAAGAAACTGCTACCTCAATTTATGAAGGAATCAGGAGGGCAAATGCAGATAAAGAAAAAATAAAGGCTATATTAAATTATTATAATCCAACTGGAAGTACGCGGTATGTGTATGGTGTTACATCAAAAGGTGTTTATCCTACAAAGAAAAGTCATGTGAATTTTGTGGTGGCTGATACGGATTCATGGGAGCAAATTGCGGCCAAGACTCTTGAAGAATTGCCACAGGTGGTTCGTTATGTAAAGAACCATTTTCTTGATTTTAAGATTCCATATCTGGTTGGAGCTGCAGAACACACATATATTCCAGATTTCATAGCAGTAGTTAAGACTGAAAGTGGCAAAGAGTTAAATCTTATTATTGAGATTTCCGGTTTGTCGAATGACAGATTGGGACATAAAGACTTCAAACGGAAGTATGTCAATGAGTATTGGTTGCCTGCTGCCAATAATCTTGAGACATACGGCCTTTGGGATTTTGTAGAAGTCTCAGACATCGATAACATAAAAGCAATTCTCATTCATAAAATCAATTCATTATGAGCAATAAGAACAACAATATATCTCCTGTAGGAGCTATCAAGCACGAAAATGAGCATCGTGCATCTATTCCTACAACCGAACTTGCTGGGGAAGAATCTTTAGTTGCGGAAAATATGTCACCTGAAGGCCAGTATAAACAGTTTAAGCATGGATTTGACCGTGGTCGTGATCCTGAACTTTATTGGCTAGGTAAATATAAGAATGATAATGAAGACACTCAATCTTCAGATCTTCGTGTTGATACTCGTTCATTATATCGCCATGAGGAAATTCGTCCTGAAATGCTTATTAGTCAGCTGTATTCATTAAAGACTGATGAAAAAGCGGCCAGTATGGCTTCACTTTTTGGTAATGATATGCCCCAAACTGTATATGAAGATGAACTTCAACGAATTACAGAATATTATCAGCATAATGCAGATTGGCGCAACCGGTTAATTCAGGGTGATTCTCTTTTGGTAATGAATTCTTTACTGCAACGTGAGGGGATGGCTGGTCGTGTACAAATGGTGTATATCGATCCTCCATATGGCATTAAGTATGGTTCTAACTGGCAGATGAAACTAAACAATCGTGATGTAAAAGATAATGATGAGTCTCTGACAGGAGAGCCGGAAATGATTAAAGCTTTTCGTGATACTTGGGAATTGGGAATTCATAGTTATTTGTCTTATTTGCGTGATCGCCTTGTTTTGGCTCGTGAACTTTTGACCGAGTCAGGTTCATGCTTTGTGCAAATTTCGGATGATAATGTGCATTTGGTTAGAAGTTTGATGGATGAAGTGTTTGGGAGTGAGAATTTCTTTTCGATGATTACATTTCGAAAAGCTGGATCATTAGGAAGTTCTGGTTTATTTGGTGTTATAGATTATATCCTTTGGTATTGTAAAGATATTGAGCATGTTAAATATAGACAACTTTTTGAGAAAAAACCATTAGGAAGTGGATCAATGTATACATGTTTAGAATTAGAGAATGGTACTAGACGTACAATGACTAAAGATGAAAAAGATAAACCTTCTTTAATTCCTAAAGGAGCAAGGCCTTTTAGATATGATAAATTGGAATCGAGTGGATATACTCCTTCCTGTATGTTTGATATTGAAATCAATAATGAAATATATAAATGTGGAAAGAGGAGTTGGAAAACTAATAAAAAAGGGGTTAATCGTTTATTGGAATTGAATAGAATTGCAGTCCCAGGTAAAACGCCTTGCTATGTGTTATTCCACGATGATTTTCCATTTATAACATTAAGTAATTTATGGAATGATACTACTGGAGCGACCGATATTCAATATGTATGCCAAACATCGATTAAACCTATTCAACGCTGTATGTTAATGTGTACCGACCCAGGCGATTTAGTTCTTGACCCAACCTGCGGTAGTGGTACAACTGCATACGTTGCAGAACAATGGGGGCGTCGTTGGATAACAATAGATACATCCCGAATTGCTCTTAACATCGCCAAGAAACGACTAACTACAGCCGTATTTCCCTATTATGAGTTATTTGACAAGGTAAACGGTAATATCCGTCAAGGATTTGTCTATAAGAAAGTTCCACATATCACGCTAAAATCATTGGCAAATGACCTTGAACCAGACGAAGAAATTTTGTATGACCAACCAAAGGAAGACAAAAAAAAGATTCGTGTGGCAGGGCCTTTTACCGTAGAAACTTTGCAAAGTTTCAATGTAGTTAATCCGGATTGTATCGGTGAAGAAGAACGAAATGAGACAGAAGATTTTCAGGAAAGAATATTTGCTCATCTCAAATCATCTGGCATACGTAATGGAGCAAAAAATGAGCAGGCTATATTTTATAACATAGAAACTGTAGCTAATCCATATCTTAATGCTAAAGGGTATTATAAAGATGCAGAAGGAAAAGAACGTTTAGCTTATTTTTACATTGGGCCTAAGTTTGGTACAGTAAGTAAACGTGCTGTGAGTGAAGCATTGAAGGAATTTCGTGGTATAGCTCTTAATGAGGGTGCATCGTGGTTGTGTGTGCTTGGTTTTTCATTTGAAGATAATATCAATGAAAAAGATTATAAATTAGGTTCGTTTGTGGTAAGTAAAGTCCGTATGCATGATGATCTTATGCAAGACGGGTTGCTTAAAAAAGATAAAGGTGCTGGTGCATTTATTACAATTGGGGAACCGGATATTGCAATCGTTGAAGATGAAGGAGGAGATACAGTTCATGTAGAAATTCAAGGATTGGATATTTATGATCCAATTAAAGACATTGTCAAGCCTCGCTCTGTAGAAGATATTGCCTATTGGGAAATTGACGATGATTATAATGGAGAACAATTTATTGTTAGAGGTTTGCATTTCTGTGGTGGCTCAAAGAAGGAATTCGATGCTTGGAAAAAAGGTTTGAAATCTGTTGCTCCTAAAGCTACAAAAAAGAACGCAGAATCAACCTTGCATCTTCATCTAAATGAAGAACTTTGGGACACTCTTTATGATTTTCGAAGCCAGCCTATCGAAAAACGACAGGGGCGTAAAATAGCGGTTCGTGTAATTTCCCAGTTTGGAGAAGAGTCAACAAAAGTACTTACAATTTGAGAAAGAACAATATGGAATTATCAATAATGGAACAATTATGTTTCAATACAGTACGTATTGAAACATTAGATATTAATAAAAATAGTTTTTCTGGTACGGGTTTTTTCTTTAACCTTTCTATTGATGGTGAGCAAGTACCTCTACTTGTTACAAATAAACATGTAGTGGAGGGTATGATTAGTGGAAAATTTGTTCTGACAGAAAAAGATGAAGAAGGAAATCCTATTTATAAACAACATTATCCAATTGAAATTGGAGCAGGCTTTGACAAATTTTGGATAAAGCATCCTGATCCATATGTAGATTTATGTGCATTACCAATAATGCCTTTTTTAGACTTAGTCTATAAAAAATCAAAGAAAACGTTCTTCTTTAAATTTTTCGATAACTCATTAATACCAAATTTAGAACAATTATCTGAAATTGATATAGCTGAGGAAGTTTTTATGATTGGATATCCAAATGGATTGTGGGATTCTGTAAATAATATGCCTATTGTTAGGCGAGGAACAATGGCTACAAATATTTCCCTTAATCACAATGATAAACGCGAATTCGTCATAGATGCAGCTTGTTTCCCTGGATCGAGTGGTTCTCCCGTTGTTCTTTTTAATAAAGGTGGTTATACTGATAAAAAAGGTAATCTTAATTGGGGTAAAGGACGTTTAATGCTTCTCGGAATTCTATACGCGGGTCCACAATTGACGGTTACTGGTGAAATTAAAATTGTGACAGTACCGAATTTTCAACAAAAGCCATTAGCAGTATCTCATATCCCAAACAATTTGGGATATATTATTAAGTCTGATGCCATATTGGATTTTGTGCCACTTTTAAAACCTTTAATAGCTAATAGTTAAAGTAAAAGTATATGACTTTTTCTGTTTTTATTGAGAAAATGCTTCTTTCTTCTATGATGGAGAAATGAAAGAAATTGAATACGATGGATATAACAATAAAAAACTTAAAACAACTGATTCAGTCGTCTCACATAAATTTCTTATATGGGTCAGGTTTGTCACGCAATTATTTATCTACATTGGGCAATATTGAAAAGTTGTTGACTGACACTTCTGAGTTAACGATCGAGGACAAATTGAAAAATATAATAAAAGCTTCATTGTTTGCGACATACGTAGAGACTGTTATGGAACCTTGTTTACCGGAGAAGATAAAAGGAAATCAAGGTGAGTATGATAAAACCTTTCAAGAATATGTTCGTTTTTTAAATTCTATAAATCATATCATATCTCGTCGTAATGTAAATTTGATTGATAAACAAATCAATCTATTTACTACCAATATAGATGATTTTATGGAAAAAGCAGCAGAAAAGACAATGGTTGAGTTTAATGATGGTTTTAAAGGGCATATAGAACCAGTCTTTAGTGAGGATTCTTTCTCTACCATAAAATCTAAATCAAGTACATTATATCAAAATAATTCGCCTATTCCAGTTTTCAATTTGTTGAAAATACATGGCTCAATAAATTGGATGACTAAAGATAATTCTGAAATTACTTATGATGCTAAACTTTCATTGATAAGGGATCTTTCTGAAGCGTTAAATGAACAGTTTAAGAAGCAACTTATTGAAATAACAGATAAATCAAAAAATGAAGAATTAGGAATAAAAGCCTCAGAGAATGATTTACTTTATGGTGAAGGTGGTTATAATCATTTTAATCAACTTTATTCAAAATTGGTTATGATTAATCCAACAAAGGCAAAATTCAGGGAAACTGTGATTGATTATCATTTTTATGAGTTAATGAGAATCTATTCCAATGCATTGGAAAGAAGTTCATCCTTACTCATTGCTGCCGGTTTTTCTTTTGCCGATGAACACATTGCAAATATAACAATGAGGGCGGCTAATGCAAACCCAACATTACAAATCATTGTCTTTGCTTATAATGAACACGCAAAAGAGGAAATAAAATCTATACTGGGGAAGAAAGGAATATGCAATAATAATATTTTTATTATTTCTCCTCAGGATTTTAGAGATGCTGAAGTTAGAGATAATCCTAATACAAAGGAATTTGACGGCCTTGAATGTTTTGATTTTAAATCTATCAATGATTTTGTATTTGATAAACTTGTTTCAATTATCTGACATTTATATTATGAATAACTCTTCAGAGCATTATTTGCAGAAACTTTCTATTTTCAGAATAGGTGAAGTTTATTCTGTTGATGGACGTACTGTGCGGATTAAGGTTGACAGAGATAAGAACCTGTCACATCTAATTTATCAAGGAAATCTTATTAAGAATGTTTCAGTAGGGAGTTACTTGAAAATTCTGAAAGGTTTTGATATAATTGTCTGTCAGGTTGAGTCTGAATATATAAAAGAAGCTGATGAGTTTAATCCTGCATATCACAATAACTCAGAAGAATTTTCACGTTTTTTGAATGTAAAACTGGTAGGATTCTTTTGCGGAAAGGAATACTATTGCATATTCCGGCGGATACCCGTTCAGCATTTCCGGTGATATCCGTTCAGTC
>ENA-UOJS01002939-UOJS01002939.1-human-gut-metagenome-genome-assembly--contig:-C74-NODE-2939-length-10594-cov-15.369864_pt1 | contig 10594 bp, 11 predicted proteins | sample MGYA00242355_ERZ723902 | MGnify/ENA metagenome assembly ERZ723902 | reverse complement strand
CGCATTCCGCCGTGCCGCAGATATAGCCGCCGATGGGGGCCAGTCCGCCGCCGGGGTTTTTGATCAGGCTGCCGACGATCATGTCCGCGCCCACGTCCGACGGCTCGGCCCGCTCGACAAATTCGCCGTAGCAGTTGTCGACCATGCACAGAACGTCCGGCCTGCACTGCTTGCAGAACGCGATCAGCTCCCCGATCTGCGCGACGGAGAACGACGGCCTTGTCGCGTAGCCCTTCGAGCGCTGGATGGTGATGAGCTTTGTTTTGGGGCCGATCGCGGCGCGGATGCCGTCAAAATCGAACGTGCCGTCCGGCAGCAGGCCGACCTGCCGGTACTGCACGCCGTATTCCATCAGCGAACACTTGGACGGACGGATGCCGATGACCTCCTCCAGCGTGTCATACGGCGCGCCGTTCGGGCTTAAAAGCTCGTCGCCCGGCAGCAGATTCGCGCTCAGCGCGACGGCCAGCGCGTGCGTGCCGCAGGTGATCTGCGGGCGGACAAGCGCAGCTTCGGTATGGAAGCAGTCGGCATAGACCTTTTCTAGCACCTCGCGGCCCATATCGTCGTAGCCATAGCCCGTCGTAGCGGCGAAGCAGCCTGCCGAAAGCTTGTTTTTCTGCATGGCGGCAAGCACCTTTGTCTGGTTGTATTCCGCCGTCCGGTCAATGGCCTCAAAGCGGGGCCTCAGGCCGTCTAAAATCATTTCTCCGTATTCATATACCGCGCGGCTCACGCCGAGCGATTCATACATTGTCGTAAGTTCCATCCTCTATTTCTCCATTTTCCCGAAAATGTCATCTGCCGCGTCGCGCAGCACGTCCGGCTTGGTGACGATGATGCCCGTTTCCTCGTCTCCGAGAATGAGCAGCGTATCGCCGGGCTTTACGCCGAAGATCTGCCGCGCGTCCTTGGGGATGACGATCTGGCCCTTTTCGCCGACCTTGGCCGTGCCGAAAATATGCCGCTTCGCCTTGCCCAGAATATGCTTTCCGCCTGCCACGCACGAGCCTCCTTTGCAGGGTAATTTTCATACTTGTATAACTTACAGCGCGTCTGTCCGTTTGTCAAGCATGAGACGGCGAAAGGCTCGAATATATCACGATTCATATATGCAATATACTCTTTTATATCGATATATTTATATTGTTTTTTCCTGTTCAGAATCCGTCATTTTTCACATAAAATTCGAAAAAACTTGATTTTTTCAAAAAGCCTGATATCGTATATGTCAGATGTGCCATGCGGATTTTATATGGCTGCGCAGAAAGGATACGGTATGAAGCGAAGCTGGTTTTTGATCGTCCTGTGCCTGCCGCTTCTGCTGTGCGGCTGTGCGCAAAAAAGCGCGGAGCGCGAATTTTTTGCCATGGACACCGTCATGCAGCTGCGCGCCTATGGCCCGGCGGCAGAGGATGCGCTGGCGCAGGCGGAAGCTGAAATTTACCGGCTGGAGGGCGTGCTTTCCTGCCGGGACGAACAAGCGGCGCTGGCCCGGCTGAACGAAACGGGCGGCGGAACAGCCGGTGAGGAGACGGCGGCGCTTTTACAGACGGCGCTGACGCTCTGCGAACAGACCGGCGGCGCCTATGACCCGGCGCTCGGCGCACTTTCGGAAGCGTGGGGCTTTTCGACCGGCGCGTACCGCGTGCCGGAGCCGGATGCGCTGGCCGAGGCCATGCAGAGCTCCGGAGCCGGGCTTGTGCAGCTGGACGGCATCTCCGTGACGCTGACAAACGGCGCGCAGCTCGACCTCGGCGGCATCGCCAAGGGCTATGCGGCAGGACGCGTCCGGACAATTTTAAGGGAAGCGGGCGTCATGTCCGCGATCATTTCCCTTGGCGGCAATGTTGCCGCTGTGGGGAAGAAGCCGGACGGCAGCGCGTGGACGGTCGGCCTGCAGGACCCGGACAAGCCGGAGGCATATTTCGGCACGGTTTCCATTGAAGACGCCTGCGTCGTCACCTCCGGCGCGTATCAGCGGTATTTTGAGGAAAACGGCGTCTGCTATCACCATATTTTAGACCCGCATACCGGCTGCCCCGCCGAAAGCGGAGTGAAATCCGTCAGCGTCGTTGCGCAGGACGATACGCTGGCCGATGCGCTGTCGACAGCGCTGTTCGTCATGGGACTGGACGCGGGCGCGGAGCTTTGGAACAGCAGCGGCCTTTCGTTTGAGGCCGTATTCGTAACGGATGACAACACGGTCTGGATCACGCCCGGCCTTGCCGGGCGCTACCGGTCCGACCGGCCCTATCAGATACTGGAATGAAGCAGAAGCATTGGATCTTGATCTTCGCGGCGGTCATCGCCGTATGCTTGCTTGTGTGGCTGCTGCCGCGCGGAGGCGGGCAGACGGCGCTTGTCTATCAGGACGGAACTTTATTATACATACTTAACCTGCGGCAGAACCGGACGCTGACCGTGACCGGACCGGCGGGCGAGAATATCATCACGGTAGCAGACGGCGAGGTCTTCATATCCCGCGCGGACTGCCCCGATCAGATCTGCGTGCAGCACGGGCCGCTGCAAAAAACCGGCGGGCCGATCATATGCCTGCCGAACCGGCTGACGATCGAGTGGGCGCAGAAGGATGCTCAGGTCGACGCGCTCAGCGGAACGGGAGGGCTGTCATGAGGCTGAAAAAGCTTACGCTCACGGCCGTCCTGACGGCGGCGGCGCTCGTCATGTTTGTGCTGGAGAGCCAGCTGCCGCCGCTCACGGCCATTCCCGGCATCAAGCCGGGGCTTTCCAATATTTTTACGCTCTTCACCATGGAGACGCTCGGCCCCGGCTGGGCCTTCGGGCTGTTTTTCACGCGCGTCACGCTCGGCTGCGTCATCACCGGGCAGGGTTCCGCGTTTTTGTACAGCTTCGCGGGCGGGCTCTGCGCGTATGCGCTGATGCTGCTGCTCAGAAGGAAGCTTAAGGGCAGCACGCTCTGGGTCAAGAGCGTGCTGTGCGCCATGACGCACAACGCCGGACAGCTGGCCGCCGCTGCGGCCATCGCGAAGACCGGCGCGGTATGGAGCTATCTGCCGGTTTTAATACCGGCTGCGATACTGGCCGGGACGCTGACCGGCCTTTGCACCCAGCTGGTTCTGCACCGGCTGGCAAAGGCGGGGGTTCTCCCGGAAGAAACGAGTCCCAAAAAGCAAGAGGAGGAAGCAAACGGATGAAACTGCACATCCACGGCGTACACGTGCCGAACCGCAAGAATACGGCGGAGCTGGCCGCGCTGCGCCTGCCCATCCCGGAGACGGTCGAAATCCCGATGTCCATGCACATCGGCGCGCCCGCCATCCCGGTCGTAAAGCCCGGCGAAAGCGTCCGGGTCGGGCAGCTGATCGGAAAGGCGGGCGGGTTCGTCTCCGCGCCCGTCTACGCAAGCGTTTCCGGCACGGTCAAAAAGATTGGCCAGCAGGTCGGCTCCGGCGGGCGGCTCATCCAGACCGTCGTCATTGCCGCCGACGGCAAACAGGAGCCTGACCCGGATTTAAAGCCGCCCAAGCTCGACACCATGCAGGATTTTCTGGACGCCGTGCGCGAAAGCGGCATGGTCGGCCTCGGCGGCGCAGGCTTCCCGACGGTCGTCAAGCTGACCGTTAAGAATCTGGAGCAGGTCAAGGCCGTGATCATCAACGGCGCGGAGTGCGAGCCGTATATCACCTCGGACACGCGCACGATGCTCGACCGGTCGGAGGAGCTGATGGAAGGCGCGCGTCTCGTGCAGCACTTTTTGCAGGTACGCCGCGTGATCTTCGCCATTGAGGACAACAAGCCCCGCTGCATCCAGCTGTACCGGAAGCTGACGAAGGACGAGGACGGCATGGAGGTCTGCGCGCTCAAGTCTTTGTACCCGCAGGGCGGCGAAAAGGTGCTGATCTACAATACCATCGGCGAGATCGTCCCCGAGGGCAAGCTCCCGCTGGACGTGGGCGCGATCGTGCTCAACTGCACGACGCTTGCCAACATCGCCCGCTACTGCAAGACCGGTATGCCGCTGGTCGAAAAGTGCATCACGGTCGACGGCTCCGCCGTCGCGAAGCCCAAGAACGTGATCGTCCCCATTGGGATGAAGCTTGCAGATGTGTTTGAGCAGTCCGGCGGCTTCTGCGCGGAGCCGAAGAAGGTGCTTTACGGCGGCCCGATGATGGGCATCGCCGTGCCGGATCTCGACCAGCCGGTCCTGAAAAACACGAATGCAGTCCTCGCCATGACGGAAGCGGACGCCGTCCTGCCGGAGCCTACGGCCTGCATCCGCTGCGGCCGGTGCATCCGCCACTGTCCGCTGCGGCTCATGCCGTCGCATATCGTCGCGGCCTATGAGGCGGGCAATATGGAGCGGCTGGCCGAGCTGAAGGTCAACCTCTGCATGGAATGCGGCTGCTGCTCGTTCGGCTGCCCGGCGCATAGGCCGCTCGTGCAGACCAATAAGCTCGCAAAGGCGAAGCTCGCCGCATGGCGCAAGGCGCAGAGCGAAAAGCTCGATGCAAAGAAGGAGGCCGTCAAATGAAGCTTGTGATCTCCGCTTCCCCGCATATCGATTCCGGCGCAACGACCCGGAAGATCATGGGCGACGTGCTCATCGCCCTGTGTCCTGCATTGATCGCGGCCATCGTGATCTTCGGCTGGCGGGCGCTGCTGGTAACGGCGGTGTGCGCCGCAGCCTGCGTATTTTTCGAGTGGGGCTTTGAATGGCTCTGCCATAAGGAATCCACCATCGGCGATCTGTCCGCCGTGGTGACGGGCGTCATTCTGGCGTATAACCTACCGGTGTCCATCCCGCTGTGGCAGGCCGTGTTCGGCTGCCTCGTGGCCATCGTCGCCGTCAAGCAGCTCTTCGGCGGCATCGGCAAGAACTTTGCCAACCCCGCGCTGGTGGGCCGCATCGTCCTGTTCCTCTCGTTCTCCAAGACCATGACGGCATGGGTCTTCCCGGACGCCGTTTCGTCAGCCACGCCGCTGGCGCAGCTGGCCGCAGGGCAGAAGCCGGAACTTCTGACGCTCCTGCTCGGCAATCACGGCGGCTGCATCGGCGAGACGTGCGCGCTGGCGCTGCTGCTCGGCGGGGCGTATCTGCTTATCCGCGGCGTCATTACGTGGCAAACGCCGGTGTGCTTTGTAGGAACTGTTTTTGTGCTGTCCCTTGTTCTGGAGCAGGATGCGCTGCGGCAGATGCTCTCGGGCGGCCTGCTTCTGGGTGCGTTCTTCATGGCGACCGACTATGTGACCGCCCCGCAGACCTATTGGGGCCGGGCGCTGTTCGGCATCGGCGCAGGACTTCTGACCTGCCTGATCCGCTTCTACGGAAGCTACGCCGAGGGCGTGTCGTTCGCCATCCTCTTTATGAACATTCTCACGCCGTATCTGTCCAGATGGACGCAGAGCAAGCCGCTGGGAGGTGCGAAGGCATGAAAAACACGAAAGAAATTCGAAAATCCATCGTCGTTCTGGTCATGATCTGCCTGCTCACGTCCGCGGCGCTGGCCGTTGTGAACCACTTTACCGCCCCCGTCTCCAAGGCGAACGCGGAGGCCAGAGCCGAGCAGGCGCGGCTGGACGCCGTGCCGGACGCGGCTTCGTTTCAGCTGGTCGAGACGACTCTTCCGGAGGAGGTCGTGAGCGCCTATCTCGCGCTGGACGAAGCCGGAAGTCCCATGAGCTATCTGTTTACCGTCGAAGGCAAGGGCTTCGGCGGCACGATCCAGGTGATGTGCGTCATCGGTACCGACGGCTTGATCCGTGCCTGCCGCACGATGGATGTCTCGTCCGAAACAACGACGCTCGGCGGCCAGACGGCAAACGAGAGCTACACCGGCCAGTATACCGGGCAGGACGCCTCGCTTTCCGGCGTGAACGCCATCTCCGGCGCGACCATCACGTCGACGGCCTATCGCGGCTGTGTGGAAACTGCGTTTGAAGCGTATGAGCTCGTAAAGGAGGCGCAGAAATGAGTAAATTACAGAATTTCCTGAAGGGCCTGATCAAGGAGAACCCGGTGCTCGTCCTCGTGCTCGGCACGTGCCCGACGCTGGCCATCTCCACGTCGGTCATTGCGGCTTTCGGCATGGGCATTGCGGCAACCGCCGTTCTGATCCTGTCCAACATGGCCATTTCCGCCATCCGCAAAATCGTCCCCGACCCGGTGCGCATCCCGTGCTACATCGTCGTCATCGCGGGCTTCGTCACGGTCGTCGAGCTGGTCATGGAGGCGTATGCCTTCAGCCTGTATCAGTCTCTGGGCGTGTATCTGTCGCTGATCGTTGTCAACTGCATCATCCTCGGCCGGGCCGAGATGTATGCCAGCAAGCACGGCGTTGTGGACTCCGCCATTGACGGCGCGGGCATGGGCCTCGGCTTCACGCTCGCCATCTGCGCCATGGCCGCCATCCGCGAAACGCTCGGCTGCGGCACGTTCTGCGGCCTGCCCGTGCCGTGGTTCCACGAAAATCCCATTGGCATTCTGACCATGGCCCCCGGCGGCTTCTTCGTGTTCGGCTGCATGATCGCGCTCATCAATAAGATCTCCAAGGGCAAGGCCATCAAGAAGAAGGAATTCGGCTGCGCCGGCTGCCCGGGCTGCGGCAAGGGCGCCTGCGAAGGAAAGGAGGCGGCTGCGAAATGAAGACCATGATCCTCGTCATTCTGACCGCCGCGATCACGAACAACTATGTGCTCGTCAAGTTCCTCGGCATCTGCCCGTTCCTCGGTGTGTCCAAGAAGCTCGATCAGGCGACCGGTATGTCGCTGGCCGTTATCTTCGTCGAGGTGCTGGCCACCGCCGTCACCTGGCCGATCTATCATTTTCTGCTCGCGGGCAAGGTAGACTTTACTTACATGGAGACGGTCGTCTTCATTCTGGTCATTGCGGCCCTTGTCCAGCTGGTCGAGATCGTCCTCAAGCGCTATGTGCCCGCGCTTCATAAATCCCTCGGCGTCTATCTGCCGCTCATCACGACGAACTGCGGCGTGCTGGGCGTGACGATGAACGTCATTTCCGACGGCATGAACTACGGCGAAGCGCTTCTGACCGCGCTTGGCTGCGGCCTTGGCTTCTTCCTGGCGATGGTGCTGTTCTCCGGCGTCCGGTCGCGCGTGGCCGAGGCGGAGCCGCCCAAGAGCTTTGAGGGGCTTCCCATCACGCTCGTCTCGGCGGCGATCGTATCCCTGTCATTTTTCGGCCTGACCGGTATCATCGACCGGCTGTTCGGCTAAGGAGGGCGCGGCTATGATGGAAATTCTGATCCCGATCCTGGCCGTGACTGTGATCGGCCTCATCTGCGCGGTCGGCCTCGCCGTGGCGTCGAGCGTCATGGCGGTCAGGGAGGATACGCGCTTTACCGAAATTCGTGCCTGCCTGCCCGGCGCAAACTGCGGCGCGTGCGGCTACACCGGCTGCGACGGCTATGCAAAGGCCCTGCTGGAGCCCGGCACGAAGACAAACCTCTGCGTTCCCGGCGCGGATGCAGTCGCGGCGCAGATCGCGGCGCTGCTCGGCGTGGAGGCTGAGGACGTTGTGGAAAAGATCGCCGTTGTGCAGTGCGCAGGCACGTGCGAGGCTACGAGCGTCAAGGCTGACTACCGGGGCATCCCCTCCTGCGCGGCGGCGAAGCTGTTCTACGGCGGCAACGGCAGCTGCATCTTCGGCTGCATGGGCTTCGGCGACTGCGCCAGAGCCTGCCCGAAAAATGCCATCTCCATGCAGGACGGCATTGCCTGTGTCAACCACGCGGCGTGCATCGGCTGCGGCATCTGCGCGCAGACGTGTCCCCAGAAGATCATCGAGATCGTGCCGGATATCATCCGCACGGAGGTGCTCTGTTCGAGCTATCACAACGGCCCGTACACCAAAAAGGTCTGCTCCTCCGGCTGCATCGGCTGCCATAAGTGCGAAAAGACCTGTCCGCAGGGCGCGATCACCGTCGATAATTTCCTCGCCCGCATCGACTGGGACAAGTGCACCGCCTGCGGCGCGTGCGCCAGCGTCTGCCCGACCGGCGCAATGGTCTACGGCGATTTCTCCGGCGCGTCCAGAGTCCAGCCTCTTAAGAAAAACTGCGGTGCATCGTAACCCTCTTGACAAACGTAAAGCGCCTGCGGCGAAATGCCGCAGGCGCGTCAATTTTTTATGGATGGGTTCAGCCCTTGAGCTTGTCGAAGAAGCTCTTGCGCTTGGGCTGTCCGTCGTCGCCGACGGAGGATTCGAGCTGCTTTAAGAGCTCCTTCTGCTCCCGCGTGAGCTTTGTCGGCGTTTCAACGACGACGGTGACGAACTGGTCGCCGCGCGTCTTGTAGCCGACATAGGGAATGCCCTTGCCGCGCAGGCGGAAGGTCGTGCCGGTCTGCGTGCCCTCGGGGATCTGATAGCGCACCTTGCCGTCGAGCGTGGGCACCTCGATGGACGCGCCGAGCGCGGCCTGCGTGAACGAAATGGGCATCTGGCACATGACGTTCGCGCCGTCACGCGTGAAGATCGGGTGCTTGCGCACGGAAACGGTCACAAGCAGATCGCCGTTCGGGCCGCCGTTCGAGCCGGCATTGCCCTCGTCGCGCACGCGGAAGGACTGGCCGTCGTCGATGCCGGCAGGAACCTTGACACGGATGGTCTTCGTGTGGCGCACCTTGCCCTTGCCCCGGCAGGCGGTGCAGGGGTCGGTGATGATGGTGCCGCTGCCGCCGCACTTCGGGCACGGCTGATTGGACTGCATGGTCATGCCCATGAAATTCTGCTGGGTGCGCACGGTGCCGGTGCCGTGGCAGTACGTACAGGTCTGGGGGCTCGTGCCCTCCTTTGCGCCGCTTCCATGGCAGGTGCTGCACGTTTCGATGCGGGAGAAGGTGATCTCGCGCTCGCAGCCAAAGGCCGCGTCCTCAAAGCTGATCTCGATCTCGCTGACGACGTTCTGGCCCTTCGCCGGGCCTCTTCTGCGGCCGGACGACGACGCGCCGCCGCCGAAGAAATCGCCGAAGATATCGCTGAAATCCCCGAAGCCGCTGAAGCCGCCGCCTCCAAATCCGCCGAAGCCCGCGTTCGGATTGAAATTCGGGTCGACGCCCGCGAAGCCGTACTGGTCGTACCGGGCCTTTTTATCGGCGTCGGACAGGACCTCATACGCCTCGTTGATCTCCTTGAACTTTTCCTCGGCGGTCTTGTCGCCGGGGTTCTGATCGGGGTGGTATTTCATGGCCAGCTTGCGGTAGGCCTTTTTGATCTCGGCGTCGGACGCGTTTTTCTCGACGCCCAGCACCTCGTAATAATCTCGTTTGTTCTGATCTGCCATACTATCTCACCTCAGATTCGGTGGGTAACAGCCGATAGGGGCGGTCACGCCGCCCCTGTCAAGCTGTGCTTCACGAATTAGTTGTCCTTGACCTCTTCGTAGTCCGCGTCGACGACGCCGTCGTCATTGCCGCCCGCCTGCTGGCCGGCCTGACCGGCGTTCGGGTTGGCATTCGGCTCGCCCTGCGGGGCCGCGTTCTTATAGAGCTTCTCGGACACGGCGTAGAACGCCTTCTGGACCTCCTCGGTCGCAGCCTTGATGGCGGCGAGGTCGGTACCCTTCTGGGCGGTCTTCAGCTTCTCGATGGCTTCCTTGACGGGGGCCTTCTCAGCCTCTGTGACCTTGTCGCCCATCTCGTTCAGGGTCTTTTCGGACTGGTAGATGATCTGGTCGGCGTTGTTGCGGGTGTCGACCTCATCCTTGCGGGCCTTATCCTGCGCCGCATACTGCTCCGCTTCGCGGACAGCCTTGTCGATATCCTCCTTCGAGAGGTTGGAGGAAGCGGTGATGGTGATCTTCTGCTCGGCGCCGGTGCCGAGATCCTTCGCGGAGACGTTCACGATGCCGTTGGCGTCGATGTCGAACGTGACCTCGATCTGCGGAACGCCTCTGGGCGCCGGAGCGATGCCGGTCAGCTGGAACACACCGAGCGTCTTGTTGTCGGCTGCCATCTCACGCTCACCCTGCAGGACATGGACCTCAACGGAGGTCTGGCTGTCAGCGGCGGTAGAGAAGACTTGGCTCTTCTTGGTCGGGATGGTGGTGTTGCGGTCGATCAGCTTGGTGAACACGCCGCCCATCGTCTCGATGCCGAGAGACAGCGGAGTGACGTCCAGCAGCAGCAGGCCCTTGACGTCGCCGCCAAGCACGCCGCCCTGGATCGCTGCGCCGACAGCCACGCACTCGTCGGGGTTGATGCCCTTGAAGCCTTCCTTGCCGGTCAGCTTCTTGACCTCGTCCTGCACAGCCGGGATACGGGTCGAGCCGCCGACCAGCAGAACCTTGGAAATATCGTTGGCAGTCAAACCAGCATCGGACATCGCCTGCTTGACCGGGCCTGCGGTCGCTTCGACCAGATGGGCGGTCAGCTCGTTGAACTTTGCACGCGTCAGCGTGACGTCCAGATGCTTCGGGCCTGTTGCGTCAGCGGTGATATACGGCAGGTTGATGTTCGTGGAGGTCACGCCGGACAGCTCGATCTTGGCCTTTTCGGCGGCTTCCTTCAGTCTCTGCATGGCGACCTTGTCGTTGGACAGATCGATGCCCTCTGCCTTCTTGAATTCGGAAACGAGGTAGTTCATGACGCACTC
>ENA-UOJS01002934-UOJS01002934.1-human-gut-metagenome-genome-assembly--contig:-C74-NODE-2934-length-10606-cov-5.619752_pt1 | contig 10606 bp, 8 predicted proteins | sample MGYA00242355_ERZ723902 | MGnify/ENA metagenome assembly ERZ723902 | reverse complement strand
TAACTCTCAAATTTCGTTTGTGTAATTCGCAAACCATTTCTTTTTAACTATAAGAATACGAGTCAAATCGTATTCTTTATACATTTGTGTTTGTTTGATATAGTCAATAGACGCTTTCAATATACGTGACAGCACATCATAATCCACATCATCACGAAAGACACCTTCACGTATTCCACGCTGATAAAATATCATTTTATCCTGTTTACGTTCAATATCTCTGCGTTCAAAATATGATACAACTTGACTATATTTCTGTATATCTGAGAAATATAAAGGATTCACATCTGACAGCCATTGTATCTGTTTATTATAAAATTCTATTATGATATCAATAACATTGTTAGACGGGTCCTTTTCAAAGGATGCCATATATGCGTCATATTGTCCCTCTTGAAACTTAACACACTCAAGCAACAGTTCCTCTTTATTTGAGTATATCTCGTACAGCGTACGTTTAGAGATACCCAATAGCGCAGCAATATCGTCCATCTTGACGGCTCTGATTCCCTTGCTCTTGAACTCTTCCATAGAGATTTTCAGAATCTTCTCGCGCAATTGCTGTCTATAGCTTGTCACGGAACTGTTTTTTTGCATAAAATTTTGTTTTGTGACAAAGTTATAAAAAAAATGTGAAACGGAAATCGCTTTAATAGTTTTTTATTACCTTTGCGTTATTAAACACAACGCCAAAATCTTAAAATAAATAATATAGTTATGGTAAAAATAACAAAAGAAAGTGCATTGGACTATCATATGAATGGACGTCCAGGCAAAATTGAAGTTAAACCGACAAAACCATATCATACACAAACAGACCTCAGTCTTGCTTATTCACCAGGCGTAGCCTATCCGTGTATTGAAATACAACAAAACCATAATGATGTTTACAAGTACACAGATAAAGGCAATCTTGTTGCTGTAATATCAAATGGTACAGCCGTTCTTGGACTTGGAGACATAGGTGCAATGAGTGGTAAACCTGTAATGGAAGGAAAAGGTCTTTTATTTAAGATATATGGTGGCATTGATGTCTTTGATATCGAGATAGACGAAAAAGATCCGGAGAAATTCTGCGAAGCAGTAGAGAAAATAGCTCCTACTTTTGGTGGAATAAACCTTGAAGACATAAAAGCACCGGAATGTTTCTATATCGAAGAGAGATTAAAGAAAAATCTTGATATTCCTGTTATGCACGACGACCAGCATGGAACGGCAATTATATCTGCTGCTGGACTGAAAAATGCTTTGGAAGTCGCAGGCAAAAACATATCTGAAGTTAAGATTGTCGTAAACGGAGCTGGAGCTGCCGCAATAAGCTGCACAAAATTGTATGTTGCGCTTGGAGCAAAGTTGGAAAATATCATCATGCTTGACTCCAAGGGTGTCATAACAAAAGACAGAGAGAATCTTACTCCACAAAAGAAAATGTTTGCAACAAGCAAGACAAACATTCATACTCTTGAGGAAGCAATTAAAGGTGCAGATGTCTTCGTAGGACTATCTAAAGGAAATATTCTTACTCAGGAAATGGTCCGTTCCATGAATAATAATCCTATAGTATTTGCACTTGCGAACCCTGTACCGGAGATCAGTTACGAGGACGCAATGGCAAGCCGTCCAGATGTTCTTATATCAACAGGAAGAAGCGATTATCCTAATCAGATAAACAATGTCATCGGATTCCCATATATCTTCCGTGGAGCACTTGATGTACACGCGAAAGCAATTAATGAGGAGATGAAACTGGCGGCAGTAAACGCCATCGCAGATTTGGCGAAGAAACCGGTTCCTGACGTTGTGAATGAGGTATATCATGTCAATGACCTTACATTCGGACCGAAATACTTTATTCCAAAACCAGTTGACCCTCGTCTCATTACCGAAGTTAGTGCAGCCGTAGCAAAAAGCGCAATAGAAAGTGGTGTCGCACGCCATATAATAACAGACTGGGATGCTTATAAAAAGGGACTGATGCAGCTGCTCGGACAGGAAACGAAACTTACACGTAACCTGCATGACACTGCCCGTATGCATCCACAACGTGTTGTCTTTGCCGAAGGAGCGCATCCTACAATGATGAAAGCTGCGGTACAAGCAAAAGCTGAAGGTATTTGCATTCCAATCCTTTTAGGAAATCCGGACAGACTGAATCGTCTTGCACAACGTCTGAAACTTGACTTAACGGGAATTCAGCTCATTGACATGCGTGCTGACCAAGAACAAGGTCGCCGTGCAACCTTTGCAAAACACCTTGCAGAGAAACGCGCACGTCAGGGATATACATTCCAGGAAGCTTATGACAAAATGTACGAACGCAACTATTTTGGTATGATGATGGTGGAAACTGGTGAGGCTGACGCATTTATCACTGGCTTGTACACAAAATATTCCAACACGATAAAAGTTGCAAAAGAGGTGATCGGAATACGTCCGGAATACAATACATTCGGAACGATGCACATTCTGAATACAAAGAAAGGAACGTATTATATTGCGGATACACTGATTAACCGTCATCCCGATGAGAATGTACTCATAGATATCGCGAGACTGTCAGCACATACAGTAAGGTTCTTTAATGAAGAGCCACACATTGCCATGATCAGCTATTCTAACTTTGGAACAGACGATATAGGCAGCCCTCTGAAAGTTCATAATGCAGTTGCAGAACTCCAAAAGAGATATCCTGATATGATTATTGACGGAGAAATGCAGGTAAACTTCGCACTGAACAAGGAGCTGAGAGACGACAAATATCCGTTCACACGTCTGAAAGGTCTTGACGTGAACACTCTTGTTTTCCCGAATATGAGTAGTGCCAATGGAAGTTACAAGTTGCTCCAGGCACTTGATCCTGATGCAGAGATAATCGGTCCGATACAGATGGGATTGAATAAACCTATACATTTCACCGATTTTGAGAGTTCTGTACGTGACATTGTTAATGTAACGGCAATCGCTGTTATTGATGCATATGTAGATAAAATTAAATCAAACAAGTAATTTCATATTATGGTTGAAGTATGTGTACTTCAACCATAATTTTTATATAAAAGAACTGTTATGCTGCTATTGCCTTGTGCCAAATTGAATTTAGGTTTGAATATTGTTGAAAAACGACCTGACGGATATCATAATCTGGAAACAGTATTCGTCCCTATTCCATTATATGATGCACTGGAAATAAATCAAATGGATGAGAGTTTCCCGTCAGAAAATGCGTGTGATATAAAAATTACCGGTAATAAAATTGACTGTGCGGACAAAGACAATATTGTAGTCAAAGCATACAATCTGATTGCATCCACATACGATATCCCCCGCGTACATATACACTTATATAAAAACATTCCATCTCAGGCTGGTTTGGGAGGCGGTTCAAGTGATGCCGCATACATGTTGAAGGCACTCAACGAATGTTTCAATCTGAATATCAGCAAAGAGAAATTGCAAGAATATGCCGCCAGTCTCGGAGCAGATTGTGCTTTTTTCATAGATTCAGAGCCGGCATTTGCAACAGGCATAGGTTCTTGTCTCTCACCTATTGATATGGGAACGACACTAACAGACTGCCATGTCATTATAATAAAGCCCTCTATTGCGATATCAACAAAAAGCGCGTATGCCCATATCCATCCTCATCATCCAGATAAATGCTGTAGGGATATTATAAATCAACCCATGGAGACATGGAAGCATGAACTGACCAATGATTTTGAGGAACAGGCGTTCAAAGATTATCCTGAGTTGCAGAATATAAAAAACAACTTATATGAACATGGGGCCATTTATGCACAGATGAGTGGCAGTGGAAGTGCCATGTTCGGTATTTTCAAGGATAAGCCAGAAAATATAGACAGTTATTTCAAACCATATAATATAATTACACTTAAATTATAACATTAATGGACAATCCTGAAGAGCTATTCCCTATTGTTGACGAATTGGGAAATATAATTGGAAGCGTGAGACGACAAGAAGCTCATAATGGTTCGAAAATATTACATCCAGTAGTACATTTGCATGTTTTTGATGCCAATGGTAATCTTTATCTACAGAAAAGACCTGTATGGAAAGATATACAACCAGATAAATGGGACACAGCATGTGGAGGACATGTTGATTTAGGTGAAGATGTTAAAACTGCGCTGCGACGTGAAGCCAGAGAAGAGCTTGGCCTTACAGAGTTTGACATAAACGCTTTAGGAAGCTATGTTTTTGAAAGTACACGTGAACGAGAACTCGTATATGTACATACCACTATTGTAAACAATGATAACATCGTCTGTCCCGATAAAGATGAACTTGCAGGAGGAAAATTTTGGAGTAAGGAAGAAATAATATGAATAAAAATGTCTTCACTCCTAATTTTGAAAAAGAATATCAAAAATTTTTCATGGACAAATAAGCTCATCTCTCCTTATAAAAATTAAGATATGTATAATGGTTATAAGTTGAGTTCAATATAAAATTAAGAAAGCTTAAGTTGTCCGTCATTGATTAATCTACATCAATGGCGGTTTTCTTTTTAAAGAAAGAATATGCAGCACAGCAGACAAAGAATAGATAATGAAATTATCGAAAGAACACGGTCTGACTTGTTTCTATCTGTGCGATGTCCTTCTTCATTGACCGTTTATTACTCATAACTACAAATTTAATACTTTATAGTTATACTCTTCATTTTCAATAGATTATACTCTATTGAACTTATGTCAGATTAATTACTTCAGAATAAAAAGCCAAATCATTAACTAATAAAGTATTTGATACTGTTGCAGTATCGACTTGAGCCCTGTCGTTATGTTCATAGGGGCTATACTATAATTTCTATTCTACATATTAATAATTATGCAGAATAATTTTTAATACTTTTTCTGTATCGTCCGTTATCTTGTATCTATTATCCGGGCGTTCGCCCAAAAGCCATATAATCTCTCCACTTGCATCAGTAACGACCAACTGTTTCTCTTTTTCAAAACTTGTTTTCTTAATATCAGTCATATAATCACTTACAAGTTTTGAGCCCTTCATACCCAACGGATAGAATCTGTCACCCTTTAACGTGACTCTTACTGTCAAAGGAAAAGCCACCTTGTCGGCGTCAAGACACGCACAAGCATGAGATCTGTCTATTTGGAAATTCTCGTCCCTAATCTCATATTTGAATGACAGTTTTATATCTTCATTATATACATAGACGCCGGTTTCAGATACTTTCATTACCTTGTTTCTGCTGTTACGATTACACTTTCTTATTACAAGAAAACCCCTGTCAAGCAACAAATCATGTGTATTCGAGCTCCATCTTCTTCCGCTTGTACCGTCCAGCTTATTATAGATCTGTTTTATTGCCGTCGGATTGAAACCATAATTCTTAAGAATATAGAATAACGTATATTCTGGAGACGGCTGCATTTTCAGTTTTGCTATATCAATTCTATCAGAGTTGAAAACATCATTCATAGATACACTTAGGGATGAGTCAAAAACTTTCATCGACTCAGATACATTCAATGATGTATTGAAAATGTTTTTTCTTACGCCCGGATTGATTGTTTCCAATAACGGTATGACGTGTATTCTGATTTTGTTGCGTGTAACATCGTCAATAAGATTAGTGCTGTCTGTCACATAATCCTGATTCAGCGCTTTCAAGAACATCTCAATATCCTTTCTACCAACACACAATAATGGTCTTATTATATGTCCGTTAACCGGTTGTATGCCTTTTAAACCATTTATTCCCGTGCCGCGGATAAGGTTCATCAATACAGTCTCAACACTGTCATCTTGATGATGTGCGACACATATTGCCTCGGCGTCAATATCCGCCCTTAAATGTTCAAAATACCCATACCTCAACTCTCTTGCCGCCATCTCGATGCTCACCTTTTTAATTTCTGCATACGAACGGGTATCGAAATGGCAGCGGTGAAGTTTCACATCTAATCTGTTGCATAAATCAACACAGAATCTCTCATCCCTATCAGACTCTTTTCCACGTAAATGGAAATTACATGTAACAGCGTCTATATTAATCCCCATCTTTTTCATTACAAGCAAAAGTGCTACGCTGTCGGCTCCACCTGAGAGTGCAACAATGTACTTGCGCCCCGTTTTGAACAAAGCGTATCTTTGTGAAAAGTCGGTGACTATTTGTATGAAATGCTGTTCTATATTATTATTCGACATATAATACGAGTCCCTTCAAATATTCTCCTTCCGGATGATATATGTTTATCGGGTGGTCAGCAGGTTGATGCAACTGATGTAAAATCTTGACTTTACGATTTGCATGCACAGCCGCAGTAAACACAGCATTCCGGAAATTCTCTTTTGTTATTATCTGCGAACAACTGAAAGTAAACAATATGCCGCCTGACTTTATATGCTGTAGTCCTTTCTGGTTAAGGCGGGTATAACCTTTTAATGCGTTGTGTACAGCACTCCTGTGTTTTGCAAATGCTGGTGGGTCTAATATAACAAGGTCATATTTTTCATGACATTCTTGGTCAAGATACTTGAAGGCATCCACGCAGAATGCCGTATGACGTTTGTCATCGGAGAAATTCAGTGCAATATTCTGATTTGTCAACTCAATAGCCTTGGAACTGCTGTCAACGGAATGTACCAATCTGGCTCCGCCGCGCATGGCATAAACAGAAAAGCCTCCCGTATAACAAAACATGTTTAATACGCTTCTATCTTTTGAATATCTCTCAAGCAGTTTTCGGTTTTCGCGCTGATCTACAAAGAATCCGGTTTTCTGTCCCTTCAGCCAATCAACATGGAACTTGAGACCATTTTCCAGTGTGATATCACTGTTCATCTTGCCATATATAAAACCGTTGCTGCTGTCAAGATCAGCCTTATATGGCAATGTTGTTTCACTCTTATAATATATATTTTTAATCCGGTCTCCCGTGACAGCAATCAAGGCCTTGCATATTTCGTGTCTGAATATATGTATCCCTACATTATGTGCCTGCATAACGGCAGTATCGCCATAACAGTCTATAATAAGTCCCGGAATATTATCACCCTCTCCATGAAACAATCTGAAAGTAGTGTTATAGTCATCACTGATTATTCCGAGTACTTTTCTCATATTGTATGCAGCCGACAGACGTTCCTGCCAATAGCTGTCGTTGATTTCAATGTCCGAGAACGAAAGGACTCTTACTGCTATTGAGCCTATCTGATAAAATCCGATTGCAATAAACACATTGTTGTCTGTAAAAACTCTTACAATGTCTCCGTCTTCTATGCCTTCATCCATAGAACTAATTGCACCGGAAAATATCCATGGGTGAAATCTTTTGAGGCTGTCTTCCTTGCCACGCTTTAAATATACAGATTTATACATTTGCAATAGATTTATTTATATTGTCCTTTATAATCAAAGAATAATCTCCGGTATCTTTCAGTAAAAGAATTTCTTTATACAATTTTATGCATGCCCACGCGTCTGTCGCGGCATAGCTCATTTGCTTATCGCTCAGAACATCCGCATCCCAATTTGTCAGGCGCTGTCTTTTACTTATCTTCTGTTTAAACAGATTTGCATATAGTTTCTGCAAACTTTTATCTTCAATACCTATGTCTCCTATTATGTCCTGTATGTCAATAAACAGCCCAGGTTTGAATGTCTGACGCTTCTGTAGCGCAGAAAGATCATCGTGCCAAGACAATCCGACCATAGGGACATTGGTGTTACTCAGCAACGATATTACAGACGGCACCATACCTATGTAATTTAGACGGAATAAGAAACAAATATCGTCAGTAGCTACCTGTAATAAAGAGACCTTGTGATGCTGGCCTTTCTTGAAGGCAGGCCTTGTTTCTGTATCTACGCCTAAAATATCTTTAGATAATAAAAAGGGCACAGCTTTATCCGCCTCGCACTTACTATTCACGGTAATTATCTTCCCGGGAAAGCTCACTACTGGCAGATTCTTTACATCCTCTTTGTCCAATTTGTTATATATCGTCTTCATCGTTTGCATTTAAAACAATTTGCAAAATTAGAAAAAAGTTGCGAATTTATGGCCGTTTACAACTTTTTTACGCTATTTTTGCACATAAATAATAGAACGAAGAAATGGTCAAGAAGAAATCCGAGCGTAAGCCGAAAAACATAATGGAAGCCGTAGGCTTTCAAAATATATTTAACAGTGAGAAAACAGACTTTTTATTGGGACTCATTATACTAATCATTGCAACATACATTATTATTGCAATGGTTTCTTTTTTAAATACAGGTCAGGCAGACCAAAGTGTACTTGAAGATTTAAGACCCGGGGAGTGGTTGAATACAAATTATGTATTCAAAAACTATTGCGGCAGTATTGGCAGTATCATTGCATACACATTGATAACAGTGAATTTTGGTATTCCTGCATTCATCATACCTGTTTTTTTGATATTAGTCGGGTTGAAAATGATGAAAATATGCAAAGTAAATTTGCTGAAATGGTTTATGTGCCTTGCAATAGTAATGATATGGGCATCTGTATCATTTGCCAAGTTTCTGTCTCCATTAATGGAGAACAGTATCTTTAATCCCGGTGGTAACCACGGTTTATTTTGTGTGCAACATTTAGAAAATATTATAGGAGCTCCAGGTCTAACGGCAGTTCTTATATTTACAGCAATAGCATTCCTGACATATTTGAGTGCTGAAACTATAAATGTTATAAGAAGAATACTTAATCCGATTGGCTATCTCACAAGAAAAGTAAAATTTACTGTCATCAGCAACTCGAATCACGATTCTGCCGACACACAGGCAAAAGATAGCGTAGACAATGATGAGAAGGAAGATTTAAGAAATACTACTGTAATGGAGACGACAGAAGAAAAGTCGGAATCCATCCATACACCTACAGTGATAGATCTCACTGAGGATATGTCATACAGCAGCGATAAAAATAATACAGCTAAGAATAAAGAAAAAGAACAGCCAAAAGAGCCAACCAATGAACTCATTGTTGAGATATCAAAATCGCCAGAACAGTCTGACAGAAAGAAAGCGGTAGCGAATGATGATATTTTCAATACACCTATAAATCCGAAAGAACCATTCACAAAATATAAATATCCAACAATAGACTTGCTGAAAAAATATGACAATGATGGCAAGCCGTTCGTTGATATGGATGAAATCAGAGCAAACAATGAACAGATTGTAAAAGTTCTGAAAAGCTTTGGAGTAGATATCAGCGAAATTAAAGCAACAGTAGGTCCGACCATTACTCTTTATGAAATAACCCCAGCCCCTGGTGTTCGTATTTCGAAGATAAGAAATTTGGAAGATGATATTGCACTTAGTCTTTCTGCTCTTGGAATAAGAATTATTGCTCCTATCCCTGGAAAAGGTACAATCGGTATTGAGGTTCCGAACCGGAAAGCGAATATAGTGTCTATGGAGAGCATAATAAGTTCAAAAAAGTTTATGGAGGCAAATATGGAACTGCCTATAGCCTTAGGTAAAACCATATCCAACGATGTACTTATTATCGATTTGGCAAAAATACCACATTTACTTGTAGCAGGTGCTACGGGTCAGGGCAAATCTGTCGGTCTGAATGCGATAATAACATCTTTGCTTTATAAAAAGCATCCCAATGAGCTTAAATTTGTACTTATAGATCCGAAAAAGGTTGAATTCAGCATATACTCTCCTATTGCCGATCATTTTATGGCAACGCTTCCAGAAAATGAAGAAGAACCTATAATAACAGATGTCTCGAAAGTTGTACGTACGCTAAATAGTTTGTGTACACTGATGGAACATCGCTATGATATGTTGAAACAAGCAAAGGTGAGAAACATAAAAGAATATAATCACAAATTTGTAAACCACGAGCTTGACCTGACAAAAGGGCATGAATTTATGCCATACATTGTTGTGATCATCGATGAATTCGGTGATTTGATAATGACTGCCGGAAAAGAAATTGAAATGCCGATAGCACGTATTGCACAACTTGCGCGTGCAGTTGGTATTCATATGGTTATTGCTACACAACGTCCTACAACAAATATTATAACTGGTACCATTAAGGCCAACTTCCCAGGACGAATTGCCTTCAAGGTAACTTCTATGATTGATTCACGTACAATTCTTGATCAACCTGGAGCTAATCAACTTGTCGGACGTGGTGATATGCTAATTCTTGACGGAAGAACACCTAATCCTATTCGTGTACAATGTGCATTTGTTGATACTCCGGAGGTTAAAAATATAAATGAATATATAGAATCACAACCCGGTCCTGTAGAACCGATGGAACTGCCAGAACCCGAAACAAAATCAGATGGCACATCGGATGGTTCTGTAAATAACGAGCTTTCCAATCTGGATCCTTATTTTGAAGAGGCTGCAAACCATATTGTCACTACTCAACAAGGAAGTACAAGTATGATACAACGTAGATTCTCTATTGGTTATAACCGTGCCGGTAGACTTATGGACCAATTAGAAAAAGCGGGCATCGTTGGAGCTGCCCACGGTAGTAAACCGAGAGAAGTTCTTGTCTCAGATATAAACCAACTGAATATTATATTAAAACAAATCAAAAATTAAATATTATAT
>ENA-UOJS01002923-UOJS01002923.1-human-gut-metagenome-genome-assembly--contig:-C74-NODE-2923-length-10672-cov-10.572572_pt1 | contig 10672 bp, 7 predicted proteins | sample MGYA00242355_ERZ723902 | MGnify/ENA metagenome assembly ERZ723902 | reverse complement strand
TCAGGGGAATGTTCCAGATGGGGAAGGTCTCGAACTTGGCGTAACCGGCCTTGACGCCCCGCTTATATTCATGATACAGCTGGGACAGGCAGACGGCCATTTTTCCGCTGCCGGGACCGGGTGCGGTGATGACCACCAGCGGGCGCTCGGTCTCAATGTACTCGTTGCGACCGTAGCCCTCGTCACTGACGATGCGGGCTACATCGTTGGGGTAGCCGGGGATCTTGTAGTGGCGGAAGGTGCGGATGCCCAGACTGTTCAGCCGCTTTTCAAAAGCTTCCACCTCGGCGGCGGCGGTGTACTTGGTCACGCACACACTGCCCACATACAGCCCCATCTCCTGAAAAGCGTCGATGAGACGCAGCACGTCCAGATCGTAGGTGATACCGTAGTCGCCGCGCACCTTGCTGCTGATGATGTCCTCGGCGCTGATGACAATGACGATTTCGGCCTGCTCCTTGAGCTGCAAAAGCATCTGCAGCTTGGAGTCCGGCTGAAAGCCGGGCAGCACGCGGGAAGCGTGGTAATCGTCGAACAGCTTGCCGCCGAATTCCAGATACAGTTTATTGTCAAACTTCTTGATGCGATCGCGGATATGCTCAGACTGCATCGCAAGATATTTGTCGTTGTCAAATCCTATTTTCATCGTTCGTTTCCTCTCTGGTGGCCGGGCACACCATACCCGGACTAAAAAATCACAAATATAAGTATACCACAGCCCGGGGTGGGGCGCAATGCAAAACAAAGCGCAGAATGCAATTCCGGCAGGATAGGCCGTTTTGGGCGGTACAGAGTTCTGTTTTTTGTTGCAGATGCCGTTTTGGGTCAGGTTTTTTGCCGGGCGGCAAGGTCTTTTTCCACCTTCCAGAAGGCCAGCAGCAAAAGCCCCGCCGCCACATAGCTGAGCGTTTCCACCCAGATATAACCGCCTGCGATCACATGGCGCACAGCGGCATTCTGGGCAGCAGTGCCCAGCGCCGTGCTGGCGCATTGGTCATAACCGGTGCGCGCCAGCACCCCGTTGAACAGTGCACTCATCACCGAGCCGCCCGCCACGGACAGGGAACTGTACACCGACATGGTAAGTCCGTCCGTGCGGATGCCGCTGCGCCCCTCCACATGGTCCACCACATCGGTCACCATGGCAAGGAGCAGACAGCAGGTAGGCGCAGAGCCGAAGCACTTGAGCGCAACACCAATGGCAACAGGGACCAGTCTGCCCTGCCCCAGCCCCGCGAGTACGCCGCCCGCAGCGCCCAGCAGCAGAAACCAGCCGCACACCTTGCGCTTGCCGAACCGGTCGGTCAGCGGCACCAGCAGCACCGAGGCCAGCGCCATGGGCAGCGCACCCATCATGGTCAGCAGGGATTGAGATGCGCCCCATGCACCGGCGCTGCCCAAAAAGGTGTTGTCCACCACCCACTTGCAATAGTAGGTCATGGTGCTGTTTTTTAAAGATCCGCTCCACTGGAACAAAACGCATACACCCAGAATGAGCCACCACATGGGGTCGGCAGCCACCGCCCGCAGCTGGCGGCGCAGCGAGACCCGCTGCACCGGTACAGGCTCCGGCGGGGGTGTTTCTGTCTGCCGGGCGGCTTCAAATTCATCTTCCGGCCCGTACAGGCCTTCCAGAATGCGGCGTTCCTCGGTAACGCGCTCCCGGGTAAAGGCGAACTGCAAGTAGATGGTAAGCCCGGTGAACACCGCCACACCCAGCATGGTGAAAAACCAGCGGTGGATATTTTCCCGGAGGAAAAAGGACACCAGCATAGGGAACACCATGCTGCAAGTACCCATCACGCCCAGACCCACCATGCTGTTGATAGAGGCCAGCAACCCGCGCTGACGGCTGTCCCGGGTGGACACTGAGATCATGATGCTGCTGGCTGTGCTGTAAATGGGGGATGCAAACGAGTAGTACAGGTTGTACGCCACAGCGATCCACACCATGCGTGCGACGCCCTGAAATGGCACGATGAACATGAGCACGCTGGCAGAGGAAAAGGTAAACACCGAAAGCAGCAGCCACGGCCTTGCCTTGCCCGCCGTGGCGCGGGTGTGCTCGATCAGCTGCCCTACCAGAAGGTTTGCCGCCACGATGAGCACAGTGGACACCAGCTGCAACCGGCTGAGGAACCGCAGATCCAGCCGGAGCACATCGGTAAAGTAGCTTTGCAGGATGCTGCCGAAAATACTGCCTGAGATGGAAGCACCCATGGGACCCAGAATATAGCCGAAGAGCATCTCCGGCAACTGGACCTTCTCGCTTTTGATCCGGGTGCGGGTGAACCGGTGGTTCCAGAAGCTTTGTCTGCGCATGGAACAGATCGTTTCCTTTCTCCCCGCAAGTGCAGGGTCTTACACATTCCTATCATTTCTATGATAGCACATTTTCCACCGCCGGGGAACTGTCCGGTGCAAAAAACATCTTTTTACCGCAGACGGTCGGAAAACGCAAAAGGGACCGCCGCAGTGTGCGGCAGTCCCCTTTGCTCTTATGAAGAACTATCCGTATGGAGAAAGAAAATGGCTTGTTACTTTGCCTCAGCAGGCTGTGTCTTTTTGACAAGGCTCAGGATCACTGCGCCCAGTGCGCTGCCCACAGCCAGCGCCACGCAGTACAGCGCAGCGTGATCCACCACCGGGAATACGAAGATGCCGCCGTGGGGTGCGCGCAGTGCACAGCCGAAGGTCATGGAGAGTGCACCGGCAACAGCAGAGCCGACAACGCAGCTGGGCAGAACGCGCAGCGGATCGGCTGCTGCATAGGGGATGGCGCCCTCGGACACGAAGCACAGACCCATGACGTAGTTCACGATGCCGTTGCGGCGCTCGTCCGGCGTCCACTTGCGGGGGCAGAAGGTGGTAGACAGGGCAATAGCGATGGGAGGAACCATGCCGCCCACCATGACGGCGGCCATCACCTCGTAGTTGCCGGAAGCAAGGGCTGCGGTGCCAAAGACGTAGGCTGCCTTGTTGACCGGGCCGCCCATATCCACGCTCATCATACCGGCCACGATAGCACCCAGCAGCACCTTGGAGCTGCCACCCAGTGCGTTCAGCCAGTCGGTCATAGCGGTGTTGATCATGCCCATGACCGGGTTCACGGCACACATCATCGCACCCACGATGAGAATGCCGCCCAGCGGGTAGATGAGCATGGGCCGGATACCGTTCAGGCTGGCGGGCAGCTTTTCGGTGATCTTTTTAAGGAACTGCACAATGTAGCCCGCCGCAAAACCGGCCAGCAGCGCTGCAAGGAAGCCGCCGGAGATGCCGGTGGTGCTGCCTGCGGCAAGGTCGGTGAAGTTGGTGCCGTTCATGGCCAGCACGCCGCCGGCAAAACCTACGGCAAGGCCCGGACGGTCGGCGATGGACATGGCGATGAAGCCTGCCAGAATGGGCAGCATATAGCCAAAGGCTGCGCCGCCCACCGTCTTGAAGAAGGCGGCAACGGGGGTGTTCATGCCGAAGTTTGCGGGGTTGATGCTGTAATCATCCAGCAGGAAGGCCAGCGCGATCATGATGCCGCCGCCCACCACGAAGGGCAGCATGTGGGAAACGCCGTTCATCAGGTTCTTGTACAGGCTGCGGCCGAAGCTGTCCTTGGTGGAGCTGTCATCCTCGGCTGCTGCGCCGCCCTCGGCGTGGTACACAGGCACCTCGCCGTGCGCGATCTTTTTGATCAGCTCCTCCGGCTTATGGATACCGTCATCCACGCGGGTGAACAGCACCGGTTTGCCGTCGAAGCGGGCGGTTTCCACCTTTTTCTCCGCTGCCACGATGATGCCGTCACAGGCGGCGATCTCGGCGCGGGTCAGGATGTTCTTTGCGCCGTCCGAGCCGTTGGTCTCCACCTTAGTGGGCAGACCCAGCTTGTCGCCAGCCTTGGTCAGTGCTTCTGCCGCCATGTAGGTGTGGGCAATGCCGTTGACGCAGGCAGTTACAGCCAGAATGCGGTAGCCGTCCTGCGGGATGGCCTGCTGGGTAAAGCTTTCTGCGCCGAACTGTGCTTCCTCCTGCGCGTCGATGCACTCCAAAAACTCCTTGGGGGTCTTGGCGGCTTTGAGCTTTTCCACAAAGTCCTCGTTCATCAGCATCTGCATCATGCGGGCCAGCATATCCACATGCAGGCTGCCGTTTTCCGGGGCGGCAATGGCAAACAGCAGGTCGGTGGTGCCGTCATCCTCGGCGTTGTACTGCACCGGGGTGCTCAGCCGCAGGGCGGCAAGGCTGGGGCGGGTGACCACATCGGTCTTGGCGTGGGGCACGGTGATGCCGTTGTCCACATAGGTAGAGCCCTCGGCCTCGCGGGCGTAGAGGGCCTTTTTGTAGGCCTCCTTGTCGGTGATGTTGCCGTGGGTGGCCTGCAGCTCCACCAGACGGCTCAGGATCTCCTCCTGTGTTTGCAGCGCCTCGTCCAGCGCAATGGACTGTGCGGTGAATAACTCGGTGATGCGCATAAATGTTCCTCCTTTGTTCCTTTTATCCTATCAAAGCTGCGCCAGCAGCTCGTCGATCTTCTCCTTTGTGGCAAGCCCAAGGCTGAAGGCCGTTGCGCTGCCGCAGGCCGTGCCCAGACGCAGCGCCTGCGCGTAGCTGCCGCTTTGCAGATACCCGGCCACAAAACCGGCCACCATGCTGTCGCCTGCGCCCACGCTGTTGACCACCTTGCCCTTGGGGCAGCCGATGCGGTGCACCTGTCCCTGCTCGTCCAGCAGCAGCGCACCGTTCCCGGCCATGCTTACCAGCACATTGCGGGCACCCTTTTCCTGCAAAGTGCGGGCAGCAGCCACGATCTCGGCGTCACTGGTCAGCACCTTGCCCACGATCTCGCCCAGCTCATGGTTGTTGGGCTTGATAAGGAAGGGGTGGTAGGGCAGCACGTTCACCAGCAGGTCGCGGGTGGCATCTACCACCGCGCGCACGCCCCTGCCCTGCAGCCGCGCCAGCAACCGCTCGTAGACGCTCTGCGGCAGGCTTGCCGGGATGCTGCCCGCCAGAATGAGGATATCCCCCTCGGTCAGCTTGTCCAGCTGGGCTTCCAGCTGCTGCAAGGCACTTTCCGGAATGGCAGGGCCTGCGCCGTTCAGCTCGGTCTCCTGCCCGGCCTTGATCTTGACGTTGATACGGGTCATGCCGTTTTCCAGATGCACAAAGTCGGTCTTGAGCCCCTGTGCAGCCAGCCCCCGCTCCAGCCATGCGCCGGTCTCACCGGCCACAAAGCCCAGCGCCACGCTCTCGCAGCCCAGCTGCGCCAGCACGCCGGACACATTGATGCCCTTGCCGCCCAGCACGCAGTCCTCACCTTGGGCGCGGTTCACTTCGCCCACCTCCAGCGGTGCGTCCAGGCGCACAACATAGTCGATGGCCGGGTTAAAGGTAACGGTATAGATCATACTTCTGCCTCCTTTACAAATGTTTGCTGCTTATACTTGGGGTTCGGACAGCGGTTGGTCAGGATCGCACCGCCGTGCAGGTCCGTGATGACCGCCGGGTAAATCTTTGCAAACTTGGCGTCGTCCACAAGGAACCAACTCTCTCTTGCACGGCGGACGGCTGCAGCCTTTACGGCGGCTTCCTCGGGGTCCGGGGTGGTAAAGCCCGCTTCCAGCGCCACGCCATTGGCACCCATAAACGCTTTGGTGAAGTTATATTGCTGGATGCTGCTGACCGCTGGGGCGCCCACGATGGCCTCGGTCTGGGGACGCAGCAGCCCGCCGGGAAGATACACCCGGCAGCCCTTCTGCGCCAGCAGTCGGGCGTGCGCCACGCCGTTGGTCACATAGGTAGCCTTGAGCGCTGCACCCGCCAGCACCCGCACCAGCTCCAGCGTGGTGGTGCCAGCATCAATGAACACAAAATCCTCGGCGGTGATGAGTGCTGCGGCGGCTGCGGCAATGCTGCGCTTTTCTGCCACAGCCAGCGTTTCCTTGGCTTCCATGGTGGGCTCGTCTGCCAGAAAGCGGCTGTCCGGCAGGGTGGCCCCTCCGTGCACCTTGGTCAGCCTTCCCTGCCGGTCCAGCTCGGTCAAATCGCGCCGGATGGTGGATTCGCTGGTGTGCAGTGCCTCGCACAGCTGCTGCACCGTCACGGTGCGTTTCTCGTTCAGCTGTTCTAAGATCAGTGCAAAACGTTCCTCTGCCAGCATGGTGTCTTTTCCCTTCTTTCCTTCCCACGCCTGACCGGTTTTGCACAGTCTTGGCGTGTTTTGGTTGTCTGCATCTTTATTATAGCAAAAATGCTGTCAAAATCAATCAGTTTCGGTCATTTTCGTGCACAAAAAATATCTTTGATTTTTGTGCATCGTTGCCAGTATCTGGGATACAAGAGTGTTTTTCCACCAAAAAAGACCACCGCACTTGTGTATGCGGTGGCCTTTTCTGCGTTTATGTGACCGGTCGTGACCGGTTTTGGTGCTCAGGCTGGTTTACTTCAGGCATCCGAGCGGGAGTAGGCGTTCTTCATCTGGCTGCTCAGTTCAAACAGGACTTTGTCCAGCGTGTCGGCGGCCTTCTCCTGCAGCATGGCAGCGATGGCGGTGTTGGCTTCCTCCCGCAGGGCGGCGCGGCGGGCGGCATCCGGTTCAGCAGCAAGGGTTGCGTCGTACTGGTTCACCAGTGCGCGGCCAGCAGAGAGTACGGCTTCCTCGTAGCGCTCGAGGTGGAACAGAGACTTGTTATAGGAAGCATCTGCCATAGCGGCGATGAGGCGGCTGGTCCAGTAGAAGTTATCGGTGGACACGGTGCCGGTGGTGTTGGCCAGATACTCCGGGGTGCGCTCCACGTTGGCGTAGAAGGGCACCATGGTGTTGAAGGCATTGGAGGCATAGGCCACCCACTCCACTGCGCGGGATTCCTCCGGCTGGTCGGGACGCATCTGCAAAAGCGCCATAAAGTCGTTGCGGTTGATGCCGATGGAGCGGTATGCGCCCTTTGCGGACTTGTCGCCGTAGCTCAGGTAGGGATCGTAGGGGGTACCCTGATAGTGGCTGGACAGCATATACTTGATGTCCTCCGGGGTCACCTTACGCTCCGGCACCGTGCACCACGGCAGGTCGTCGGACATGGGAGTGTAGTCGGCGTCAGCACCCTCCCACACCCATGTGCGGGGGTTGAGGTAGCGCAGCATATACCATGCGCGGGGGGTGTTGTAAACGTGGTCGGCGTCATCGTGGCTGCCAAAGGCGTCCCGGGGGTTCAGCGCGCCGTCCAAAGAGAGGTCGAGGTGATTCTTGGCAATGAACTCCCGCAGGTCGGCAGAGCAGAGGTAATTTTCCTGTGCGCCGAAGGCATCTTCCAGATCAAAGGTATCGATGCCCAGCTGGTTGGGCATGACCACATACACATCGTCCGGCACGCGGCGTGCGATCCAGTGGTGACCGCCGATGGTCTCCAGCCACCAGATCTCGTTTACGTCCTGAAAAGCGATACCGTTCATCTCGTAAGTACCGTACTGCTCCAGCAGGCTGCCCAGACGCAGCACGCCCTCACGGGCAGAGTGGATATAGGGCAGCACCAGATAGACGATATCCTCCTCGCCAATACCGCCGGGTACCTCGGGCTTTTCGCCCTTGGCAGGCTGATACTCCACCAGCGGGTCTGCCCCCAGCACGCGGGGGTTGGAGGTGATGGTCTCGGTGGCGGTCATGCCCACGTTAGCGGCGTTGACACCGGAAGCTGCCCAGATACCCTTGCCCTCCACGGCGTTGGGCATGGCGGTAAACCGCAGTGCGCCCTCCGGCAGGGGGATCTCCACATGGGAGAGGACGCTGCGGTAGGTCTTGGGCAGATTCTCCGGGTGGATCACAGTGAATTTTTTAGCAGTGAAATGGCCGGAGCCGGAGTCATCGTTGCGGGCGATCATGGTAGAGCCATCGTACGATGCTGCCTTGCCGACCAGAATGGTAGTGCAAGCCATAGGTTTTCCCTCCATATTCTATAATGTGCCTCTATTGTAGAACTTTTGCAGCGGAATTGCAACCGGGAAACAAAAACCGCCGCGTTGCGTACCACGGCAGAGCGGCGGGAGATGGAATGCTATTTCAGGCTGTTACTGGGCTGCCCAGTAGAAGTCCTCGCCGGGCAGCGCACCGCCCACGGCGGCAGGGTCGGCATCGTAGAGCACCTGCAGGTAACCGGAGACGTCCGCCTTCAGTTCCTCGCCGGTCAGGCAGACGATATTGCAGTTGGGCAGTGCCTTTTTGGCGATGGCGGCTTTTGCCACCACGCCCTGTTCCTCGCACAGAGCGGCGGTGCCATCCAGATCGGTGTTGGCGGCGTTCACGCTCTGGGCATAGTCTGCCAGAAAAGCAGCTACCACATCCGGGTGCTCCTCAGCGTAGGCCTTGCGCACCACGGTCACACCGGTGATCAACTGGGTATCTGCCACCTTGTCCCACTCGGCGGTCAGGTCAAGGGCTACCCGCAGGGTGTCGTCCTTCAGCCCGGCAGCGGTCACATAGGGCTGGGGCAGCACCGCAATGGCGTCCTGCATGCTGGCCATCTGGGCGGTCACCTCGGTAGCTTCGCTGTAATACTGGATATCCACATCCTTGTCCGGGTCAAGACCGTTGGCGGTAAGCAGATAGCGCAGCACATACTCCGGGGTAGTGCCCTTACCGGTGGACAGGATGGTGCGGCCCTTGAGGTCTGCCATGCTGTGGACGGTGTCGCCCTGCTCTACCACATACAAAACGCCCAAGGTGTTCACTGCCACGGCCTGAATGCCGCCGTTGGTTTTCTGGTACAGGGTCGCCGCCAGATTGGCCGGGATGGCGGCCATGTCCAGCTCGCCCTTGATGAGCAGCGGTACGATCTCATCCGCCGCGCCGTAAAGCTGCAAATCGTAGTCCATGGCGGCGGTGCCGGCCTGCTCCATCGAAAGCAGGTTGACCAGCCCCATGGTGGTGGGGCCCTTCAGCCCGGCGATGCGCAGCGGCTCGGTGGCAGACAGCGGCGAGGCTGCTTCTTCCTCGGAAGCAGCCGCAGAGGAAGCAGCCTCGGACACCGCTGTACTGGAAGCGGCAGAGCTTGCGCTGCCGCCGCAGGCTGCAAGGCTCAGTGCAAGGCTGAATGCCAGCAGTAAGGACAGGAATTTTTTCATGAAATACTCCTTTTCACACCCGGCACGCCCCGCTGCGGGGACGGAAACCGGCCTTTTTTGAAAAATTTTGCAAAATCATTTGCTTTGCGCGTTCCAGTTTACTATAATAGGGGTAAAAATACCGTTGCGTGTGCAACGCAATTGCAGGAGGCTGCGGAGAACACTATCTTCTCTGCGGAGTTGCGATGAATAATTATCTGCCGCTGTTACAAACCACCACGCTGTTCGCAGGGCTTTCCGCTGCGGAGCTCAGCACGCTGCTGTCCCGGCTGGGGGCAAGTGTGCGCAGCTATGGCAAGGGCGCAGCCCTTGTGCTGGCGTGGGAGCCCAGCCGCCGGGTAGGCATCGTGCTGTCCGGCGAGCTGGAGGCCTACCGCCCGGCACCGGGCGGGGTGCGCATTCCCATTGCCCGGGTAGAGCCGGGCGGGGTGTTCGGAGACGTATTGGGAGGTTCCAGCCTGTCCAGCCCGGTCACCGTGCTGGCTGCTGCCCCCTGCGAGGTGCTGCTGCTGCCCTACGAGCGGCTGCTGCTCTCGGACGGCAGCCCCGCCCACCAGCGTGTGGTGCAGAACCTTGTGCGCACCATCAGCGATAAATATTTTTCCCTCTCCCACCGCATCGACCTGCTGGTGATGAAGAGCCTGCGCGCCAAGGTGGCGGCTTATCTGCTCAGTGAGGCCGCCCGCGCCCACAGCCTGACCTTCAGCATCCCCTTCTCCCGCATCCAGCTGGCGGACTACCTCAACTGCGACCGCAGCGCCCTTTCCCGGGAGCTGAGCACCATGCAGAGGGAAGGGCTCATCGATACCTACCGCAGCAGCTTCAAGCTGCTGGAGCCGGACGCCCTGCAGCAGATGGTGCAGTAGCCTTTTGCCAACTATCTTATATTTAAGGAGTAATCAAGCAATGTCCAAGCCTGTTCTCTGGATCGTGATCCCCTGCTACAACGAGGAGCAGGTGCTGCCCATTACAGCACCCATGTTTCTGGAAAAGATCCACAGTCTGACCGCACAGGGGCTGGTCAGCGATAAAAGCCGGGTGCTCTTTGTCAACGATGGCTCCCGCGACAAAACGTGGGAGCTAATCCAAGGCTTTGCCGCACAGGACGAGCACTATATCGGCATCTCCCAAAGCCGCAACCGCGGCCACCAGAACGCCGTGCTGGCGGGGCTGATGGAGGCACTGCACAGCGACAGCTGCGACATTACCATCTCCATCGACTGCGACGGTCAGGACGACATCAATGCCATGGACGAGATGGTGAAAAAGTATCTGGACGGTGCCGAGGTGGTGTACGGTGTGCGCAGCCGCCGGGACACCGACACCTTCTTTAAACGGTTCACCGCCGAGGGCTTTTATCATGTGATGAACGCCTTGGGCGCGGATATCGTGTTCAATCACGCAGACTACCGCCTGATCAGCACCCGCGTGCTGGAAAGCTTTGCGGATTACAAGGAGGTCAACATCTTTTTACGGGGCATGGTGCCGCTGGTGGGCTTTGCCCACGATGTGGTCACCTACGAGCGCCACGAGCGTCTGGCCGGCGAGAGCCACTACCCCCTGA
>ENA-UOJS01002921-UOJS01002921.1-human-gut-metagenome-genome-assembly--contig:-C74-NODE-2921-length-10684-cov-10.171136_pt1 | contig 10684 bp, 9 predicted proteins | sample MGYA00242355_ERZ723902 | MGnify/ENA metagenome assembly ERZ723902 | reverse complement strand
GCGCTTCGCTTGCCCCCCTCCCGGTTTTGAACAGACGCTTTACTTCACCTTCGGGAAAGCCTCCCGCAAAGCCGCCTCGATCTCGGCCGGATGCCCGCGATAGACGATCTTTCCCTCGGGGTCCAGGAGCAAGGTCGTGGGCACGGAACGAATGGCATAGGTGTCCCCTACGTTGTCCTGGCCTTTGACCTTCTCGCCCGCATTGACATTGACCCAGGGGAGCGCATCCTCGGCTACTGCCCGGCGCCAGTCGTCCTGCTGGTCCCATACGGCTACTCCTACCACTTCGAGACCCGCCGGATGGTACTTTTCATAGAGCGCGACCATGTGGGGATTGTACTTGCGACACGGATTGCACCACGAAGCCCAGAAATCCACGACCATCCATTTGCCGCGCAACTCCGAGAGGCGGAGCGTGTCGCCCTCGAGCGTGGTCAAGGTAAAGTCAGGGGCGGTGGCGCCGACGGCCGAATGGCGTACGTTGTCCACCAGTTTCTTTACCTGGCGGCCGTAAAGGCATTTCTGCGCCTGCTCGGAAAGCCCCTGATACAGGCTGTCGATCTGGTCGATGTCCTCCGCATCGTACAAGTAACCCAGATCGGCCAAAACCCATGCGGCAAACCGGTTGTCCGGATAATGGCGGACAACCGCCTGACGAGCGGCAAGGATGCTGTCGGCCACGGCCTGCCAGCGGGCAGAGAAACGTCCCAGAGCGGCGGTATCCGTCCGGTTGAGCGTTGCATACTCCTGCCGCAGTCCTGCTTGCAGAGCGCTCAGGGAGTCGATCTGGCGGACTTCGGGATATTCGTACACTCCGCCCGATATTTTAGCGGAGGGGAAGTCGGAGGCCTCGCCGGTGAGGGTGTATTCGCCCAGACCTTCGACAAAAAGCGACAGGTAAGGCGTCCGACTGTCACTCACCGATACCGTATCGCCTTGGGGCACCAAGAACAGGCGCAGAGCCTCGTCCTTGTCGTAGGTCTTCAAGGTAAACTCCCCGGGTTTTCTGACCGTTACCGAATCGTCGGCTACCCAGCGGTCCTGGGAAGCATGCCAGGATGCCAGCACGATCCTGTCACCGGCCTGCAGGCCCTCTATCCGGCCTGTGATGGTGTTCTTGCGTACCTGCGTGCAGGAAAAGAAGAAGCACAACACGAGAAAAACAATGGCGAACCATTTTGCGTAACGTTTCATCGGGTAGATATTTGTTTAAGGTTATTTCTATTCAGTCTGCGGGGCGGCGAAGACTTCCTCCAACTTGGCAAACAATCCTCCGGAACGTCCCCGGAAAGCGATTTTCCCTTCAGGGTCGATGAGCATGGCCGTCGGGAAAGAGTACAGGGCAAAGAGCGATACGACATCCGGGCTGCCGTCGAGCGTCCGGGATACGTACGCCTGAGCCCAGGGAAGGCTGTCCTGCGGTTCTGCCTGATGCGTCTGGTACGTCTGGGGATGGCACACGGCAATGGAAATGACTTCCAACCCCTTGTCCCGATACTGCCCATAGACGCGCTCCCACTGCAGGAGGTCCCTTCGGGAAGAAGGCTCATCCGGCGACCAGAAATCCAAGGCCACCCACTTGCCACGGTAGTGCGACGGAGAGACCGGTTCACCCTGCGGAGAAGTAAAGGTGAGCCGAGGGACGGAGGCCCCTTCCGAGGCTGCCACCGAGGCATAGACTTCTTCGTTGGCTATTTCGCCGGCGTGGGTATTGCGCGCTCCGCCGTTGAGGCTGTTGTACAACCTGCGGACACGCTCCAGCGAGGTCTCCTCGGGAATGCGGCGCAGCAATTCGCTCACCAGGTGCGCCGAGAAACCGTTCTCGGGATGGTACACGATAAAACGTTCCTGGGCGTAAACCAACTCGCGCCGCGTCTTTTCCCAAAGCGACACCAGCGAATCCTCCTGCCCGCCCGAGAGCCGTATCCGGTCACCCAAGCGGCTCAAGGTATCCTCCAGCGCCACGATGGAACGCATCTCGGACGAATCGTACAACCCTCCCGATATCTGCGCGCGAAGCTCCGCCCCCTGCGGCTCGAAACCGATGGTATACTCCACTCCCGGTTCGGAAAAAACGGCTGCATCACCCCGGCGGCCGTCCTTCGTGCGGAAAGACACGCCGAAGAGCCGTCCTGTCCGATCGACCGACAAGGCAAACGTATCGGTCTGCTGCGGCAAAACCACCAAGGTATCCACCTGGGCCTCGACGCCGATCCGGTCGACTTCCGCCAGGACCAAAGTATCCCCGGCCGTCGCACCGACGATCCGGATATGAAAAACGCCTTCCGTCTGCGCCATCGCCGGGAACATTCCCCCGAAAGCAAGCAGCAAGACAAGCAGGACGGCAATCTTTTTTACCAATCTCATAACGCAACATGATTTCTGTTTTCTTGCCGCCAAGGGATCTTTTCGTCCCTTGAAAAGGTGGTTTTCGGAGGGAAAAGCCTCGCCCGGCAAAAAACAATCACAAATCCAAAGACAAATATACTCAAAGGCGAGCGCTGCGACAAATCGAAAACAACGTTTTCGCATTTGACCATGCCCAGACCTCTGCTTCCTGCCCATGAAAATATAGAAAGAAAAGCCCGTAAAAACTCATAGGAACCGCAACCCGTATCGTGAAAATACATACTTTTGTAGAAAGACCATCACAAGGAACATGCCGCTAAAACACTGGGACGATCCCGCCCTGACGGTAGCCGGCACCGACGAAGCCGGCCGAGGGTGTCTGGCCGGGCCGGTAACGGCCGCTGCTGTCATCCTGCCGACGGACTACTTCCATCCGCTGCTCAACGACTCGAAACAACTCTCCGAGCGGCAGCGGGAGACCGTGCGCCAGGACATCGAGCGCCGAGCCGTCTCCTGGGCCATCACCCACATCTGGCCCGAGCGCATCGACCAGATCAACATCCTCTGGGCTGCGGTGGAAGCGATGCAACAAAGCGTCGCCCAGCTTTCCCCCCGCCCCGACCTGCTGCTGGTGGATGGCAACCGCTTCCGCAGCCGGGATGAGATCCCGTACCGCTGCATCGTCAAGGGCGACGCGACCTACGCCTGCATCGCCGCCGCTTCCATCCTGGCCAAAACCGAGCGCGACCGCCTGATGAAGCAGCTCGCCGAACAATACCCCCAATACGGCTGGGAAAAGAACAAAGGCTACCCCAGTCCCGCACACCGCGCCGCGATCGCCGCTTGGGGCCCCTCGCCCCTGCACCGGCGCACTTTCCGCCTGCTGGACGATCAGACGCGACTGGCCTTCCCCGAGAAATAAGGTTATTCACTTAAGTAAGTGATCTAAAATATTTTTATATTCAGCACAAAATATTAATATTGTATCATGTTATTGCAAAATGTAAATCATGAAACATATAAAAGTGCTTTCATTAAGTGAGGCTGATCGCCTCAAACTAGAGAAAGGCTATCAATGGCCCTACTCATAACTATCGTATCAGATGCAAATCCATATTGTTGAAGTCATCAGGAAAATCAGCTTCAGAAATAGCTGAAATATTTGATGTAACAGTGCCAACAGTATACGTATGGATAAAACGTTATAAAGAAAATGGTATCAAAGGCTTGGAGACACGTCCCGGTCAAGGTCGTAAACCTATAATGGATTGTTCCGATGAGGAAGCAGTCCGTAAGGCTATAGAGGAAGACCGTCAGAGTGTATCTAAAGCACGCGAAGCCTGGGAAAAGGCTTCCGGCAAAAAAGCCAGCGACATTACCTTCAAACGTTTTTTAGGAGCATTGGTGCAAGATATAAGCGAATAAGGAAACGCCCAAGGGGTACCCCCTCACCGCAACTCTATTCATACAAGAAAGAGAAGTTGCAAGAACTTGAAAGCCTTGATTCCAAAGGTAGAATAGAACTTTATTACGCTGATGAAAGTCATGTATGTACAGATGGTTACGTACCTTACGGATGGCAGTTCAAAGATGAGCATGTCTATATTCCATCCGCGAAAACCGCAAGACTTAATATCTTTGGCATGATTACCCGAAGAAATCAATATAAAGGCTTTACGACACAGGAATCCATCAATGCAGATAAGCTTGTGGATTTTCTTGACCGGTTCTCTTTTGAAGTTGAGAAGAAAACGGTAGTTGTCCTTGACAATGCTTCTGTCCATAGAAATCGGAAGATAAAGGAATTGAGAAAAATATGGGAGGATAGAGGATTATTCCTTTTCTATCTTCCACCATACTCTCCAGAACTTAATCCAGCCGAAACTCTCTGGCGCATATTGAAAGGCAAATGGATAAGACCTGCTGATTACAATACTAAGGACTCGCTTTTCTATTGTACAAACAGGGCACTTGCATCTGTCGGCACGAACTTATTTGTGAATTACTCATATGTATAAAGTTAATTTTGAATAGTTACTTATGAAAATTTTTATATCTCTAATTGCGCTATTTAATGTGCTTCTATCATGTTCTTGTTCATCACGTATTTCATATGAAAATTATGAAAATAAAATATACAAAATTACGCTCAAACAAAAGTCCAATATCATTGTAGGTTTCATTATTTCAAATAAAGAGACAAACTCTAAACTGGCTTTTACTCCGTCATTAATTATGATTGATGGAGAAATACCTGAAGGAAGTCTCAGGTCTGATTATAATAGTACAGATGAAACAGTGCTTTATCAATGCGATTCTACATATTGTATAGATACAGATTCTATTTCAATTGCCTTTGCATTGGAGGTCTTAAATCATAAAAGACTGGATTTGTTAATATACAATTCCCAGCTACAAGACTATAAAGATGAAAACTGTACATTACTGAAACAATCTAAATAAATCAACTGGAATATATTCTTATCTATCTTTACCCACCCGTAAAAACTCTTTGCCATGAAAAAATTCCTGTTTATCGGCGCTCCGCTTCCCCCCAAAGCCTATGGCTGGGTAGCACTCTTCCTGCGCCTGTTTGTCGGGATCCTCATGCTGACGCATGCCTTCCCGAAGATCGCCAACTACCCGACCCTGTCGCTCACTTTTCCCGATCCGCTGGGCATCGGAAGCCAGCTCTCGCTGCTGCTCACCCTGCTGGCCGAAGGGCTTTGCTCGCTGCTGGTGATCGCCGGAGCCCTTACGCGACTGGCCGTGCTCCCGCTGGTGTTCAACATGTGCATCGCCGCTTTCGTGGTGCACGCAGGACAAGGCTTTGCCCAGAAAGAACTGGCGGTGCTGTACCTGGGCTTTTACCTGCTCATCCTCGCTCTGGGGCCGGGACGCCTGTCGGTCGACCGGTTCCTGTTCCGCGAATCGTACGAAAACGACTGACCCTGCCCTGCTTCCGTTTGTATCCCGGCCGAGGTTTGTTTACCTTTGTGGGAAAGAAACCCCGGTAGGGGAATGAATCCCTTCCCCACGACCGGAAAAAACGATATGAACGGCATGAAAGACAAGTGGTTTTTTCGCCTGCTCAAAGGCGCGGGCATCGGCTTGTGCGCGGCGATGACGGCTAGTGTTTTCTCTTGTACGGATCCGGCAGCCTCCTCCCCGGAAATATCCCTGGAAGCCATCCCCGTAGGGTCGATGGCGGTGATCCGGGTGGACGATCCCTCGGCCTTGGGGCAGACCTTGGAAGGCAACCCGTGCCGCGAAGTCTTCGATTCGCTCGACCTCACCCGCCGGCTGGACGAGAGCCTGCAACTGCTCGCACGCATCTGCGGCCGGGAAAAAGCAGACCGACCGGTAACCATCGCCGCCTCGAAAGTGGGAGCGCGGGACATCTCCCTGCTGCTGGTGTGCGATGCGGGCGGACGCACCTTGACCACCGCTTTCGGCGCAGACACCCTCACGCAAGTCCAGTCGTACGAAAAAACGGAGATAACCACCCTGAAAACCCCCTCGGGCGAATACTGCTACTACACCCGGGGCGATGCACTGATCCTCTCCGACAACCGCCTGTACCTGGAACAGTCCATCCTGCAAGGAGCCTCCGACGGAGTCTGCCTGTCGGACGACCGCTCCTTTGCACGCTCCTTCCCCGTGCTGCTGGGCGGAAAAAAAGCCTCGGCCGCCCTGCGCCTGCCCGAGATAAGCCGCTATGCAAAGTCATTCTTGGGGGTCGAAACCCACCTGCTGGGCGAACTTTCCCCTTGGGCAGCGGTCGAACTGCGCACCGACAGCACCTCCCTGCGCGCCGAGGGCATCTTCTGCACAGACGATTCGACGGCCTCGCTCGCTTCGGTACTGGCCGGACAAAAGGTCAAGGACCTCACGCTGGACAACCGCTTCCCTTCCGATACCTACCGGTATCTCTACCTGGGTATCGCCGACTGGGAAAAATATTTTACGGACTACATCCTCTACCTGAAAGCCTCCTCGCAGTTTCACCTATACAACCAGGCCGCCCGTACCTACGGACAGTTGCCCGAGGGGGAACCCTGGCGGTTTTTCCTTCCCTGGGCCGGGACCGGCCTGGCCGTGGTGCAGACCGTGGGAGAACCTGTCCCCAGCGTGCTGATCGCGACAACCGACGCGCAGGCGGCCGCACAAGCCCTGGAAACGATCGCCGATTCGGCAGTGGTGCGGCCTGAAAAGTACAGAAATACGACCATCGTACCCATCGGCTGCAAAAACATCCTCTACGACCTGGTTACCCATGCCGCTCCGCGCCAAGGCGCCGCCTTTGCGGCGGTAGCGGGCGACGTGGTGGTTTTTTCGCCTTCGGAAGCAGCCTTGAAAAAGATTCTGGACGACATCCGCCTGGGGACGACCCTCCAGACGATCGAAGGGTATGTAAAACAAAAATCCCAACTGGCCACCTCGACCCAACTGCTGGCCCTGGTACGGGGCGACCTGTGGAGCGAGCAGGTCGCTGGGACCGCACAGGAAAAACGCCGGCAGGGCAAGGCACTGGATGCCGTCGAAAAGTACGTCCGCGCCCAGGGCAAACGCTTCGAAAACCTGCGCTACAACTTCCTGCAAGTGAGCGCCACCGGGGGGACAGCCTTCCTGAACATCCGCATGGCCTGGGACGATGCCGCCGCCCGCCAAGCGGTCAAGGAATGGTCCTTCGCGCTGGATGCCCCGGCTGCCACCGCTCCCCTGGCCTTCCCCAACCACCGCAACGGGCGTTACGACGTGCTGATCCAGGACACCGAGGGGACGTTGTATCTGATCTCGGACAAAGGCTCGCTGTTCTGGAAAAAGAAACTGGGTGCGACCATTACCTCGCCCATCGTGGTGTGCGACCTCTACGACAACCATAAATACCAGATGGCTTTCTGGACCGGGAAAAAATTCCACGTCATCGACCGCCTGGGCAACTACGTCACGGCGGCCGACAAGGTAGCGCGCGCCAAAAAACTGAAGGCGCCCACACCCCAGGCCACGGTAGTCTCGACCAACGAGATCGGCTACCAGTTGCGCTCCGGCTCGATGCGCAAAGTGAAGACCCCGCAGTCCCCGCTTTCCTCTGTGGTGTACATCCCCTCGGTCGATGCGCTGGTTTACCGTCTGGCCGACGGGAAGGTCTATGCCATCCATCCCGACGGAAAAACGATACAGGGGTTCCCCGTGATGGCGGAAAAGGATTTTACCGCGCAGGATTTCGGACGCGACCACCGTCTGGGCATCGCCGCCCTTTCCCCCGAAGGAGTGATCACCTTCTACCGCTTGCCGCAGGACGAAAACAAATGATGCGATGAAAGCCGAACAACTGGAAGACATCCTGGTGCTCTACCGCACCAAAGGCCTCTCCCGACGGGATGCCGGGCGGTTGGTGCAACAAGTCGGCCGACCGGAAGAGGTCTTTGCCCTTTCCGCCGAAACGCTCACCGGCTGGGGGATAAAACCGGCGGTAGCCCGCGCCTTGCTGGAACGCCGCCTGGACGACGCGATCCGCCAGGAGATGGATTTCGTCCAGCGCAACGACATACGCGCCATCGGCTTTTGGGAACAGGACTACCCGCCCCTGCTGCGCGAATGCCCGGATGCACCGGTGATGCTGCTGGCCAAGGGGGCGTTCGACTTTACGGAGCTTCCCTTTGCCCTTGCCATCGTCGGTACGCGCGCCATGACCCCCTACGGAGCTGCGATGACCGACCGGATCGTCCAGGCACTCGCCCCGTACCGCCCGGCGATCGTCAGCGGGCTGGCCTACGGAGTGGATGTCCAGGCGCACCGTGCAGCCTTGAAATACGGCCTTCCGACCCTCGGTGTGCTGGGACTAGGACTGGGCACGCCGATGTGCCCGGCCCAGAACCGCGATACAGCCCGCCAAATGTGCCATACGCCCGGGTGCGGCATCCTGACCGAATACCTGCACCTCCAGGAGGCTCTGCCGGGACTTTTCCCGGCGCGCAACCGCATCGTGGCGGGCATTGCCCGCGCAACGGTGGTCATCGAGGCCAAGGCCAAAGGCGGGGCGCTGATCACCGCCGAACTGGCGGGGGGATACAACCGCGAGGTTTTCGCCGTACCGGGCCGCGCAAACGACCCGTGCTCCCAGGGGTGCAACACCCTCATCCGCCGCAACAAGGCCATGATCCTGGACGACCCCCAAACGCTCATCGAGGAATTGGGCCTCTCGAACCGAAGGCCGAAAGCGCAGCCGGGCCGACAAAGCGAAATGCTCCTGTCGGAAAGCCCGGCAACTGCCGCGTCCCCGACCCCGAACCGAAACGGAACTGCCCCGCAGTGGGAGGGGCTGACGGAGGAAGGGAAAAAAGTAGCCCGGATGCTCTCCGGGGTGGAAAAGATGCACCTGGACGAACTTTGCACGGCGCTGGAGATGCCGGTGCAGAACCTTACCGTACTGCTGCTGGAGATGGAACTCGCCGGGCTGATCGACACCCTGCCGGGGAAGTATTATGCCTTGTCGCCCCAGGCCCGAACGTGAGCTTCCCCCATGTTTTTTCGGCAAAAGTGCATCCGTATTTCATTAATTTCGTTACCTTTACCCAGACAATTATCGGTAAAGGCGTCCGAAAAAGACGGCCGCAAGGATACTGCCAAGTTCTAAAAACGACATCGCCATGCTGATAGACAAGTACATAGAAAACGCCCTCTACCTGTATCAATGCGTGATCATCCCCGGTTTCGGCGGATTCATCGCCACCGACCAGCCCCAGGATTCCGCCGGAAAAGAAGGCAAATACTCCCCGCGCAAGAAAAAGTTCGCCTTTCACCCCAACCTGAAGGTAAACGACGGCGTACTGGCCATGTACATCGCCAACATGCGCGAGATCTCATACGCCGAGGCCATGAACGAGATCGCCCACGCGGTCGATTTTTACCTCTCCACCCTCGAAAAAGGCGACCCGGTGGACATCGAAGGGGTGGGCTCCATCCGCCCGGACGGCCAAGGGGGACTTTGCTTCACGCAGTTCGGCGACAAGGACTTCAACCGAAAACAATACGGACTCTCTTCGACCTGCATCCCGCAAGAAACACCTGCAGGAGAAGCCGCTGCCGACATTCCGGACGAAAAAACCTACGCACATTCCCGCCTGCAGATCACCCCGGCTCCGCAAGAGCCCGACACCGAAAACCCGCCACAGGAGCCATCATCGAAAAAAGAAGGGATCGAGACGGTCAAGAAAGCCTTCCAGATGGTGGTCGATGCCGCTACTTCGGCCGGCATCGAGGACAACCACGTAGAAAACCGCGCCATCGGGGGAATGATCAACGCCGTGCTGATGGAGGCCGTGGAAAAAGCCACCATCGACAAATACCGGGCCGACGATCCGGAGCACCTGCGCCGACTGATCACCTCCGCGGCCGACAAAGCAAAAAAGGCTTCCGATCCGCAGGCCGAGCGTGCGATAGACAGCATCGTCAGCGTCCTGATGGAACAGTCTCCCGCTCCGGCGGAAGTTCCGCAGGAGCAAACACCCGCGGTAGAAGAGACTTCGCCGCTCCCTGAACCGACCCTGGAGGAAAATGCATCGTCCCAAGACGCGCCGGATGTGGCCGAGCAGGAAAAAGAACCGGAAAAAGTCGAATCGGCTCCCGACGAAGCCGCCGGAAACGAAGGAGAAGGGACCGGCGAAAACACCCCTGCAGACGAGCCGGAAAACGAGTTGCGAGAAAACGAAGAGGACGAGGACGAAGATCGTCCCGGTTTCAACCCCCTGCGCAGCAAGCCGGTGCGGATCGTCATCGGGGCGGTGGTCGTGCTGGCGGTGCTGGCGGGCTTGTTCTTCTTCGTATGCCGAGGCGGAGCCAACCTCTACTTCTGGAAAGATACCAAGGGAGATGCGATCCCCACGGCACAACCGGTTCTCCCGGCGGAGGATTCCCTCGCGGTGGACAGTACGGCACAAAACGATACTTTGCCCACGACGGGCCTCACCCCGGCCGTCCCTGCGGGCGATGCGCTGGATACGACCTACCTGGCCGATCTGCCTTTTTACGTGATCGCCACGTCGGTATCCGTGCGGGAAAATGCCGAGAAGGCTTTGCTCGAACTCCGCCAAGAAGGTTACCCGGCGGTTTATGCCGGGTATCAGAACGGGCTGTACCTGATCGCTTACCAGGGGTTCCGTTCCCGCTCGGAGGCGATGAAATTTTACGAAGAGATCCTCAATACCACGGACAATACGCAGGTGTGGGTCAAGGTGTACAACCGCAACGCCGACAAGAAAACCGACTGATCGCGCCAAGGGGGGGGCTTCGGCGCGCGGGCAAGCAAAAGGCGAGCGGCCAATGGCCGCTC
>ENA-UOJS01002918-UOJS01002918.1-human-gut-metagenome-genome-assembly--contig:-C74-NODE-2918-length-10693-cov-29.181143_pt1 | contig 10693 bp, 10 predicted proteins | sample MGYA00242355_ERZ723902 | MGnify/ENA metagenome assembly ERZ723902 | reverse complement strand
CCGGTTATCGTGGCGGTTCCTTGCGTGACGCTTGGACGATCCTTCCCATTGAAAAACATGGGGAGCAGTACACCGTGACCATCATCAACAATTTGGAATATGCGTCCTATGTGGAATACGGCCACCGGCAAACACCGGGGCGCTATGTTCCCGCCTTGGGAAAGACCCTGAAGGCAAGTTGGGTGAAGGGGCGGTTCATGCTGACGATTTCCGAACAGGAAGTGAAAACCTTGGCCCCGTCCATTCTGAATGATATGTTGTATGACGCTTTGAAGGGGGTGTTCAGTTGATCAATGAAATCATCAAAGGTGTTTCCATGAAGCTGAACGCCACCTTTGGAGCCGGGTACAAAATCTATCAGAATGATGTGGAACAGGGCTTCAAGGAACCCTGTTTTTTCATTGCTGTCCTGAAGCCTGACATTTCCCCGTTGCAGAAGAACCGATTCATGAACCGGAACCCGCTGGATGTTCACTATTTCCCAACCAGCGGGAGAAACAACGCTGAATTGTTCACTATGGCCGGGGATTTGATGGAGTGTTTGGAGTTCATCACCCTTCCCAATGGGGATGTGCTTCACGGAACTTCCATGAGTTATGAAGTGCAAGACGGGGTTCTTCATTTCTTCGTGAACTACAATTTGACACTTCGCAGAGAAACCGAGGAAACCGCAATGGAAACCTTGGAAACTACTGTGGAGCCAAAGAAAGGGTGATTGAATGGCTACCAGAAAGAAAGCCGCCACCGCACAGGAACCGACCATCACGGCCCCGGTGGTGTTCCCCAAAGAACGGGTGTTGACCTTCAGGCGTTACGCTGACCGGCGTGATCTTCTGTCTGTCCTTTTGGAAGATGGGAAGGAATACACCTTCGATCAGATTGATGGGCTGATCAATGACTTTATGAAAGGTAAGGTGAAATAATATGGCCCTTGGCGGCGGCACCTTCTTGGTGCAGAACAAGGTTCTGCCCGGTGCATATATCAACTTCATTTCTGTGGCGCAGGCAAGCGCCACCCTTTCTGACCGTGGCATTGTCACCATCCCCCTTGCTATGAATTGGGGGCCTGAAGGCAAGATTTTCACGGTGGAACAGGCTGATTTTATCAAGAACAGTCAGAAAATTTTCGGCTATGCGTACACGGCGGATGAACTGAAGCCTATGCGTGAAATCTTCCTTCACGCCAAAACCGTTCATTTCTTCCGCCTTGGCACCAGCGGCGTGAAGGCGGCTAACACCTACGCAACGGCCAAATACCCCGGCACCCGTGGTAATGATCTTCGTACCGTTATCACGGCGAATGAAAACACCACAGAACAGAAGCCGCTGTTCGATGTGGCAACCTTCTTGGGAACCGTTCAGGTTGATCTTCAGGAAGGTGTGGCCGCTATCACCGATCTGAAGGCCAATGCCTATGTGGATTGGAAGTCCAGCGGAACCCTTTCTTTGACCGCTTCCTTGCCCCTGACGGGCGGCACCAACGGCACCGTGGCCGATTCCGACTATCAGACCTATCTTGATCAGGCGGAAGCGTACACCTTCAACGCTATGGGTTGCACCGAGAGCAAGGCCACCATCACCGCCCTGTTTGCGGCCTTCGCAAAGCGGATGCGTGATGATGTGGGCAAGAAGTTTCAGGTGGTTCTTTTCCGCAAGCTGGCCGATTATGAAGGCGTTGTGAGCGTCAAGAACGGCCTGACTTCCGACAAGACTTCCACCGCCCTGATCCCTTGGGTTACGGGCGTGATCGGCGGAACGGCGGTCAATAAGAGCGCCACCAACATGGCCTATGATGGTGAATACGATGTGGACACCGATTTCACGCAGACCCAGCTTGAAAACGGTATCAAGGAAGGTTCCTTCATGTTTCATCGTGTGGATGAAGCGGTGTGTGTCCTGACTGACATTAACAGCTTCATTTCCATCACGGATGAAAAGTCCAGCGACTTTTCCAGCAACCAGACGATCCGAGTTTTGGATCAGATCGCCAATGATATTGCCGTTCTGTTCGGCAAGAAGTATCTTGGCAAGGTTCCCAATGATGCCGCTGGCCGGATTTCTCTTTGGAACGATATTGTGAAGCACCACACGGAACTTCAGGATATTCGGGCCATTGAGAACTTCAGCGGCGAAAATGTGACGGTTGAAAAGGGCGATACCAAGAAATCCGTGGTGGTTACTGATTATGTGACCCCCGTGAACGCTATGGAACAGCTTTATATGACCGTCTATGTTCAGTAAGGAGGTACAACCATCATGGCAGATAGAACCATCATGAACGCCAAGGATGCTGTTTCCGCTTCCTTGGCTGAATGTTTCGTGACCATCGAGGATAACCGTTACAACTTCATGCAGGCTATCAACCTTGAAGCCAACTTTGAGAAGAACAAAACGGAAGTTCCCATTTTGGGCAAGACCGGCAAGGGCAATAAGGCCACCGGCTGGAAGGGTACGGGTTCCGCCACCTTCCACTATAACACTTCCATCTTCCGTGAGCTGATGAAGCGTTATAAGGACACCGGCGAGGATGTCTATTTTGACATTCAGGTGACAAATGAAGATCCCACTTCTTCCGTGGGCCGTCAGACCGTGATCCTGAAGGATTGCAATATGGATGGCGGCTTGCTTGCCAAGTTTGATGCTGATGCGGAATACTTGGATGAAGATATGGACTTCACCTTTGAAGATTTCGAGATGCCCGAAACCTTCAGCCTTTTGGCCGGTATGCAGTAAGCAGAGCGCCCCGGCCTTACTTCGGTAGGGGCCGGGGCCTTTTTTCGTATCAAAATATAGGAGGAAAAAACAATGAGCCTGTCCGCTTTTTTGGCTGAAAACGCCGTTCCCGTTGAGAACATCAAGTTTGTTGCTTCCAAACGCTTCTTGGGTGAGGATGGCAACCCCATTCCTTGGGAGATCAAGACCATCACCGGCACCGAGGATGAAGCCCTTCGGAAGTCCTGTGCCAAGCGTGTTCCGGTTCCCGGCAAGAAGAACCAGTATCAGAAGGAAACCGACTATGATCTTTACCTTGGCAAGCTGGCCGTGGCTTGTACCGTGTTCCCCAATCTGAATGATAAGGAACTTCAGGACAGCTACAAGGTCATGGGCGCTGATGCCCTTCTGAAAACCATGCTGACCCCCGGCGAATACGCCGAATACCTGACCAAGATTCAGGAAGTGTGTGGTTTTGATACCACCATGCAGGATGAGGTTGATGAAGCAAAAAACTAATCTGTGAAGGTGATGGTGAAGCGAACATTGCTTACTATTGCCTTCACGAACTTCATTTGACACCTTCCGCCTTTTATGCTTTGCCCCGCCGTGAACGGGCCTTCATCATTGCGGCCATTGATGTTCGGGTGGAAGCTGAAAAGAAGAAGCAGAAGGAAATTGAACGAAAACAGCGCCGGGGCCGCCACCATTAAGGCCCCGGCTTCTATTCTCCAAGAAAGGTGGTGATCCCTGTGGGAAACATTCGGGCCGCTATTGCCCTTTATGATGGTGTTACCAGCCCCCTTCAGAGTATGCACAAGGCAATGGGGGTTGTGCTGAACACCTTTGAAGCCATGCAACAGGCTTCCGGTAGAGCCGTTGACACGGCGGCAATCCGGGAAGCCCGTGAAGAATGGGCAAAAGCGGGAACCGCCTTTGATACCATTGAAGAAAATATCAGGAACGCCAACAACGAACAGCAGAATTTCAACAATTCCATCCGTGGGGGTAGCAATTCCGCCAACGGGCTTCTGTCCATCATCAAGAAAGTTGCCATTGCCGCTGGCGGTATTGCCGGGATCAATAAGGCGCTGAATATTTCGGATGAATTGGCAAGCACCAAGGCCCGATTGAATTTGCTTGTGGATGATGGCGGTTCCGTTGAAGCCTTGGAACAGAAGATCATGGCTTCCGCCCAGCGTTCCCGATCCGTTTATTTTGACACAGCTTCCGCCGTTGCGAAACTTGGCCTGAACGCTGGTAACGCCTTCGATGGCAATATGGATCAGGTCATTGCCTTCATGGAACAGGTGAACAAGCAGTTTGTTATTGGCGGCGCTACGGCCCAAGAACAGAGCAACGCCATGGTCCAGCTTACACAGGCAATGGCGGCGGGTGCGCTTCGTGGTGAAGAACTAAATTCCATTCTGGATGGTGCGCCGGGTATCGCAAGAGCCATTGAAAAATATATGGGCATTGCGGAAGGTTCCATCAAGACGGTTGCACAGGAAGGCAAGGTAACGGCTGAAGTGGTGAAGAACGCCATGTTTGCTATGGCGGACGAAACCAACGCAAAGTTCGATTCCATGCCCAAGACTTGGGCGCAGATTTGGGCCGGGATGAAGAATCAGGCCCTTTCCATGTTTGCCCCGATCTTGACCAAGATCAACCAGATTGCTAACAGCACCAAGTTCCAGCAAGTCACCACAGCCCTGATCAATGGGCTTGCCGGGGTTGCCAATATCGCTTCTTCGGTGCTGGATATTCTGATTTCCATTGCTTCTGTGATCGTTGATAATTGGAGTTGGATTCAGCCTATTATCATGGGCATTGTGGCCGCTATGCTGATCTATAACGGTGTGGCGTTGGCAACGAATATCATCATGGGTATTCAGGCAACCGCCAAGGCCGTTCATGCGGCGGCAACCGCTATGGAAGCGGGAGCCACTTTCACGGCTACTGTGGCCCAGCAGGGCTTAAATGCGGCGCTTTTGGCTTGCCCCCTTACATGGATTATCCTTCTGATTATCGCCGTAATTGCGGCAATCTATGCGGCGTGTGCGGCAGTTGCCAAGTTCACCGGAATTGCAAATAGCGGCTTCGGTGTGATTTGTGGCGGAATCATGGTGGTAATTGCCTTCTTCAAAAACCTTGGCCTGTCCGTGGCAAATATCGCCTTGGGTATCTGGAACGCTTTGGGGGCTTGTGCTTCCAATATCGGAACGGCCTTCCACAATGTTATTTCCAATGTTCAGGGGTGGTTTTACAACCTTCTTTCTACGGCCCTTACTGTTGTGGCGGGTATCTGTGAAGCCCTGAACAAATTGCCCTTCGTTGAGTTCGACTATTCCGGGATTACCAACAAAGCAAGCGAATATGCGGCCAAATCTGCTGAAGCCTATGGCAATGTGGAGGAATACAAGAGTGTTGCCGATGCCTTCAATGAAGGAATGTCTACCTTTGACACCTTCCAAGATGGTTGGGCCGCTGATGCCTTTGCTTCCGGTGCCGCTTGGGGTGATGGCGTGGCCGATAAGGTTTCCGGTATGTTTGATTTTTCCGCCTTGGATTCTATGGGGGCTGATTCTTTGGATGCCTTCAACCTTGGCAATGATCTTGATAGCATTTACGGGAACACCGGCGATATTGCAAACAACACAGCGGCCACCGCTGATGCCTTGGATATTGCTGAAGAAGATTTGGCCTATCTTCGTGACATTGCGGAGCGTGAAGCAATCAACCGGTTCACTACCGCTGAAATCAAGGTTGAACAGCACAATGAAAACCACATTGCTTCTGAATTGGATGTTGATGGAATTATGGCCGCATGGACAGAGAGTTTTGCAGAACAGTTGGCGGTATCGGCGGAAGGGGTGCATGAGTAATGGCGTATAAACTGTATATGGCGGGAACGCTTATGCCCATCACCCCTTCCAAGGTGACGGTGAAGATCAACAACCAGAACAAGACCATGACCCTGATCAACGGGGAAGAAATCAACATTCTGAAGGCCGCTGGCCTTTCGGATGTGTCCTTTGAATTGGTTCTTCCCCAAGTGTCCTATCCCTTCAGTAACGGTGGAGCGCAAAGCGCCGCCTATTACCTGTCCTTGTTTGAACGGCTGAAGGTAAGCAAGACCCCGTTCCAATTCATCCTGAACCGGCAGAAGCCCGGTGGCGGGATGTTCCATTACACCAATTTGACCGTTGGCCTTGAAACCTATGAAATCACCGATGATGCCGGTGAAGGCTTTGATGTAAAGGTGAAGATCAACCTGAAACAGTACAGAGCCTATGGCACCAAGACCGTGACCGTGCAACCGGCCAAGACTTCCGGGGGAACCGCCACCGCAACGGTTAAGGCGGCACCCCGGCCCACCACAACGGCCCCGAAAGCCGCCACCTATACGGTGAAATCTGGTGATTGCCTTTGGAACATTGCCAAGAAACAGTTGGGCAACGGGGCCGATTACACGAAAATCTATAATCTGAACAAGGACAAAATCAAGAACCCGAACCTGATCTATCCCGGTCAGGTTCTTACTTTGCCTTCCTGAAAGGGGTGATTCCGTTTGGCAGTTGAATTGTTCATCCAGCATAACAGCACCATCCAATTCCCCGTTGTCAAGGAAGGCGCACGGCTGACCTTGGAGCGCAAGGGAACCCCCGGCAAGTTGGAGTTCACCGTTGTCAAGGGGCCGGGGCTGAACTTTGCTGAAGGTGATCCGGTGAAGCTGACAGTGAACGGAACCGCCATGTTCTATGGGTTTGTGTTCAAGAAAAAGCGTGACAAGGGCGGCACCATTGATGTTGTGGCCTATGATCAGTTGCGTTATTTGAAGAACAAGGACACCATCACAGAAGAAGGGCTGAAGGCTTCTGACCTTCTGAAGCGCATTGCAACAGATTTCCAGTTGAACCTTGGTACGGTGGAAGATACTGGTTATACCCTTGAAACCATCGTGGAAGAAAACCAAACCCTGTTTGATATGATTCAGAACGCCCTTGATGAAACCCTGATGAATACCAAACAGCTTTATGTTCTGTATGACGATGCCGGGAAGCTGACCCTGAAGAACATCAATACCATGAAGCTGAACCTTCTGATTGATGAAGAAACCGGGGAAAACTTCAGCTATGAATCCAGTATTGATGAACAAACCTACAACAAGATCAAGCTGGCCTATAACAATGAAAAAAACGGTAAGCGAGAATTGTTCATTGCACAGGACGGGGCGAAAATGAACCAATGGGGTGTTCTTCAGTATTTTGAAGAAGTTCAGACCAAAACGGGCGCTTCCGCCAAGGCGGATGCCCTGTTGAAGCTGTACGATCAGAAAACCCGCAAGCTGACCATTCAAAACGCTTTCGGTGATGTGCGGGTTCGTGCTGGAAGTGCCGTGGTGGTGACCCTAAACCTTGGTGATATTGTCACCAACAATTACATGGTGGTGAACAAAGTCACCCACACCTTCAGGGGTGATGAACACATGATGGCGCTTGACCTGATCGGGGGTGAATTTATTGCCTAATGCTATTGATGCAGTAAAAAAAGCGGCTATGGAAGCGTTAGAATCCAGCAAGCCGGTGAACATCCTGTTTGGAACTGTCCTTTCCGCTTCACCCTTGAAAATTCAGGTGGATCAGAAATCCATCTACACTTCCAAAATGCTGATCCTGACCCGGAATGTAACTGATTTTGAAGTTGATATGACGGTGAACCACAGCACCGAGGACAAAGGCGGTGGTTCCGGTGCGGCGGCTTATGAAGCCCACAAACACGCCTATGTTGGTAAGAAAACCTTCAAGGTGCACAACGCTTTGAAGGCCGGTGAAAAGGTGCTTCTGATCCGGGTTCAGCAAGGAAAGAAATTCGTGGTTATTGACCGAGTAAAGGGGGCTTGATGATGATTCCGCAAGTGCAGGATGATATTAAACAGGATTTCACCATTGAAACCCTTCCAAGCCGTACTTTCAGGATGAACCACAACAACCTGACCATCATCGGCACCATTGATGAAATCCAAGCTGTGGAACAGGCGGTTTTCCTGATCCTGAACACAGAACGCTATGAATGGTTGATCCATTCTTGGGATTATGGGGTTGAACTTCATAATCTGATCGGGAAAGATGTGGAATACTGTATTCCCGAAATTGAACGCCGGGTTCGTGAAGCCTTGCTTCAGGATGATAGGATCACGGCGGTTCAGAACTTTGAATTTACGGTGAACAAAAAGAAAGTGCTGACTACCTTCACGGTGGTCAGCATTTTTGGCGAAATCAATGCAGAATTGGGGGTTGAAATCTGATGTATGAAGCACAGACCTATGAAGCAATCCTTTCCCGGATGCTTCAGAAGGCGCTTTCCATCAATGGCAATTTGGACACCCGTGAAGGTTCGTTGGTTTGGTGCGGTGATGCCCCCGCCGCCGTGGAATTGCAGAACCTTTATATTGCCCTTGATACGGTGCTGAATGAAACCTTTGCGGACACCGCAACCCGCCCTTATCTCATTTTGAGGGCGGCAGAAAGGGGCCTGAAACCGCAACCGGCAAGCCCCGCCGTGTTGCAGTTGAGCATTACACCAACCACCTTGCACCTTCCCATGAACACCCGCTTTTCCATTGGAGAACTGAACTATTATGTTTCGGCTGACCGTGGAAGTGGTAAGTATGAAATCACCTGTGAAACCGCTGGTGAAGCCGGTAATGACTACACCGGAACGGTGATTCCCATTGAGTATGTGGACGGGCTTGAAACCTGTTCCATTTCCGCCGTGGTGATCCCCGGTGAGGATGAAGAAGATACCGAGGTTTTCAGACAGCGTTACATGGATAGCCTGAACGCCCAAGCCTTCGGCGGCAACCGTGCGGATTATCTGGAAAAGGTGAACGCCATTCCTGGCGTTGGCGGTGTGAAGGTATATCGGGTTTGGAACAGCGATTTGAACCCGGCCAAGCTGATCCCGCCCACGGGAACCGACACTTGGATCAGCGGCCTTTCCGGTGTGTCCGAGGAAATCAAGGCGTGGTTGAATGCCGTGTATGCGGCGGGAGCCAATAGCAAGCTGACCGTGGGCGGAACCGTGAAGCTGGTGATCATCAACAGTTCCTTCAAGAAGCCTTCGGAAGCCCTTGTGGATCAGGTGCAGACCGCAGTTGACCCCCTTCAGAACGCCGGTGAAGGCGTGGGCATTGCCCCCATCGGCCATGTGGTGAGGGTTGAAGGCGTGGGTGAAGATACCATCAACCTTTCCTTCGATCTGTACTATCAGCGGGAATGGAGTTGGGATGATGTTTCCGCCTATGTCACGGAAGCAATCAACGGTTACTTCTTGGAACTGGCCCAAAGTTGGGCAGACCAGAATGAAGCCCTTGTGGTTCGTATCAGTCAGGTGGAAAGCCGCCTGTTGGGAATCACCGGTATTCTGGATATTGCCAACACCAAGATCAACGGTGAAGCGGCGAACTGTACCCTGACCCTTGACCACATTCCGGTTTTGGGAACCATTGAGCCGGGAACCATCGTGATCAGCGGATAAGGGGGCCGGGAGCATGGAACGCAAACTGATTGATTATCTTCCCTATGTCATTCGTGATTATGCGGAGTTTCAGGGGATCATGGGGAGCGAACAGCCGGAAATTGAAAAGGCATGGAATACCACGGATGATCTTCTTGATAATCAGTTCATTCCCACCGCTGGAAACATGGGCCTTTCCCGGTGGGAAAAGATTTTGGGGATCACCCCCAAAGGCACGGACAGTCTTGAAGATCGCCGGTTCCGTATTCTGACCCGGATCAATGAAGAACTTCCGTACACCTTGCCCCAGCTTCGGAACATCCTTGAAACGCTATGCGGGAAGGGTAACTATTCCGCTGATGTGGAAGAAGGCACCTATCAGCTTCTTGTGAAAATCGGGTTGGCCGCAAAGAACAACTTCAATGATGTTGAATCTTTGCTGAACCGGGTTGTTCCCCAAAACATGGTTGTGACCTTGCTTCAGCTTTATAACACCCATGCGGAACTTGGGCGGTTCACCCATGCCCAGCTTGCCGCCTATACCCACAATCAGTTGAGAAACGAGGTTTTGAAGAATGGCGAATAAAACAACCAACTACAAGCTGACTAAACCCCTTGAATCTGAATTTTATGATGTAGGGGTTCAGAATGAAAACATGGATAAGATTGATACCCAAATGAAGGCCAATGCGGATGCCGTTGAAGCCCTTCAGAAAGGTCAATCCGGGAAGGCTGATCTGGTGGATGGTAAGGTTCCCGCCGAACAGCTTCCCAACATGAACTATGATCCCAAAGATACGGCCCAAAACAAGGTGAGCGAACACAACCTTGATCAGACCGCCCACCCGTATCTGTTGAACCAGATCGGAACCTGTGTGGAAGCCGCACAGAACGCACAGGAGGCCGCAAATGCGGCCTTGGATGCTGTGTCCGGTATCGTCTATACCATCAATGTTCTTCCTTCGCAGAATGGCACCCTGACCTATAACGGACAGGCCCAAAGTCCTTCTTGGAACGCTTATAACCCCGATGCGCTGACCTTGGGCGGCGTGACTACCGGCACCAATGCGGGAACCTACACGGCCACTTTCACACCCAAGGGGCGGTATAAGTGGGCAGACGGTACGCAGACCGCCAAGGAAGTGACTTGGACGATCAACGCCGCCACCATGACGATCCCCACGCAGAGCAACAGCCTTACTTATACCGGTTCGGCCCAAAGCCCCACTTGGAACAACTATGACAGCGGGAAAATGACGCTTGGAGGAACTACCAGCGGCACGAACGCCGGTTCCTACAATGCCACCTTCACGCCGAAAACGAACTACAAGTGGGCTGATGGAAGCACCGGGGCCAAAACGGTTGCTTGGAGCATTGCCAAGGCCGCTGGTAGTTTGTCTTTGAATAAGACTTCCATCAAACTGACCGCCGCAAAGACCACGGACACCATCACCGTGACAAG
>ENA-UOJS01002915-UOJS01002915.1-human-gut-metagenome-genome-assembly--contig:-C74-NODE-2915-length-10697-cov-4.520485_pt1 | contig 10697 bp, 8 predicted proteins | sample MGYA00242355_ERZ723902 | MGnify/ENA metagenome assembly ERZ723902 | reverse complement strand
ATTTTGAGTGCCCCGACTGCAAAAAGAAATACAATATATTCGGCGAGAGCAAAATAGACGAGGTGGCAAAGGAACTCGGCGTTCCGGTGCTTGCCCGTCTGCCGATAGACCCCAAAACCGCTTCGCTTGTGGATAAGGGCGCGGTGGAGCTCTGCGACGACAAGGCAATAGCTCCCATAATCGACAAGCTTCCGAAATAAACGGCAAAATACTGTATTCTTTGCCGAAATGCGACGCTTTGTCCGGACATAAGACAACATCTACAAAAACACCCGCACTCTTTGCGGGTGTTTTTTCAATATTAAGTATTGAACTATGATTGTATTAGATGTTATAATAATACTAACTATAATGGGAGGTAATATCAGTATGGCAACAGATGAGAAATTTGCAAAAGAGGGCCTGACCTTTGACGACGTTTTGCTTATCCCGGCCGAGAGCGACGTGCTCCCCAAGGATATTGACGTTTCAACCCGCCTTTCAAAGAACATAACGCTCAACACGCCGGTATTAACGGCGGCCATGGACACCGTAACCGAAACGAGAATGGCAATAGCCATAGCGCGTGAGGGCGGCGTAGGCATAATTCACAAGAATATGTCCATTGAGGCTCAAAAGAGTGAGGTGGACAAGGTTAAGAGAAGTGAGAACGGAGTTATAGTAAATCCGTTTTTCCTGCATCCGCAGAACACGGTAAAGGAAGCGGACGAGCTTATGCACCGTTACAGAATTTCGGGTGTTCCCATCTGTGACGACAGCGGCAAGCTTGTAGGCATACTCACAAACCGCGATATGCGTTTTATGTCCGACTATAATGTGGAGATTGCAGGCGTTATGACGAAAGACCATCTCGTCACCTCTCACATCGGAACAACGCTTGACGAGGCAAAGCAGATTTTGATGCGCCACAAGATAGAAAAGCTCCCGCTTGTAGATGAAAACGGCTACTTAAAGGGACTTATCACCATTAAGGATATTGAAAAGAGCGTTCAGTACCCGAATTCCGCAAGGGATTCTCGCGGCAGACTTCTCTGCGGTGCGGCTCTCGGTGCCACAAGCGACGTTCTTGACCGCGCTGCGGCTCTCGCCGAAGCCGGCGTTGACGTTCTCACGCTTGACTCGGCTCACGGCCACAGCCATAACATATTGAAATCCGTCGCCAAGGTAAAGGCGGCTTTCCCGAATATCACGCTTATTGCCGGTAACGTAGCTACGGCAGAGGGCACAAAGGCACTTATCGACGCCGGCGCAGACTGCGTCAAAGTAGGTATAGGCCCCGGCTCAATATGCACAACGCGCGTAGTCGCCGGTATCGGCGTTCCGCAGATAACGGCAATCTATGACAGCGCAAACGAGGCTTCAAAGCACGGCGTTTCAATAATTGCCGACGGCGGCATCAAGTATTCGGGCGAAATAGTCAAGGCTATCGCCGCAGGTGCTTCGGCGGTTATGGTAGGCTCGCTTGTCGCAGGCTGTGAGGAGTCCCCCGGAGACAGCGAAATTTATCAGGGCAGACGATTCAAGGTTTACCGCGGAATGGGCAGTATAGCTGCCATGAACAACGGCTCTAAGGACAGATATTTCCAGGAGGACAACAAGAAGCTTGTTCCCGAGGGAATCGAGGGCAGAGTTCCTTATAAGGGAACACTCTCCGACACAATCTTCCAGATGATGGGCGGTCTTAAATCCGGTATGGGCTACTGCGGCTGCAAAAATATAACCGAGCTTCAGACTAAGACGAAGTTCATAAGAATAACCAACGCAGGTCTTAAAGAGAGCCATCCGCACGATGTATTCATAACAAAAGAGGCTCCCAACTATTCCGTTAATTTATAATTCGCAAGCAGCGTGAAATAAAAAATAAGGAGAAAAAAATGTACGCAGATATGATGGATACGATAGGCTTCGTATCAAAGTATGATGAAGAAGTGGGCAAGGCTATGAATTTGGAGCTTGCCCGTCAGCAGAGGAACATAGAGCTTATAGCGAGCGAAAACATCGTTTCGCCGGCAGTTATGGCGGCTATGGGCAGCGTTCTTACAAACAAGTACGCCGAGGGCTATCCCGGCAAGCGCTACTACGGTGGCTGCGAGGATGTTGATATAGTGGAAAACATCGCGCGCGACAGAGCTAAGAAGCTTTTCGGTGCCAAATTCGCAAATGTTCAGCCTCATTCGGGTGCTCAGGCGAATATAGCTGTATACTTTGCTCTTCTTAATCCCGGCGATACCGTAATGGGTATGAATCTTGCCGAGGGCGGCCATCTCACACACGGCTCACCCGTAAATCTGTCCGGTAAATATTTCAACTTCGTCCCCTACGGAATTAATGAAGAGGGCTATATCGATTACGACGAGCTTGAGCAGAAGGCTCTTTCCTGCAAGCCGAAAATGATCGTTGCCGGAGCTTCCGCTTATCCGCGTATCATCGACTTCAAGAGAATTTCCGAAATAGCCAAAAAGGTCGGCGCATATCTTATGGTGGATATGGCTCACATAGCGGGACTTGTTGCCGCCGGACTTCATCCGTCACCCGTCCCGTATGCTGATGTTGTTACGACTACAACCCACAAAACTCTCCGCGGCCCGCGCGGCGGTATGATTCTCTGCAACGACGAGGAGATAGCAAAGGCTGTAAACAAGGCAATATTCCCCGGCACGCAGGGCGGCCCGCTCATGCACATAATCGCAGGCAAGGCTGTTTGCTTCGGCGAGGCCTTAAAGCCGGAATTCAAGGAGTATCAGCAAAAAGTTCTCGACAACTGCAAGGCTCTCGCAAAAGGTTTTACAAAATACGGTGTAGATTTGGTTTCGGGCGGCAGCGACAATCACCTTTTACTTCTTGACCTTCGCTCGCTTCATATAACGGGCAAGGAGCTTGAGCACAGACTTGACGAGGTTTACATCACCGCCAACAAGAATGCCATCCCCAACGACCCCGAAAAGCCGTTTGTAACAAGCGGTATCAGAGTCGGAACTCCTGCAGTCACCACACGCGGTCTTGACGAAGCGGATATGGAAAAAATCGCCGAGTATATATATCTTTGCGCAACCGATTTTGAGGGTAAAGCAGACTACATCAGAGAGGGCGTAAACGATATTTGTGCGCGCCATCCCCTTTACAAATAATTTTTAACTAAACGAAGAACGGGGGAAGGCTTAACGCCGTCTGAGGATGAGAGACGTCATAATCGCAAGCGCAAACCGCAAATCCGCGGAACATATAAAAAGCATTCTCCAGCGGGATTTGCTCTTTGTTTCGGAAATATATCAGTCCGGCGCGGAGGTGCTCTCTTACGCGAGCATCAGACCGGACGCGGTAGTTGTGTGCGGACGTCTGTCCGACGGCTTACCGGCAGTCTCTCTTGCGGAAACGCTTTCCCCCGGCTTCGACGTTGTACATTTGGTGTCGTCCTCGGACGCATATCAGGGCTTTGTGAGCAATATGGTGGAGCTTACCATGCCGCTTGACAGGGTTGAGTTTGTATCTGTCGTGCGGACGCTTACTCAGCTTTCGAGTGATATTACATCACGCAAAAAAACACGCTCTGTCGAGGAAAACGACCTTTTGACGCTGGCAAAACGACGCCTTTGCGAAAATTACGGTATCTCGGAGCGCGAGGCACACAGGAAAATTCAGAAAATGAGTATGGAGCAGGGCGTCCGCCTTATGGACGTCGCAAGAAAAATTCTCGAAGAAGATTAGTTAGGACGAGGTGGTTTCTTTGAAATTCACAAAGATGCAGGGCGCAGGAAACGATTATATATACGTAAACTGCTTTGAGGAAAAGGTTCCCGACCCCGAGAGCACGGCTGTAAAGGTCAGCGACAGGCATTTCGGAATAGGCTCGGACGGGCTTGTTTTGATAGAGCCGAGCGACAAAGCCGATTTTAAAATGGATATATACAATGCCGACGGTTCAAGGGCGAAAATGTGCGGCAACGCGACAAGATGCGTTGCAAAATACGTGTGTGACCGCGGCCTTACAAATAAGGATGAAATTTCGCTTGAAACGCTCAGCGGAATTAAATATATAAAAGTTTTCAAGGGCGACGACGGCAAGGTGAAAAGTGCCAGAGTCGATATGGGAGCACCCGTTCTTTCCGGAAAAAAAATCCCCACGCTGTTTGACGGCGACAAGGTTGTGGGTGAGACGCTGCACCTCGGCGGCGAATTGGGCGAAAAAATCGTTACGTGCGTTTCAATGGGCAATCCGCATTGCATTACCTATGTGGACGACGTAAAAACGCTTGACCTCACAAAAATAGGTCCTGTTTTTGAAAACAACGAGATGTTCCCCGACAGGGTGAACACCGAATTTATACATATAATAAGCGAAACCGAATTTGATATGCGTGTATGGGAGCGCGGCTCGGGCGAAACACTCGCCTGCGGAACCGGAGCGTGCGCCTCCGCCGTGGCAAGCGTGCTGAACGGCTACTGCCTCAGAAATACCGACATCAAGGTAAATCTTATAGGTGGCACGCTCTATATTAATTGGACAAATGACGGCAATGTGCTGATGACCGGCCCGGCTGCCGAAGTCTGCACGGGCGAAATAGACGTGTAATTTAATTTGTTACGGAGGACAAAATGAATATTAACGAAAACTTCCTTAAAATCGAAAGCAGCTATCTTTTTTCAAATATCGCAAAAAAGGTAAAGGCTTACACAAAGGCAAATCCCGATAAGGAGATTATAAGACTCGGCATCGGCGACGTAACAAGACCGCTTGCACCTGCCTGCATTGAGGCTATGCACAAGGCTGTTGACGAAATGGCCGACGAAAAGACGTTCCGCGGCTATCCGCCGGAGTACGGCTATGATTTCCTTTTGAACGCGATAAACGAAAACGACTACCGTTCTCGCGGCATAGAGCTTGACAATTCCGAAATATTCGTGTCGGACGGCGCAAAGAGCGACACGGGCAACATAGGCGACATCTTTTCGCTTGACAACAAGGTTGCGATTTGCGACCCCGTTTACCCCGTATATGTCGATACAAACGTAATGTCGGGCCGTTCGGGCGAAAAGGACGAAAACGGCAAGTGGTCAAACATCTACTATATGCCCTGCACCGCCGAAAACAACTTCCTGCCGCACATTCCGACGCAGCACGTAGATATTATATATCTCTGCTTCCCCAACAATCCCACGGGTATGCCCATTAAAAAGGAAGAGCTTAAAAAGTGGGTCGATTACGCAAACCGCGAGGGTGCGGTTATTCTCTACGACGCGGCATACGAAGCGTTTATAACCGAGGACGATGTTCCCCATTCGATTTATGAAATAGAGGGTGCAAAGACCTGCGCCATTGAATTCAAGAGCTTTTCAAAAACCGCAGGCTTTACGGGCGTGCGCTGCGGCTACACCGTAGTTCCCCACGACCTCAAGTTCGGCGGAACAGAGCTCAACGGTATGTGGGCGCGCCGTCAGGCAACAAAGTTCAACGGCGTTTCGTACATCACCCAAAGAGCCGCAGAGGCCGTTTATTCGGACGAGGGCAAAAAGCAGATTAAAGAAATAATCGAATATTACCGTAAAAATGCAAAGATTATATATAACGGACTTCGCGACTGTGGCTTTACCGTTTACGGCGCGGTGGATTCACCGTATGTATGGCTCAAAACTCCCGACAATATGAAGAGCTGGGATTTCTTTGACCTTCTTCTCGAAAAGCTCCAGGTAGTCGGCACTCCCGGCGAGGGCTTCGGCCCCGCAGGCGAGGGTTACTTCCGTCTTACCGCGTTCGGAACAACCGAGAACACCGAAAAGGCGGTTGCCAGAATTAAAAATTATTTTGCGAAGTAATTAACTTCGCTCTGTTCCGTAAAACTCCGAAAGCCATACGCCGTATTATGTCGGCAACAGGGCTTTTCGGGAACCCGTCAAAATATATGCATATCGAAAGGCTATGGGAATAACTATGAAGGATGTTTACGAAAGTCCCCTTAATTCGCGCTATGCGAGCAAAGAGATGAAATACCTTTTCTCTCCTGATTACAAATTCAAAACGTGGAGGAGGCTCTGGATAGCTCTCGCCGAGAGCGAAAAGGAACTCGGGCTCAACATTACCGACGAGCAAATCGCAGAGCTTAAGGCACACGCGGACGATATAAATTACGACGTTGCCGAGGCGCGCGAAAAAGAAGTTCGCCACGACGTTATGTCGCACGTTTACGCTTACGGCGTTCAGTGCCCCAAGGCGGCGGGAATAATTCACCTCGGCGCAACCTCCTGCTATGTAGGTGACAATACGGACGTAATAACCATGACCGAGGGCTTAAAGCTGCTCAGAAAAAAGCTTGTCAATTTGATAGCAAAGCTTTCGTCCTTTGCCGACGAATACAAGAGCATGCCGTGCCTTGCGTTTACGCATTTCCAGCCGGCACAGCCCACCACGGTGGGTAAACGCGCTACTCTTTGGGCGCAGGACGTTTTAATGGACTTGACGGCACTCGAATTTCAGCTTTCGCAGATGAAGCTTCTCGGCTCAAAGGGGACTACGGGAACTCAGGCAAGCTTTGTTGACCTGTTTGACGGCGACGATGAAAAAATCAAGGCTCTCGACAAAAAGATAGCCGAGAAAATGGGCTTTTCGTCCTGCTTCAGCGTTTCGGGTCAGACCTATTCGAGAAAGCTTGATTCGCAGGTTCTCTTTGTGCTCAGCGGAATAGCTCAGTCCGCGTCTAAATTCTCAAACGATTTGAGACTTTTACAGCATATGAAGGAAATAGAAGAGCCGTTTGAAAAAAAGCAGATAGGCTCGTCGGCAATGGCATATAAGCGCAATCCCATGAGAAGCGAGAGAATCACGTCTCTTTCGCGCTACGTTATGGCAGATGTCATAAACCCGTCGATTACGGCCGGCACTCAGTGGCTTGAGAGATCTCTTGACGACTCGGCAAACAAGCGAATAAGCATAGCCGAGGGCTTCCTTGCGACAGACGCTATTTTGGAGCTTTACATCAACATTGTCAGCGGACTCGTCGTATATCCCAAGATGATAGAAAAGCATTTAAACGATGAGCTTCCGTTTATGGCTACGGAAAATATCCTTATGGAAGCGGTCAAAAAGGGTGGCAACCGCCAGACTCTCCATGAGGAAATTCGCCGTCACTCCATGGCGGCAGGCGCGGTGGTAAAGGTTGAAGGTAAGCCCAATGACTTGGTTGAAAGAATTGCTGCCGACCCGATGTTCTCGCTCACGATTGACGAAATCAAGGCACAGTTAAAGCCCGAAAACTTCATCGGCAGAGCACCGCAGCAGGTAACGGAATTTATCGAGGGCGACGTAAAGCCGGTTCTCGAAAAATACAAGGACCTTTTGGGACTTGAGGTTGAAATTAAGGTCTGACATAAGTTGTAAGCGGGAGAAAGTAAAATACTTTCACAAGGGTGATTTTAGATGGATTACAGAGGACAGCATTGTCCCATATGCGGTAAGGAGTTTTGCGACGGCGACGATATAGTCGTCTGTCCGGAGTGCGGAACGCCGTACCACAGAGAATGCTATAAGACCGCAGGGCACTGCGTAAACGAAGAGCGGCACAGCGAGAACTTCGAGTGGAAGCCGGAGACTGCGCCCCATGCGGAAGAGAAGACCCCGAATGCCGGTCAAAATGCAAACGATGACGGTCACAAGGTGGTTTTTTGCCCGGTGTGCGGCAGAGAGAATCCGGCGGAGGAGCCGAACTGCCTTAATTGCGGAGCAAGGCTCTATAACAATCAAAACGGCGGCAAGGCGTTTATTCCGCCCGTTGAGCTTCCGAATATGGATAAACAGCCGTTCGGCAAGGTAGTTAATATTTCGCCCATGGATATGCTCGGCAGAAATACCGTAGGCGACACAGCCGAATTTATAGGTGTGAACGCACAATCCTATATCCCAAAGTTCTATAAAATGCAGCAGGAAAAAAAGAAGCTGTCTTGGAACTGGGCGGCGTTCTTTTTTGCGCCGTATTGGTTTTTCTACCGCAAAATGCAAAATATCGGCTGTATATTTATTGCGGTTTTGCTCGTTATATCGGGTGCGTGCACCACAAAGTCGGTTATGGCGGCAAGCAGCAATGTAATGCAGGTCTATGAAAATTACACAAACGGCAAGGCCTCTGCCGAGGATATGATGAAAGCGTATGAGGAGTACGAAAAGCTCCCCGCAAACATTATTTCGAATGTCCTTGTGCTGCTCGTTCATGCGGCGGCGGGACTTTGCGCCAATTATCTTTACGCCAAAAAGGCAGAAAAAGGCGTCTATGAAATACGAAAGCTCAGTCAAAATCCCGAGCAGTACCGCATTTCACTCTTCAGGGGCGGCGGTGTATCGTTCTTTTGGCTTATGGCATCCGTGCTTCTTTATATTGCATGTACAAATGCGCTGTCAATAGTTCTTGCACGGTTTTTAATGTAAAAATAATCGCATATCCAATAAAAACAGGAGATGAGATATTATGAAAAAGATAACAAAAGCCGTAATTCCCGCGGCAGGTCTCGGCACAAGGGTTTTGCCGGCGTCAAAGTCGGTACCGAAGGAAATGCTCAACATTGTTGACAAGCCCGCGATACAGTATATCGTTGAAGAGGCAGCTGCGGCAGGAATCACCGATATTCTTATAATTACAAACCGCGGCAAGGGTGCTATCGAGGACCATTTCGACCACTCATTTGAGCTTGAAAAAAACCTTGAGGGCAACGCGGCAAAGCGTGACCTCTACGAGAGCGTGCTTGCGTGCTCGGACATCGCCGATATTTATTTTAAACGTCAGAAGGAGACTAAGGGCCTTGCGGACGCTATATATCGCGCCAAGAGCTTTGTCGGCGACGAGCCGTTTGCGATTCTCTACGGTGATGATGTTATCGACGCAGAGTATCCCGTTACAAAACAGCTTACCGACGTTTACGAAAAGTTCGGTAACGGCGTTGTAGGTGTGCAGGAGGTTCCGCGTGAGGACGTTCCGAAATACTGCACACTCGACGTAACTCCGCTTGAAAAGAACGTTATGCAGGTTCACGATATGCTTGAAAAGCCGTCGCTCTCCGAGATTATGTCCTGCTATTCGATTCTCGGCAGAGTCGTGATGCCGCCCGAAATATTCGGAATAATCGAAAACACGCCGCCCGTAAACGGCGAGGTCGGCTTTACGGCGGCTATGAATACGCTTGCAAAGGAGGGCAGAGTCAACGCTTTGATATGGGCAACAAGCTCGGCATACTCAAGGCGAATTGCGAAATGGGCTTGCGTCACCCCGAGCTCAAGGACGATTTCAAGGCGTATTTAAAGGAACTCGTTTCAAAGCTTTGAGAAATCCCGATAGGCTTTGAAAAGCAAATCAGTATAAAAAAATGACAGGACACCTTTTTGGTGTCCTGTTTTTATATGTTTTTATAATTTCTCTCAATTAAGTTTCCCTATACGATTTCCCTTGAACAAAAAGGCTTTCCGGTTCAAGGGTGATTCCTTACGGCATTTACTGTGGGAGAATGTTTAGAAGTCTGTTTTTTCGGACAAAATCATTCCGTTACCACACGCACGTATTTAGTGCCGTAATACTTCATAATTTCAACCGTACTCTCATTTATAATCTCGCCGCTTATAACCACGGGGATAGCCGGCGGACAGGCGACGGCAGGCGATGCGGCAACTCTTCCGACGCTGTTTTCGACAGGTATTGATTCGCTGCTGCAAAAAACCGCTTGCCGCACGGAAAGCCTCTTTTCGGGGAGCACAAACACGGGTAAAGCCGTTTTCGGCGCAACCGATTTGCCGTCCGGTTTTTCGTGAGAGACAAAGGCTCTTTTGACAGCTTCAAGATCTCCGTCGGAAATTTCCGGTGTTACCATCATAACGACGAAGTCTCTGTCGCAGAACTCACATTCGGCGTTGTTTTTTCTGAGATTTTCGGCAAGCTCAAATCCGCTTTTTCCAAAAGCCGATGTATTGACGGTTATTTTGAGCGGCTCATCTCCGCAAAGACGATAACCGTTTTTCTCCAAGAAATTTTTTACATCGCGCACCTTTTTTACTGTATCAAAGAGCTTTTCGCGATAGCCGTTTTCAAGGTATCGGTTCGCAAGGTCAAGCGACTGCAATATGAGATATGACGGACTTGTTGAGCCGAAAACAGCCATTGCCGTCTTGGCGTCCGACGAAAAATCCTTGATTTCGTTCTTTGAAAAGTGCAGATATCCGCCTCCCGTTAAAACGGGCAGCGTCTTGTGCGCGGAATCACAGCAAATATCCGCTCCGAGCTCCATAGGGTGGCATTTCTCACGTAAAAAGTGAAGATACGCGCCGTGTGCATTGTCGCACAAAAGCGGCACCCCGTAGGAATGTGCAATTTGTGAGAGCGCGGCAATATCCGCCGTGTTGCCGAGATAATCGGGACTTGTAATGTATACTGCGGCAGGCTTAACTTTTTGCTTTGACAGCGTTTCTTTCAAATCCTCCGCCGAAATCTTGCAGCTGCAAAGCGATAAATTGTCTTTTGATGTGAGCCAAACAACATCGGCGTCAAGCTCCGCCGAAGCATAAACAAACGCTCTGTGAACATTGCGCGCGGCTACAAAAACCGGTCTTTCGCTTTTATTTTCACGGTTTATCGCGGCGAGATACAGCATAGCCTTAATCGAGAGCGTCGAGCCCTCACACGAATAAACAGTCCTTTTTGTGTCAAACACATTTGAGGCGTTTTTTTCGC
>ENA-UOJS01002914-UOJS01002914.1-human-gut-metagenome-genome-assembly--contig:-C74-NODE-2914-length-10697-cov-15.634373_pt1 | contig 10697 bp, 9 predicted proteins | sample MGYA00242355_ERZ723902 | MGnify/ENA metagenome assembly ERZ723902 | reverse complement strand
TTTTTATTTAAAAATAACTATTTTTCTATAATTATTTGTTTGTTTTTTTATATATTTAAAAATTTATTATTTTTTTAAAATTTACAATTAAAAATTAGTCGAGATGAAAGCGGTTACTACTTGTCAAAAAATTATGCAATTTTAAAATATACTAATAATAATGTTACGAGATGAAAAAAAGCTTGTTTTATAGTAGAATATTCAAATATTGATGGAGGTAAATATGCTTAAACGTTTCGTCTCTTATTATAAACCACATCTCAAGATGTTCACTCTTGATATGTTAGCTTCTCTTTTAATATCTTTAATTGCAATGTGCTATCCAATTTTAACTAGAAAAGTTTTTTCTACTTATGTTCCTGAAAAAGATATTAATATGATAATAATTTTTGCAGCTATTTTAGTTGGCCTATATATAATCAGAATGTTTTTAAAATATTTCGTTCAGTATTATGGACATGTTATTGGTGTTAAAATGCAAGCTCAAATGCGAAAGGATATGTTTACTCATCTGGAGAAACTTCCCTATTCATATTACGATGAACATGAAACTGGAAAAATAATGTCAAGGATGACAAATGATTTGCAAAATGTCAGTGAGCTCGCTCATCATAGCCCTGAAAACTTCTTTATATGCGGTGTCATGATCATCGGTTCTTTTGCCTATTTATTGACTATCAATTGGATTTTAGCTTTGATCATCTTTGCCTGTGTTCCTTTTATGGTTGCAATCTCTTTGTTCACTAGAAAAAGAATGCGCAATGCTTTTACTGAAACACGCAAAAGTATCGCTGGTATCAATGCATCTTTAGAGTCTAGTATATCTGGTATCCGCATTACAAAAGCTTTTGCAAATCAAGATATTGAGGATAAAAAATTTGATATAAGCAATAAAGAATATGTAAAAAATAGATCTATAGCATATAAAGCGATGGGAATATTTTCTTCTTCTACCAATTTTGTCATGGATTTATTCAACGTTGCTTGTATTGTTGGAGGTGGTATAATCGCTATTACTACTGAAGCTTTTTCTACCGCTGATTACACTGCTTTTGTTGTTTCCGTCTCTTTGTTTATTTCTCCTTTGACAACTTTAATCAATTTTGTTGAGCAATATCAAGATGGTGTTACCGGATTTAAAAGATTCCTCGATGTCATGGATGAAAAAGTAGAATATGAAAAACCTAATGCTATAAAAAATATTACATTAGCTGGAAACATTGATTTTAATCATGTATTCTTCAATTATGAAACAAAAGACCATATTTTAAATGATGTTTCATTTTCTATTAAAAAAGGTGAGACCATCGCCCTTGTTGGAGCATCTGGTGGAGGAAAAACAACCATTTGCCATCTTATACCTAATTTTTATCAACCGACTTCAGGCACAATAAAAATCGATGGAATAAATATTTCAGATATTTCTTTAAATGCTCTTCGAAAAAATATCGGTTTTGTTCAGCAAGATGTATTTTTATTCACTGGATCAATTAAAGATAACATTCAATATGGTAAACCTGATGCCACCGATAAAGATATTATTTCCGCCAGTAAAAAAGCCAATATCTATGATTTCATCATGTCACTTCCAAACAAATTCGATACACAAATCGGCGAAAGAGGTGTCAAACTTTCAGGTGGTCAAAAACAAAGAATTTCTATCGCTAGAGTTTTTCTAAAGAATCCTTCTATTCTAATTTTAGATGAAGCAACTTCTGCCTTAGATAATGCAACTGAAATATTGATTCAACAAGCTTTGAACAAATTATCTTATGGCCGCACCACACTTGTTGTTGCTCATCGTCTTTCTACCATAAAAAATGCTGATAGAATACTTGTAGTTGAAGGTGGTAAAATAATAGAAGAAGGAACTCACTCAGTTCTTCTTTCTCAAAATGGCGAATACGCTAAACTCTATAATCTACAATTTCGCAATAATTAAATAGGGAGATAAACATGAAAAAAGCTCACGTTTTATTTTTTGATCTTGATGGAACACTATTAGATACTGTTGCTGATCTTGGTGCAGCTGTTAATACAATCTTGGAAAAATATAATTATCCTACTCATGAACTTTCTGAATATGTCAATTTCATCGGTCAAGGTTCTATGTATCTTATAAGAAAAGCTAGTGGCGAAAAAGACGAAGAGAAAATCAAAATCCTCTATAAAGAATATTTAGCTAATCTTTTGGATAATCTTTATAATAGAACAAATAGCTATCCATATATCGCTTCAGCTTTAGAAAAATTTTCAATATCAGGATATGAATTATTTGTTTTTACCAATAAACCGCAAAAAGCAGCCGAAAATTTGATGAAATATTTTTTTAAAAATGTAAAATTTAAAGCAGTAATTGGTCAAGGAGAAAAAAAGTTTCCACCCAAACCTGATCCAACTGGTCTTCTTGAAACTTTAAAAGAATACGAAATAGATCCTCAAGATGTCATTTATTTTGGGGATTCCAATTATGATATGTTGGTAGCAAAAAAATGTAATATTCCTTATCGAATAGGTTGTCTTTATGGCTATCAAAATGAAGAGTTGCTCATTGAAGGTGGAGCAACAGATATCATTCCTTCCGGTCGCTATTTTTTCAAAATAGTCAATAAATATGGTTTTTCCAAATCAATATCCATATCGATATTATTTAATTTGTTAGAACTATTTCTCATCGGAATTTTCATCTTTATGGCCCTGACTTCTTCAAAATCTAATATTAGTTATATTCTTTATGCTTTGGCTTTTTTAACCGGTGGTTATGTCTTAGTCACAGATGCTTTAACATTTACTGATGTTCATTTTTTAGAACCTAATCTGCTTTTTTGTTTTACATCAGTCTTTATTTCTTCTGCTTTATATATCTACTTATTTTCCAATGCTTTTTTTAATTTCTCTTGGAATGCCGTCAATATTATCTTTTTCCTTTGTTCAATTATCTTCACAATAATTTTTATTCTTTCTTTTTATGCCTTAGTTAAAAATGGTATAAATGATATCGCACGTGCTAAAAAAAGAAAAGAAAACCTCAATAAATCAGTCAACAAGCTTTAATATTAAAATTACTTCTAAGAAAATTTAATGCTATAATATTTTTTATGAATCGTGAAATAAAAAAAGAAATGGTTATTTCCGGTGGCAAACTCGCCCTAGGATATATCGGATTATTAACAGGAATTATCGGGATAGTTTTATTAATTCCTTTATTTGTCAGTATTTCTCTTCCTCTTGAAAGAAAATATTGGTGGAATTTTTTTGCGCCAGCAATAATAATGATAATCTGTGGATTTTCTACTTTCTTGGGGCTTCTTTATAAAAAAGAACATGGGCAATTATCCAATAGACAATCCTCATTTATTGTCTTGACTTCGTGGATTATTTCTATACTTGGTACCGCTGTTCCATTTTGGTCTTCTGGACTTTTAAATTTTCATCAATCCATTTTTGAAGTCAGTTCTGGATGGACAACAACAGGAATGTCAGTTCTCGATGTTGAACAAGGGAATATCTATTCTTTTTTGACTCTAAGAGCTCTCTGTATGCTTTTTGGTGGAATAGGCATTATTCTCGTCATGATTTCAGTATTCTCTGATAGATATGGTTTAAGATTATATTCAGCCGAAGGTCATGGTGATAGTTTTCTTCCTAATCTATTGAGATCAGCTAGATTAATGTTTGCAATATACATCGGATTGATCACAGTTGGAATTATTTCCTATATGATTTTCGGCATGTCATTTTTTGATGCTTTTGTCCATTCAATTACCGCTGTAGCTACTGGAGGATTCTCTAATTACAATGATTCTATCGCTCATTTTTCCATAGAAAATGGCTATAACATCATTCAAGTATGTGGAATACAAGTTACCAGTATTATCTTGATGTTTTCCGGTTCTATTTCTTTCATCTCCTTCGCTTTTCTTTTAAGGGGAGACTTTAAAACTTTTTTTAAAAACTTTGAAAATCACGCTGAACTTGTCATTCTTGTCATCGTTATTCCACTCATTTTAATTCTATCAATAACTTCAAATACTGTTACAAGCAACAATGCTTTGATGTATTCAGTATTTTTCACAATTTCTGCAATGTCTACAACTGGTTTCCAAATTATGTCGATCGATATAAATACTTTAAATCCAGCTATTTGCTTTATTTTTATCCTTATTATGTTGATCGGTTGTCAATCGAGTTCTACTTGTGGCGGTATCAAAGTTGGAAGGATTTCTCTGCTTTATCACTCCTTGGTCATCAAGCTTAGAAATTCGGCAAATAATCTTAATATCAAGCGTGCTGATTATGTCAATGTCTACGGCAAAGATATGTTTTTAGATGAAGCCTTGCTTCATGACAACAATATTTTTATTCTTACTTATTTAGGAATATATTTAGCTGGTGCTTTCTTATTTACTCTCGGTGGCAGCAGTCTTAATCAATCTTTATTTGAATCTGCCAGCATGATATCAACCATAGGTTTTTCAACGGGAATGGTCAATTTAAGTTCTCCAACTTACTATTATTATGTCGGTGCTAGCTTGATGATCTTCGGTCGTTTCGAATTATTCATGGTCATTTATGGTATAATTTATATATTCTCTATTCCTTTCAACAAAATCAAATTATTGCTCTCACGGAGGAAATAAATCATGTTAAAAAAGAAAAATATCGTTGTTATCGGTTGCTCCAACATGGGAGCTTATATCGCTAGCCGCCTATCAGAATTAGGAAATAATGTCACAATCATCGATAAAAATAAAAATTCTTTCAGAATTTTAGATGAATCATATACCGGATTTAAACTCGAAGGAAATGGTATGGATCGTGATTTTTTAGTAAAAAATCATGTAGACCAAGCCGATATTGTTCTAGTAGCAACGGAAGATGATAATACAAATTCTTGCATCGCGCAAATTGTCAAGGTCATCTACAATGTCCCAATTGTTATAACTCGTATCTACGATATCGATAAAACCATTGTTTTAGAAGGAACCGGAGTAAGAATAATCTATCCTTCTATTCTCGTTTCCAATGAATTTTTCACTTTGGTTAAAGAGGAAGAAGATAAAAAAATTAAGGAGAGCAAAACAAAATGAATATAGTTATTGCTGGAGGTCAAACTAAAGCTGACTTTCTCATTTCAATGTTTAAAAAAGAAAAGCATAACCTTGTTGTCATCAACGATGATGAGGATTACGCTGATTTTTTGAGTAAAAAACATCATATCAATGTCATTGTTGCCGATGCTTCCTCAGGAATTGTTTTAAAACAAGCCAATATTGAAAATTTCGATATTATGGTCGCTGTAACTCCAAGCGATGCAGCAAATCTTGCCATTTGTCAGCTTTCTAAAAAAATGCTCCATATCAAAAAGACTGTAGCGGCAGTCAACGACCCCAAAAACGTTGATGCCTTCACAAAGTTAGGAGTAGATACAACAATCAGCGCTACTTATTTAATTTCCAAATATATCGAAAAAGCTTCGATATTAGAAAATATGACCAGAACCATCGTATCAGAATACGATAGTTTAGCTATCACTTCAATCATCATTCAAGAGAATAGTATGATGGCAGGAAGAACTCTTAGTCAAATTAAACTTCCTAATGGTATTTCTTTAGGAGCTATCATGCGTGGCAATGATGTAATAGTCCCTAATGGTCAAACAACTATCTACCCCAATGATAAAATCCTTATCATCACTCCAAGTAATTTACAAGAAAAAGCTATTGAGCTTATCAATTCAAAGAAATAATTATTAAATATGTATTTACTATCAGCAACTGGTATATTAAAAGAATTTCAAGGTGAACCATTGACTTCTCCTCTAACTTTTAATATTGACGAAAATGAAAAAATTGCCCTCATCGGCAGCAATGGATGTGGAAAATCCACGCTTATTAAAATGCTTATCGGAGAATTAGAACCTGATAAAGGTCACGTAACTTTAAGCAAAAACTGCACTATCGGTTACCTTTCTCAAAGCGTCATATCCGATTTATCCCATACTTTATATGAAGAAGCGGAAGAAGTTTTTAAGCCTTTAATGGAAGAAGAAAAATTTCTAGAAGATCTCTGTGAAAAAATTGCCGAAGATCCTTCAAATACCGAACTTCTTGATACTTACTCTCACCGCGAACCGCTTTTCAGAGAAAAAGATGGTTATAACTTCCGCTATAAAATTCGCTTGATTTTAAACTATTTTAAATTCAAAGAAGAAGATTATAATCGACCTATCACTTCTTTTTCCGGCGGAGAAAGAATGAAAATAGCTTTTGCTAAACTGCTTTTATTGAATCCTTCTCTTTTAATTCTCGATGAACCGACAAACCATTTGGATATTTCGACCATCGAATGGCTAGAAGAATATTTAAAAAGCTATAAAGGAGCCATTCTTTTTGTCTCTCACGATCGTTACTTCATCAATTCTTTAGCCACAAGAGTTCTCGAAATTGAAAAAGGTAAATTAGAATCTTATTCAGGTAACTATGATAAATATGCTGCTGAAAAAAAAGTTAGGTATGAATCACAATTAAAGCTATACCTAAAAGAAGAAAAACAAAAACAAAAACTTGAATGGTTCATTAAATTTTATATGCCAAAACCACGCTTTGTTTCTCGTGCTCATGACCGTGAAAAAAAACTTGCCAGATTAGAAAAAACAAGAGTTGAAAAACCTACTGAAGTTAAAAATAAAGTTCATATCGATTTTCAAGGAAAGCTCAGAGTAGGAAAAAGAGTATTTGAAACAAAAGAACTCGCTGTCGGCTATGATAAACCTCTTATTTCTGATATCGAATTTTCATTTTTCGGTGGTGATAAACTTGCAATTATGGGCGATAATGGCTCAGGAAAAACTACTTTTATCAAAACACTTTTAGGAAAGATAAAACCTTATTCCGGAAAAATCTGTTTCTACGATAATTTCAATATCGGTTACTTACCTCAAGATGGACTTTTAATCCGCAGCAATAAAACTGTCCTTGATTATTTCCGTGATCTTTTCCCTCTTTTGACCCTTCAAGAGGTCTACAATACTTTAGGCGCATTTGATTTCTCCCGCGAAGATGATGAAAAAATAGTTGATAATCTTTCCGGTGGTGAAAAAATGCGTCTAGTATTATCGACACTGGTTGAACAAAAATATGACATTTTAGTTCTCGACGAACCGACAAACCATCTCGATATGATGACTAAAGAAGAACTGATTGAAGCCATTGGAAAATATAAAGGGTCCATCATAATCATTTCTCACGATCGTTCATTTGTCGATAACCTCTGTAATTGTCTGCTTTATTTTGAAAACAATAAAGCTTATTATTATCAAGGCGATTATTCGCATTTCAAAGTTGTAATGCTCGATGATATCCTCCAAGAAAAGCTCGATATCGAAAAAGCTCGTTTGGAAGAAGAAAGAAAACAAGATACCTTATATCATCTCGAACTTGAAAAAGCTCGTGTTAAATTCAAAGATGATAAACCATTAAAACCTCGTCCAAAACTAGCAAAAAATAAAATCGAAGAAAAAATGGCTCGACTTGAAAGGCTTATCGGAGAAGATGAAGTTAAGCTAGATGACCCAGAATACTATTGGGATCAATCAAAGCTCAACGCCTTACAAGAGGAGCTTGATAATTACAATAAAGAATACGAAGAATTGATGGAAATGCTTTCTTTATATGACCAGTAAAAACTGGTCATTTTTAATTTCTTCGCAAATTTAGAAAACAGTTCAATACACTTAAACTACTTGAAGAAGTAACAAATATATCGACAACAAACATCGCTGTAAATAAAACTGCTAATATCCAAATAACTGGCGAAGTTTCTTTTCCTTTTCCAGATACTAAACGCATCACTGCATAAAATATCAATCCCAAGGCGATACCATTGGTAATTGAATAAGTTAATAAAATCATGATAAATGTTATAAAACAAGCCATGACATCAATTTTGTTATCCCAATTTATCTTACGTAGATTAGAAAACATCAAAGCCCCAACTGAAACTAAAGCCATCGATGTACATGGAGTATACACTGTTCCATTGACATTGATTCCAGCAAAAACATTAAAAACTGGAAATATAGCTAAACTTAAAAAGAATAATAAACCTGTAGTTATTGCAGCGATACCAGTTCTGGCACCACTTTCAACACCAACTGTTGATTCAGCAAATGATGTGACAGGCGAAGTACCAAAGATACCAGAAATAATTCCCCCTGTTGCATCAGCCATCATTACTCTAGTACCAACTTTAACTTTTCCTGTTTCTTTATCAATTGCACCTATCGGTTCACTTATTGCAATAAGTGTTGCCGAAGTATCAAAAAGATGAACCATAACAAAAGAAAATACGACACCATAAGTTTGCGGCTTTGTTAAAATAGTCGGTATAGCTAAAATACTCTTTCCAAAAACATCTTTTATATCACCAATAGATCCAGTATCACCTGAAAAACTAGGCATATTTGGAACATTAAAAGCCCCTAATATCAAACCGATTGCAGCCACAACAAACATCGATATCAAAATCGCGAAAGTGTTGATATATTTATTTTTTATCACCATCAAAGCAAACGCTAAAATTATTCCAAATAACGCCAATAAAACATAGGCATTTCCATTCGCTGGATTTAAGTTACCTAAAGACACAAAAGTTGAACCATTAGCTTGAATAATTCCGCCCATTTTAAGTCCTACAAAGCAGATGAAAGCGCCTAACCCAGCCGAAATAGTATATTTTAAAGATTGTGGAATAGCATCAATTATTATTCTCCGAATTGGGGTAACTGTAAAAATAAAAAATATTATTCCGGAAAGAATGACAACAGCTAGACCTTCTTGCCAAGTATAACCAAGTTGTCCACATACTGTAAAAGCCAAATAAGCATTCATTCCCATACCAGCAGATAACGCTACAGGATAATTGCCTACAATTCCCATAATAAGACAACAAATTCCAGAACAAATTGCGGTTGCAGCAAAAACTGCTCCAGAAGAAATACCAGTTGAACTAATAATCGAAGTATTGACTGGAAGAATATAAAGCATTGCAAAAAATACTAAAACTCCGCCGAGAATCTCTTTAAAAACTGTCGATCCTCTTTCCTGCAGTTTAAAATAATTATTCAATACCTTGCCTATTTTTTTCATGTTACCCTCTTTTCCTTATTAAGTATAAATTATCAAAAAAGATATAACAAGAAAATTTTTAAAAAATAGACATTTTCATATATTTTTCAAAATATTTCATTTTTTCATATTTTTTCAGCAGTAGATATTTATTGTCCTTTTCATTTAATAAACTTTTTAATATAATAGCATCAAGGAGATTTCCAATGAAATTTATAAAAGGCTTAATCAAATTTATTCTCGGATTACTTATCATAGTTATTCTTCTTGGCGGCGGAACTTATGTTTTTGTCAGAGTAAAATATGGTATCGATCCGATCAATACAATCAATCAACTTTCTCAATTAAATGAAAAAGTCGATGAAAAAAAGTTAGCACCAGATCCATTCGATGAAAATGATCTGACTGGCGCTATGACTTCACTTAATAATTCCGTTCCAAATTTAGTATCATACGATGAACAAAATGGCTACTCATTCAACTATAGTATCGATAAAAGATTTGTAGCAACATATCAAATTACCGATAAAGAACTTGGGGCTTTAGCTGATACATTGCTTAAAACTCAAGCAAAAGATGGTATAAAAATCGGCGATACACTTGTTCCTATTTCACTTATCGACTTCTCTTTTTCACCAAACATAATCAGTGGAGAAACAATAACTACTTTCTCAGTATTAGTTAAGATTTCTCTTGATCCATTTATAGCAAAGATGAACTCTTTCCCTCTCAATATGTTAAGAAATAAAGTTCCTGAAAATTTATATGTCAATTCAATATTTGATGTAACAAAAACTGATGACAGCTTTGGATATAATGTTAATCACAATACTCTCAAACTCAACTACTTAACCTCCGCCGATTCCGAAGATTTCATCAATACATTAAATGCCTTATTATCAATTGGAACCGCTGAATCATTAAATTTAACCATTGGTTCAAAAATTATGGATTTATTAATCGGTACACAATTCGACCCTGGTCTAATATATAATCTTTCCTATCTTGGAGCATCAACATATGAATTCAGTTACACCAATAATCAAAATTTATTGACAGTAAAATAAAATGGAAGCTGACCGCTTCCATTTTTTAAACTATTACTTTAAAATATAAAATCGCTGTTCCAATAATTAAGACAAAGGCAATAAAAACCATACATGTATCAATTATTGCCATTATAGTTTTCTTTCTTTTTCGTATGCAATCAATTAAATAATAAACACCTAAAACAATTCCAGGAATTGAAACAACAAAAATAACTATCGGCATGACGATAAAAAACATATTAGTATTAAAACGCAAATTAATATTAGCATTAAAAAGTAAAAAGCCAAAAATATAGAATGTATTCATAAATATTAATATGGCATATATGAACGTTGTTGCCTTGTCTAATTTATCGATTTCTTCCATAACTATCTACCTTTTGCATTGTACTACATTTTCCTCCCATTTGTCTAATTTTCAAAAAAATAAAATCTTTTATTTTTCAATATCACTATCATTTTTTTGTAAACACTTGTCGAATTTATAAAGTTTTTACGCTACAACGTAAAAACTATTAAC
>ENA-UOJS01002909-UOJS01002909.1-human-gut-metagenome-genome-assembly--contig:-C74-NODE-2909-length-10718-cov-9.283316_pt1 | contig 10718 bp, 9 predicted proteins | sample MGYA00242355_ERZ723902 | MGnify/ENA metagenome assembly ERZ723902 | reverse complement strand
AGCGCGGCATGGATCAGCTGATGGAGGGCCGCACGGTGTTCGTCATCGCGCACCGTCTGTCCACCGTCAAGAACTCCGACGTTATCATGGTCCTCGACCACGGCCGCATCATCGAGCGCGGAAGCCACGAAAAGCTCATCGCCGAAAGGGGCACCTACTATCAGCTCTACACCGGCGCATTCGAGCTGGAATAAGCAGAAAATCGGGGGGCGGCACGGGCCGCTCCCGATTTTTCGTTTCTTTGCCCGAAAGGCTCTTGCTTTTTCACGCGGATACGCTATAATGACTTCTACGAACGTCCCGTCAGGCTCTCTGCCGGGGCGCTGCTTTCTCTCACGGAATAAGGAGCCTGCTACGCTTATGGAAAATAAAGTCACCGCTCGCAATCCCATCACGGAGGGCTGCATCTGGAAGGGAATGCTGCTCTTCGCGCTGCCGATCATGCTCGGCTCGCTGCTCCAGCAGCTCTACAACACCGCCGACGCCGTCATTGTCGGCCGCGCGCTCGGCAAGGCCGCGCTCGCCTCGGTCGGCGGCTCGTCGGCCCGTATCTCCAACCTGCTCGTCAACGCTTTCGTTGCACTCTCGTCCGGCGCGAGCGTCATCGTCGCGCAGCACTTCGGTGCAAGGGACACGCAGCGCGTGCGCCGGAGCATCTGCACCGCCATGCTGCTCTCGGTGGTCTGCGGCATTCTTCTCATGGTCCTCGGCATTACCTCCGCGCGGCAGCTGCTCGTGTGGATGCAGACCACCCCCGAGACACTCGACGCCTCCGCCTCCTATCTGCGCATCTTCTTCCTCGGCATGGTGCCGACCATGCTCTACAACATGGGCAGCGGCATCCTGCGCGCGATGGGAGACTCCAAGCGTCCGCTTTACTACCTCTTCGTCTGCGTCGTAGCCAACATTGCGCTCGACCTGCTCTTTGTGATCGTTTTCCAATGGGGCATCGAGGGAGCCGCCGCCGCGACCGCTCTTTCGCAGGTCGTGTGCGCGGCGCTGGTCGTGCGCGCCCTGCGGCGGCTGCCCGAGGAGCAGCGTCTGCTCTACGACCGTGAGGAGCTTGACCGCGGCATTCTCCGCCGGATGCTCCACGTCGGCATCCCCGCTGCCCTTCAAAGCTCGATGTACGGCATTGCCAACATCGTCCTGCAGGTCGGCATCAATATGCTCGGCACGGACTCCATGGCGGGCTGGACCGCCTTCAACAAGTTCGACGACTACTACTGGCCCATCTCCAACGCCATCGGCATCGCCGTCATGACCTACGTCGGGCAGAACTTCGGCGCGGGCGACCGCGAGCGCGTGCACGAGTCGATCCACAAGGGGCTGCTCATCCACCTGACGACCTCCGCGCTCTTCTCCGTCATCATCTTCTCGGGTCGCTACCCGATGATGCACCTCTTCGTCGGCGACGATCCGACGGTCATCGCCATCGGCGCGCAGGTGACGGCGCTCATCGCTCCCTGCTATGTGCTCTTCACGCTCGTCGAGGTCCTCTCCTCCACCATGCGCGGCGTCGGCGACGCGGTGGTCCCCGCCGCCATCACGATGGTCTTTACCTGCATCGTGCGTCTCATCTACCTCTGGGGCTACGCCTTCTCGCACAACTCCAACCTCACCATTGCCGTCATCTACCCCATCTCCTGGGTGCTCACCAGCATCGCCTTTCTCCTTTACTATAAGTCCCGCAAATGGATGCCCAAGGGCTTCCATTTCTGAAAAAACTGCGCGCAGAGCCGTTTTCGGCCCTGCGCGCAACCGTCGATTGACAAATTTCCTGCCCGTCTTTCTTGTCCGCAACCGCAAAAAGCGGTATGCTCTGCCCATCAAACAGACGCCGTGCGCGCCGGAATCGGAGGACTTCCCTTATGATATTGGCTGATAAGATCACTGCCCTGCGCAAAAAGGCCGGCTGGTCGCAGGAGGAGCTGGCGGAGCAGCTCGGCGTCACGCGCCAGTCCGTGAGCAAGTGGGAGGGCGCGCAGTCCGTGCCCGATATGGATAAGGTCGTGCAGATGAGCCGTCTGTTCGGCGTGACGACCGACTTCCTGCTCAAGGACGAGCTTTCCGAGGAGGAGCCCGCGCCCGAGGGCTGCGACTCGCCCCTGCGCCGCGTGACGATGGCGGAGGCGTCCGAATATCTCGCCCTGCGCCGCGCCGCCGCGCCGAGGATTGCGTTCGCCACGATGCTCTGCATTCTCTCCCCCGTCTGCCTGATCCTGCTCGCCGGAATGAGCGAGGTATCGCGCTTCGGCATCTCCGAGGACGCCGCCGCGGGCGTGGGACTGTGTGTGCTGCTCGTGATGGTCGCCGTCGGCGTCGCCATCTTCCTCTCCTGCGCCGCCAAGGCCAAGCCCTATGAATTTCTGGAAAAGGAGCCGTTTGAAACGGAGTACGGCGTCGCCGGCATGGTGCGCGAGCGGCAGAAGGAGCACGCGCCCGCCTATGCCCGCCTGAATATCACCGGCACTGTGCTGTGCATCCTTGCCGCCGTGCCGCTCTTCGCCGCCATGTGCGTCTCCGCCTCCGGACTCTTCTACATCGGCGCGGTCTGCCTGCTGCTCGCCATCGTCAGCGCCGGCTGCTTCGCCTTCGTGCTCGGCGGCGTGAACCACAGCGCCATGCAGGCCCTGCTCGAGGAGGAGGACTACACCCGCGAGAACAAGGCGAAAAGCCCCGTCATCGGCGCGGTCAGCGGCATCTACTGGCTGCTCGTCACCGCCGTTTACCTCTTCTACACCTTCGGCCCCATGGGCAACGGACAGCCGAAATACAGCTGGTTCATCTGGGCGGTCGCTGGCGTGCTCTTCGGCGCGATCATGCTGGTGGTAAAGCTCATCGCAAGGAGAAAGTGACCGCCGCGCGGTACATAGAAAAATGTCCGTTCTCCGAGAGGACGGACATTTTTTGCGTTTTCACCTAAAGGCATTCGGCACAGTAGGCGCGGATGTCGAACGCGTCCAGCGGGCTGGTCGCCTTGAGGTAGAGCGGGTGGTGCGGGTGGCCCTTGACCGAGCGCCGTCCCGCCGTGTACCACTGCGCGCCGTGCCGCTCGCCGATGGCGATCATATCGGCAAGGCAGTCCTTGAGATACGCGCGCTGCTCGATGATGTTCCCCCACGCCGCCCACACGGCGGGCTGCTCGGACAGCGAGAGGATGTAGTCGAACGCCTCCATGTTTGCGCGGTGGAGCGCCTCGTTGCACACGCGCTCCATGTCGTTCGGGCGCGTCGCGCGCTGGGCGTAGACGTTGAACATGAGGAAGCTGTCGTAGCCGTTGTTTTTCGCCACGCGCTCCACCGACTGAAGCGTAGGGTCGAGCCGATCCGGCTCGGCGGTCGAGGGATTGATGCCGATGCACACGAGCGGCTTTTCCCCGCGCGTGCCGAGAAGATATCGGTACTCCGTGTAAAAATCCGGCACATAGAGCCATTTCTCCGCGTCGTAGCCGCCGGACTGTCCGCTGCGCGCCATGGCGTCGGCAAAGGGCAGGATGGAAAGCTCCGCGGTCGGAGCGCTCGGGATGTGCGGCATGGTCGTTCCTCCGTTCTGCCGCGCCCGCGGGGCGGCAACCGTTTTCCGACATTTTACCTCATCCGGCGCCGTTCGGCAAGCCCGCATTTGGGGGCTTGCCTTTTTTCGTCTCTGTGGTATGATCTGTATAACAAATCATACTTTCGAGGTGAATAATATGAACGCTCCGAACGGCAGACACGCATGGACCGTAACGGTCGGCACCAAGGGTCAGATCGTCATTCCCAAGGAGGCGCGCGACCTTTTCCACATTCAGCCCGGCGATACGCTGCTTTTCCTCGCCGACGAGGCGCAGGGCATGGCGATCCCGCCCAAGGCCGACTTCGCCCGCCTGTTTGATCTCATTTTCGGAGGGAAAGCGGAATGAACATTGCCTTTTTCTGCATCCCCGCCCACGGGCACACGAACCCGACGCTCGCCGTCGTGCGCGAGCTGACCGCGCGCGGACACACCGTCCGCTACTACACGACCGAAGCCTTCCGCGCGAAGGTCGAGGCCGCAAGCGCGGTCTTTGTCCCCTTTGACGCCGAGGCCGCGCGCCCCGGCATGACCGCCGCCGACGGCGCACGTCTGGGCAGCGACCTCGCCTTTTCCACCAAGCTCATCGTCGACCTCACGCTCGCCGCCGACGACTGGCTCAGCCGCGAGCTGACCGCCCACCGCCCTGACGTCATCGCGGGCGATTCGATGGCGTTCTGGGCGAAGCTCGCCGCGAAAAAGCACGGCATCCCCTTTGTCAGCTCCACCACGACCTTTGCCTTCAACCGCTTCAGCGCCAAGGTCATCGGGCAGAACGGCGCGGGCTTCCTGCAATTCCTGCTCGCCCAGCCGAGGATCAACCGTCAGCTCAAGCGCCTGCGCGCGGCGGGCTACGCGGTCAAGAGCGTGTTTGACATCATCGCCAACGACAACGAGACGGAAACTGTCGTCTACACCTCGCCGGACTTCCAGCCCTGCGCCGACACCTTTTCGGAAAAATACCACTTCGTCGGTCCCCTCCTGCGCCCCGCGCAGTCGTCCTTTGAAAAGCTGCCGGGACGCTCCCTCATCTACATCTCGCTCGGCACGGTCAACAACGATGCGCTCCCCTTCTACCGTGCCTGCCTTGCCGCCTTCGGCGGCGATCCGCGCTTTCAGCTCGTGCTCTCCGCCGGCACGCAGACAGACCTCGCGGCGCTCGGCCCCATTCCGGAAAGCTGCACCGTCCGCGCGAGCGTGGACCAGATGGCGGTGCTCGACTGCGCCGACGTCTTTCTCACCCACTGCGGCATGAACAGCGCGAGCGAAGGGCTGTGGCACGGTCTGCCGCTCGTCCTCTACCCGCAGACGCCGGAGCAGCACGGCGTGGCGAACCGCGTCGCCGCGCTCGGCGCGGGCGTTCCGCTCACGGACCCCTCCGCAGACGGCATCCGCCGCGCGGTCGAGCCCGCGCTCACCGATCCCGCTTACCGCGAAAACGCGCAGAAGCTCGCCGGCGGCTTCCACCGCTGCGGCGGCGCGGTCGAGGCAGCCGACGCCATCGAGCATGCGGCGAACTAAGTGATTCCATGCAAAAACACGCTCCCGCCGACAGCGGGAGCGTGTTTTTATGTTATGTAAACTCTTACAGCTTCTTCTCGCGGTAGTCGTGCATGATGCCCGCGAACAGCTCGCCGGTGGTCGGCGGCGTGATGGTGATGGCGTTCGCGCCCGCGCGGATGGTCTCTAAAATGCTCTCCTCCGTCGGCCCGCCGGTAGCGATGATGGCTGCGTGCGGGTACTGCTCGCGGATGTGGCGGACGATGCTCGCGGTCTCCGCCGCGCCGGAAACGTTGAAAATATCCGTCCCCGCCTCGATGCGGCCCTTAATGTCCGACCGGTCGGACACGACCGTCGCGATGACCGGAATATCCACCACGGATTTGATCTCCGCGATGACCTCGTTCGGCATCGGCGCGTTGACGACCACGCCGTAGGCTCCCTGATGCTCGGCCTGCATGGCAAGACGCACGCTGCGGCTGCCGTTGGTGTACCCGCCGCCCACGCCGACGAACACCGGCACGTCGGCCACGTTGATGACCGCCTGCGAGATCGACGCCTGCGGCGTAAAAGGATAGACCGCGATGATGGCGTCGGCATTGATGTTTTTGATGATGGCAGCGTCCGTGGAAAAGGCGATCGACTTGATGCGCTTTCCGAAAATGCGGATGCCGCTGCACTCGCTGATGCAGTGCGGCAGCGTCAGCCCATGGCTGCGCAGCGTTCCGCTGTAGCTCGGCACATATTTTCTCATGCTGCACCTCCCATACCGTTCTTTGCTTTATGATAGGATTATATTATACAAAAATCTGCATGGGAGGCCGTGAATAAATTGTGAACTTTTGTTAAATCGTCGTCAAGAAACCTGCATCGTGCAGGTTCTCCGCGCGGACGGCGCGGGTGTGCGCGATGGGCTGCCAGCTCCGCGTGCGGCTGACGAGCGAAACGAGCTGCAGCGGCAGCCACGCCGCCATGAAGAGCGGGAAGCCCGCGACCGTCCGCACGATGCGGCGGTCGCGGTAGCCGCCGAGGTAGGCCAGCAGCGCGGCAAGCGCCATCAGGCCGAGCGTGCTCAGGGTCAGCGAGACCGCGCCGGTCAGCGCAAGAGTCCCCGCCGTCCCCTGCACGAGCGAAGAGAGAATTGTGAGCGTGAGCGGCAGGAGCGTCAGCGCCTGCAAAAACGGCGCGTTGACGATCAGCAGCGCGTCGAGCGCGCGCAGGGGCGCACTCCCCCGCAGCGCAGAGACAAGCGGCGCGTCCATCCTCACCGCCACGTCCATGATGCCGCTGCACCAGCGGCGGCGCTGGCGGAGCGATACGGCGAAGTCGTTCGGCGCTTCGTCGTAGGTCAGCGCGCCGGGGACAAAGCAGACGCGCACGCCGTTTGCCGCGCACTGCGCGGCAAACTCCGCGTCCTCGGCGATGGTCGAGGTGTTCCAGCCGCCGAAGCGCTCAAGCACCGCGCGGTGGACGGCAAAGCCCGTGCCGACCAGCTTGGAGGAAAGACCGCAGCTCATGCGGGCGCGGGAGAAGAAGGTGTCGAAGAGCGTGAAGTACAGCCCATAGCAGCCGGAAAGCCAGGAGTCGTAGGGATTCTTCGCGCGCATCGCGCCCTTGCACACCTGCGCGCCCGCGCAGAAGGCGTCGTTCATGCGGGCGAGAAACTGCTCGTCCGCGACGTTGTCCGCGTCAAAGACGCAGAAGGCGTCATAGCGCTGCGGCAGCAGCCACGCGACCGCCTCGTGCAGCGCGTCGCCCTTGCAGCGCACCGGCTCAAAGCAGCGGAAGATCTTCGCACCCGCGCAGAGGGCCGCCGCCTCGGTGTCATCCGTGCAGTTGTTGGGGATCACAAAAATATCGTAGAGCGCGTCGGGATAGTCCTGCTTTTTCAGGCTCTCCACGAGCGCGCCGATGACAGCCTCCTCGTTGCGCGCGGCAACGAGGCAGGCAAAGCGCGTGCGCGGCGCGCACACCGCATAGCGCTTCGGCTTTTGCAGCGCAAAGAGCGCCACGGCAAGGAACCACAGGCTCGCCGCCTTCAGCAGCAGCGTTAAAATCAGGATCAGTGTGTCGAGCATGGGAAAAGACCGCCTTTCACTTGGGATGAACCAAGCATAACAGGCGGTCTTTAATCGGTCCTATGGTTTTGTTTAAGCGTTTTTTAAGACTTTGTTGCCGAATTGTTACTCCGTGCGCGGCAGGACGAAGCCGACCTTGAACAGGTCGCCGTCGATGGCGATGGAGAACGTGCCCTTCTGCAGCTCCACAAGGCTCTTGGCGATGTTCAGCCCAAGTCCGCTGCCCTCGGTCGTGCGCGAGCTGTCCCCGCGCACGAAGCGCTCCATCAGCTCGTCGGGGTCGATGTTGAGCGCGTCGCGCGAGATGTTCTTGAACGAGAACGCCACCGTCTCACCCTCGCGCCTCGCCGCGATGTAGAGCCGCGTGCCCGCGCAGGCATACTTGCAGGCGTTCGAGAGGAGATTGTCCAGCACGCGCCACATCAGCGCGCCGTCGCACAGGCAGTATAGGTCCTCGTCCGGCAGCGTCACCACCGGCTCGAGCCGCGCGGCGGACAGCTTTTCGGCGTACTCGCCCACCGTCTGGTCGATCAGCTCGCGCACGCTCCGCCGCGCGATGTGGCAGGGAATGTTGCCCGTCGACGCCTTGGACATTTCCACCAGGTCCACCGTCAGCTTCTTGAGCTTGTGCGCCTGCCGGTCGAGCACGGCGAGGTATTCCCGCTCCTGCTCCGGCGTGTGCTCGCGCTGAAGCAGATCGACGTAGTTCACAATGCTCGTGAGCGGCGTTTTGATGTCGTGCGATACGTTGGTGATCAGCTCCGTCTTGAGCCGTTCGCTCTTGAGCTTCTGCTCCACCGCGATGCTCATGCCGCGGCTGATGGCATTGAGGTTTTCGCCGTGGCGCTTGAGATCGAAGTACATATGCGAGGTATCGACCTGCGAGGTGAGGTCGCCCGCAGCGAGGGCTTCGCCGCCCTTCTGCAGCCGCCGCAGCTGCATCGAAAGCAGGCACGCCGCGACAGACAGCACCGCGATCAGCATCAGCAGCAGCCCGTCCGCGTGATTGCTCTCAAGCGCAAAGAGCAGCACGCCGATCACGCAGCAGCCGACCGCCGTGCGCCACACGAGCGGAATGCCCCGCACGAAGCCGGCCAGCGCTCCCCACGCGCGGCAGAGCACGCGCCAGCACCACCTCAAAATCCGTCGGCAGAGCCGGAGGAGCCAACAGCAGACGGTGTTCTCCCACCATCTCCCCAGCTTCACGCGGGCGCAGAGCGTCGTCCAGAACGCAAGGAAAAGCGCATAGGCGAGCGCGGCAAAGGCAAGCAAAAGGGCGAGCGCGATCGGATCATAGCGGTCAACGCGGCTCTCCGCGCTCTCCACCGCGGCGACAACGAGCAACCCGCCTCCGCCGAGAAGGAGCAGCGCATAGAGATCAAAGGGGAGCTTCTCCTGCCAGCCGGCGACCGCCTCCTCGCGCCCCGGCCTGCGCCCCGCGGCACGGGCGAGGAAGATGAAGAGGAACAGCTCCGCGGCTGCACAGGCGATCACGACCGCCGCTGCGTGCGGCGCAAGGCGCGTCATCGTGTGGTAGAAGTCCCGCGCCCGGTAGACGCTGTCCTGCGCGGGATAGTCCACGGCGATGTAGCTGCGGAACACAACGCCGTCCTGCGCCATCTCACCCCACCAGCCCGTCACGGGAACGTCGCCTGTGCGGTGGTTATCGAAGAGGATGGTGCCCGCCTCGTCCTCGATCGAAAAACGGACGTTCGTGTAGCGGTCGTCGGCGGGATACCAGTCGTCATACTTCGCCAGCACCTCCGTCTGCCCGTTCTCTGCATAATAGTGGTAGCTGTCGTAAACATGGCTCATCTCGCGGTAGACCGCGCTCGAGCAGATGCTGCTTTCATAAAAGTTTCCGCGCAGCTCGCCGCTGTAGTTGAATGCGAGCGCCGCGCCGTAGCTCAAAAGCACCGGCACGAGCGCGACGGCGAGCAGAAAGGCTGCCGCCTTGGCCCAGAAGCCGCCCGCCCAATCATTCCTTTTCATGTCGAAGGTCCTCCATTTTATACCCCAGGCCCCACACGACCTTCAGGTAGCGCGGCTCGGAGGGGTTGATCTCGATCTTCTGACGCAGGTGGCGGATGTGTACCGCCACGCTCGTTTCGGCGCCGAGGGAATTTTCGTTCCACACCAGCTCGTAGATCTGGCTGCTCGAATAGATGCGTCCGGGCGACCGGATAAGGAGCTGCAGGATGTTGAATTCCAGCGGCGTCAGCGAAACGCTCTCGCCGTCCACCGTCACGCTCTTGGCGTCCTCGTTGAGCGTCACGCCGCCGACGGTGTAGATGCCGCGCTCCGGCGCGGTCTCCGGCTTTGCGCCGAGCAGCGTATAGCGCCGAAGCTGTGATTTCACGCGGGCCAGCACCTCCACGGGGTCAAAGGGCTTGGTGATGTAATCGTCCGCGCCGACGTTCAGCCCGAGCACCTTGTCGCTGCTCTCGCTCTTCGCCGTGAGCAGGATGATGGGCGCGTTGCTCTCGCGCCGGATCGCCGCCGTCGCGGCGATGCCGTCCAGTCCCGGCATCATGATGTCCATGAGGACAAGGTGGATGTCATTCTTCCGCACGGCCTCGACCGCCTCCGCGCCGTTGTAGGCTTCAAAGACGCGGTACTCTCCGCCGGATAAATAAATCTTCAGCGCGGCGACAATATCGCGGTCGTCGTCGCAGACTAAAATGTTGTGCATTGCTTTCCTTCCCTCCCTGCCCGACGCGGCGCCGCCTCTCGGGCTTTCCTGAGCTTACTCTACCACCGCAGCCTTAAAAGGAAAAGGGGGAAAGCCTTAATTTTTCTTTAATATCAGAAAATGCTTGCACTCCCCCGCCGCTTTCGCTATAATAGCAAAGTGCTTATCCGCACTCACGCGCATATCCGGGTATAGCGAAGCTGGTATCGCGCCTGGTTTGGGAGAATACGACCAGCCGGATAAAATAACTAAATAACCGGGTGTAGCGCAGTTGGTAGCGCGCCTGCTTTGGGAGCAGGATGCCGCAGGTTCGAATCCTGTCACTCGGACCACCTTTCCTCGAAAAGCCGCCTAAAAAGGCGGTTTTTCTGCGTTAAAAGTTCGATTTTTAGAGTACGCTTGACCACATTTTAACTGTGGTCAGAGAGGCAAAATGGCGGTAATAACTGCGGTGCAGAAAAACTGTGAGAACCGTAAAATCCCTAACCCATCCCTAATTGGCATAGCTCAAGTTTTTTCACCCCAAATACGACGGAAACTTGAATTTTCCAGCATTATCCCCTATAATGATTCTACGGTGAGCCTTTGCGCCACCAAGGCAGCCGTGTGGGTGTATTCCCATGCGGCTTTTCTGATTTTCTAAACAGGATGGAGACGATGTGATGCTCGCTAACAGTCAGTTTTCCTATTTACCATATGATGATTACGCTCAGAGTGCCAACACGCTCTTTCATTTCATGACAAAACCAGAATACTTAGACTCTGTTCTTCGCCGCAGGGCCATTATTCCACGGTATTGCGTTGAGACCATTGATTACTTAAACATCCATAGTGGCACTCGCGCATTTAACGAAGCTGCTATTTTGCAAAAGTGCTTTTGCGATATTCCTTTT
>ENA-UOJS01002907-UOJS01002907.1-human-gut-metagenome-genome-assembly--contig:-C74-NODE-2907-length-10720-cov-15.574777_pt1 | contig 10720 bp, 8 predicted proteins | sample MGYA00242355_ERZ723902 | MGnify/ENA metagenome assembly ERZ723902 | reverse complement strand
CCGGCGCGCCGGAACATCTCCAGCATCTCCGGCCAGATCTCGTCATACCGCCTGCGGTATTCTGCCATTTTTCTGGGTAGAACGGCGGCTTTCCGAGCATATCGCTCCATGTTTTCTCCTTTTCTCCGCTATGGGCAGAATATTTTTCCGGTCGACCACAGGCACGCGCCGCAGGTCGGCGCTTCTCCGAGAAAACAGTCAAAGAGATTTGTTTTCCGGTCTTCACAGCCCCAGCAATCCATAAGCCCTTCCCAGATGTTATGATCGACCAGCGCGGTCGGTGTTTCCTTTGCAGTTGCGCCGCAGCTCCAGATTGCGGCCGCGCGCAGAATGCAGAGCAATTCTGTGATTCAGGTTTGCCAGAACTTTGGTTCCTCTGTCGGTACGGCGATTTATACGCTGGTCATCAGTATGCTCGGTATCGCACAGGGCATGAAAATGGCATTCGTCATTGCGTTGGTATGCGCGGTACTTGGGCTTGTGTTTGTGCTGCCGCTGAAAGCATTGCCGCAGGAGCAGACTGCATAATCTCCGTCTGCTTGTCCGGTGCAGAATGAGCAGAAAATATTGTGCCGCCTGCCGGAGCAGTTCCGGCAGGCGGTATTTTATCACGCGCCAGATACAGGAAAGCGCTGCCGGAAAGATGGGCAATTTCGCAGCGCAGGCAAGGAATACGGGAAAAAGCACCTGCGCGGACTGCTTCAGGGCGGTGCAGCTGCATGCAGAGCGGACTTTCCGGTGACTGTACCCTCCGGCAGCGAAATGCACAAATCTGCAAGGAAGAATTCTGCGCAAATAGAGATTGTGCTGCATGGATATTTTCAAAAAAGTCGCCATAATACAAATACGCAAAATTATTTTCCAGAATAAACGGTTTTCCCACTTTCATCAGCTGGGCCGCGGCGTAGTACAGAATGTGCATGGCCGCTGTGCCCAGCTGAACCTTTTCTGCCCGGCTGTGAAAGCCCAGATCGTCAAACAGCACCTCCTTGATGGAGTCCTTGGACAGCATTGGAATTCCCAGAGACTCCGAAATCCTGACGGCGATGGTGCTCTTGCCGCTGGCGGGCATACCGGCAACCAGAATGCAGTACATGGCGTTTCCTCCTAGGGTGTATCTGAAAACTCCCAACGCACCCGGACAGCGGATCTTTTCACGCTGCGCTGCACCATTTTTCCTTGAAATACGTCAGTATTCCTGCGAAAAAATGTCTTGCTCAGCGCAAAAATTTCTCGCTGCCGGTCACATTGGGAGTTTTCAGATACACCCTAAAAACGAAATGAAAGACTGTCCTGATACTCCGAGGGTGTTTTCCCGGTGATTTTTTTGAAGGTGCCGGAAAAATATGCAATATCGCGGTAGCCGCAGGCCTCCGCAACCTCGTAGACTTTCAGCTTTCCCTCGCGCAGCAACGCCATAGCCTTCTGGATGCGGCAGCGCGTAAGATACGCGCCGAGCGTCATATCCGTTTCCTTTTTGAACAGGTGGCTCAGATGTCCTTCGCTCAGTCCCAGCTGCGCTGCCGCCTGCCCGACGGACAGATCGCCGCTGCCGCAGTTTTGCTCAAGGTACACCATTGCCTCGCGCACATAGCGGCTCTTGGGGCCGGGCTTCACGCCGGGAAGCGGCTCTGGCTGCGGTGCGGTTTGTGCGGCGATGCGCTTTTGCAGCGCCAGAACGGCGTTTTCCAGATCGCCGTCATGAAAAGGCTTCAGCAGAAAGTCCACCGCGCCCAGACGGATGGCCGTCTGCGCGTAGGCGAACGAATCGTAGGCGGTCAGAATGATGACATACGCGCGGCTGCCTGCTTCGCGCAGCCGCCGCACCATCTCCAGCCCGTCCATCTTCGGCATTTTGAGATCCGTGATGATAAGCGTCGGCTGGCAGTCCTCCGCGACGGCAAGGGCCTGTTCGCCGTTGGCGGCTTCGCCGACCACGATGCAGTCCAGCGCCGCCCAGTCTACTGCCATGACGATACCCTTGCGGATCATTTCCTCATCCTCTACAACCATTACCCGCATCATACGCCGGGCCCTCCCTTCGCGGGCAGGCGCGCAAGAATACAGGCGCCGCCGCCCTCCGGATTTTCAAGACGCAGACCGAACGCGTCGCCGTAATGCTTGCGCAGGATCGTGTCTACATTTAATAGTCCCAGATGTCCCGTCTGCGTTTCCGGCGGTTTGTAAGGCCCCAGAAGGTCCGGCGGGAAGCCGCAGCCGTTGTCCCGGACGCGGATCTCGAGCACGTCCTGCTCCGCAAGCACGGCCGTGACGGAGAGTTCACCGTGTTCTACACCGGAAAGGCCGTGCAGAATGGCATTCTCTGCCAGCGGCTGCAGGAGCATTTTCGGAACCATGCACGAAAGAAGCGCCTCCGGCACGGCTTCCGTGTATGAGAAGCTTTCCGACAGGCGGATGCGCTGGATCTCGACGTACCGGCTCAAAATCTCCAACTCCCGCCGCAGGGGGACAAATTCGTCCGGCGTGATGCAGAAGCGAAGGATATCGGCAAGATTCGTTGACATCAGCGCCACCTGCGGCACTTGATTGATTTTGCTGATCCACTTCATGGTGTCGAGCGTGTTGCACAGAAAATGCGGGTTTAGCTGCGCCTGCAGCATGCGGATCTGCGCGCGGTTAAGTGCGCGCTGGTTTTCCAACAGTGCCTGCTGGTTGTGCCGGAGGGCGACGACCATGGTGTTGAACTGCTGTGCCAATTCGCCCAATTCGTCATGCCGGCCGGCGGGAACGGGAACCTGCACGTCCAGATTATTTTTCCCGACCTGCCGGATGGCGTGATGCAGTCTGCCGATCGGTTGGAAGACCTGCCGGCTTAGCTGCAGGCTGAGTACGACGCTTAAAATGATGCAGGCCAGCGCGCACAGCACGCTCACCGAGTACAAAAGCCGGAGTGTTCCGGCGCTGAGCGGCTGCGGCTGCTGCAGGACGAGATACAGACCGGTTTCGGTATGCTGCCGCACGGTATAGGAAACGTCGGCAGACAGACCGGTGAGCGCCTTGCCGGACAAAAGCTGCCCGCGCAGCGCGTCGGCGAGGCTCTGGGTCTGTGCCGGCTGCGTACAGTAGACCGGACGCCAGCGCGCGTCGAGCAGAAGAAGTTCGTTCTGCGCACCAGCTGTGCCGCCGAGCAGTGTCCGCAGCTGCGTTTCCAGCATGCCGATGGTGAGATATCCGACCGGCGCGCCGTAGCGGTCGGTCAGGAGCATCGCAGCGTGCAGAAGCGGCTCGTCTGTGTCGGCCGGATCTTCTGCCGCGCTGCACACCAGAACACCGGTTCCGGCGCAGGCCGCCTCGTATAAAAGGCCCCAATTGGTCGGCAGCGACCGGATTTCGGGCGCTGTCTGTGTCGAATAGCGCCAGCGGCCGCTGATATCGTAAAGGTCAAAGCGTGCAAAGCTGCGCACGGACTCTGTAGCGTCGAACAGCTGGCTGTAGACCGCCGTGTCCTCCGCTTCTGCGTCAAACAGCGCCTGTGCAACGAGTGGATTGTGCTGCAGAGATGCGGCTGTCTGCAAAAAGCCGCTGTGCAGCGTATCAAGCGCCTCGCAGGAGGCGGACAGCTGCTGTTGGGCCGTCTGCTGGGCGTTCGACGTCATGCGCAGGCGGAAAATCTGCAGCAGCAGACCGGAGCACAACAGCATCGGCACCAGAGACACGGCCAGAAACGCCGCGTTCAGCCGCTGACGGAAGGAGGAAAAGTGAAGCCGCTTCATTGTTCCGCCTCCGTCCCGAGATAAAAGGCCCAACTCATCAGAATTGCTTCGCGGTGCTCGCTTGCCCAGCTCACGTCATACGCAACCTGCCGGATGGCGGACAGCTCCGGCAGCTGGCTCGCGGGGCGCACGTCGCTGCGCACCGGGCGGCGGTAAAAATCGGTCTGCAAAAGCTGCTGCACGTCGTAGCTGACGGCAAAATCGAGAAACAGCTTTGCGTTGTCGGGGTGCGGCGCGCCCTTCAGCGCGGCGCAGCCGTCCGGTACGCAGCTTGTGCCGTCTGCGGGGTAGACCATGGCGATCCCGTCCCCAGCAGCAATGCGCTTGCGCGCGGTCTCCTCCAGCGTGATGCCGACGAGCGCTTCGCCGTTTGCAACGGCGGAAATGATCGCACCTGAACCGGACAGGAGCTTTCCGTCCAGGTTTTCCGCAAATGTTTGCAGCACCTCATCCGCGTCGCCGCCCAGCGCGCAGAGCATCGTCACGAGCGCGGTATAGCTCGAGCCGGAGACGGATGGATCGGCAAAGGCGATCTGCCCGCGCAGCGCAGGGTCGAGAAGATCGGCCCAGCAGCTGAGCTGTCCGGAGGACAGCAGCTTCGGATTGTAGACCAGCACGACCGGAAGCGAGGAAAACGGCGTCCAGCTGCTGTCCTGCGCACGGTACTGCGGCAAAATCTGCTCCGCGCCGCGGCAAACGTAGGGCTCAAACAACGCCCGGCAGGCTTCGAGACTCTCGACGCCGCCGCCGAACATCACGTCGGCCCGTGGTGCGTCCTGCTCCTTTTGCAGCTGCTCAAGCAGTTCGTTTGTGCCGCCCTGTACGACCTCGACCCAGATTCCGGTGCGCGATTCAAATTCCTTGACGATCGGCCACCAGACCTCTTTTTTGTGCGAGGTGTACAGAACGAGACGCTCCGATTCATCCGGCGCGTAGGCGGCTGTATCCTGTGCGGCGGGCGCGCAGCCGGTCAGAAGAGCGAATGCTATACATAATATCAGAATGCGTATGTGTTTCATAGTTTCCGTGTCCTGTAGCAGCGAGAACAAAACTCTCTGTTATTTTGCCCTGATTATAACACATCTCCGGCTCGGTTTTCATTGAATTTTTAAAATTATCGCAGAGAATCACAAATAATCGCAGATTTGTCCACTGTTCTTTTGTGCAGAAACACCGTAAAATGAGAGCATACGATGCAGAACTCCCGTTAGCTGCTGCACGAATTCAAATTTTATCAGGAGGAATATCAGAATGAAGAAGATGCTTGCGCTTCTGCTGGCTGCTGTGATGGTTCTGTCCATGGCTGCCTGCGCTGCCGCTCCGGCGACGACCCCGGCTGACACGCCCGCTCCCGCAGAAGATACCCAGACGACCGAAACCACTGAAACCACTGAAACCAACGAAACCACCGAGGCTCCCGCAGAGGAAACGCCCGCTGCCGAGCCCGAAAATCTGACTGCGACCCAGCAGATCATCAAGGAAGCCGAAGGCATGACGCTTGAAGAGCTCGCCAAGAAGGCCATCGAAGAGTCCAACGGCAAGATGTTCTACGGCGTCGGCAACTCCAGCCGCGGCAAGAGCGCCCTGCCTCTGTTCATTGAGTATCTGCAGTCCATCGATTCCAGCTACAACATGGAGTTCGAGTGGCAGCAGCCCAAGAACAACAAGATCTTCGATCAGCTGACCGCTGACTCCCTGAAGGGCACCGGCACGTTCGCCATGACCCTCATTCAGGACGGCAACCAGATCGAGAGCAAGATGGTTCAGACCGGCATCCTCGACACCTTCATCCCGAAGGACTGGGCCGATGCCAACGGCACCACCGCCGACGCCTACACCGGCTTCCTGCCGCTGCAGACGCTCAACAAGGTCTTTATGTACAACTGCGTGGGCGACAAGACCTACGATAACTGCTGGGACTTCGTCGCCGAGGGCGAGCATGGCCTGTTCATGGACATCGACTCCGAGATCGTCGGCAAGAACTTCCTGTACATGCTGACCCGTGACGACTACGCAGCGTGGCTGAAGGAGTCCTTTGAGGCTCTGTCCGCTGACGAGCAGGCATACTTCCAGCCCACTATCGCAGAGATGGAATCCGAAGCTGCCGACCTCGGCCTCGGCGCTGACGGCGCTTACGCGCTGGCATGGATCAAGCTGTGGGTCGAAAGCTACAACGCCCAGACCGACGACGGCCCCATCTGCAACACCCTTGTCGACGCTTCCGCGAAGGATCAGTTCGGCCTTCTCGTTTACTCAAAGCTCCGCTCCGTCGAGGAGTCCAGCTCCGTCTCCGTCAACAACATCAAGGTCGCCGCGTATGAGGACGGCTATCAGGGTATCGGTGGCTATGGCTACTGCCATTACCTGTTCGTCACCGACAACTCCCCGCTGCCCTGGACGGCCTGCGCCTTCATCGCCTACATGACCTGCACCGCCGACGGCTTCTCTGCCTGGGGCAAGGACATGGGCGGCTACTCCTCCAACCCGACCGTGGCAGAGGAGACCGAGGCCAACTTCCATCACTCCATCGGCGGCATGGCCGAGGACGGCACCACTGTTGAATTCGCAGCAAAGAACGACCGCGGCTATGAATGGTGGACGACCAACGGCAAGCTCGTGCTCGAGGATCCGGAATACTGCGCAGACGTTGCATTCACCGTCGGCAGCTGGATCGAAATGCTGAGCAAATACTCCGCAGGCTGATCTGTCAACCAGCACCTTACCGGCGCCCCTGGATGCGCATCCAGGGGCGCCTTTGCAAAAACATACCCCATCATCCGCCCTTCAAACCTGAGAAAAGAGGAGGAAGCCATGAGCCGACCCACTACCCTCCGCGCAAGCAGATCCACGATTGTGCTCAATAAGGTCAAGACCTTCTTTTCCAAGCCGCACAACGTCATTCTGCTGCTGCTTGGCATTGTCCTGACCTTCACCACGGTCGCGCCGATCGTCGCCATCGTGGAAGATACCTTCAAAATTCACGCCGGTACCATCGACGCCCATCTGACCGGGCAGGCGTCCGGCTATACGACCGTCAACTACACCGACCTTTTCACCAGCCGCATGGCAAAGACGAATCTGTGGACGCCGCTTCTCAACACGGTGCTCCTCGCTGTCGGCACGTGCGTGGTGTCCATTCTCTACGGCGGGCTGTTTGCGTTTTTGATCACGCGCACCGACCTTGCGTGGAGAAAATATCTGAGCTCCATCTTTATTTTCCCGTACATCATGCCGCAGTGGACGCTGGCCGTCGTGTGGCAGAACCTGTTTAACTCCAACGCCGTCACCGGCACGTCCAACGGTCTGCTTGCCGCCCTGTTCGGCGTCAACATGCCGATATGGTGGTGCAAGGGCCTGTTTCCAAGCTTGATGGTCCTGGGCCTGCACTACGCGCCGTTCGCCTATATCCTCATCGGCGGCATTTTCCGCAACATGGACGCCAATCTTGAAGAGGCCGCGACCATTCTCGACACGCCCAAGTGGAAGACCATGTTCCGCATTACGCTTCCGATGGTCAAGCCCGCGATTTTGTCCACCATTCTGCTGGTCTTCGGCAGCGCGATGGGCTCTTACCCGGTGCCGCATTATCTGGGCCTGAGCACGCTGTCGACCAAGTATGTCTCGATGAACTCCAAGTATACGGGTGAAGCGAGCATTCTTGCCATCATCATGATGGTCTTCGGCGTGGCGATCATGCTTCTGAACCAGCTCTCGCTCAGAAGCCGCAAGAATTACACGACTGTCACCGGCAAGTCCGGCCAGATCTCCAAGATCACGCTCGGCAAAACCGGCCGCGTCGTCATCGCCTTGATCCTTGTGATTCTCACGTTCTTCACGAGCATCTTCCCCATCATTTCCTTCGCGTTCGAGACGTTCCTGCCGAATCCGGGCGACTATTCGTTCCTGTACACGGGCGACGCGTCGAACCTCACGACCAAGTGGTGGGTCACGGCGGAGAACGTCACCGAAAACGGTATGTACGGCCAGAAGGGCATTTTGTATAACGAGACGATCTGGCGTGCGTTCAAGGGCACGATCCTTGTCTCCGTGGCCTGTGCGCTGCTGGCCGGCTCCATCGGCACGATGATCGGCTACGCCGTCTCGAAAAACCGCCGCAGCCGCTGGGCAAACTATGTGAACTCCGTCGCTTTCCTGCCGTATCTCATGCCGTCCATCGCTGTGGGCGTCGCATTCTTCATCCTGTTCTCGACGGAAAAGCTGAACCTGTTCAATACCTACACGCTGCTCATTATCGTCGGCACGGTCAAATACATCCCGTTTGCCAGCCGCAGCAGCCTCAATTCCATGCTCCAGCTGTCGGGCGAGATCGAAGAAGCGGCCATCATTCAGGATGTTCCCTGGATCAAGCGCATGACCCGCATCATCATCCCCATCCAGAAATCCTCGATCATTTCCGGTTTCCTGCTGCCGTTCATGACGTGCCTGCGTGAGCTGTCGCTGTTCATGCTGCTGTGCGTGCAGGGCTTCATCCTGTCCACCACGCTGGACTACTTCGACGAGATGGGCCTCTACGCGTTCTCCAGCGGCATCAACCTGATCCTGATCGTGACCATTCTGGTCTGCAACACCCTCGTCAACAAAATCACGGGCGCAAGCCTGGATAAAGGAATCGGAGGTTAAATCATGCCTGAAATCAGATTAGAGCATATCACCAAGCGCTGGGGCAAGTTCTATGGTGTGGACGACCTGAATCTGGTCATTGAAAATAACGCGTTTGTCACCCTGCTGGGCCCCTCCGGCTGCGGCAAGACCACCACCCTGCGGATGATCGCGGGACTGGAGACCCCCACTAGCGGACGCATCACCATCGGCGACACGGTGGTATTCGACAGTGAGCTGGGCATCAACATCCCCGCCAACAAGCGGAAGGTGGGCTTCCTCTTCCAGAACTATGCCCTGTGGCCCAACATGACCGTCTACCAGAATATTTCCTTCGGCCTGTCAAACATCAAGGAGGAAATGCCGAAGATCAGCTTTGAGGCGAAAAACGCCGCCCGTCTGGCACAGATCCTCAAAAATCCTCAGGATGTGGTAAAGACTCTTGAGGAATGCCGGGATAAAAACGGCAAGCTGGACGAAACGAAGGCCATCATCAAGCTGATCGATACCTACACCATCTCCCAGTACACTGCCCAAAAGCTGTTCGGCTATCATTTGGAGCAGGGTAAGGACGTGTCCGCCGAGGTAAAGGCTCTGGAAGAAAAGGTGGAGGCCGCTCGAAAGGCTCAGCCCTTCAACGAGAACTTTGAGCTTCTCAAGGACGGCGAGGTGGAAACTGCTGTGCGCAAGCTGACCAAAGAAGAGATCGACCTGTCCGTGCGCCGGGTGTCCCGCATCGTCAAAATCAGTATGTTCATGGACCGCTATCCCGCGGAGCTGTCCGGCGGTCAGCAGCAGCGTGTGGCCATCGCCCGGACGCTGGCTCCCGAGCCCAGCGTGCTGTTCATGGACGAGCCGCTTTCCAATCTGGATGCCAAACTGCGTCTGGAAATGCGCTATGAATTGCAGCGGCTCCATGTGGAGACCGGCTCCACCTTCGTATACGTCACCCACGACCAAATGGAGGCCATGACGCTGGCAACGCAGATCTGCCTGATGAACAACGGTGTCCTTCAGCAGTATGCCGCGCCGCTGGAAGTTTACAATCACCCTGCCAATCTTTTTGCGGCAGACTTCGTGGGCAACCCCTCCATCAACTTTGTGGAGGCCAAGGGCTGGCAGGGGCCTGAGGGCAGCATTGAGCTGACGCTGCTGGACGGACACAAGGCAGTTTTCACCCCCGAGCAGCCATTGCAGCTGCCCCAGTGGTTCCACCGGCGGGACGAGGAGCTGGAAGCCCAGGCGCAGGCTTTGAAGGCCCGTGCGGGAGAGAGCGGCTACGTGGAAAAGAGCAACAAGGACGAGACCTTCCGCTACCACATCGCCAGAGTCAACGACGAGGACGACGGCATCCACGAGGAGCCGATGCTCACCAACGAGGATCTGGTGCTGGGCATCCGCCCGGAGTTCCTGTCCATCACCGGCGGTGGAAATGTGGAGTGCGAGATTTACGGCGCCATGCCCACCGGCATGGAATCCACCGTCAAGGTGCGCATCGGAGAGTATTTGCTCACCGGCGTGGTCTTCGGCAGCACCCTGTTTACCATCGGAAGCAAACACCTGCTGGATATCACCGGCAGCAGCGTGATGCTCTTTGACCGGTCAAGCGGTCGGCGCATCACCTCCGGCACCCTGAAGCTGCTGTGATCCGGGGACTGTTATTCGATCTGGACGGCGTTCTGGTGAACACGAACCCCCTCCACGCCCGGGCGTGGCAGGAGCTTGCCGAAGAATTGGGAATTCCCTTCACTCCGGCAGACCAGGAGGCCTTTCTGGGCATCAGCCGGGCACAGTGCCTGGAAATTCTGCTGAAAAAGGGAAACCTCTCCCTTTCGGAATCCGAAAAAGAGAGGCTGTGCACCCGGAAAAATGACCGCTACCGGGAGATGATCGGCACTTTGACCCCGGCGGCGCTGCTGCCGGGCGTGTCGGAATTCTTACGCGTTGCCCGGGCCGAGGGATACCGGACAGCTCTTGGCAGTGTCAGCAAAAATGCGGAGTTTGTCCTGAAAAAGCTGGAAATTACGGCGCTTTTTGACGCCGTCATCGACGGCAGGAAAATTGTAAACGGCAAGCCCAACCCGGAGGTGTTCCTCAAAGGAGCAGAGGCTCTGGGACTCCCACCTGAGCAGTGCCTGGTTTTCGAGGACTCAGCCGCAGGTATCGAGGCCGCCCACCGGGGCGGAATGAAAGCCATCGGCATCGGAACGGCCCGGCTGCTCCCGTCGGCAGAGCTGACCATCCCAGGCTTCTCCGGCGTAATGCCGGACGCGCTTCTGGCGCAGTTGCTATAACACTTTTATCAGATTGATATGAATTCCTGACCGTCTCCCACGCCGTCAACGATTTCTGCGTCGTCACGCTTT
>ENA-UOJS01002905-UOJS01002905.1-human-gut-metagenome-genome-assembly--contig:-C74-NODE-2905-length-10728-cov-4.817296_pt1 | contig 10728 bp, 8 predicted proteins | sample MGYA00242355_ERZ723902 | MGnify/ENA metagenome assembly ERZ723902 | reverse complement strand
CTTCAAGTTTTGAATGAAAACTGAGATAAAGTTCTCCGGACGATAAATATATCTCAATGTTGATTTTGCTCTGCTTGATTTGAGGTATATCATCATAAACCTTTATATCAGCCAAAGATAAAATTTCGACGTTAATTTGCTCTTTTGAAAACATTTTCTTTGTTCTGGTGGTAAGAATAATATTTTTGTTAGTCAGCATTAATTCCGCGGCTGGAGGAGCAGAGAATGAATCCATAAAAGACTCTTTTTTGTATTTGTCTACTTTAGTAACTTCGCCTTCGTAAAGCACAGTTTCGTCTGATTTTAATTGATAACGTTCCATAAGGATCCTCCTGATTTTTATTGACAACTATTTGCTGCCCTACAGCAGGCTATGTAAAATTCGCGAAAAGCCGCAGAGATTCCTCTGCGGCTTCGATTTTGCGGTCAAAACCGCGATTTTGGTCGGAGTGGCCGGATTCGAACCGACGGCATCGAAGTCCCAAACGCTAAAAACTTGATTTTTTACGTGATTTTACGGGCTTTTCGGGGCTTTTTAGTCCTAGTGGACTGCTTTCGTGTGCTCTTCGCGGCATAAAATCCGGGTAGTCCGAAGCCGTAAGTGGTCAAAGGTGTGGTCAGAAGCTAAATCCCGTATTTTTATACCACCTCGCACGAGCCGCAAGTTACAGCCCGAGGAGGTTTTTTTGCTACTGCCATTATACCATAAAAGCATGAACATTTCAAGTCCCCTCACGAATGAAAAATTGCATCGCTGTAATCAAAGATTCAGGCCGAGCGAGTTGCAGGCTCACGATTCAAAAATACCTAATCACGATTTACCTAATCGTACTTGACTAAAATGAAAATATGTGCTATGCCGACAAATACCCCGACATTCTTCCCGACATCGCCAATCATAAGCTAAAGAGCTCACTTTGTAATTTTATGCAAATGCAAGGTTTCACAAAGCGGAAGCGATATCAACACTCAAAAACTGCGCTGGAGTAATCATAGATAACCGACACTCATAATTCGGCAGATTTGTGGTGATTCTTAAAAAAGATCTAAAAGCGCATTCCGCGCCCACATATTTTGCTGTAATTCACTTACAACAAAAAGCAGGAAATATTTTTTGAGAAAGTGCTTGACAAATCATAAATTTTGCTGTATAATGATTACAGCAGAGAAAAAGCGCGCCGATTTGATAGAAATCAGCACGCTCGATGGCTTTCACCATACTTGGTTGTGGTAAATTAAGTATAGCACATTTTTTGAGATTTGTCAAGAGCCATCTTATTTGCGAGTAAAAAAAGAAAGGAGAAAGCAAAAGGTGGTGTATGTTGATAAGGTTCACTACACCAAGGATTCGTACGGTAACGAACTGTACATTTCTGAGGTTATGTGGACTAACTCATTGTACGAAAATGCTTGTAAGCGTTGCAGTAAAGCGGATATGATTCGCTTTATAAATGCAAATCCGGGGCATGCTCATACAAAGTATGTTCGAGGCGGCAGATGGTGCGATGGTGAAGAAATTCACGTTGTCGATAACCGATATTTGAGAACGGACAATAACCATATCAAGGCAGACAATCTCGAAAATCTTCCCAGATATTAATTCAGGAGACGCGGGATTCTATCTCACCGCGTCTTATTTTATAAAGAGGATGAAAATGAAACACTTAAGATTATCTGAAATAGCAGAAATCAAGTTCTGTGTTGTTTCCCCTGGGCGAACCAAAACCCAAGAAATGCCTACAATGTGGTTGCAATGTGCCAATTTTTTGAGAAATAATACCGTTATATATGAAGCGACAGCAACCAATTACGTACCCGATGAGGAATTACTGATCAAGAAAGATGATATCGTGGTTAAACGTATCAGTCCTATGTTTGTGAATTACATTGATTATATACCTAATGAAATGTACGCCGGAAACAACTTGATCGTTATAACTCCTAAGCAAGAAGTATACTCCAAATACCTTGCGATGCAGCTAAATGAAAGAATTGAGTTCTTATCAGAGTCCAGCTCGGTCGGTGCGGTAATGAAATCCGTAAGCCGACAGCATCTCGAGGAAGTCATGATCCCGCTTCTCCCCTACGAAAAGCAAATATTGGTCGGAGATCTGTGGTATAGTGGCATTGAGCTTGAAAAGATGAAAAGCAGGCTGGCAGAACTTGAAAGTCAAAAACGAAACTATCAAATCAAAAAATACGTAGAAACCTTTGGAGGAAAATATAATGGCTAAGACCACGTTTGATGATATTAAAAGAGCTCTGTGGGCGGGAGCAAACACTTTCAGAGATAATATTGATGCCGCCAACTACAAAGATTATGTCCTTTCAATGTTTTTCGTAAAGTATCTTAGCGACACCTATGCCGAAAGCGTTGATGACCTCAAAGAAAAATATGAAGGTATTCGTTTGGAAAGGCAGATTGATAATCTTCCGTTTACACTCAAGTATGAATACACCTTTGATTACCTTCTCGAAAATCAGTTTGCTACTGATCTCGGAAACAAAATCAGCGAAGCATTAACGGGTATCGAAAGTTCCAATGCAATCCTGAACGGTATTTTCCGTGGCATCGACTTCAATAGTGAAAGCAACCTGGGTAAAAAGGAACAGAAGAATCCCATTCTCCGTAACCTTTTGAACGATTTTGCAAATCTCAACCTGAGACCTCGCAACATAGAGACGAAGGAAGGTCAGATTCCTGCTGACGTAATCGGCGATGCATATGAATATATGATCGGTGAATTTGCCACGATGGCGGGAAAAAAGGCGGGGAGCTTCTTCACTCCTCAACAGGTATCGGAAATTATGGCACAGATCGTTGCCCCCAAGGAAAACGACCGAGTATACGACCCAACGTGTGGATCCGGTTCGCTCTTGATTCGTGCAGCTCGCAAGGGTGGCTTTGATAAGGTGCAGATGTACGGTCAGGAAGTAAACAGTTCTGCTATCTCCATGGCGCGTATGAATATGTTTATTCACGGCATCAAAGATGCGAATATCAAGTGGGGCGATACACTTGCAAACCCACAACACCTTGACAGCGACGGAAACTTGATGAAGTTTGATTGTATCGTAGCTAATATGCCGTTTAGTAAAGATAAGTGGGCAGAAGGCTTTAATCCCGGAGGAGAGGTCTCCGTAGACGATGATGAAACGGATTCCGGCAAAAAGAAAACCAAAAAGAAAGAATTTAAGATGGAGGCAAATCTTGATCGTTGGCATCGCTTCGATATGGGAATTCCCCCGGCGAGCAAAGGAGACTGGGCGTTTCTTCTTCATATGATTGCAAGTATGAGTGGTAACGGTCGGGTTGCGGCAGTTGCTCCTCACGGTGTGCTCTTCCGCGGAGCAAGCGAGGGGCGCATTCGCCAAACTATCATAGAAAAAAATCTGATTGATGCGGTTATCGGACTTCCCGAAAATCTTTTCTATGGCACTTCTATCCCTGCTTGCATCATCGTGTTCCGCAAAGGAAGAACTACCACCGACGTTCTCTTTGTAGATGCATCCAAGGAATTCAAGAAGGATAAGGCAAAGAATGTTCTTGAGCCTGCTAATATTACAAAGATTGTAGAAACCTATCAGGCTTTCCGCAATGGAGCTAATGCCGAGGTTGAAAAGTACAGTCACGTGGCAACGCTTGATGAAATCGTCGAGAACGAATATAACCTGAATATTCCCCGTTACGTTGATACATTCGAGGAGGAAGAAATCATCAATATCGACGAAGTGAACGCAGAGATTGCTGACTTGAAAACAAGAATTGCCGAAGTTGAGAAGCAGATGGCGAAGTATTTGGAGGAACTTGGGCTGTAATGGGAAAGGTAAACTCTGAAATTGGGCGCACTTCCATCGATGAAAAAGTCCGAATGCGCTTATGGGCGGTATCCGGAGGCAGATGTGAATTGTGCAATCGACTTTTGTATCAAGATCTTGTTTTTGGCTGTGATGGAAATTTTGGTGAGATGGCGCATATACACGCAGTAAGCGAGGGTGGCCCGCGTCATAAATACGGTATGACGCCCGAAGAAAAAAACAGCATTAATAATTTAATGTTGCTATGTGAAGAACATCACCATATGATTGATACTACCCCTGAAGATTTTGGAGAAGGCTTACTGTTGAAGAAAAAGCAAATGCACGAGTCAAGAATACGTGAAGTTACGAATATTCCGAGCGAGCAAAGCTGTAGACTTGTGTCGTATTTTTCCAACATTGACAATCAACAGGAATTCAGCTCCGATCGTCTACTCCGAGAAGCAGTTCTGCTATCTGGACGTCTTCCTATGCAGGAACCTGTAATTTCTTTACACGCAGATTCCTACACACGGTATGTGCCGTCCAAGGAAATATTTATTCAGAAAGCGGCGGATTTGGAACGAGAATTTCGCGTTTGGTTTGATGGAATTATCAAGAGCCAGGATAGCATAGGTGTATTCTCTTTGGCTCCGCAACCTCTGCTTTTCAAATTTGGAACGCTCATTAACGATCAGTATAACACGGTGGCATTCCAATGTCACAGAACCGGTCACAAGTGGGCATGGCCAAGTAATAGCGAAGCGGTTGATTTCAAATTCAACTGTAGCCAAGATGGAAACAATGACAAAATCGCCTTAGTAATAGATTTGAGTGCTCCAGTAATGGATGACCGAATTACAGGTGTATTAGGAGACGATTGCAAAATTTTCCACATTACATTGGATAATCCGTGTCGTACTTTTGTTACAAGCGAAAAGATTCAGGATGATTTCGTAAAGGTCTTTCGAGAGTCAATGGAACATATCAAAAACTTGCGTCCGGCACCGAATGCAATTCATTTATTCCCTGTAATGCCCAATTCGCTTGTAATAAAAGCAGGTATGGACTATATGCCAAAGGCCGACTTGCCAATCATACTTTACGAACAGTCCAGGCAAGATGATGGTTTCTTTGAAACAATTACAATAGGAGGTTGAAATGTATACAAAAAGCGAACTGAACAGCTTATATGAACGCGTAATAAAAGCCATCGATATCAGCAATGAAATGTTTGACGAAGCTGAAAAAGCATATAAAGAATTAGGCGATTGGATTGATTCTAAAACGCCTACATATAAAATTGAAATATATTCTCAGGGCTCATTTGCCTTGGGAACGGTTATCAAACCAATAAGCGATTCTGAGGATTATGACTTGGACTTGGTATGTGAGTTTGCAAGCCAATACGGATTGTCCGCCGAAGCACTCAAATGCGATATTGTAAAACCACTCCTTGAGCGATACAAGAAAATCAAAGGTGAGATTATAAACAAAAAGCGTTGCTGGCATGTGGAATACGAAGATCTTCCGAATTTTCATATGGATGTTATCCCGGCAGTACACAGAAAGTTGCTCAAGGAATACATTGACATCACAGACCATGACGAAGAAAAAGACCGATATGATTATATCGGTAGCAACCCCAAGGGTTACATCGAATGGTTTAACTCTCGCAAAGCCACCAGACGCCAAGTATTAGTTGAACAATACTGTAGAGAAAACAGGCATCTGGTAACATGTCAAGCCGATGTAGGGAAGCTGAAGGAATATAATTTCAAGACGCCCCTACAGAAAGCAATACAGCTTCTCAAACGCCACCGTGATATTATGTTTGAGAATGATACCAAGAAATTGAAACCCATATCCATTATTATCACGACTCTTGCGGCTGAGTTGTACAACGACGAGGATAATGTTGTGGACACATTGACTAATATTCTTACAAATATGGAAGCCCACCTCAATCGTAAGATGGTGAGGGGCGTATATCATGTGGACAACCCCTCATATACAGGTGTTGATGTTGAGAACTTTGCCGACAAGTGGGCTGAACATCCCGAGCGCAAAGACGCATTTTTCGTGTGGATAAAAAAAGCGAAAGCCGATTTGGTAGATGCAAGAGTTTATTCGCTCAACAGAGTTGCAATGGCACAAAACCTTAGCGAATCCTTGGGCGTTACCACCAGCAAGAAAGTGTTTGAAGAAATGGCAAAGGAAGACAGAGAATCGATTGTGCAGCAAAAAAAGCGTATTGATCCTAAAACAGGACACGTTTCAACCGCTGGAACAATACCAGTTCCTCCTAATCATAATCATGGCCAAATATCCTAAGGTACAACCCATTTCACTACCCGTGCAGTGTACGAACCTCATCTCAACCTACAAAAACCTTGTTGATGAATGTTGTGTAAAAAACGGTGTTCTGGTTTGCATTATGCGTATCACTCCTTCGCCGAATAGCGAGACGTATCGAGTAAAAATCGTATATAAGTTGAGCCTAAGGAATGGAGAGTTCTCTCCACGAGTGTGGCTAATTTCACCTCAAATGCAAAAAAGAGAAGGCAAATACCCAAAGCATATTTACGCAACAAGAGCAGATGCAAATGGGAATCAATGCCTATGTTTATATTATCCGGGATACAATGAATGGAATCGTAATATGTTGATTTCAAACACCATTGTTCCTTGGATAGCAGCTTGGCTCAACACTTATGAGTACTGGCTCATTACCGGAGAATGGCATTATGATGAATCTCCTCACGGAGGGCGCAAATAGCACGGTATAGTAAAAGAAAAAGGTGTTATTATGAATGAACAAATAAAACAACGAATAACCCAACTGAACAACGGCGAAGTGCCAAACGGTTACGAAAATACCGATTTTGGCATCTTCCCGTGTGATTGGGTAAAAGATAAAACCTTTGGCGACTTGTTTGATTTTTACGGCGGACTTGGTAAGTCTCGTGACGAACTTGGCGATGAAGGTCATGCATATCTGCATTACGGAGATTTGCACAGAGGTTCTTTCAACGTGGTTTCTCATGCGCAGTATGAGCATTTACCTAAATATGATGTAACCTTAAAAGGCAGTGAGGCTTATCTTATGGAAGATGGAGACGTAGCCTTTCTTGATGCGTCGGAGGATTTGGAGGGCACGTCTCGTTCCGTATTGATTGATAATCCCGATAACGAACCTTTTATTGCAGGCTTGCATGTCATTTTCGGAAAATCAAAGAATAATAGCCTTGAAAAATGGTACAAGTAGTATATTACGGCAACAGATAGCGTAAGAAAACAATTTCAACGATTGGCGTCAGGGTTTAAAGTTTATGGTGTAACTCGGGAAACCTTGCCAAAAATTCAGATTGCCTATCCCAAATCCGCCGACGAACAATCCAAAATTGCCGAAATCCTTATGAAATGGGATGAGGCGATTGAGTTGTATAATCAATATATAGAAAAACTGAAACAACTAAAATCGATATGGTTGAAAAAAATGTTTCCCCAAAAAGGTGAAAGAGTTCCTGAATGGAGATTTAAAGGTTTCACTGATGCTTGGGAACAGCGTAAGTTGGGAGACGTTGCAATAGAAATGATTGCGGGTGGAGATATCGATAAAGAATTGATACTTGAAGAAGGTCGTTACCCTGTAATTGCAAACGCTTTGACAAATGATGGTATTGTAGGTTATTACAACAATGAATTTAGGATAAAAGCCCCTGCCGTAACCATAACAGGTCGGGGTGATGTTGGTCACGCAAAGGCAAGAATTGTTGATTTTACGCCTGTTGTAAGGCTTCTGTCTATAAAATCAAAGCACGATGTATTCTTTTTAGAAAATGCCATAAACACCTTAAAAATTGTCGTTGAATCAACAGGCGTACCACATTTAACGGTTCCTCAACTTGAAAAGTACGAAGTGGTATTTCCTAAACAACTTGCCGAAGAAGAAAAAATTGGAGCGTTTTTTAAGCGACTTGACAACCTTATCACCCTTCATCAGTGTAAGGTGGAAAAAATCAAAGCGCAGCAAAAAGTCCTACAAAAATATTTACTGAACGGGATTGTAAGAGTCTAAAAGAAAGGAGTCTATGGAGTGAATACACAATATGAAGAACATCTCCACGAGATGTTTGAAAATAAGATCGATGAATTTGATAACGAAAAAATGATGTCTATGCTTCAGCGTGTTCTTTCCGTTCTTCCGAATGGTGGAAAGCTTTATAAGTATCGCTCCATAGACGATCCTTCGTTTACCAATACGTATAATTCTCTGAATGATGGATACATTTGGTTGTCGGCGGCAAGCGAACTGAACGATGACGAAGATACGGTTCTGTATTATAATCCCGATGCAGAATGTGAACAGCTAAAAGAGTATCTGTTCTCGCATCCCTATTTGCTTTTGCGAATGGCGTATAAAACAAAAGATCCCACTTTTGATTTTGGCAATGATGCGGTATCAGATTTTGCATATAGCCAAGTTCTTGAATGCTATGATAGAAACACGGGTGAGCTGATTGAAAGCAAGGCTGTCAAGGCATTATCTCGCCACGGGTATAGTGTTCCCTTATGCATTCAGTTTGTCAAGGAATTAAAAGCATTTACAGAAAAGTTCCTCAAGGAAAATGAAAGTGCTGTTATAAGCATTGTTGATGCATATTTGCACTTTAATGAAACCAATCGCAAAAATTGTTTTGTGTTCTCCATGTCAGAGTCCTATGATAATGAATTGATGTGGGCACATTACGCCAACAGCAATAAAGGATTTTGCATCGAATACGACTTCAGCAAAGCGCCTCAGTTAAAACCGGAAATTTGGCGAAAACTTATAAGCATTTATAAAGTAATCTACAAGGATGAGCAAGAGGAATTCTCATTTATGCGCATTCTTGATTTCATCATGAAGGGGCAAACAGATCAAGAGGAATACAAGAGTATCTCCTACGATATGATGCAGAAATTGATAACCAAGAAAGAATTTTGGAGCTATGAAAAGGAATGGCGTATTCTTCTTTACAACATTGAAAACAAACTGTATGCCGATCTTGTGAGCGGCATCATAATTGATGATAGAGTTGTTGAAAGAGACAACGGAAAGAAGTTATTGGATTTGTGCCGACAAAGAGGTTGGAATATCACAGTTAGAACCAAAAACGTGATCCAAACAAAGCACGAGTATATATCTTATGATGAATGGGAAACAAGGAGAAAGCAAAATGCCAAGTCATAAAATATTTAATGAGCGTCCCGAATGCCAAGATCGATTGATATCCTTCTTGCAGAAGATGGGCTATACATACGTTTCAAGGAGTGAAGCTGAGCAAAAGCGCGGTAGCCTTTCAAAGGTTATTTTTACCGATGAGCTTATTCGCTTTTTGAGCAAGCAAACGTACAAATATAAGGGTTATGAGTTCCTGTTCTCCGGGGACTCTGTTCAGCGCGCCGTTAACGCTCTGGATGCTTCTTTGCTTCAAGGACTTTCTATGGCAAGCAAGGAAATCTATAACCTTTTGACACTTGGTATCAGTCTCGAGGAAAACGTTATCCTTGACCAGGACGTTCCCGTCCGTCAATCCTTTGACCTGTCCTATATCGATTTTGAGCATCCCGCAAACAACATTTGGCAGGTGACCGAGGAATTCAGCGTAGAACGCCCCAACGGTCAGTATGCACGTCCCGATGTCGTGCTGATGGTAAATGGCATTCCGATTGTTGTAATAGAATGCAAGAAGTCGAGTGTTGATGTAAAAGAGGGCGTATTGCAGAACGTGCGCAATATGGGACCGGATTATATCCCTCATCTTTTCAAATATACCCAGCTTGTTATGGCTATGAATCCGAACAAGGTGGTTTACGGTACTTGCGGCACCACCGCGGATTATTTTGTCGAGTGGCGCGAGGATGACATCGATTGGCAGAAAGAAATATGTGACAGGTGCTCCCCCGACGGACATATTACCGAGCAGGACAGGATTTGTGCTTCTATGCTCGATCATAGCCGTTTGCTAACCTTGGTACGCGATTATATTCTTTATGATAGCAATGTCAAGAAGATTGCCCGTCATCAACAGTTTTTTGCCGTTCAAAAAACAATGGATCGAATTAATGGAATTGACGGCAGTGATTCGAATGGGGGTGTTATTTGGCATACTCAGGGTAGCGGAAAGAGCTTAACGATGGTTATGCTGGTCCGTAAAATTCAATTTGAGAAAGCCAAAGAAAATCCTCGTTTTGTAATCGTTACAGACCGCATCAACCTTGATAAACAAATAAGAGATAACTTTGCCAACTCACAGATGGCTCCTGTCAGAGCGGCAACAGGCAAAGGCTTGAAAGCTGTTCTCAAGGACAAGGGTAATTTGGTTATTACTACCCTTATCAATAAGTTTGAAACGGTATGTAGAAACCGTTATCTTGAACCCGATAGTGATAAATTCTACGTTCTCATTGATGAGGCACATCGTTCTCAATATAGCGCAATGTACAACTATATGAGAGAGGTTCTTCCGAATGCAACGTTGATTGCTTTTACCGGAACGCCTTTGATTGCTTCTAAAAAGAAGAATACCTATGCAAAGTTCGGTGCTCCTATTCACAGCTATACGATGAAACGAGCTATCGAAGACAAAATCACCGTGCCTCTGGTTTACGAAGGACGAAAGGTAAAGCAAAACGATCCTTCTGACACGATTAACGCGTATTTTGAAAGCTTGACGGCAAACCTCGATGAAGATCTCAAGAAAGAACTGAAAGAAAGATATAGCCGTTTCTCTAAACTTGCAGAAGCAAGTAGTCGTATCAACTTGATTGCATTTGATATTTACGATCATTTTGTCAACTATTGTTTGCCAAAGGGATTAAAAGCAATGGTTGTATGTTCATCGAGAGCAACAGCGGTTGATATGTATAACGTTTTGGTTAACC